>Ga0315298_1011638_pt1 | contig 10275 bp, 10 predicted proteins | sample WHS_1_MG_FD_203077 | JGI IMG/M metagenome (GOLD analysis project Ga0315298, IMG submission 203077) | Extremophilic microbial mat communities from Washburn Hot Springs, YNP, Wyoming, USA - WHS_1_MG | ecosystem: Environmental > Aquatic > Thermal springs > Hot (42-90C) | place: USA: Wyoming...
GAACCATGGTTTTTTGACGCATGAAAAAACCGCTTTACACCCTTCTGAAATCAGTTCCTTCAAAATTTGATAGCGGTCAACGCCCCAGAGAGGCTTAATCACTTTCAAGTTTAATCCTTTGCAAACGTCTTTCATCCAGTTTCCATGGAAAGCATCTAGAGGCGCGATGTCACCAGTGACTATGGCTTCTATGCCTTCTTTTTCAACTAAACTGGATAAGGCTTTTCTGTAGTGTTCAAAGTAGGGTTCTCTAGTTTCAGCCTTGAAACATTTTGCTTTAAGGGCTTTAGCTTGGAGTTCGATGATATGTAGGGGGTGGGCAAGGGACGGGTTTTCCCATAGAAAAGTGACTATGCAGCAGATTTCGTGTCCCTGAGATAAGGCTTTTTGATAGGCTAGGCAAGAGTCTTTGCCGCCGCTCCATGAAACTGCAACTCGCAAAGTGAAGCCTCCAATCTGGTAATGTCTGTTTTTAATTTGTTTAGGATAAGAAATGCATTTTCAGCTATTTTACCGTTGCATTAACTCTTGATTTCGCATTTTGGATTTAAAGAAAAAGGAAAATGTGGGTTTTGGCTTTTTGCGAATTATTTGGCAGCTGCGGCTTTAGCCAGTTTTTCTCCCAGTTTTTCTGCTTGTTCCAAATCCTTTGGTTTTGGCGATCCTTCGACGGCTATTCCAGGCTTTATCCATTTAGGATTGAAGGCGCCAAGAATCTTATCTATGTTTTCTAGGGCTGTGACTTGGCTGCCGGCGCCCGTGGTGAATACACATGCTGGTTTGCCCGCCAACTCATGCCTATGCGCATAAATATTCGTGAACATGGTTAGCATTTCTCCTGACATTATGCTGAAGTGGGATGGCGAGCCAAACGCGTAGGCATCAGCCCCAGCCACATCGCTGGGCGAAACCTCCCTAGCCTTCTTCAACACAACCCCAACCCCTGAAACCCTACGAGCTCCCCTAGCCACAGCCTCAGCCAACTTTTCAGTGTTTCCAGTCCGACTATCATAAACCACAAGAACCTTAGCCATAACAAAGCCTCCTCTAAAACAGTTAATGCGTTTGCACACTAATTAAACTTTCCAATATTTAGCAGTCAACCGTTGCCCTAGAAAGTTATGGGATGATTTCGAATTAGCAACAGATGGAGGATTCTCCTGCACTTTTTTCCGAAAAACAACAATCGCACACTTAACTATTATTTTACCTGTCCTAAAAAGTATTTATTAAAGGTTATATTTGATTTCTGTTATGATTTAGTTGCGCGTAATTAAAGGATTGAAAAATTCCTTAATCGCTGCGTTATTTATTTTGCTTGTAACAGGCATTATGATTCCGGATTCTTACATCCAACAAGTTAAAGCTGAAATTTAAACCATGTATATTAAAGCTGATGGGAGAATCAATCCGCCCACGGTGCCAATTCAACAAACCGGAGACATCTACACTTTTACGAGCAACATTTCCAGTTCAATAGTGGTGGAAAAAGACAATAGTAGTGGTTGATGAAGCAGGTTACGCCCTAATAGGAGAGGGCGCAACAGGTATAATGCTGGAAAACAGGTTCAACGTGACAATCAAGAACATGCAAATAATTTACTTCGGATGCGGCGTTGCTCTTCTGGGTCAAAGATGCCAAAGCAAAAAATTATCGGAAACCAAATCATGTATAATGGACTTAAATACAATGGAGAAGGAATATGGCTAGCTTTTGAAGCGGGCAAAAACCTTATTCAAGGGAACAACATAACTGACAATTGGGTGGCAATTTTTGCATACATAAGCGGAAGCACATTAATCTGTGAAAAATCTCATAGCATCAAACAGAATTGGCGTGTGGCTCTGTGGAGTACACAACATAGTGACTAGAAACTAGATATTGAACAATAACATGGGTGTGTGCTATGACATCGGCGAAAACATCATCTTTTACAATACTTTCATAAACAACACAACCGACTTACAAGTCAGCAAGCCCTCAGAAACTAAAAACAATACATCGCCACAGGCAGAAGATTAAACATCACCAGAAAAACTCCGAATGAAGAAAACCAGAAGAAGCGGAGTATGAACCAGTTCCAAGCGATGCATCACCACCCAAAAGTAGAGAACTGCTCCTGACATCAATTGCAGGAGTAGCCATAACGATTATAGCTGTAGCACTAGCCATTGCAGCACTTGTTTTTGCAAGAAAAAAATGGAAAGTACTCTTTCGGTCGGAAATTGAAGAAAAAGCCGTCGTCACGATTTCTTTGGCGGGCGGTCTGTGGATTCTGGGGCAACTGTTTCATAAGCTCTGTTTATCATGAATTTGCCTTTTGTTTGCTTTATTTTCTACTGACTTGGCGTATGTGAAAAATTCTCCGATTTTCACTGTGATCCATGCACTCATTTGAGCGTTTATTCGAATGTAATGTTAATCACCATTCAACAGTTAATAGCAAGCTTAAATTCAATTCGAAGGCTGTGAAGTCGCCTTCCGCTCTGCGCAATCGGCTGAAAAGGGTTGTTCTTGCGCCGTTAAATATTGTGTTCACGGATAGGAACGGGCTCGTTTTGAAACGGTTATGGCGTTTAGGGTCCTGGCAGTCCATGCGGCCGTCCAGGCGACGCGGTATGTACAACATCCTGGGCGAGCTAATAGCAACTAAATGGCTGTCCGGCGGTGTTGAAACAGGCTTTGTAAACTCTGTTGCGGTTTATTGGATTACGTTGCTGCCCTACCGAGCCCACATGTAACTGTAGGTTTTGACTCTCTATCCCCGAAAAATACACGTGCAAATGATTTTATTAATTGCGCTGATAGCAAAAACTTAAATTTAGAATTGGGTTAACTACATCTGCGCAAAATTGAAGGAAAGGAGAAGAAATGGGCAGGAAAATTTTGGCAAATCCCGCAACCCTATTTGCTTTATTTCTGTTGTTGACATCTGCTGCTGCGCTTGTTGCTTTATCTCCATTTGTTACGGCGCAGGCGCCTACAATGAAAACCTATGCTGTGATAGATGCTGTCCCCAACCCTGTGGGGGTTGGACAGGAAGTGTTGATACGCTTTGGAGTTTTGGAGCAGACAGCTGACAGAACTGTTGGTTGGAATTTAACACTAGATATTACTGGACCGGATAATGTAAAGAGAACTCTTGGGCCATTCCTATCAGATTCAACAGGCGGAACATTCTATGTGACCACCTTTGATAAGCCTGGTACATACAAATTGCAGGCACACTTCCCCCAGCAGGTTAATCCAAAAACGTGGTTCGACATGGAAGGTAACCGGCTTATTTTTGAAGGAACCATAATGCTGGCAAGCGATAGTGACGTATTGGAACTTGTTGTGCAGCAAGAGCCATTGCCCACTTATCCGCCTCATTCTCTTCCGACAGAATATTGGACGCGTCCAATAGACCAGCAGCTCAGAGAATGGGCTTCGGTTGCAGGAAACTGGTTGGCTAGACCAGATAACAGCTTTGCACTATACAACGATTACGCTCCAGAAACCGCTCACGTATTATGGGCAAAACCGTTGACAAGTGGAGGCTTAGTTGGAGGCTACTTGGGTCCTGGCCAGATTCCAGCCGGAACTGAAACAGGCGACGCCTATGCGGGCAAATTCATAGATTCAGTGATAATCCGAGGCATTCTCTATTACAACAGAGATGATGGAAAAGTTGGTTCAAACGGAATCTGTGCTGTTGATCTGCACACTGGAGAAGAGCTTTGGTTCAGAAACAACACTGTGTTATCATTTGGGCAAACCTTATACTACGACGGTTTCAACATGGACGGTGTCTTCTGTTACCTTTGGGACGCAAGCGCAGGCACCACTTGGCATGCATACAATCCATCTACTGGCGAATGGCTTTATACAATGAAGAATATGCCTTCGGGAACACGGGTTTACGGTCCAAGCGGTGAAATCCTCATATACGTAGTGGACTATGCTAAAGGTTGGATGGCTCTTTGGAACTCAACCGCATGTGGACACACAGCCCCACTTTTCGCCGCAGAACCAGCCGCTATAGGCAGTTGGCACGCCTACTATATGGGACGTCTAGTTCATGGACAAGTACTAGATGCATCCGACCCCAGATGCTACTCTTGGAACGTAACGATTCCTAAAGGATTATCAGCTGGGCTTTCATTCTTCACGCCAATACTGAAGGTTTATCCTGACAGAGTAGTATCTGTAGACTTCAATCAAACACGGGTAAGAGTATGGGCGCTAAACACTAAAGGCTTGACCAAGACTTCCACTTCAACTTACCTATTATTCGACAAAGAATGGAAAGCGCCAGCTGAATGGCTAGCGGGCTCAAACGTTCTACACTATGTTGGCGCGACTAATGAAGTTGAAAACGGCGTTATTGCAGTATGGTCGAAAGAACTTAGGAAACATTACGCCTTCAGCGTAGAGGATGGACGCTTCCTGTGGGAAACCCCAAGTGAACATTGGCTTGATGCTTACGGCTGGGGCAATGTGGAGCATACATGGTACTTCGCTTATGGCAAACTATACTCAGTCGGCGTTGCCGGTATACTATATGCATACGACCTAGCAACGGGAAAAATTGCATGGACTTACAACATGACGGATCCATACGGTGAACCGGTAACTGGCAACAACTGGTGGGGCTGGATAGCTCTAATTGCTGACGGCAAAATCTACTTAGGAACCCTTGAACACTCGGCTGAGCAACCTTTACCGCGTGGCGGACCCTTTATCTGCCTAAACGCAGAAGACGGTAGTGAAATTTGGCGAGTAAACGGTATGTTCCGTCAAACCCGATGGGGTGGTAACGCAGTTATCGGCGACAGCATAATAGCGACAATGGACACATACGACCAGCGCATATACGCCATAGGCAGAGGCCCAAGCGCTACAACCGTTGAGGCACCGCTAGTGGGCGTGCCCTTAGGATCAAGCGTCGTTATAAGGGGTACTGTCACAGATGTATCTCCAGGCACCAAAGATTCCCAGATTGCCTTGCGGTTCCCGAACGGCGTTCCGGCTGTCGCTGACGAATGCATGAGCGACTGGATGCTTTACGTGTACAAGCAGTTCGAGAGACCCAGCAACGTGAAAGGCGTATGGGTTAAGTTGGACGCCATAAACGTTTACACAGGCGAATACATCGACATAGGCGGAACCAACACGGACTCAGCAGGATTCTTCACCGTATCCTGGAAACCGCCTAAAGAAGGACTATACACCATACTGGCTACGTTCCCAGGCTCTAAGGCCTATTATCCATCATTCGCAGAAACAAGCATAACAGTAACCGCCGCACCAACGGAAATCGTAATGCCTGAAATCCCAGCGTATCCAGAATACAGAGCAATGGACTTGGCCATTATAGTAGCTGTGGCTATAGCCATCCTCATAGGCATAGCTAACCTCTTCGCCCTCAGAAAACGAAGATAAGCCAGTTAGCCACAAAGGCTAACTTATTTCCCCTTTATTTTTTGTTAAACCTTTAGGTTGTTGAAACGGAGCGTTTTCTCCAACTTTCAGCTTACGGCAACATGCGCTCAACCTTCTAAACTCAACGCAAAAGAATCGCAAGAAAACTCGCAAACACAAGACTGCTAAAAATCCACTTCCACACCTTTCGACAATGGAAAGGTGCAACTGAATATTAAAAACAAAAGATTTGGTAATGTCAAAGAAATACTAGGTCACAGAAACATCTAAAGCACACAAGTTTACATCCACATTGAAAGAAGCATGTTTAGAAGCATGGGGCGGCCAGACGAATACCATGTTAAAGTTGCACAGACAAAAGAAGAAATAATAATTTTGCTGGAGCAAGGGTTCGAATATGTCATGGAGAGGATGGTCTTGCCTATTTCAGGAAAAGGAAGTAGCCGTATTATGGATGCAATAAAAACTTATGGGATGACTTCGCATCCGTTGTATTTCATGAATTGGAATTCTTCCATTTTTATTTTTCCAGCCTTGATAAGCTTCATTATTCTGGGCGTTTCCGCAGTTATGGCGTTTATCATGTTTTCCACTGTTTGGCATACCAGCTTGTAGGCTTCTGGCTTCCAGCGTTTTGTTATGTTTGCGTATAGGCATCTTCCTCCGCATATGCCAAGAATCTTGCAGTTTGTGCATGGTTCGCCTACCGTGACTTTCTTTAGCTTCAATGGGTTTGCGTTTCTTATATGGCCTAAATAATAGTCTCGCATTCCCCACATGCTTGGGCATGGTATTATGTGGCCGTCTGTCTGTATTGCATAGTTTATCCAGCCTGCTCCACAGCGCAGTGGACTTTTTTCTTCGCCAATTAGGAGGGATTGGGCTACCCCCAGAAACGGGTACAAGCGTGTGACTATGCCTTTCTTTTCCATGGTGTTCACCCAGAACTTGGCGAGGCGGCGGATTCCAGGGTTGTAGCTTTCCACACTCCATTCCTTGAAGTTTCGCCTTTGGAAGTCGTTGCTCCAGAAGCCGGCATTCAACTGCCAATGAACAGATGTGAAGGGAAACTCGCTGTTATTCAGCAGCCATAGAACCTGCTTGTAAATGTCCGTCGACTCCATAACCGTCATTCTTGCAATTATTTCACCTTCGAACCCATTCTGCTTTATCAGCTTTAAATTGTCGACGACTTTACGGTAAACGCCTTTCCCCCTGTAATAGTCTGTGAGGACTTCGTCGCCGTCTAAGGAAACAAGAATGGCGCTTAAACGGTTAACGTAGGCGGGCTCCAAACAGTTCAAAAACACGCCGTTAGTCTGAACAATGAAATGCTTCGCCTTCACAGTGTCCATTATCTGCTTAATCTCCTCGGTGCATAGCAGAGGCTCACCACCATAAAAAATCAAAACACATTCAGGATCTTGCCCACAAAACCGCTCAAGCAAACCAATAGCATAACTTATTTTTCTAGGCAAGGCGTAATCCACGTCAAAACCGAGAAAATTTTCGGCTGTGTCCTCTAAAGCCTCGGCAAAACAGTAACGGCACTCCAAATTACACTCGGTAGTTAAGAACACGTGAAAGAACACGCTTGTGTCACCTATTCTTCAAAGCAACTTAGCCTTTGCTAAGTAAACTTTTCCCTAATCTTCTTGGCCTTCTCAACATAACTTTTAAGCTCCCGCTCCTTCATCGCCTTTTCAGGCAAAGTCTCAGGAGCATACATAAGTGGAATAACTGCCAAGAAAAGGAAGAAACTTGCAAAAGAAAAAGCTGCCGTAGGAGAAATAACACTAACGTGAGGTTCAACTAATATAGATACAAAATTCGAAAGAAGAAAAGGGAGGCCTCCTAGAGTGTAATATTTCTCTTTTATATAACCCTCTCCAAGATCACCCCAAATAACGGTAAGCAAAACAGAAAAAAAGAGTCCCCATGTTATACCATCAAGAACCATGAACAGATATAAAGCACTTTGTGAACCAGCGAAAACGCTCATAAATGCATATGTAACTCCCAGCATGACAAAACCAGTGATCACCACCTTTTTTCTCCCCACAAAATCTGCCATTATCCCGCCGATGCTCGCAAAAATTCCTGCGAAAACATATTCCGCAAACTGCGCAAAAGTGAAAACTTCACCAAAAACTCTTTCCAAAATAGGCATTTCTGAAAAATTTATAATAGAAAACATAACCCACGGAAACAGGTATAATAATAAATCTCTTTTACGAACAAGCTCAAAATAGCTTGGGGATTTTCGTGCACTACTTGACCTATGTTTTCTAGAAAGGAACATGAAGCTAAAAGCTCCAAAAATCCGCCAAATCGTAAGCGCAAAAACTGTTATCCACATCCCAAAGATGTACAGCAAAAAAACGAAAAACACAACAATAAATCCTATGCCGCTCCATATTATTCCTCCTGTTGAACCACGATTTTCAATATTAGTTGAGTCAGCAAAATAGCTTAAGCATGAAGGTAACCCTATTCCAACCAAAGTGCCCAAAAAAAGTGCAAATGAAGCGTCAACTAATAGGCCGTTCTTGGGAAATGTAATCAAAGGTAATGTTGCAACGGCACCTATAAACAACCAAAAATTCAAAAACTTGACACGCGCATGTGGGAAAAATTCAGAACCAACTATTGCGGAAACAGTTATGCCCAAAAAATACGCAGTAAACAAAGTTAACTTTTCTGTTTCAAACAATTCTGATTCACTCACCATTGTACTGAAAACAACATAAATTATTCCATACCAAACAAAACTGTTAAGCACTAAGAGAATTGATGGCGTCATCTCTTTCCAAGCAATTTTATCCTTTATTAGTTTTATTGAAAGCATAGCTCTGACGAACTAAACATATAGTGTTTAAAGATAAAACTCTTGTTAATTATCATTCCGTATTTCTGTTCAACAATAAACCTTATAAGTAGATATGTTCTACAATAATATACAAGAGGAGATGAGGATGGCTAAAAGAGCAAAAAAGAGAGAGATACCCATTCGAATAGGCGGGTAAACATCACAAATCTTCAAGCATAAAATACGCCAAGGTTTGTAGCTTATTCTTTATTCTATGGTTTGGTGTACGTTCTGCAAGATTTCTCCCTTCTTCCATTAAATTTCGCATTTTCTGTTTTAGTGTCAGAACGGGTAAAGCTTCCATAGTAAAATCAACCAGTTTATCCACATCACTTTGAGTTATCTTAGGCTTTGAGATGATGCTGGAAACTTTTCTTTTTGTTTCACTATCTTGCATTGCGAATAAAAGTGGAACAGGCAGATCATCAGCAACAATTCGCTGGTAAAGCTCTTCAAGCTCAAAAATATCTACAAATTCCTCCCGAAGCAAAACTAGTTTTCCAACAATTCTCCCCAATCTTGCTAAAGTCTTAACTTCAGCGTCTTTTCCTCCGCCGAACAGTGCGCCTAAGTGCATGTCCAACTCTATTCCTGCAGCTTTCATTTCAATAACCTTCATGTAATCGTCTGGAACAGTGCTTTTTTGTTTTTTTAAGTTCACTTCGATGGCGTGTGCATTACCCACCTCAAATGTCAGTCTTTTAACTGTTTCAAGGGCTTCTTTTTCTTTTTCCTTTGGCAACAGTTTTGCTGAATCAACCAAAAGTCTGAATCCCTTTATCAAGAAGGCATCGCCTAGGAGGAGGGCTGTTTCAGGGCCAAATTTGCCGTAAACTGTGGGTGTTTTGTGTTTAGTTTCAGATTTGTCTATAATGTCGTCGTGTATGTCGAATGCGGCTGCCATAATGGTTATTGCGGCTTGTGCAGAAACAGTGTCATCGGTTTTGCCTCCTACCGCTTCACATGCTAGTGAGAATAAACCTGGATGGGTAAAGTCATTCCAGTTTGTAAGGTAATGAGTAAGGGCTTCGCGTAATGTTAAATCCTCAATTTTCTCTTTTTGCATTATTTGCTTTGCAAATTCGAGACCTTTTTCGCTGCGCTTTTTAAGGTCTGCAACTATTTTTTTACCTATTTTTTTGACCATGATACATCATTATTCACATTTTGCCCTTTAAAAGATTTAACTGAATTTGGGAAATGGAGAGTGTGAACAATGAGTTACCAAAAATCGATTATTTCAATTAATAATTGCAATGAGTTAAGTTAATAAACATTTATGCTCTCAATATTTTAGTTGCGGGGACTGATTTTTTGTAATAGGTGGCGAATATGCCTGAGAGGGTTAAGCGTCAGCGTCTCAGCAAGAACCAAAGGAAAATTTTGGAGATTTTGGAGAAGTATCCGGAGTTGACGGCTAGGGACATAGCTGAAATTTTATGGGCGAGAGATATACGGTATAAAACGCCAGAATACAGTTCAGTCCATCGGAGCCTCACAACCCTTTATAGGAAGGGCCTCGTGGAGAAAGTTGGCGGCCAATTGAAATGGCGGAAAGTAAAAACTGAAAAAGGAAACAGTTAAGTTTCAGAAGTTTTATATCTGTTCTTTTAGTATGTTGTGGTATGCCGCTATGTATTGTTTTCCTTTTTGGGTTATTGTGTAGACTTTTCTTGTTCTTTTGCCTTGTTTTTGTTTTTGGCTTGTTAGGAAGCCTTCGCGTTCCATTCTGTTTAGCAGTGGGTAGAGTGCACCGTGTCTTAGCTTTACGCCTGATAGGGCTTCTATCTGCTTTTTAATTTTGTAGCCCCACATGGGCGTCGCGTTTATCAGCCTTAGAATTTGGATGTCTAGCAGGTTTTTGGTTATGCGTTGAACAATTTCTTTTTTGAATGTTTCCTCCATTTTGGGGTGCACTCTCTGACTTGTTCTGTTTTTGACTTGTTCATTTTTTGTTTATATAGGTTATGTAAAAGTTGGA
>Ga0315298_1011640_pt1 | contig 10273 bp, 12 predicted proteins | sample WHS_1_MG_FD_203077 | JGI IMG/M metagenome (GOLD analysis project Ga0315298, IMG submission 203077) | Extremophilic microbial mat communities from Washburn Hot Springs, YNP, Wyoming, USA - WHS_1_MG | ecosystem: Environmental > Aquatic > Thermal springs > Hot (42-90C) | place: USA: Wyoming...
CCAGACCACCCCTGGCGCAAGTCTCTTATCGCATCAAAGAACAGGAGGTGACATTTTCCCTGAACATATCAGGGTGTCAAAATCGCTGAACTCCAACACTGGCCGCTTGCGGCGACGGGGCCGTGCGAAGGAAGCACGCAGGCCCGCGCCTATCCCCGCGGGGGCGGCAGGACCCGCTCAAATGGCGCCAGGGCCCGCTCCAGCACGCCGTGCATCTTGGCCAGCAGCACACCGTAATTCACTATCGGCACCCCTGCCTCTTCAGCGGCGCGAATCCGGTACAACATCTCCTTCCGGTTTATCATGCACCCACCACAATGGACAACCAGCCGGTAGGCGGGCAGATCCTCCGGGTAGCCCCCACCTGAGGACCAGGTGAACCGAAGTTCGCCGCCCACCGCCCTACACAGAAGGCGGGGAATCTTGACTCTCCCGATGTCATCCGACTGCCGGTGATGGGTGCATGCCTCGGCAATAAGCACCCTGTCCCCTGGCTCCAGGTCATCAACCGCCCTGGCGCCGCCAACCAGCACCTCCAGGTCCCCCTTGTAGCGAGCGTAAAGTATCGAGAAGCCCGTCAGCGGCACGCCGTCGGGCACGATGGCTGCCACTCTGCCGAATGCCTGCGAGTCGGTCACCACCAGCCGCGGGGGCCGGCCCAGCGCCTTCAGTGCTGCATCCAACTCCTCGTCCTTCACCACCAACGCCATCGCCCCGTTGTCCAGGATGTCCCTGATGGTCTGCACCTGGGGCAGGATCAGCCGGCCCTTTGGCATGCCCGAGTCAATCGGCACCACCAGCACGACCACATCCCCAGCCGAGAGGAGATCGCCAATGATCGGGGGATCGGCAAACTCTGAAGGAGAGTGCTCAACGATGAGCCGGAGCAGCTCTTCCATCCCGGCCCGCGTTAGAGCGCTTACCGCCACAAGCGGCACCCCCAGCTCCTCTCTCCAACTCTCCAGGCGACCGTCAGGAGGAGCCAGGTCGCTCTTGTTCGCAACGGCGATGGTGGGTATTCTCCTCGAGCGGAGAAGACGCGCGAGCTCCCTCTCATAGCCGCCGACGCCGCACTGGCAGTCCATGATGAGGATGGCTAGGTCGGTGCTGTTGACAACCCTAAGCGTCCTCCTCACTCGCAGATCGCCAAGCCTCCCCACATCGTCGATGCCGGCCGTGTCTATCAGCACAACCGGACCCAGGGGGAGCAGCTCCATAGCCTTGTAGACGGGATCGGTCGTGGTTCCAGGAATCTCCGAGACCAGCGCCACATCCTGGTTCGTCAGCGCGTTGATGAGGCTCGACTTCCCCACGTTCCGCCGTCCGAAGATGCCAATGTGCAGGCGGCTGCTCTGAGGTGTCTTGTCCATAGTCATGTCGATTCCTCCACCGTGCCATTCCGTCGCTTCAAGCTGTGGCCATACCCCATGGCGACACGCCTCCCGCTCGCCTCCAGGTACGAGCGCAGCGCGGGTAGCCACCGCTCAACCTCCTCACTAAGGCACCGCTTGTCGGGATAGATGGAATAGTGCTTCCGATATCTCAAAGGAGTGAGGTTCGGCATCACAACGTTGGCGCCAGCGGCAAAGGCTTTCTCGCGGCCCAGCGGATCCGCTGTCGCCAGCGCCGTCGTTGCCGGTATGTGAGCCTGCCGGGTGACGATCCGCGCCAGGGCAACCATCCTCAAGGTCATTTCCGCGCTTCCGGCGGGATAGCTGCCCAGTGGGGTGTCGGGGTGGGGCAGGAAGGGGCCTATCCCCACCATATCCACGTCCAAGTCGCGGAGGAGGAGGATATCCCGGGCAAGCATCTCCACCGTCTGGCCGGGCAGCCCAACCATGCAGCCGGAGCCCACCTGAAACCCCACCTCGCGCAGGTCACGGAGACACTCCAGCCGTCGCTCATAGCGCATGTCCGGGTGGAGCCCAGCATACAGCCCCGGGTCGGCTGTCTCATACTTCAGCAGATACCGGTCCGCTCCTGCATCCCGCAGGATGCGGTACTCCTCCCGTGAGCGCTCACCAACGGAGAGGGTGATAGCAACGTCAGCATACTCCTTGATTGCCGAAACAAGCTCCGCCAGCCGGCGTACAGTGAAGTACGGATCCTCGCCCGACTGAAGAACAACCGTTCTGATCCCCAGCTCGGCCGCTCGGCGGGCCGCCAGGACAGTCTCCTCAACGCTCATCCTGTAGCGCACCAGCCTCCGGTTAGGGGCCCTCAGCCCGCAGTAGCGGCACCGGCGGGCGCACCAGTTAGAGAACTCCACTAGTCCACGCAGGTGAACCTCGTCGCCCACGTACCTCCGCCGGTACCCGTCTGCCACCCGAAAGAGCTCCGCCTCCTCCTCTCCTCGTGCCTGGAGCAGGGCAACAACATCCTCCAGACCTAGGACCTCCTCTCGCTCGGCCTTGAGCAGAGCAACCTCAAACCCCATCTCTCACGCTCCCTACACTGTGTCCAATCCCCCGACTCCCCTCAGCAAGTGAGGCGAGTGGCCTGTGGGCACTCCGCTCTCCTCGGCCCCTTCAGGCGGCTCCGGGTTGTCGGTCAGTAGAAGAGGTCCCGCCCGCCGGCTTCGATCAGCGCCAGCCTACGCTCCGTCTCGCACCGCAGCGTCGCGTTCTCCAGCAGACTCAACTGCGCCTGGATCGCATCCTCCCCGACTCGCCGGGTGTCGGGCGAGGCGTAGTCCACCAGGTACTCCTTGAAAGTGAGTATTGCGTTAGGTCGGCACATCTCCTGGATCTCGCCAGGCTTGGCCAGGCTCATGAACTTTTCGCCCGTCCGGCCCCGCCGGTAGCAGGCCGTGCAGAAGCTGGGGAGGTAGCCTAGCCGGCAGACGGCGCTCACCACCTCGTCTACCGAACGGTGATCGGCAACGCAGAACTGCTCTCTCGCCCCCTCGCCCTCGCTGTATCCCCCCGGGGAGGTGGCTGATGCCGCGCTGATCTGGGATATCCCCAACCCCAGCAACTCGTCTCGCATGGTAGGACTCTCCCGGGTCGACAGGATCATACCCGTGTAAGGGACTGCCAGCCGCAGGATGGCCACAAGCTTCCGGAAATCGTCGTCGCTCACCGGATGGGGTGGCACAAAGTCCAGTCCGGGGGCCGGGCGCCAGCGGGGCACCGAGATGGTGTGAGGGCCCACGCCGAACCGCTGCTCTAGATGAAGTGCGTGAAACAGCAGCCCCAGCACCTCGAAGCGATACTCGTAGAGCCCGAACAGCACCCCCAGTCCGACGTCGTCTATGCCTGCCTCCATCGCACGGTCCATGGCAGTCAGGTGCCAGTCGTAGTCGGACTTGGGGCCATCCGGGTGCATCAGTCTGTACGTGGGTCGGTGGTAGGTCTCCTGAAAGAGCTGGTAGGTGCCGATCCCGGCTGCCTTCAGCATTCTGTAATCATCGACGGTGGTTGCCGCGATGTTGACATTCACCCGTCGGATGCTGCCGTTCCCCTCCCTCGTCGAATAGATCGTGCGGATGGTTTCCAGGACGTAGTCGATGGGGCTGCGCCCGGGGCTCTCCCCGCATTCCACCAGCAACCGCTTATGGCCCATCCGCTCGAGGATACACACCTGCGCCGCCACCTCTGCTTGGTCGAGCTGTCGGCGAACGATGGTCCGGTTATCGCGCCGAAAGCCGCAGTAGAGGCAGTTGTTGCTGCAGTAGTTGCTCACGTAAAGCGGGGCAAAGAACACCACCCGGTTCCCGTAGATGGCATCCTTGATCCTGCCCGCTGCGCCGAACAGCTCCGCCCGAACGCCGGGATCTTCGCTGGCCAGCAACACGGCGGCCTCCTCCGGCGCCAATCCTCTAAGATCCAGTGCCTTCCGGATGATCCGCCTGGCTAAATCCGGCGATGCCCTCTGGCCGTATTCCAGCAGGGAGGCGATCTCCGCCTCGTCCACAATCTGGCCGCGCGACTCTGCGCCGTTTCCTTGCACCCCAGCCCTCGGCTCTGGTATGCGTCCTTCTCCATTGAAATTGCCCACGCTCCTGCCTCCTTGCCGTTACGCTGGCGAACCTACGTTGCCAGCGCTGTCTTCACCCGCACACTCGGGATGCGCCCCAGCTTCCCGGTCATTGCGCCCAGCTCATCGGTCGTCCCGTCCACGATCAGGGCGATCACGGCGAGGTTCCTCGGCTTGTAGGGAATCCCCATTCGGCCAACGATGATCTCCCCGTGCTCGCTAAGGATCTGGTTCACGGCTGGCGCAGCCCGGTGGCGGTCCCCAATGACGATGCCCACGACAGCGATCCGTGTCTCCAAGAGCAGCTCCCTCCAGCCTGGCAAAAAAGTAGGGGCCCACCCCCTCACGCCGGGGTGGGCCCCAATCAGGACGGCGAGAATCCAGAACGGCAGATATCTACGCCCTACGCCCTTGGGATCAGGAGGCCCTCTTCCTCAGGCACGGCACACATTCCCTCCCGGGCCGGGCAACCGACCGCGGTCAGGACAGAGTCGTGCTTCCGTTCATCTTGGGCTCAGGTTACCAGTTTCCGGGGCTCCATGCAAGCAGTGACCGGCTCCCCTCAGAGCTTCTTCAAAGTCGGGTGGACGAAGTAGAAGTAGGAGAGAGGGAAGCGTACGCTGGCGCCGGGGCTGGCGCGCGGCTATAATCTATAGGTGATGGCAGGGGCATTACAGCATCCCTGGAATACAGGCATAGAGGAAGCCAGGGCGCTCCAGATACAGCTCGCCGGGCTGGTGGAAGAGAGCGATCGCTTTGGCGAGCTTCGCCGCGTGGCGGGAGTGGATCTCTCGGGAGTGGGCCCAAGCGGGAAAGCGACGGCCGCGGCCGTCCTGCTGTCCTTTCCAGCACTGGAGCGGAGGGAGGGGCGCAGGGTACAGGGCTATCTGGAGTTTCCCTACGTTCCCGGGTACCTTTCGTTTCGAGAAGCTCCGCTCATGCTGGAGGCGCTGAGGGCGCTGGAGATGGAGCCGGATCTGATCCTGGTAGACGGCCACGGACGAGCCCATCCTCGCCGGCTAGGTATCGCCTGCCATCTAGGGCTGTTGGCAGACAAGCCGACCATCGGCTGCGCCAAGTCGGTCCTGGTGGGCAAGTACGGCGATTTGCGCGAGGAGGCGGGAGCGACCGCACCGCTGGTGGACAAGGGCGAGGTGATTGGCCTGGCGATCCGCACCAAGGCGGGCGCGAAGCCCATCTTCGTCTCTGTAGGGCACCGCATATCGCTGCCCACGGCAGCCGATCTAGTGCTGCGGTGCACTCTGCCCGGTCAGCGTATCCCGGAGCCGACCCGACAGGCCCACAAGCTGGCTGCCCAATGAGTATCGGGGGGCGACAATGTAGCCGCGGGCTTCAGCCCGCGCGTCCTGTTGGTCGATACGCTCGCGTGGGGAATCGGGAACGCGCCGTCGTGGGAAGCGCGGCTACAGCACCCGCATAGGAGGGATTAGCAGTGCTAATTGAGACTCGACAGCAACTGGCCGCTTTGGAGGCCAAGATTCGTGATCTGATGGTGCGTCTTTGACCTGGCCGGAAAGGAGCAGGAGCTCGCCCGGCTGGAGGAGAGAGCAGCATCTCCTGACCTGTGGAATGATGTGGATGAGGCTCAGAAGCTTCTGAAGCAGTTGGCGGACCTCCGGCAGGAGGTGGGAAGCTGGAAGGAGCTGAGCCGTCGCGCTGCCGACCAACTGGAGCTGGCCGACCTGGCCCTAGCGGAGCCTGACGAGAGCCTCGCTCAGGAGCTTGAGGCTGCTGCGCTGGCACTCCAGAAAGAGGTGGATGAGCGGGAGTTTGAGCTGCTGTTGAACGGCCCCTACGACCGGCGAAACGCCATAGTGGTGATATACGCCGGCGCGGGCGGCGTGGACTCCCAGGATTGGGCCGAGATGCTGCTCAGGATGTACCTGCGCTGGGCCGAGCGCCGTGGCTTCAAGGCGGAGGTGCTGGACACATCCTTCGGCGAGGAGGCTGGCATCAAAAGCGCGACGGTCGAGATCTCGGGGCCCTACGCTTACGGGTACATGAGGGCCGAGAAGGGGGTTCACAGACTGGTCAGGCTCTCCCCCTTCGACGGCGCTCATCGGAGGCATACATCCTTCGCTATGGTAGAGGTGATGCCCGAGGTGGCTGACACAGTGGAGGTCCAGATCAGCCAGGAGGACATCCGGATGGACGTCTTTAGGGCTACCGGTCCGGGCGGTCAGAACGTCAACAAGACGAGCTGCGCCGTGCGACTGACTCACATCCCCACCGGCATTGTGGTATCGTGCCAGAACGAGCGGTCGCAGGTGCAGAACCGCGAGACGGCCATGAAGATCCTCACCTCCCGGCTGCTAGATCTAGAGCGGCAGCGACTCGAGCAGGAGAAGGCGGAGCTCAAGGGCGAACACGTGGAGGCCGAGTGGGGCAACCAGATCAGGTCCTACGTGCTGCACCCCTACACCATGGTCAAGGATCATCGGACCAACGTGGAAACCAGCGACGTTACCGCCGTCCTGAACGGGGAGATAGACGAATTCATCATCGGTTTCCTGACGGCACAGATCGGCAAGGCAGCCTAATGGAGTCGACGTGATCGCCATCGTGGACTACGGGGCTGGAAATCTCAGGAGCGTCGAGAAGGCGCTGGAGAAGCAGGGGCACTCCGCACGGCTTACCAGCGCCCCGTGGGAGATTCTTTCCGCGCCGGGCGTCATCCTGCCCGGTGTGGGAGCGGCAGCCGGAATCATGGGCGGGCTTCGCCGGCTCGGCCTGGTGGAACCCATCCTGGAGGTGATCCGAAAGGGGACGCCGTTCCTGGGAGTGTGCATGGGGCTCCAGGTTCTCTTCACCGAGAGCGATGAAGGGGATGGGGTGCAATGCCTCAACGTGATCCCGGGCCGAGTTAGGCGGCTCCCTGAAGGCCTCAAGGTCCCGCACATGGGCTGGAACGACGTTCGGCAGGTGGGTATTCATCCACTCTGGGAGGGTATTCCCGACCATTCCTACTTCTACTTCGTGCACTCGTACTACGTGGACCCCGAGGATCGGGAGACCATCGTCGGGGAGACCGAATATGGGACGACTTTCGCCTCGGCGGTGGCCAGGGGCAACCTGATGGGAACGCAGTTTCACCCCGAGAAGAGCGGAGGCGTAGGGCTGCGCATCTACGATAATTTCGCCAGGCTGGTGAGAAATGGACTTCCAGACGATACCCGCGGTTGACCTTCGTGGGGGGCGTTGCGTTCGTCTCTTTCAAGGCCAGTATGATCAGGAGACGGTGTTCTCGGAGGATCCGGTGGCCGTGGCACTTCAGTGGCAGGCGGAGGGAGCGCCGCGCATCCACGTCGTGGACCTGGACGGCGCCCTGGTCGGATCACCCCAGAACCTGGAGGTCGTCCGGCGAATGGTGGAGGCTCTTTCCATCCCCATCGGCTTCGGCGGCGGGCTCCGAGACCTGGCTTCCGTCCGGCAGGCGCTGGAGACTGGGGTGGAGCGGGTCATCCTGGGAACCGCGGCCGTGGAGATGCCGGAGCTGGTGAAGCGGGCCTGCGCCATCTACGGCGATCGTATCGCCGTGTCGCTGGACGCCCGGGATGGAGTGGTCATGATCCATGGCTGGACCGAGGCCTCCGGCGAGCCGGCCCTGGATGTGGCCGCCAAGATGGTCAACCTAGGAGTCCGGCGGCTGATCTACACCGACATCACTCGTGACGGAACCCTGACGGAACCCAACTTCGACGCCGTGTCGCAGTTGTTGGCATCGGTGGACGTGCCGGTGGTTGCCTCAGGAGGCATCTCTCGCATCGAGCACCTGGTGCGGCTGCGAAACATCGGAGTGGAGGGGGCAGTGGTGGGCCGAGCCCTCTACATCGGAGCCATCAGGATGGCGGATCTCCGGAATCTGGACTTGCTGTAGAGCCTCTTGCGGCCCAGCGACAGTTGGAGAGCACGGATGCTGACCAAGCGAATCATCCCCTGCTTCGACGTGGACCGGGGCCGGGTTGTCAAGGGAGTCAACTTCGTCAACCTTCGCGACGCCGGCGATCCTGTCGAGCTGGCTGTCCGATACGAGGAAGAGGGTGCCGACGAGATCGTTTTCCTGGATATCACGGCCTCCAGCGACGGCCGCGACACCATGGTGGATGTGGTCCGGCGCACCGCCGAGGTGGTCTTCATCCCTCTGACGGTGGGCGGTGGCATCAGGTCCGTGGAGGATGCTCGGAGGCTGCTCAAGGCAGGAGCCGACAAGGTGTCCGTGAACACGGCGGCCGTCAAGGACCCCTCCATCATTAGCAGGGGCGCCGACCTCTTCGGGTCCCAGTGCATGGTGGTCTCCATAGACGCCAAACGCCGGCCAGGCTCCGGCGATCCGTTGGCCTGGGAGGTCTACACGTATGGAGGGCGCATGCCCACGGGGATCGACGCCCTGGAATGGGCACGGAAGGTGGTGGCCATGGGCTCCGGCGAGATTCTGCTCACCAGTATGGATCGGGATGGGACCCAGGGCGGCTACGATCTGGAGCTGACGGCAGCAATCTCCGGTGCCGTCCATGTGCCGGTCATCGCCTCGGGAGGCGCTGGAAATCCCGCTCACCTGTACGAGGCCCTGGCTGTCGGCCGCGCGGACGCCGTGCTGGCGGCATCAATCTTCCACTACGGGACCTACTCGGTTCGGGAGGTCAAGCGCTACCTGGCGGCACGGGGGCTGCCGGTACGCCTTTGACGTTCCGACTACGCCACCCTGGGACGCCCCCGCCTGGCTCTCCTCCTGGGCGTCCAGGCGGATCACCTCTTTGAGGGCCGCCATGCCCACCTCCAGCATCGACTCGTCCGGCTCGCGCGTGGTAAGCCGCTGCAGGGCCAGTCCCGGCGCGGCAAGCCAGCGAATGACCGGATTGGAGTACCGCGCGGCAGTGAACTTGAGGAACTCGTAGGCAACGCCGGCGATCACCGGAATCAGCACGACCCTCGAGAGGATTCGCCACTCCATGGGAGGCCTGCCCAGGAGCGAGAAGAGTACGATTGACAGTACCATCACCACCAGGAGGAAACTGGTGCCGCAACGGGGATGAGCGGTAGTGAACTTGACGGCCCTAGGGGCTTCCATCGCCTCTCCCGCCTCGTAGGCGTTGATACACTTGTGCTCCGCCCCGTGGTAGGCGAAAACGCGACGGATATCCGGCATCCAGCCGATGCCCCAAAGATAGGCGAGGAAGACTAGCAGGCGGACCACACCCTCCACCAGGTTGCTGACGAAGGAAGAGTGGATGTAGCGGTCCACCAGACCCACCAGCAGGAGTGGCCCGACGAAAAAGAGGCCCACGGCGAGGGCGATGGCCACAGCGGCCGTGCCCCACATCATCGGCTTGTTGAACTCGACCTCTTCCTCCTCCAAAGCGACACTGGCCGAGTACATCAGAGCCCGCATCCCCAGCACCAGGGTGTCCCAAAGCATGACCACCCCGCGAACGAAGGGGACCTTCGTGAACCAGCCCTCATACAGGGCCTTGGGCAGCCGGTCTGAATGGAGTACGATCTCAGAGGAGGGGGCACGGACCGCCACAGTCGCCCAGCGGCGACCTCTCATCATGACGCCCTCCATCACAGCCTGACCGCCGTAGTTGAACGGCTTGGCCAAAGCTGCCTAGCCCTTCTTCTGGATCTTCTTCATGAACTTCTCTACGCGCCCGGCGGTGTCAACTATCCGCTGCTCGCCAGTAAAGAAGGGATGGCACTGAGAGCATATGTCTATTTTCAAAATGGGCTTCGTGGAGGACGTCTTGAACTGCGCACCGCACGCGCACACCACAGTCGCCTCCCCGTATTTGGGATGTATGCCCTTCTTCATCGGGTGAACCGCCCCCTGTCGGTCAGCCGCTACGCTCTGGCAGCCGCTTGGACGCTGACCTTCTTCTGATCTTTGCTGTAGTTGCCGAACTTCACATAGCCGTCGACCAGGGCAAACAGGGTGTGATCCTTGCCCAGGCCCACGTTGTCGCCCGGACGCATCCAGGTGCCCCGCTGTCGCACCAGGATCGACCCGGCACGAACCATCTGGCCGTCACCCACCTTCAGCCCGAGCCGCTGGCTCGCGCTGTCACGGCCATTGCGAGAGCTGCCTACGCCTTTCTTGTGTGCCATTCGGTTCCTCTCCTACTCCAGCGCGATGCTCTGGATGGCCATCCGGGTAAACGCCTGCCTATGGCCAGTCTTCTTTCGATACCTCGTCTTCGCCTTGTAGCGGAAGACGATGATCTTCTCACCTCTGCCCTGGTCGACCACGCTGGCTGTGACCCGGGCGCCCGGTACCACG
>Ga0315298_1011642_pt1 | contig 10271 bp, 9 predicted proteins | sample WHS_1_MG_FD_203077 | JGI IMG/M metagenome (GOLD analysis project Ga0315298, IMG submission 203077) | Extremophilic microbial mat communities from Washburn Hot Springs, YNP, Wyoming, USA - WHS_1_MG | ecosystem: Environmental > Aquatic > Thermal springs > Hot (42-90C) | place: USA: Wyoming...
ACATTTTATTCTAACTTCAGTTGAAGCGCCTATTAAATTTTAGATTGAACTACCAAATCTCAAGAAAAAGATTTTGTTATATATTGCACCAAAAAGACAAAACTTATATACTTTATTCTTGTTGAACTAAAGCATGAAGTTTGATGCTAAGATTAGAAGCATATTTGTTCTTGAAGATAAAACAATTGTGTTCTTCAGAGGGAGAAAGCAACCGAACTTAATAAAGAAAGGGAAGAAGATAAAGCTTCCAGACTGGAAGTACTGGAAAGTTGTTTCTACAATTTATCTAGTGAACAAAAATGAAATAAAAAGGATAAGATCGTGCCCTATAACAAAAAGAACTTCTTTACAAGTTGTTACAATTGAAGATTATCCTGAAGGCAACGAGAAGCCTTTTGTATTTAGACTAGAAAAGACACGCTAAGCTTTAATTTTTTACTTAAATGTTGTTCTACTTATTTCTAACTTTTTGCTGTAAAGGTTATTCATACATAGTTACATTTCCTTTTTAGGTCTTTTTATACAAAATTTAAATTTATATTCTGTAAACATTTGACAATTCTATTCGAATGAGAGCGAAGAAACTCTTTAAAATTACAAAATTACAAAAGAAGCATACAAATCAATCAAAGAGCAAAAATACCATAAAGCAGAGTATTTTTATCGGTTTACTCCTCTTGCTAAGTATTTCAATTTCACTCGTAACAGACTTATCTCTAGTAAAAGGTAGTCAATCCGCTAAAGTACTTTTAACAGAGAACCTAAGCTTCACAACAGAATTTAATAATAAAGTGGGGGTTATACCTCATTTAGTATCGAGGGAATTCTATGTTCAGGTAAAAAACATTAGCCCAAACGAGCCTCATAATTTAACAGTTATTTTTGAGTCACAGGGCACTCCGGGGGTAGTATTCCCATATGGATATAAAATGGGGAAGATCAACAATTACCTTTATGCAGTTAGTGTTGAAATTAATGGAACAGAAGGGTGGATTTGGTTTTCTCCAGTGCTACATAAAATATCTAGTGCTCCTGTAGTACTTAGTGTTTTACCACTAGATACTACTGCAATCCAGTATATCCCTGGTGGATGGTTCACGTTGCACATATCCTTAAACATAACACAGGCATTCGATAACACGCTTCTGAGCGTTGGAATTGGAGATAACACTTACACTCTACTAAAATATTCTAGATTTAATGCAGGAAACAGAACGTTCTACTTTTTAATACCTACTAAAAACATAGGTTCAAAAGGAGTAGTTAGCTTCCAGGCTTTCAAAAGTAATTCGAGTTGTAGCATTCCTGTTGATGTTTTTCTAGATGGGCAAAGGGTAAGAACAGAAACTAGAACGTGGTATGAAATTGATCAAACCTTTTGTGCTATCCCTAATTCTCAAATCAATTGGTATAGTGGGAATTGTGCCATTTATTTAATCAACTTTTCATCGCTAACTGAATTAAACTTTCGTTTAGATCCTGAAAAAAGAGAACAAATATGCCTTATTGAACTAGAATCACAAATAGTTGATTTTAATGCGTTTTTAACTTATGCTTTTGACAAACCCTGTTATGAAGTACATATTAGCTTAGACAAACCTGGTAAGTCATACCTTGGGCTTGGTGTTCTTTCAAAGAAATGGTACGGTATGGAATACCTTGAAAATGAAACATACGTACCTCAATCTATTAAAGAACGCTATCTCTCACCAAAAGGTTCTTCAGATGGAAATTATATTGATATTGACAAGCAAGTAGTTAAACTTTGGGTTAATCAAACAGTTAACTCAAAATTAAGTCCTTGGAATCGTTGCATCGTTCTTTTTAATAATTTGACATCAACTTTAAAGTACAATGAATCCTTAGCTAAGGAACTACCATTTGAGCAAGAAACAGCAAGCGCAACACTAATAAGAAAAGGGGGTGTGTGCCGACATTTCGCTAGGGCTTATGCTACATTATTGTTAGAAGCCGGTGTTCCAGTAAGAACTGTTGTTGGCACAGTTGTTATAGGAAGACCTCAAATATTTAAAAATCATGAGTGGAACGAAGTATACATTGGTGGATTTGGCTGGATTCCTATTGATGTAACTTGGAATAAAACAGCAGAACTTCCAGTAAGTCATATTCAATATACCCTTTTGTCTTATGGAGAAAAAACGTTTAACGCCAGTGAAATTTCTTCACCAATTCTTGACAATTGTAGCATAAAGATAATTTCTCGCCTAAGTGAGCTGTGCACCCAGAAATTTATAGAAGTAAAAAGCATGCCCGGTGCTTTGTTATTGGCTTCTGATGACCTAGATAATATAAGCATATTGATAAGTCAAGCAAAGGTTGAAATGAACTGTGGTTCACTTCATTCTGCGCTTCTATCATTGGCCGAAGCTAGAGCATTAATAAATTCAGTCCAATCAGGATACACAACTTATTTTGTTTTAGTACTTGTTTTGGTTATAAGTGCACTATCACTTATTAATGTGCATAAAAGAAAAGAAAGCCGTAAACGAATTTTGTATAGACCCTTTTAAGCTAAAAAATAGTTACGCTAAGAAAAAAAGAGAAAGTTAGACTCAGATAAGTTGCGAAGAAAATGGTGCAAAAGCACTGCTTATTCATGTAAAGGTGAAGAAAACTCACTCAAAATTCATATACTAAAACAATGCAGGATTATTGACTTAGGCTCATGCATAATCTTTGCTAATCACTAAAAAGCTAGATCTTGGAGTTAATCAAAAGATTTGGACAGAAACAGAATTTTAAGTACAATTAGCGATGATTACGATCTGGTTGCCGAATCACTAATGAAGACATAGAGTTAGCAACAAAGTTAAACAAAATTTCTCTTCAAACAATTTGCAATTTTAAGCTGTTTCTATCATCTTTAAAGAAGTATTAAGTTTAAGATTTATATGATTCTTTTGTATTAAAGAGCACATATGAAAACCCAAGCAAGCATTGGACCACACACTAATTTTGACGAGATATTTACTTATTTTAGGTGCCCAGCAAAATTGTACCTTCAGCTTGCAGGTTACAGAAGCGAAGTCGAAAGAAGGTATAGCCCTCCGACCGTTTCTCCAGCAATGCTGGGCAGAGAAGGGGAAAATATGATTGAACGGGCATATAAAAGGCAATTAGAAGTTTGGATTCCAGACATAGCCGTTAAAGAGTTTACCACTCCGAAAGGAGAATTGAAAAAAAGTCCTAATGAAAGTAAGTAGAGTTATTGCTAATAATATTAGAGTTCGGCTCTCACAAATAAATAGTATCGAAGTGAAATACGCTCCTCTAATTTTGAGTAATGAAGCAAAGAAACTTAAGGAAGATTTTAAGGTAAACGCTATTATTAGCAAGGTTAGTTTTACAACTGTACCGCACCACCGAACTGGAGAAATAGATTTCATAGGGTTAAAAGAAAACAGGGAGATTGTAGTTATAGAGGTAAAGAACAAACAGCAAAAAATAAATGAAAGAGACAGACTCCAATTGGAATACTATATTGATGGGCTTCCTAAACAATATCACTACACAAAATTTTATTCTCATCTGTATGAAATTGCGACCCAACTTTACCCAGAAAAATATCAATCTCTCTTAAAGTTAGCTAGAAGCATGGATTTGTTGCGGGAAGAAATTGAGAATTCTATCCGTATTGTGGAAAATACAATCATGGGATTAGAAGAGGCTGAGAAAAAGAAGTTTATATCAATGTATTATAAACCTGAAGAAGGTTTAGAAGAAACATATAAAAGCATATGGTCTTCTGAAGAAAATGATTTAGATCTAATAAGAATACGAAAAGCGAGTGAGACATTCTTAGCTACAATTCCAGAGTACGTCAGTTTAAAAAATACTTTTGATACTTACAATAAAAAGAGGACGCTCCTCGCTAAAGAATTAGAGACGGCAATAGACCTAATAGTTGAGCTCATGGAGAGAGGTGTTAGAAATGGCTTGCTTGTAGACATAAGAAGAAGTGAGATAATTGAGGTAAGTAGGACGATTAATTTCGATGAATTAGTTAGAGGAGTATGGCGAATAAAGAAGAGCGTATTCGATGATAAGAAAGTAGCGCCTAAAAGAACTGAAGCATGCAGTCGATGTAATTTCAGAAATACGTGTCAAAAACTTCTAAGAGATGAAGAACCTGAAGAAAGTAAATCGGTTACGTCAGTAGTCCACAAGGGATTCAAGAATCTTAACCTAGAAGTAAATAAACCAAATTTCATAACTTTATTCGACAAAAACGGAGTGCTAAGAGTAATCTATAGACCTAGGGTAAAAATAGCACTATCTGACGAGGAACTTTTAAAACAGGCTTTTAGAGGAACAGAGTGGATATACGTTCCTGACTTTGTAAGGAAGCGAGGATGGAAGGAACTTTATTCTGATGCAGTGATATCAAATAAGCTTGAAAAAAAGTTCGATTTTTGGAGGTTATGACAACAGCTTAAATCCGTTTGTGTTTTTAGTCAAATTAGTTAATTGGAGCTACTTTAACTTTATATTGCCATATAACTAGAAGGATTCAAGATAAAAACGCTTACAAGTGACATTAAAGGTTTTCTGAGGAGAATATCCAGTTGTTTTTGCTAAGTTTGTGCTTAGCTTCCTTTCAACTTTTATTATTTACTTTTCTTGAAAAACAAATTACGAAAGTTGTAAAGCAGACCTAAGCAGTTTTAAGAATATTTTACAGCACAACTTTAATTAAGAAGTTTTAACTTTAGGCTAAAAACCGAATCTAATGTGTCTAAAGATTTAATCTTGAGGTATTGACCATATTTTTCTTTTGATAATTAAGGTCGCAATAATCTCTTCTCTTTTCTTAATAGCATCAGAATCAAACTCAGAGAATTGTTGAAAAGTTTCTATGTTTAGAGGTAACTTCGTATTTAAGTATTTTTCTCTTTTTTCGGTATATGGAAGATTACCTAGTTCTCTGTTCTCTTCTTGCGACAATATCGTCAGATTCCCTAATCGATTTACAAACACATCGTGATCCATGTTTTTTGATTTTAGGTATTGTTTCCAAAAGTCATTAGGATTTTTTGGTATAACATGTTCTAGGGTAGGTTGATTATTCCACGTCCTGTGTAATGGAGTTGATTCTAAGGCATCATTCACTTTTGTTAGAATGTAACGAGCTTTTTTATCACTAACTTTCATTCCGATTATTTTTTCTCTGACTTCATCATCGCTTGGAAATTTTTCTTGAATAAATCTGGTTGCATCATCTATAGATGTTTCACCCTTACGAATGCCTCTAGCCCATTCTGTATATTTTTTTTCAAGCTCGTTAGGGTTTCTTCCAAGTATGGTGTAAGACCTTACAGAAAAATTCAATAGGAGTTTAAGGAATCTTAAAAAATCGTCGTAACAGGTAGGGATAAGCTTCTTATATAAAACTAGTAACAATGGAAACGCTTGTCTAAACTTCAAGAAGTTTAGTTCATCTAAAAGTGATGCTATCTCAGCTTGGTTTTCCCAAAAATCACTTGAAGGATCGAGCAATGCAGCATAAATAACAGCTTCTTCACTCATTTCTTTTAAAAGCTCTTCAAAACCTTTGTTATCTAATTTATCGGATTCCATTCTAATTGATCTGAAAAGCTTTTTATTAGATACATGCTCAAATTTTGAGATCCAATAATGACGTAGGAATACTCCAAAGTTTTCTTGTGTTACAGGCCTATAAATTTTGTTCCAAAGTTCAGATACGTTTCCTTTTCCAATTTCTTTCTCTAATCTACTGAAAATAAGGTTTTTGAACAATTCTGCAGGTTCCAGTTTACTACCTCTCTGGTTTAACGTTTCAAAAATTTCAAAACCTAAATCATACGCTGGAATCGTGATCTCTAGAGTGTAAAAATAGGACATAATGCTATTGTACAATTTGCGTAGAAATGAAAATATCTCACTGCAGTTTACCATCTTAATTAATGCATCTTCATTTATATTTTTAGGTAAATTATTAGAACTTACCTGATGGATATAGTTATAGATTTGCTTTAAGAAATACTCATAAGAATTAATAAGTAGATGCGCGCTTTTATTTCTTTTAGTTTCATTTTTTAGAGTGCGAAGCTGAGAGATAATTGAATCTTTTCTGTTAACAAGTTTTATGAAGGCGTCCTCTGTTTGGTCGCCAAGTTCAATTCGTACTGTTTTACTTTGCATATCTGCAAAAAGGATATTTTCAGTGTCGCATATAAGTGAAAATGAGATATCTTCTAGATTAGGTTGAAGTTTTAACTTCAGCAAGGACAAATCTCTAATTAAGGCGAGGATCATACACAAAGTAACAAGTCTTTGTTGCCCATCCAATATGAAGACTTCTTTTTCATTTTTAGACTCAGGGATAAAAAACATTGGTCCAAAAAAATGTTCTTTATAAGACTTAGGTACTTTATTATTATCTATAACTTTAACTACGTCTTCTATATCTTGCCATAGTTCTTCCCACTGTTGCTTTTCCCACGCATACTCTCTTTGTCCTGAAAGTAATCGAAAAGTATGTTCAGTAAGTACATCCTTAAGGCTCTTTTTTTGAAAATCTATGCTTAGCTCTTCTCCATTTTTCATTCTACTGCCTAATCTTAATCCTATGCTTGAGATTATTTAAATTTTATTTCTCTTATTTTTAGCAAGAATTGAACTCTTTTATTCTTCACAAGCATCTTTCTAAACAGAAACTTAAGTGATTTAAACACCTTTTTATTTTTCTAAGACTGTCAACTTAAAGTTTAGAGACTAATTCTTGCAGGCTACTTTCTCTAAGAAATATTCTGAGTTAAGTTATCTTTAGAATAGTTTCAATGAGGTTCAACATCCTATAGTTAAGTACAAAGTCAATTTCACTCATACCTCTTACCAACGACTCTTCCATATCGTGCCATGCAGGCCCATCAGTTACCCAGAGAAAGTTAATTTTCTGTTCCTGAGCTACTCTGTGCATTTCTATGTAACTTTCTGCTATAGAAGTTGGTTTACTTCCAGTTGTGTTATAAAAATTGCACTCAACTATAAGTATAGGTTTATCGTCTTTGTACACTACTACGTCATGAGTTTTTCCTTTGCTTCTTCTTTTACCTTTTCTTTCTGTTAGTATAGGATACAACGAAAACTTCGGATCGTTGTTTACTATGTTATAACGCATTCCAATTAACTTTCTAATTTTTTCTTGGCACATTTTCTCGAAGATTTTTCCACTTCTATTTTTCCTAGCATTTGTATCTAGACCAACTTCCACTCCAAGAAGGTAATCGTACACGTCCTTTACCTCTTGAAATAAATCCATAATTCCAGTTTTACTGCAAAATTCTACAATCTTTGGAACAACTTCTTCGTTGACGTTTGATTGCTTAAATTCAAAACTTATAAACGTCTCAAATTCTGGATTAAAGATATCTAATTTTTTATTCTTTACTCTTTCTGCAACAAGCATTGGTATTACCTCTATAACCCTTGGATGTTTTAGTAATAAGTTGTGCAAGTAATTTATCCTTTCTGTAGTACTAACCTTTGTTAGAGAATTCAACAACGAAAGCTCGTCTAGGTATTTATTAAGGTTCTTTTTCACTTTTCCCCAATCAACAAAATACTCATAAGTTTTATTTGAAAGTAACAAAGTATCAAGGAAATGAGCTTTGTATTGGTCAAAACTTTCAAATCCAAGCTCTCTAAATTTGACCATTTTCCCACCACTTCATGCTTTCTTTAAGTTTTTCAACTTTTTCATCCTTCTCAGGCTTCCTAAAAACAAACAAGTGTTCATGTGCTATAAGATAAAAGTCACTTTTCTTCATCCTCCAAGGTATGGTACCAACCATATGATGTTGAAGCTTTATTATATCTTCTTTTAGTATAAAGCCTTCTTCTAAGAATGCCTGCATAACTCTGTAAGCTATTGGAACAAAGTGCTTATGTCTTCTGGTATCGCCTATGAGCACTGCTGCATACTTTCCAGGCTTAAGAACTCTGAAGAATTCTTTTGCAACTTTTCTCATTTCATTCACAAATTCTTCTATGGAAACAACCTTTGAAAGGTCACCTTCAACTTCCATCTTCGCTTTCTTGGTGTATGAAATTATGCTTGCATAAGGAGGATGTGTAGCTATAAAATCTATTTCTTCATCTTCTATTTTGTCCAAGTTCCTTGCATCTCCATGATAAAGTTTGATTATAGGCTTTGTCCATTCTTCTTTTTTATCATTGCTGTTATCATTTTGACTAATGTATGCAGAAATCTTTGGAGCTATTGTTTTTTCAGGTCCATAGCTGAAATTCAGCCTATCCCATGTGAGCATTACTGCTTCTTTGTTTATATCGACGCCTATTCCATGTCTACCTAGAAGCTTACATTCTATGAGTGTTGTTCCGCTGCCTAAGAACGCATCGAGTACTACGTCGCCTACTTTTGAGTAGTTGAGTATTAAGTTTCTTGCAACCTGAGGTGCCCAATTTCCTCTGTACTTTACGTTTAAGTAATGAGTTGCCCATCTCCCTCTATCTGGAAAGCTCCAAACTGTTGTAACTTCAGGCTTAAAGTCAATAGGTTGATAATTTTCTATATGCCACTTCTTTCCAATTTCTAGCTTTACGTCTTCTATAACTACGTGCTTATGTTCTTTTATGTACTCTAAGTAATCTTCATAAGTCACTTCTTTCATGCTTATATAGTTACTGCCCTCCTTTTTAACAAGCTCTATTTTTGTTTCTTTAAGCTTTTTTTGGCTTTCCTTCGTCAAGTTTGTCCTCCTGCCCAACTTTACTATTATTTTTCTTATTAGACTAAGTTATAAAGGTTAATAAGCTTAAAACTAAAGAATTATCAATTTGCCTCTAAAACAAAGCAATGAACAACTTGACAAACCATAAAGTTCTTGACTATGATAGCTCGAACGACTTCTTAGAAGATTCTTCTATTTTAGAGCGCTAAGTAAAGCAAGGCTATGCTTAGTAAAATTATCGCTTAAGTAATGTTAGAGAGCGAGCATGAACCTTTAAATCTTAGTTGGCAACTTCAATTCTCGCGAAAATTTAAATAATCAGATGATTCTAATTTGTTTATGCCTAATGTATTCCTTGCACCTGGCATTTTTAAGAATATTAAGCGTAGTATTACAGATGGAGTTTTCGTTAAAGAGCTAGAAATTACAGACCAATCACTAAAAGAAGAAATAGAAAAGCATTACGATGAAGGTATTGTAAAGCTTTGGGCTGTTAAGGATTCTCTTAAGAGCCGTTGGTCAGATATCAAGAATGAGGATTATCTTTTGTTTTACCATTCTGGCAAGTTTATTTATGTTGGTCAAGTTGCATTTAAGTATCCATTTTCTGATGAGAAAAATCAATTAGAGTATAGTAGTAAAATAGCTGAAAGTGTTTGGGGGAAGAATGTAGATGGAACAACTTGGCCCTATCTCATCTTCTTAAAAAATGTAAGGGAAGCTGAAATTTCTCTAGATAAGTTGAATGAACTAACTGGATACAAAATGAAGGTTGTAAATGGTTTTATGAAAGTAAGCGAGGAAAGAGCACTACCTTTAATTAATTACCTTCAAGAGATTATTGTTAAGGTAACTCCTCAACCACAGTTGTCTACTCACGATCAAATTGTTGATAAGATATATGCTCTAGGTGAACTGATTGGTTATAAGCCAGAAAGAAAGTGGAGACATGAGGGTTACGAGTTTGACGTTGTTTGGCATAAGCCTCCTAGAGTTGGGCCAAAGTATGTGTTTGAAGTTCATTTAAAGGGAAACCTTGAAGCGGCTTTACTAAGACTTAAGCACGCCTATGACCTCTGGGAGTCACAGTTGTTCTTAGTTTCAACAGAAGATCAACTTAAAGAAGCTCAGAACAAATTTCTTGGAGAACTTCATGAGATAAAAGATGAAGTTACACTAGTAGACGTAAGAGAAATTGAAGAATTCTATAGCTTTAAGGGAAGATACGAATGGTTAGAAAGAAAATTTGGATTAAGACCAACTTAAACTTTAAGAAAACTTGTCTAACGTTAAATAAAGTAGTAGAAAAAGATAAATTGAAAAAGTTAGCAAAAACATTATATAAGTTTCTTTTTAGTCCACGCTTTAGAGAACTAAGGGGTAATATCAAGAATTGCTCTAATAGAAGCTTACTTCCCTAAAATATTGTAAATAAGGTTAGGATTAATTGTATGGATAGCTTTAACTTTACTTGGCTTTATAACGTTCACGATAGACTTAAGCTGATAAGGGTAATAATGCCCAGAAACTCTAACT
>Ga0315298_1011643_pt1 | contig 10271 bp, 7 predicted proteins | sample WHS_1_MG_FD_203077 | JGI IMG/M metagenome (GOLD analysis project Ga0315298, IMG submission 203077) | Extremophilic microbial mat communities from Washburn Hot Springs, YNP, Wyoming, USA - WHS_1_MG | ecosystem: Environmental > Aquatic > Thermal springs > Hot (42-90C) | place: USA: Wyoming...
TACCGCGGCTCATCCGTTTTCAGGTCTATGAGGCGTTCTTGGAGGCGTTGTGTGCCGAGAACGTCTCGCGCATGATGGCCATGCGCTCGGCTACTCGCAACGCGGAAGAGCTCATTGAGCACTTGACGATAAGCTACAACAAAGCCCGGCAGCAAGCGATCACGGCCGAGATCCTGGATATCGTGAGCGGGGTGGGCACGGTGGGTGGAGAGTAGAGCAAATGGCCGAGCAAGGGAAAGCGTGCGGGACGGTCGTTCAAGTTGTTGGCCCGGTGGTGGATATCGAGTTTCCACTCGGAAGCCTTCCACAGGTATATCATGCTATGGATGTCATCATCCCTGGGCGCCCCGCCTTGGTGGTCGAAGTACAACAGCAATTGCGCAATAATCGGGTGCGTTGCATGGCCATGGGACCTACTGAAGGCCTGCGACGTGGGTTAACCGCTGTGTCTCGCGGTGCGCCGATCTCTGTGCCGGTGGGTCAGGCCGTCTTAGGGCGCATGCTCAACGTTCTAGGGGAACCGATCGACGATTTGGGTCCCATTGACTCCAATAAAGTTTGGCCGATCCATCGACCGCCTCCCACGTTTGTTCAGCAATCAAGGGAGATTGAGGTGCTTGAGACGGGCATCAAGGCGATCGACTTGCTCGTCCCATTCCCCCGGGGCGGCAAAATAGGGGTTTTCGGTGGGGCTGGCGTGGGCAAAACGGTGATTATTTATGAATTGATCCGCAATATCGCCTATGAGCATGGCGGGTATTCGGTATTCTGTGGCGTTGGCGAGCGCAGTCGGGAGGGTAATGATCTGTGGCACGATGTGCGGGAGGCGGACGTCTTGGATAAGACGGTCCTTGTATTGGGGCAGATGAACGAGCCGCCCGGTGTGCGCGCTCGCGTTGCGCTCACGGGGTTGACCATCGCCGAGAGTTTTCGCGATGAGGGGCATGACGTCTTGCTTTTCATCGACAATATCTATCGCTTCATCCTGGCCAATACGGAGGTTTCCGCCCTATTGGGGCGAGTGCCTTCGGCAGTGGGCTATTCTCCAACCCTTGCGGCAGAGGTGGGCAGCTTGCAGGAGCGCATCACCTCGACTTCCAGGGGGTCTATTACCTCGGTGCAGGCCGTCTATGTGCCGGCCGATGACTATACCGATCCGGCGCCGGCGACCGTTTTTGCTCATCTGGATGCTGCTATCGCCTTGGATCGCTCCATCGCCGAGCAAGGGATCTTCCCGGCAGTTGATCCTTTGGCTTCAACCTCGCACATTTTGGACAAAGCCATCGTCGGCGAGGAGCACTATCGTACTGCGCGTGAGGTGCAGGCCGTGCTCCAACGCTATCGCGATCTTCAGGATATTATCGCTATCCTTGGTTTAGCCGAGTTGAGTGAGGAAGACCGTTTGCTCGTATCGCGAGCGCGCAAAATCCAGCGCTTTTTATCTCAGCCAATGTTTGTAGCCTCTCAGTTCACCAACCGTCCGGGGCGTTATGTGCCTATAAGCGAGACCGTACGAGGGTTTCGAGCCATTCTGGATGGCGAGGGGGACTCTCTTCCAGAACAAGCTTTTTATATGCGGGGTACATTTGATGAGGTCGTGGCGGCAGCGCGAGGTGGGTCAGCTGCCTGAGGGTGACTTATGAGTGAAGATGAGGGTAAGGCCCATAACGGTAAGCCGTACTTGCATGTTGTCATTGCCACCGGCGACCGTCTCGTGTATGATGGTGACGCGGAATGTGTCATCGCGCCGGCTTTCAATGGTCAGATCAGCGTCTTGGTTCATCATGCCCCGCTTTTGGCCGTATTGGAACCGGGAGAGTTGGTTGTGAGGTTAGCTGATCAAGCCCAAAGCTTTGCCGTCGGCGGAGGCTTTATTGAAGTGCGGGATAATCAGGTGATCATCCTGGCGGATACCGCGGAACGGGCTGAAGAGATCGACGTCGCTCGTGCCGAGGCGGCGCGTTTGCGGGCGAGCGCGCTGATGAAGCAATACCGTGGCCGTCCTGAGTACGCCGTCGCTTTGCAGGATTTACGTCGCTCGCGTGCACGGCTCAAAGTCGCGCGCTCTCTGCGCAGTCGTTCAACTTCGCCGTTGTGAATTGAGGCGGTTTCTGCAGGCATTTTGTCGTTGCACAGAGGGGAGATCATGCCACTGATCATTGAAGGCAAACGCCGTTTGGGTGGCGAGGTCAGGATCTGTGGAGCTAAGAACGCGGCTCTGCCGATAATCGCCGCAACTTTGCTGACAGATGACGAGTGCCTATTGGAGAACGTTCCCTACATTGAAGATACGCGCACCATGGTCAAGGTGTTGCAACATCTCGGTGTAGCTGCACGCTTTGAGGGCGCTAACCTTTTGCGCATCAAAGCTACGCGCATCAACAGAGCCGCTTTGCCCGACGATTTGGCCAGGAAAATGCGAGCGAGTTTCTTGACGGTGGGGCCTTTGCTCACCCGGTTTGGCCAGGCCGAAGCTCCGCATCCCGGTGGATGTGCTATTGGCACACGGCCGGTCAGCGTGGATCTCAAGGGATTCCAGGCGATGGGAGGGCAGGTCGATTTTGAGGGCGCTCATTACGTTATCACTGCTCCTCGTCTGAAGGGAACGCGCATCATCTTGGATTATCCGAGTCATACCGGCACAGAGAATCTGCTCATGGCCGCGTGTCTTGCGGAGGGTGTAACCTATATCGAGAACGCCTCTATCGAGCCGGAGGTCGTTGACCTGGCTTGTTTCCTCTGCGCTATGGGGGCGCGTATATCGGGGGCTGGCACCAGCATCATCCAAGTGGAAGGAGTGCGCCGGCTACATGGAGCTGCCTATCGGATCATGCCCGATCGTATGGAGGCCGGCACTTTTGCCCTGGCGGCTTTAATTACCGGGGGTAAGGTGACCATGGACGGGGCTGTATCTCCTTACCTCGGTGCGCTCACCAACAAAATGCGCGAGGCAGGTGCTGAGGTGACGAGTACCCGAAGCGTTTATGAGGTTCGGGCTACGCACAGGCTTCTGGCGACCGATATTCAGACCTATCCTTACCCTGGCTTTCCCACGGACATGCAGGCTCTTTTCACCGCCGTCATGACCCAGGCCCACGGTAATAGCTCCATCTACGAGACGATGTATGATGGACGCTTGGGCTACGTGGAGGAGCTAAGACGGTTAGGAGCTCAGATTGAGGTCTCGGGTTCCGGACGCATGGCCATGGTTCGGGGGCCAACCCCGCTTCACGGCGCGGACGTTCGTGCCCTGGATATTCGTTCTGGGGCAGCCATGGTATTGGCTGGTTTAGCCGCGGAGGGCATAACGCGAGTAAGCAATGTGAGTTATATTGCCCGAGGCTATCAGGACCTGGATGCCAAGCTGCGGGAGCTTGGGGCGGTCATCTCTTGTGTGGAAGAAGAGGAGCCTCCCTGTCCTGTGTCCGATTGCGAGGAACCCGTGGAATGGGGCATGCCCATTATGGTCGGGCGATAGTGGCTATATACCTTTTGGGCTAGCATCGTTCTCCATCCTTTATTTCCGCTTGGAGGGCCAATGTTCGGTAAGCAGATAGGCATTGACCTGGGTACGGTCAACGTTATCGTCTATGTACGCGGTAAGGGCATCGTCTTACAGGAGCCCTCCGTTGTGGCTATTTCACGTCTTGATAACAGGATCCTCGCAGTGGGCAGCGAGGCACACGCCATGTTGGGCCGTACTCCAGAGACCATTGAGGTTTCCCGGCCTATGCGCGACGGCGTTATCGCCGATTATGTGGTCACTGAAGCGATGTTGCGTTATTTCATCTCCAAGGTTTGTGGCCGTTTTGAGCGCCGTCCTGAGGTCATGTTGAGCGTTCCGGTTGGGGTCACGAGTGTGGAAAGCCGGGCCGTTCGGGATGCGGCCATTCAAGCCGGCGCGCGTGTCGCTTATCTTATCCCCGAAGCTTTGGCTGCCGCTCTCGGGGCAGAGATGCCCATTGATACCCCGACCGGCAATATGATCGTAGATATCGGTGGTGGCGCCAGTGAAGCAGCGGTCATTTCCATGTACGGTATCGTCACGGCCAGCTCCATTCGGGTAGCAGGTAACAAGCTTGACGAGTCCATCGCTTCTTATGTTCGCCGCAAATACAATCTCATGATCGGCGAGCAGACGGCGGAGCAGATCAAGATCGCCATCGGCAGTGCATTGCCACTGGAGGAGCCGTTGAGTATGGAAGTGCGCGGCCGCGATCAGGTGACGGGTTTGCCGCGCGTGATCACCCTAACCAGTTCTGAAGTGACGGACGCGATCGCTGAGCCGTTGGCAGCCATCGCTGCAACCGTCAGGTCCGTGTTGGAAAAGACCCCGCCGGAACTAGTCTCGGATATCATTGATCGGGGCATGGTCATGACGGGCGGGGGAGCTTTGCTGCGGAATATCGATCGCTTCCTGACCCAGGAGACAGGTGTTCCCTGTCACGTTGCCGAGAATCCCATGACTTGCACGGCAGTGGGGGCTGGGCGGGGCCTAGAACATTTACCCTTGCTGCGCCGTGCCTTGGAGACTACCTAGCCCAGGTTGGGATCCCTTCTTGACTCGATGGAAGCATGACATGTGTGGGTAGTCGGTAACGAGAGATGTGTCCATGCTAAGAATCTGGCGGCTGCGCTGGTACGTTTTGTTTGGGCTCATGTTCCTCGCCTTGCTGGTCAACCTGGTGCTTGCCCTGATGATGGATGCCGATTGGGCGATATTGGGGCAGACAGCGGCTTTGGCGCTCTTCGTTGTGGGCAGCGTCATCCTATATTTTGACCTACGTCGTAGCGAGGAACAGCGTCGGGTGCTCATTGAAGTGGGCCAAGAGCTTGCTGCTAAAGCGGACTTGGACGGTTTGCTCCGTTATATCGTCAACGCGATCCTCAAATTGGTGCCGCTTGCCGACAAGTGTGTTGTTCACCTGCTCGACGATTCCGGTCGAAGGCTTTATCCACGCTATTCCTCTCATCCGGCTTGGGAGCTTTCTGTGGGCATGCCTGCAAACAAAGGCATTGCCGGCTTGGCGCTCACCGAGAGGCGCACCAAGGTAGTTCAGGACACAAGGGGCGATTCCGACTTCCTGCCTCTTCATTCGCCTGCCGATCTCCGGGCACTTATGGTTGCTCCTCTCGTGGCTCAGGGGAATCCGTTGGGCACGATCAGCCTCAATAGCAAGATCCCGGGTGCTTTTACCGAACGCGATAAGGTCTTGGTGACTGCCCTCGCTGCTCAGGCTTCTGCTGCCATCTACCAAAACCGGCTTTGCGCCAAGGCTCTCAGCGAGACCCATTATATTGAGGCCATCGTCAATAACTTGGCTGACGGGCTTGTTGTCTTGGATGCTGAGAGGCGAGTGTTACGGTATAACCCTTCTCTAGCCCATATTTTGGGGGCGGATGTATCCAACATCATTGGCCAGAAGGTGGGCATGGATAGTGAGAATGAGAGCTTGCGCCGGCTAGCCGTTCTCATAGGGGACCTGCCTTCTGATGTGCACCAGGGCTTTGAACGTCAGGTAGAAGTTGATGAGCCGGTCCATGCCTCGCTGCGCATTCGGGCTTCTTCGGTACTAGATCAGCATGGGAACCCGGAACACATTATCCTATTTCATGACCAGACAGAGGAACTGGACCTGGCCCGCACGAGAGCTCATCTGATTCAGGCTGTAGCGCGAGAGGTGCGCCCATCTTTGGAGGCCATGCGCGGTTACGCCACCTTGCTACTGGCGCAAGACCTTCCCAGGCAAGGAAATATCACGCAATGGGCCAATCCAATCCGTGCGGAGAGCGCTCGGCTGCTGCGTCTCATGGAGGATTTGGCCGATTTATGTGCCTTAGAAGCCGGCAAACTGGAATGGGAGCCTGAGCTGACCGATCTCGGCGCGATGATCGCAGAGGTTTTCGCCGAGGTCGAGCAGCAGCTACACCGCAAGCAGTTGTCCACAGAGATACTGTGCCCTCCAAACCTGCCCCGCCTGGCCTTGGATCAAGGGCGTCTGAGCCATGTGCTGCTCAATTTGTTGGAAAATGCCATTCATCGGGCTAGGATGGGCGGCCGTATAACCCTGAAAGTTGAAGCCAGCCTTGAGGACCTCACTTTTTCGTTGATTGACGATGGTCAAGCTATCCCCGCTGATGTCCGAGAGCGAATCTTTGGGGGGCTCTATCGCCTTGATGATACTGTGGCGGAGGATCCGGACGATACCGGCCTCAGTCTCTATATCAGCCGCAAGATCATTGAGGCCTACGGGGGGCACCTATGGCTTGCTGAGTCCGGAACCGAGGCAGGAGGTGCCCGATTTCAGTTTATCATCCCTTTGACTGTTCCTCGCTAGCCTTTGCTTGTGCCCGTTCTATGGCCTCGCGACCCTTGCGTGAGATATGGTTCCAGAGGCCAGCCAATCCCATAGCTTTCTTCATAGCCATGACGGTTGCTTCCCCCTCTGCGCTTGCCCGAAGAGTGCCCTCGTAGATGACCCTTTCCACCAGACCACTTTGCGCCTCAAATTTAGCCCGACGCTCGCGAATTGGATCCAAGAAGGCGTTCAGGGCTGCGGCTAGCTTTTCCTTGACCTCCACATCGCCCACTTTGCCCCGGCGGTAGCGCTCTTTGAGATCCTCTACCTCGGCTTTGTTGGGGTTAAAGATGTCGTGATAGATGAATACCGGATTTCCCTCTACAGTGCCCGGGATATCGGCGCTGATGCGCTTGGGGTCGGTGTACATACTGAATACTTTCTTGCGCACCGTTTTGGCGTCATCGGAGAGAAAGATGGCGTTACCCAGGCTCTTGGACATCTTGGCCTGACCATCGGTGCCCACCAGTGTGGGCACATCGCCGATCATCGCCTCGGGAATCGGGAAGACTTCGCCGTAGAGGTAGTTGAAACGCCTAGCGATCTCGCGAGTGATCTCTACGTGGGCCTCATTATCTTTGCCTACAGGCACCAGATGGGCCCGTGGCATCAAGATATCGGCTGCCTGCAGCACCGGATAGCCTACCAGGCCGAAGGGCAAGGTTTCATCGCTTAAATTGGCCGCCTTGGCCATGTCTTTGATGCTAGGCAGGCGTGCTAGCCGGGGTAGGGTGACAAGCATCTCAAAGATCAAGTTCATCTCGTACACTGCATGGCAGCCCGATTGCAGGTAAATGACGCTCTTAGCCGGGTCAATTCCCACGGCCAGATAGTCAAGCACACAGTCATACACGTTTTGACGTAACTCTTGGATATGTTCCTTTTCGGGCCTGGTCGTTAAGGTGTGCAAGTCGGCGATGATAAAGAAACACTCGTACTCGTCTTGTAGGCGCACACGGTTGGCTAGGCTGCCCACATAGTGGCCCAGATGGAGCTTGCCGGTGGGCCTGTCGCCGGTTAGGACGCGCTTCTTGTTCATCTTTGGTGCCTCCCTCCGAGATTGACAGCTATCAACAAAAAACCTCTCGTCTGTGGCCTTAAGCCGACAGGGGCGAGAGGTAGATCCCGTGGTACCACCCTGATTAGGTCGCTTGCCCCTACCTAAAAGGACAGGCAACCTCACTTTTTGCGGGTACGGGAAACAACCAATACCCTCAGCCCAGCTAACGGTGGCGTCTCCGTCGCGGGCTACTGCTCTTTGCCCTTGGGGTTCGCCCGCGCAGCTCGCCGGTCCATTCACTTGCCGCGCCCCGCGCCTCCTTCTCAGCCGGTGGAGGTTCTCTGTGCGTCGCTTGACAAGCTACTAGTCCGGGTCCCAACCTTTCAAATATAATTATATCGGAACACTTTCGGCTGTCAAAAAAACCACTAGTTTTTGGTTTGCATATCCCGTTTGGATATACTTGGCTGGCCGGTAATCTAGGGAAAGGCGTGCAAGCAGAAAATGCATGAGACCCTATGGAGAGGAACGCCGAATGTGAGGCTGTTCCTGCGCCTGGCCTGGCGAGATGTCTGGCGGCATCGCCGGCGGACGGTTATCGTAATTACATCCATTGCTCTGACGATGGCCCTGATGATGTTCTATGATGGTCTTGTGGCCGGATTTGATCAGGCCATCTATGGTAGTGCCATCAAGGTGTTGGGGGGGAACATCCAGATTCATGCCGGCGGCTATCGGGCAAAGGCAAATCAGAACCCTCTTTTGCCACTTGACGGCGACCGGGCGATTGTACAGGCCACTTTGGCGCAGCCCCAGGTTGTGGCGGCATCGCGGCGCATTCGCACGGAGGGGATGGCAACGAGTCGAGCGGGTGCCTTCCCGGTGAACATCATCGGTGTTGAGCCGGAGAAGGAGCTGCCCGTTAGCTTGGTGGCGCAATGTGTGGTTGAAGGGCGCTATCTGACCTCGGACGATCGGGATGTGGTTTTCATCGGGAAGGGCCTAGCTAAAGCACTAGATGTGGCGGTGGGCGATCGCATCGTGCTGGTGGGACGGGCCACCCATAATCAGATGCGCCGCCGCACGATGACCATTATTGGCGTTTATGACGTGGGCATGCCCGACATTGAGAAGCGCACCCTCTACGTATCTTTGGCCGAGGCCCAAGATTTGTACGGCCTGGGCGGACGATCTACGGAGGTAATGGTTTCGCTGCAGCGGATTGGACAAGAATCTGCTGTGATCAAAGCGCTTGAAGCCGTTCTATCCGGCTACGAGATAGATTCCTGGGAGACCAATTTTCCGGAATTGCGCCGGGCCATGGAGACTAAAAACGGCGTGATGAATGCCTTTAGTGTCATCATCTTGATCATCGTTGGGATCGGCATCCTTAACTTGCTGCTGATGGCCGTCTACGAACGGACGCGCGAGATCGGCATTTTAGGGGCGTTGGGGCTAAAGCCGCGCCAGATCTCATTTCTCTTTATCCTGGAAGGCGCTCTCATGGGGCTCGTCGGCGTGGCCACGGGCGTGGGGCTGGGAGTGCTCATGAATGCTTTCCTTGGTCAGGTAGGGTTGGATTTCAGCCAATTCTCCAGCCTAACCGAATATACTGCCCTGCTCAGCGAGCGGGTTTACCCGACTTTGGGAATGGAAAAGCTGCTCCAGCGTACGCTGACGGTGCTCGTTATCGCCACGCTGGCCTCTTTCTACCCGGCGCGTGAAGCGGCGCAGCGCGAACCTGCAGAAGCCCTACATTACGTGTGAGGCTCACATGGTGCAACTATACAAAATGGCTTGGCGAAACCTCGGACGAAATCGCCGCCGCTCTTTCTTTTCTGCGTTAGCCCTAGGGATTGGATTGGCTCTCTTGTTATTAATGGCCTCTGTTGTCGCCGGCGAGATGCGTGGCGCGATGGAATCAAATATTAGTTTGCAGAGTGGCCATCTACAAGTGTGCGCAACGTCATATGACGAGGATAAGGCCAGCTTGGATTGGAGGTATCTGATTGCGGACCCCAACACGCTCGCCGAACAGATTGCAACGCTTCCGGTTGTCAAAGTGGCTACGCCGCGCCTGTTTATGAACGGGATCTTGATGGCCGGCGAAAGGTCGGTAGGGATACGTATTATGGGTATCGATCCTACTTCAGAAGCCAATGCCCCTTATCGTAATGGACTTGTTAGCGGGGAGTTTTTAGCCGCCGATGATCGCGGGGGCATCCTCATAGGCCAGACCCTGGCCGAGAAGTTGGGTCTAAAGGTGGGAGACCGGGTCGTTTTGGTGGTTAACACCTCCGATGGCGATGTGGATGAGCAGCCTTTCATCATTCGCGGCATCTACTCCACTCATACGCCGGGCTACGATCAGAGCGTTCTCCTGATGCCTCTGGCTAAAGCCCAAGCCATGGCCAGGGCCGAGAATCGCGCCAGTATCATCTTTGTACTGCTCCGAGATCGCGAGCAGACCGATGCCGTTGTCGCTGCTTTGCGCACGAATCGGTATCAGATTAAAACTTGGCTCCAGATGAATGCGCTGTTGGTCCAAACAGAGCAGCTGTCCAATGCCTACATGGCCGTGCTTTACCTGATCGTCCTCGCTATCACGGCCACAGTCATCGTGAACACGCTGATTATGGCCGTCTTTGAACGCACCCGCGAGATCGGCATCTTATCTGCCATGGGGATGCGAAGCAGTCGTATCATGGCGATGTTCTTTGCTGAATCCAGCCTGTTGGCTGTCGGAGGTATCGCCATAGGGCTTTTATTGGGTGGTCTTATGGTTGCTTATGCGGCCCGATATGGCTTTTATATCGGCAGCTATAACATGACGGGCATCCTCATTGGCGAGAGGATCTATGCTTATCTGCCCCTTAAAGATGCCATTGTGCTCACGATCGTCACTTTCCTTG
>Ga0315298_1011646_pt1 | contig 10268 bp, 8 predicted proteins | sample WHS_1_MG_FD_203077 | JGI IMG/M metagenome (GOLD analysis project Ga0315298, IMG submission 203077) | Extremophilic microbial mat communities from Washburn Hot Springs, YNP, Wyoming, USA - WHS_1_MG | ecosystem: Environmental > Aquatic > Thermal springs > Hot (42-90C) | place: USA: Wyoming...
CCATACCCAGTATGTGCAGCTGGCCGGCAACTCCACCGCCCATGTGCCGGACTACCGCACCTGCGAACGCCTGGTGTATCCGACGTCGGGCGTCTGCAACCTCTACCATGACTATAGCATCACGGTCAGGTACGAGATCGGCGTGACCGCGTCGGCCTGGACGGACGACGACGCCAATTTCAAGATCGACTTGCGCGCGCCGGAACTCTTGCAATGTTGGGGCGCGCACGGCTTCTCCGGCTGCACCATCAGCGGCGAGCCCGTGGACCAGGAGACGGTCTGCGGCGGGATCAGCGAAGGGGTCATCAAAATCCTGGCCGGCGCCGCCAGCACCTATTTCGCCGGTTTTGGCCCGATGCCGAGCTGCGACAACGACCTGACCGCCGTGGTGTATGTCCACAACTCGCCAGGCAGCCACAGCTGGGAATATCGCACCGGCAGTTTTGTCTGGAAGGCCTTTCACATCATCGACCGGGGTTGGACTGCGGACCCGGGCTGCGAGGTGTTGCTGACGAACCCGGACGGGGACAGCATCATCCGGCCCACGTCGTATGAATGCACCTTGGGGCCGTGCGAGACTGCGGCCCAGATTCACGGCGTCTGGGTGGACCAGGCCACCCTGTACAGCAACAACCCCCTGGCTTCCAAAGGCATCAGCAACCTGGCCCAGAAGGTCACGGTGCAGCTGGAGCCGTTTCACACCGGCCGGATGGACTGCTGGACCGACCCGCAGGGGGTGGAGCATTGCCCGGAGAACACCGGCGACCGGGCCGACACCTGCGGGGAGCTGGAAAGCAACCCGGCCTGCGCCTATGTGCGGCAGGAGTGTATTGATGGCGCCCGGGACCCGGAGTCCGGCCAGTGTTATGCCTGGACCCTGGTCTATGACTGCGGTTTTGATGCCTCCGTTGGGACCGGCGCCGCCAGCACCCTGGCGCTGGTCTGCGACGGCGTGATCCGCTGCCTGGGCACGGAGTGCATCGAGGGGCAGTTTGATGAAAACAGCCAGGACTTTGCCCGGGCTGCTGCCCTGCTCCAGGCGGTGCAGTATGTCAGCGCCGATACGGATTGCACCGACGCCAACGCCGGGGGCTGCGAGATATTCAAGGGGCGGGACTACGACTGCAAGAAGGCCCTGGGCGGCTGGGTGGACTGCTGCGTGCAGCCCCAGGGCATATCGCTGGTGGATTATATCAAGCTGCTGGGCGGTATGTATTCCATGGCGTCTGCCGACTGGACCATTACCGCCTTCGGGCCTGCCATTTCCAACCCCTTCAGCGGCGCCTATTCAGTCCTCAGCGACGCCTGGGACTACACCTCGCAGTTGTTCACTTCGGCGTGGGACAGCCTCATCGGCACCACGGCGGAAGCCGGCACCCAGGCCATCGGCGAATCGCTGACGGTTCGGCTAATGGACGCCGCCTACGAGTGGACCAGCCAGAACTTTCCCGCCCTGGCGGAGCAGATATTCACCGTCAACGGCATGTATGTAGAATTTGCCCCCTGGCTGTCCACCGCCATCAGTTTCGTCCAATTCGCCATGTGGCTGTATACCATCTACAACGTCCTGGACATTTTGGTGCATATCATCTGGGCCTGCGAGGAGGAGGAGTTTGAATTGGGGGCCAAGCGACAGATGAAGGTCTGCCATTACGTCGGCTCGTTCTGTAAGACCCAGGTGCTGGGTGTCTGCATTGAGAAGCGTGACTCCTACTGCTGCTTCAACTCGCCGTTGTCCCGCATCCTCCAGGAGCAGGTCAGGGCGCAGACGGGGCGGAGCTGGGGGAGCGGCCGCGAGCCGGACTGCGGCGGCCTGCGGCCCCCGGAGCTGGCCCAGGTTGACTGGGACCGGGTGGATTTGAGCGAGTGGCTGGCCCTGCTCTCCATTGCCGGGGAGATGCCGACGCAGCGCACCCTCGATCTGGCCGGGCTGACCGGCTCCGGCTCGCAGTTTGCCTTTGACGGCCAGATCACCAGGCCGGATGCGGCGCAGCGCACGCAGGAACGCTTGTCTGTCTACCAGAACCAGACCGGCCAGGATCTGGAACAGTTGCGGATCAACAGGAATTTGCGGCAATGGGGAACGGTAGGTCAACAGCCATAACACACGACAGTGCAGCCTGGCCCAAGGCCCCCGCGGGCCTGGTGGACCTGGCCGGATTTTATATCCTGGCCGCCCTGCTCCTGGCCCTGACCTGGGGCAAGTGGCCTGATATCCTCTCCGACTTCGGCCGGGAGCTCTATATCCCCTGGCGGCTGGCCGAGGGGCAAGTCCTGTACCGGGACCTCTTCTACCTGCACGGGCCGCTGTCGCCGTATTACCACGCCCTGCTGTTCCGGGCGTTCGGGGTGTCGCTGCTGACCCTAGTGGCCAGCAACCTGGCCGTCCTGGCGCTGGCCATCTGGCTCATCTACCACATCATCAGTGAGATGTCGGACCGGCCGGCGGCGCGAGCGGCGGCGGCGGCATTCCTGCTCCTGTTCGGTTTCGGCCACCTGGAAAACCACGGCAATTACAACTGGATCACGCCCTATTCCCACGAACTGACCCACGGGCTGGTTCTGGCCCTGGGGATGCTGGCCTTGCTGGCGCGGGACCGGGAGCGCCGTCCTACGGGCAGCCTCATCCTGGCTGGTCTGCTCTACGGGCTAGTGTTCCTCACCAAGGCGGAGATGTTTGTGGCGGCCACGGCCCTGGTTGCGGCCTGGCTGGTGTTCCTGCGGCGGGAGGGGCGCCTCCGGGCCATTGGCCTGTTCCTGGCCGCGGCCGCCCTCCCCGTGGTTGGCTTTGCCTGCTTCCTGGCGATGCAAATGGAGTGGCGGCTTGCCCTGCGGGGCCTCGCGGGCGGCTGGACCCATCTCCTGGGGACGTCCGTGGCCGGGCAGACATACTTCCAGAAGCTGGCTGGCCTGGATGCACCGCATAAATATGCTGGCTACCTTCTATCTGTCACACTCTCGGTGCTGCTCCTGGCCGGGGCCGCGGCCATATATGACTACGACCGCCATGTACGGCGGTCCCCCTGGAGGGCGGCCGGCATCGGCCTGTGCCTGTTGGCGGCCCTGTGGTTGACGTTGCCCCTCCCGCCGCTCCTGGTCGGGCCGGCGCTGCCGGTGGCGGCCCTCCTCGGCCTCGCCCTGGGAGCCTCTGCCGCCTGCCAAACAACCAGGAGGACAGGGGACCCGGCTGGCCCCTGGCCCCTGGTTCCTGGCCCCTCCTATCTCCTCCTGTGGTCGGTCCTGGCCCTGGTGCTGCTGCTGCGGTTCGGCCTGCGGCCCCGTCTGGCCCACTATGGCTTTGTCCTGGCCCTGCCGGCGGCGCTGCTGGTGGTGGTCCTGGTCCTCTACCATCTTCCCAGATTATTGGAGGCCCGCTATGGGGGCGGGCAGGCCTTCCGGCGCCTGGCGTGGGGAGGCGTCGTGGTATCGGTGGGTTTCTGGCTGGTGCTCTCCGGGCTGTGTTATCAGGCCAAGACCGTGCCGGTGGGCCGCGGCGGCGACGCCATCCTGACCTATCCCGAGCGCTGGGCGCCGCGGGATTATGGCCTGGCCCAGGCCGTGGGCTACCTGGAGCGGCACACGGCCCCTGGGGCTACCCTGGTGGTCCTGCCGGAAGGCATTTTGGTCAACTACTTGGCCCGGCGGCTCAACCCGACGCCCTATGTGAGTTTCATGCCGCCGGAGGTAGCCATTGCCGGCGAAGATACTATGCTGGCGGCTCTGGAGCAGGGGCGCCCCGATTATGTGCTGCTGGTCCACCGCCGGCTGCCGGAATACGGCTATCTGCCTTATGGCTGGGGGGACTTCAGCCCCAGCATCCTGGCTTGGTTGGACCGGGAATACGAGATCGTGGCGCAATTCGGCGCCCACGTCAGCCTATACAAACGCCAGGAGGTGTTGTGGAAAAAGTAATGGTCATTGGCGCCGGGCCGGCTGGGCTGGCCGCCGCCTACGCCGCGGTGCAGCACCGGCTGCCCTGTTTGCTGGTGGAAAAGGGCGGACAGGTGGGAGGCTTGAGCAGGACCGTCGCCTACCGGGGTTTTCGGTTTGATATCGGTCCACACCGCTTTTTCACCAAGAACCAACAGGTGCAGCAATTATGGGAAGATACCCTGGGGGAGGAGTTTCTCACAGTGTCCCGTTTCACGCGGATTTACTCGCAGGGGAAGTTCTATCTCTACCCCCTGAAGCTGGGCAACGTCCTGGCGGGCTTGGGGCCGTGGGACAGCACCCGAGCAGTGCTCTCTTACCTGAAGCAGCGGGCCTGCCCGGTTGCGGTCAGCAGCTACGCCGACTGGATCACCAACCAGTTCGGACGGACGTTGTATCAGGCATTTTTCCGGGACTACACGGCCAAGGTCTGGGGCATTCCAGGCGAGGCGCTGTCGCCGGACTGGGCCGCGCAGCGCATCCGCAACTTGTCGTTGTGGCGGGCCATCCTGGGCGCCTTCTCCTCCCAGGGAAACGGCAAGGTGGCGAGTCTGGTGGACCAGTTCCACTACCCCCGCAACGGCGCCGGGCAGATGTATGCGGCCCTGGCAGCGAAGGTCAAGCAGCACGGGGCGGAGATTGCCTTGCACACGGCGGTGGGCCAGGTCCACCATAGCCTGAACCGGATAACCAGCGTGTCTTTGCTGGGTCCCCGGGACCGCCAGGAAGTCCCGGTCAGCCAGGTGATTGCCAGTATGCCTATTACCGACCTGGTCCGGCGCATGGAACCTAAGCCTCCCGACCAGGTGCTGCGGGCGGCCCGGTCCCTCCGCTACCGGTCCCTGGTGACCGTCAACCTGCTGCTGCGCCGGCCCGCTGCCCTCCCGGACCAGTGGATATATCTGCAATCGCCCGATGTGCAGGCCGGCCGCCTCCATATCAGCCGCAATTTCAGTCCGGCCATGGTTCCGGACCCCCGGTTGGGCGCCGTGACCCTGGAGTATTTCTGCTCCCCAGGCGATTATGTGGACCGGGCCGCGGACAGCACCCTGGTGGAGCTGGCCAAGGCCGACCTGGACCGGATCGGCCTCATACCCTCCACCGACGTCTTGGAGGGGCTGGTGCTGCGGGTGGAGAAGGCATATCCGGTCTACGACCAGGGCTATGCCCGGCCGCTGGCCGTTATCCGGGACTGGCTCTCGGGCTTCGTCAACCTGCACTGCATCGGCAGGTTTGGCCAGTTCCGCTACAACAATATGGACCATGCCATGCTCACCGGGCTGCTGGCGGTGCGGCGGCTGCTGGGGGAGGAGGTGGACCCCTGGGCCGTGAACGCCGAGGCGGAGTACCATGAGGAACTGCCCGCGGGCCGGGCGGCAGCGCCTTGGGGCGCCGTGCCGGTCCCGGCGGCCCGGCCGGAGGAGCGGCCATGCGCCGTCTAACCTTCCTGGAGGTCAGCCTGGCGGCGGCCCTGGTGGCCGCGGTGCTCTACAGCCTGCGGGCCACCGAAGCGGATTTGGACCTCTGGGGCCACCTGGCCTTTGGCCGGCTGTTCTGGGAGGCGGGGCGGTTTCCTTACCGGGACGTCTTTTCCTGGGCCTCTACGGTCCCCTGGGTCAACTACGAGTGGCTCACCGGCGTGGTGTTCTATCCCCTCTACCAGGCTGCCGGTCCGGCCGGCCTGCAGCTGCTGCGCTACGGCCTGGGGCTGGCCCTGCTATTTTTTCTTTACCGGACCGCCCGGCTCCAGGGGGCCGGGGTCCCGGCCACGGTGCTGGTCCTCTGGTTGGTCAGCTCCCTGTATCCCTTCGGCTTCGGCCCGGTCAGGGCGCAGTGCTTCACCTACGCCTTCTTTGCCCTGTCGTTGTATCTCCTGGAGCGGGCCAGGCTGGCGGGCCGCTTCTGGGGGTTGGCCTGGCTGGTCCCCCTCCAGGTCCTCTGGTGCAACCTCCACGGCGGCTGCCTGGCGGGGCTGGGGCTGATAGTGCTCTATGTCCTGGGCGAAGGTTTGGCGCGGCGGGAGTTCCTGCCGTATCTGGGAGTGCTGGTCCTGGCCATCCTGGCCACGCTGGTCAATCCCTACGGCCTGGATTACTGGTTTCGCCTGGTCCATGCCGTCGCCATGCCCAGGCCGTACGTAACGGAGTGGTGCTCGGTCATCACGGCCTGGCAGCGGGGGCTGTATGACACCGTGGTTTTTTTTGGCCAGGTGGTGTTGGTCGCCGGGCTGCTCTTCGCCTGGACCCGCCGGCTGGCCTGGACCCCCGGGTTGGTATTGGGGGTAACCTTGGTTCTGGCCTGCCGGTCAATCCGGCACCTGCCCTTTTTCCTCATGGGGATCGGCGCCTTCCTGCCGCCGGCGGTGGATATTTTCCTGGCCAGGCTGCAGCAGGAGGCGGCGTGGCGGCGCTGGCAGTCCCGGCTGCGGCCCGGGCTGGCGGCGGCCTTGATCTGGCTGGTCATCGCGGCCTATGGCTATGCCCTCGCTGGCCGGCAGCCGCTCAACCTGACCGTGCCGCCCCTGCCGTCCCCAGAGGCCAAGCTCTACTATCCGGTCGGGGCGGTGGACTATATCGAGGCCCACGGCCTGGCCGGGAACCTGCTGGTCTCCCTGAACTGGGGCGAGTATGCCTTCTGGCGGCTCTATCCGCAGGTGCTGGTGGCCCCGGACGGGCGCTATGACACGGCCTACGCCGACCAGGTGCTGGCCGATACGTTCGCTATAGAAGATGCCCGGCCGGACTGGGAGCAGCTGCTCCGGGCCTATGCTCCCGACCTGGTTCTGGTCAACACCCGGGCCAGGATATACCCGGCGCTTCTAAAACAGCCAGAGTGGCAGGTATTGTACCGCGATGCCGGAGCCGCCTTGTTCGGGCGGCAGGCTGTGCTCGGCAGGCGTGGTGTCGCAGAATAAACAACCAAGGAGGGAAAGTAATGTTGGTGGATGCTGTTTTGCGGATGGTTTTGGCGGCGCTTATGCTCACCGGCTGTGCGCCGTCCGGTTACAAGGCCACCAAGGTGGCGGCCTCGGCGGAGGCGCCGCCCCCGGCGCCGGCCGCGGCCGAGGAGGCGCCGGCCGGCGGGCCGTCGTTTGCCTATCAGATCGCTGTTGCCGGCGGCGTCCCGAACAGATTATTGCGGGATATCCCGCCGCAGCGGTCTATTGAAGAGGTTGAGCTGAAATACGAGTCGGACAAGGCCAAGCGCTACACCGAAAAGACCTTTAAACCCGGCACCGGCCTGTTGGACGTGGTGGGCATGGGGCTTTCCATTGGCCTGGCGCCGGGTCTGGGGGCGGCGCCGACTGCAGGGAATATCGCCCGCGCCGTCGCCGGGCCTGGGTTGATGATGGCCGGCGGCTCGGGCCGGCAGGTAAGCGCTTGGGAGCGCCGTCTGGTGCTGGCGTGGATTTTGCCCTGGCTGCCGGCCCAGGAAGCGGCCACGCCGGAGGAGGCCGCCGCCAAAGTCCGCCAGGCCCTGGAGCAGGCGGCGCAGGGGCTGGACCTGGGCGGCTCCGTCCTGCTGGGGGTGCCCCTGCCGACCCTGGCGGACCCGCCGGCGGTGGTGGCCCAGGCCCTGAAGACCGACAAACAGGTCTGGACGTGGGCCAAGGGACCGGGTATACTAGTCACCGCCTCCGCCACGGCGCCTCAGCAGTATAAGGTCCTGGCCATCCACGACGATGTTTCCACCTGGCAGCAGATCAGTGGGCGCCTGCCCCGCTGGTGCTTTGTCTATCTGGACCGCGGCCTGACCAGCAACGGCCGGCACTTCCTCGGCTACCCGCAGGTCCTCTGGCAGGGTAAACCGTATTACTTCGGGAAGCAATAGGTGTTCAAGACCAGCATGGCCCCCATCCGGCCCCTCGTCATTTTCTTCTCACCCGACCGGCGACCGCTGGGCTGCCTGGATGACCAGGGGCAGCGGCGGCAGTGTCCTGCCTGCACCGGGTGTGCAGACAGGCAGCTCCCGGTCCGGCGGCCGGCCCGGAAACGGGGGCAGCAGTAGTGCGGCGCCTGGCAGTTTTCCTCCTGGTTGTCCTGCTCCTCCTCCCGACTCCATCCCTGGCCGAGAAGTTTTCCCCCGAAGCCAGTTGGGAGCTTTACTTCTCACCCAACGGCGGCGCCGCCGCGGCCATCGTGCGGGAGCTTAACCAGGCCCGGCAGAGCGTCTATGTCCAGGCGTATTCCTTCACCTCAGCCCCCATTGCCCGGGCTCTGCTCCGGGCGCAGCAGCGGGGCGTGGCGGTGGCGGCCATCCTGGATAAAAGCCAGCAGACCGAGAAATACTCGGCGGCCGACTTCCTGGCCCACGCCGGCATCAAAACAATGATTGACTCCGCCCACGCCATTGCCCACAATAAGGTCATGGTCATCGACGAGCAGACGGTCATCACCGGCTCCTTCAACTTCACCCGGGCGGCGGAGGAGAAGAACGCCGAGAACCTGCTGGTCATCCGGGACGCCAGGCTGGCGGCCAGGTATCTGGCCAACTGGCGGGAGCACGCGGCCCATTCCACGGTTTATGCCGGCCGGCAGGGCGGGGAGAGGCCGGCGGCGGGGAGGGAGAACGGTTGGTTAGAGAAAGTTTTCAATATCTTGGAAGGGCAGTTGCTCCGGAGCCGCCGCCATCCATGACCCTGACCAAGGCCAAGCTGGCGGCGCAGGTGCAGCAGCGGGTCTACGGCGTCAAGCCCTGGGAGGCCCAGAGGCTGGTAAACCGGGTCTTGGAGATCATCACGGACACCCTGGTCCGGGGTGAGGACGTGCTCATCACCGGCTTCGGCAAGTTTGTCGTCCGCCGCAAAAACCCCCGCCGGGGCCGCAACCCCCAGACCGGCGAGGACCTCCTGCTGCGGGAGCGCCGGGTGGTGGTCTTTAAACCCTCCTCGGTCCTGCGCCGCCGCCTCCAGGGCGAAATCAGACGCCGGCGGTGAGGCAGGCCAGATACCGTAAATGGTCACTTACAGCGCTCAGTAAAGCCTTCGGGCGACTGCGACTAAATGGAAAAGGTTCTTCGAGCTTTTTTCTACCATGGCAGCGTTTACACTATCAGAGCAGACGCTGCCAAGCACATAGACGATATTGATTGGGAGGCTGATTGGGGCGATTTCCCAAAAAACTATTTTGATGATGCCTGCCCTTTCCCCGACTATCGTGAAAAATCAGGGGTATTTTCATATCTTTATCAACCAAATCTTGGCAATTTGGATGAGGATTTGTTGTGGTTGAAATCCAACCCCCGCCCGGCCCACCGGGAAGTATTTCAGAGGGGCGAGGTTGTTGACGAGGCCAATCGCATGAAGGTGGTCAAAGTCCTGGAAAATGTGACCCTTCTGGATATGATTGAAGCGCTCAAAGAGTTTATGACGCTATGACTGGTAATGGCTTGGTAGTTTTCATGCGGGGCGCTGAAGGAGTTCGCCCCGGATTATGCCAGATAATTTACAGCGCTCAGTAAATCTTTTGGGGTGATTGCGACATCAAGGCGGCCTGGACGATGTGGAGCGAGATAAAATTCCAAAGCGCCGGGATAGCCGGGACAAAGTCGGCGGCCTTGCCAGGCAAGGGTGTTGGCTTGCCGCCATATCATTTTTGCTGCAGGACGATCACCGTGTCGTATTTTGAAGAGTTGAATGCAGACGGCGTCAACGTGGCCAACGCCGGTGCGCAGGTGACGTTCTGGGATGGGGAGAAGGAAGTAAAGCATCAAATCGCTTGGGAGTATAAAGATAAGCTGGGGCTAAAGGCTATAGTGACCAATGATGTAAAACATATTTTGAGACATCCTGAAATGATTGAAGATAATATAAAGGCTGATCTGAAAAGCGTAACGCATGTTGGTTACAAAATAATTTTGATGAATTGGTTTACCTTTCTGAAAATGGAGTGTTTACTCTATATACCAAAAGACAAATCGTTGAAATTTTTCCGAGATAATGCTTTGTCAATTATCACAATAGGCATGGCAAAATGGAAATTATTCGAGTTTTTTTCATAAGGCCTGATATTTATACCGTAAGGGTTGATGCCGCGGATAAAATAGAAAATATTAATTGGCAAAATGCCGGCAAAGAAGTTAGCTATGACCATCCTTTTGCTAATTACCGAGAAAGAGATGGAAGATTCTCATACCTACTCAAGTTTCGCACCCTCGACACAGGTCTAACTCATTGATAACAATATCAATTGTATCTAAAACGTCACCGAACCTGGCCGAGGCCGGGAGAGACCGTTGGAGCCTCTTTACCGTCGCTGCAAGGAACTGGCGAAAATAGGCGACTATCCTATCCTGGAATTTAATCAGGCCGATTTCTTCCGCCAGTTCCCGAAAGAGGC
>Ga0315298_1011651_pt1 | contig 10266 bp, 11 predicted proteins | sample WHS_1_MG_FD_203077 | JGI IMG/M metagenome (GOLD analysis project Ga0315298, IMG submission 203077) | Extremophilic microbial mat communities from Washburn Hot Springs, YNP, Wyoming, USA - WHS_1_MG | ecosystem: Environmental > Aquatic > Thermal springs > Hot (42-90C) | place: USA: Wyoming...
CCCGCTCGTACGGCCTGATAAAAAATCCCCGCCTGAAAAAAGGCGGGGAATTGTTTTTACAGGGGCTATTCGCCGCTTGCAAGAAGGCGTTCCAAAACCCGGCGGATGCCTTGCGCCGCGCGAGCACGGTGGCTGATGCGATTCTTGACCTCCACGGGGAGTTCGGCCATCGTCGCGCCGAACTCGGGCAAATAGAAGATGGGGTCATAGCCAAACCCGTTTTCGCCGCGCGGTGCCTCGGCGATATAGCCCTCGCAAATCCCCTCGGCCGTCTCGGCGCGACCATCGGGCCAGGCCAGGGCGATGACACAGCGGAACCGCGCGCGGCGTTCTTCGCCTGGCACGCCCTCCAAAGCCCGCAGAAGCCGCTCATAGCGTTCGCGGTCGCTCAATCCCTCGCCCCCATAACGCGCCGTGTGCACCCCTGGCGCGCCACCGAGGGCCTCGACCTCCAGGCCGGAATCATCGGCCAAGGTCAATAGCCCTGTCTCCGCAGCGTAAAAGCGCGCCTTGAGGAGCGCATTCTCCTCGAACGTGCGGCCGGTCTCCTCCACAGCCCGGGAGATGCCCACCTCGCCTAGCCCCACCAGATCATACCCCAAACCCCCAAGGAGCGCCCGCAGTTCGGCGATCTTGCCTCGGTTGTGCGTCGCGACGAGAAGTTTCACTTCACACCCTCACCGTGCCGACCAATCGCGGCGAAGCGCGGCCAAAGCGGTAAGCGTCTTTTCCAAACATTGGCCTGGCCCCACCTCGAACGTGCGAGGCCCCGTGAATTGCAAGGCATCCAACGCCCTCAAAAAGGCTTCCCAATCCGTCGTGCCCTGGCCGGGCAGCCAATGGAGGTCTTTGCCCAGGCCGTCGTTATCCTGAATGTGTAGGGCAAAAAGGTGCGCGCCCGCTTCGAGCGCCTCGTCCGCGGCGCTTAGGCCGTTCGCATTGCTGTGGCCGGCATCGAGGCACACCCCCACGTGCTCGCCCAATTCCTCAATAAGGCGCAAGATCTCGTACACCCGCGCGCCAGGGCGTGGCAAGCCATAAGAGGGGAGGTTCTCCACGGCCACTTTGAGGCCTATACGGCGCGCCTCTTCGGCAAAGCGCTCCAGTGAACGCCGTGAACGATCCCAACAGAGGCCGTAATCGCTTGCGCGAAAGCCGTTCAGCGAGGCGTTCGGATGGCAGATGACATACTCGGCCCCCACCTCCGCGGCCGGGCCAAAACAGGCTAAACAAGCGCGCACCGAAGCCTCGCGAAACGCTTCATCGGGGTTGGCGTTATCCCACCCCGCCTCGGGGGAATGCACCGTGCGGACGCGCAAACCGGCCGCCTCGATGAGCCTGCGAGCGCGCACGGGGTCAGAAAGCCAACCGTTGGGCCGGCCATCGTCAAAAATCTCGATTTCTCGAAAGCCCATCTCGGCGATACGCCCAACGACCTCCTCGATGGGAGCCTCTTTAAAGAGCGATGTGGAACAGGAATAGATCGGCATAAGATGTCCTTCTTTAAATCAGGATGGGGTTTCCGCTCGCCAAATGGGGGCCATTTCCCAAGCCTCCAGAGATTCCAAGCGCGCCTCGCCGCCAATGGCCGCCAGGGCCAGGCCCAGGCTATCGGGCCGTTCGGGGTAGATACGCGTCGTCAAGCAGGTAAGGCTATCGGCATACAGTTCGACTACCGAGGCATCGAGGAAGAGCCGCCAGGTGATCCGATCGCCCGCGACCGAATAGTGCCCCTCATAAGGGGTGCGGTCTTGATGGGGTGAAAGGCTGGCGCGAGAGCGATCGCAACGCAAAATGTCCGCGTTGCGGTCATAGATGAAGCGCGTCTCTTCCTCGCCGCCGGGCGAACGGCGCACGATGAGTGCGATCCCCTCCGCCGAACCGAGTGCGATGGTCATTCGGAGTTCCAGGCCATCCCCAGGCAGGCCCTCCAGGGGCACCCAGCCGGCCAAGGGGCGAGGTCCCCACCGCACAGAGCGCCGGCGTAAGGTCTGCAGTTCCGGCGCGGGCTGGGCGCTCAAGCAGCCATCCGGCAGAAGCGTCAGCACGCGCGGGAGCGACATCACCCCGGCCCAGCCCGCCTCTTCACAGGCCTCGCGCGAACGCCCTTCGCGCAGCCACCCCCACAGGAGGCGCCTCCCTCGCGCATCGGCCATCACCTGGGGAGCATAGAGCGATCCGCCGATATCCACATCCCCCTCAGCGGAGGGTGCAAAGCGGTTCGCGGCATAGTCCCCCGTCATGTACATCGCCTTGCCCAGCGGCTGAGGTGAGATGATGAGCACGTGCCGCCCGCCGAGCGAGAAAAAGTTGGGGCATTCCCAATTGTAGCCCGTACGGCTGGCCTCGCCCTCGCATAGAGGGCCAAGGTACTCCCAATCGAGCAGGTTGGGCGAGCGGTAAAGGAGCGCGGCACCGCCCTGCCCTGGGAACCCCGAGCCGAGCACGAGGCGCCATTCTTGCCCTTCGCGCCACACGCAAGGATCGCGAAACCCCGTCACTTCCAGCCCAGGCGGCGGCCCGGCGATGACCGGGTTGCGCGGGTGTTTGTGCCAAATCAGGAGATCATCCCCTTCGCCGGTGGCCAGGCACTGCACCTCCGGGCGCACGCCGGTATAGACGAGGGTGGGCGTGCCGGCCCAATCCACCGCGCAGCCGCTCCAGCAGCCCTCTTGATCAGGCCCGCCAGGCGTGGGCGCCAGGGCCAGAGGCAAATGCTGCCAGTGCACAAGGTCAGCGCTTACGGCATGGCCCCAGTGCATCTTCCCCCACCAAGCGCCAAAGGGATTATGCTGGTAAAAAAGGTGGTAGCGCCCTTGCCAATGGATGAGGCCGTTGGGATCGTTCATCCAGTGGCAGGGCGGCAAAAAATGGTACCGCGGACGATGGGCGTCGGGCATAAACCGGCAGGCTCCTTTCAGGTGTTGGCGCGGTAGAGGATAATCCCCTTGGGCCTTTCCTGCAACCCACGCCAACAAGTCGTAGGTCGCCTACTCGAGAGCCTCAGCCGGGGAAAGGGAGATCATTCGTCCGCCGTTTTTCCCTCTCCTTTTCCCTCTGTGCCCTCTTCCGCTTGATGTGGGGCCCCCACATCGCAAGCGCGGGCGGCTCAAGTGGAGACGCCCAGCCGAGGGAAGACGAAGCGCATCAAGAGGAACCAAGCCACGATGCCCAGCGGCAAAAGGAGATCGCGCACGGGAATGCCCAAAATACTCATAAACCCTCCCGGTTATAAGCGCAACAGGGTGTTGATCATTTCCTCGATCGCTTCTTCGGAGGTTAGGCCCTCCGGTTCGGCAAACCGGGAAGCAAGGTAGCCACGCAGTAATTCCATGCTCACCATGCGCGTAGCCGCTCGCACCGAGGCAAGTTGGTTAAGCACCTCCTCGCAAGGGCGGTTCTCAGCGAGCATCCGCTGAATCCCTTGGGTTTGCCCTTCGATGCGGCGAAGGCGGAGGATCAATTCTTGGCGTTTTTCTGGAGAAAGCATCTCAACGGCCCTCTATGGCGGCCTCCAAGGAGGCCATAAAAACCGAAGGGGCTAACCTAGCCCCGCCGGGTCAGCCCTCAACCCGAAGGCGAACAGGATGAGGCACTCGCGGAACTGCTCGCCTCTTTGCTGCCCGTCGTGCCAAACAGGGTGATGTTCTTGTGGCAGTTCTCGCTCCCACATTTTGGGCACACGACCTTGAACTCCGCCGAGACGGAGCGCACAAACTTCTCAAAGACGGTGCCACATTCCTCACAACGGTACTCGTAAATCGGCATGGCGCACTCCTCTATGCTCTGCGAGGGCAGCCAATCGGCCCGGCGACGCTGCCGAAAATCCTCCGGCCGCCCTCATATGGATCGTATTCCGCAGGCCCTCAGTTCGCCTTGGCTTCGGCCAAGACGGCTTCGATCTTGCGCGTTAGGACGTTTTTGGGCACATACCCTACAATGCGGTCGGCCTCTTCTCCGTTCCAATACAGGATCAGCGTCGGGATGCCGCGGATGCCCAATTTGCTCGGCGTCACGGGGTTCTCGTCTACATTCATTTTGGCCACGAGCAGGCGGCCTGCGTAGTCTTTGGCGAGTTCCTCGACGATCGGAGAGACCATACGGCAAGGGCCACACCAAGGCGCCCAGAAATCGACGAGTACGGGCAAATTCGCCTGGAGCACATCCTGTTGATAGGTCGCATCCGTTACCACTTTGGGTTCGCTCATCGTAACTCCTTATCTCATCATATTGTGGGGAGTGGGGTACCCCCCTATGGTATATCCATTATAACACGGCCCGCCGAGTTTGTCAAAAACCAGAGATATGGGGAAAAGGGCGACCGCATTTGAGGCGGAAAGGCCTCCTCGGCCCACGCGCGAGCCTTCCCTTGGCATTCCAGGGCGATAGGAATGGAAACCGCAAACGTGTCTGCACCCCTGTTTGACGCGAGGCGGGGCGTTACGTATCATCCCGATGGGGGTATGATGGACGTTCGAACCTTGTGGCACCGATGGGCCGGGCGTTGGCCGATCCCTCTTTTGGGGGCAGTCGGCCTTGCCGTGATGATCGGGGCGTGGGCAGCGCGCGCGCCCTCGGCCAAAGCGCCCGTTGCCGCGCCCTCCATATCGCCGACGGTGGCGGTCCCCTCCCCTACACCCATGGTAACGCTCACGCTCACCCCAAGCCCCACGGCCACGGCACGCCCCACCGCTACCCCCCAGCCATCGCCTACGCCCACGGTAGCCCCTCCGACGGCTTCGCCCACGGCCTCTCCCACGCCGACGAGCACGCCGACGCCCGTACCATGGCCCACGCCCGATGGCATCTCGCGCACACTGCGCGTGCCCATCCTCATGTACCACTATATCTCCGACCCACCGCCCAATGCCGACGCCATCCGGCGGGACCTTTCCATCCGCCCGCAGGTGTTCGAGGAGCATCTTCGCTTCCTAAAGGAGGCGGGCTATACGAGCATCACCTTGGCGGATTTAGCCCTCGCCCTTCAAGCCGGCTACCCCCTGCCGGAGAAGCCGATCATCCTGACCTTCGATGATGGCTACCGCGATAACTTTGAGGTTGCTTTCCCGCTCCTTCAGAAGTATGGCTTCAAGGCTACCTTTTTCCTCTTGACCGCCCCGCTTGATGCCCAAGATCCCGCTTACATCACGTGGGATCAGGCCATTGCCTTGGATGCCGCCGGGATGGAACTCGGCGCGCACGGCTACACGCATGTGGATCTGCGCGGTCAAACGGTGGATTACCTCATCTGGCAAATCCTCGGCTCCAAAGAGGCCATCGAGGCGCGCATCCACAAGCCAGTACGCTTTTTCTGTTATCCTTCTGGCCAATATGACGAATTGACCATTCGCGTGCTCCAATCGGCAGATTTTTGGGGCGCCGTTACCACCGCCGCGGGCGACGTGCACCGTTCTGGGGAATTGTTCACACTGCGCCGGGTGCGCGTGCATGGTCGTTACAGCGCCGAAGCGCTCGCCGCCGTGCTCGATGCATTCGCCGCCCAAGGAGAGAAGGTGCCGTGAACTATGATGCGCTTACCCTTGCGGCCGTAAGCGAGGCTTTGCGAAAAAAGTTGCTGGGCGGCCGTGTGCAGCGCATCGTGCGGCCTTCATCCCTTTCTATCGGGCTGGAGGTCTACACGCAGGCGCGCCACCAACTCCTTCTCAGCGCCGAGCCGCAAGGGCCAACTGCGCTCCTGGTGGAAGAGAGGCTACGCCGAGGCACCGAAAAGGCCTCGCCGCTCCTCTTGCTCCTGCGCAAATACGTAGAAGGTGCCCGGCTGCGTAGCATTGCCCAGCCGGAACTTGAGCGTGTCCTGCATCTGCACTTTGAGGGCGCCGAGGGCGAGGTCACCCTGGTATGCGAACTGATGGGGCGCCTCAGCAATTTGATCCTCATAGATGCTAGCGGCATTATTCTCGATGCGGCCAAGCGCATCCCGGCTAGCATCAACCGCCGCCGCACCATCTTACCGGGGCACCCCTATACGCCACCGCCCGCCCAGGAAAAACTCCATCCCCTCTATGCTGAGGAGCACGACTGGTTGGGCGACCTTTTGGCCGCGGAAGGCCCCCTCTGGCGGCGCTTGGTCGAGACGGCTTTCGGCATTAGCCCATTGTTGGCGCGCGAGGCCGTCTATCGCGCGAGCGGCCAGGTGGAACCGCCCCCGCCGTGGTCCCCTGCCCTTCTCAGCGAGGTCCTGCACACAGTGCGAGACCTCTTGCGCCTCGCCAAGACGGGCGCCTGGGCGCCGAGCGTGGCTTACCAAGGAGAAGGAACCTCGCGCCATGCCGTGGTCTATGCGCCTTATGCGTTGACCCATCTCGGGGAATTCACCCCCTGTGAGACGATCGAAGAAGCCCTGCGCCTTTATCTGCGCGATCGCGCTCAGCCCCCAGATATGACCCAAGATCCTTACGAGGCCGCGCGGCGGCGGTTGAAAGAGATCATCGGGGCCGCTGAAGCGCGCCTGCGAGCGCGCGTGGATTCGCTGCGCCGGGAACTCCCCTCGCTGGAAGATCTGGATACGCTCCAATGGCAAGCCAAGGCCATCCTCGCCCTAGCCTGGCAGATCCGCCCAGGGCAGAGGGAACTCGCCGTGGAACCCTATGCCCTCACGGGCGACCCGGCCGACGCGGATAAGCCGCCGGTCATCATCCCTCTCGACCCCGCCCTTGCTCCTGCCGAAAACGCCCAGGCCCTTTTTCGAGAATACCGCAAGAAACAAGCCGCGGCCGAAGAAATTCCCCCGCTCCTCGCCGAGGCGGAGAGGGAATTATCCTACCTCCAGCAACTCGCCACCGATATAGATTTAGCCGAAAATCGCCCCCAATTGGAGGCCGTCGAACGCGCCCTCATCGAGGCGGGGTATGGGCCGCGCACGGCCAATCTCACGCGCCGCGCATCGGCCTCCGCTGGGGAACCCTTACGCCTCACGGCGCCGGATGGCACGCTCATCCTCATCGGGCGCAACAGCACCCAAAATGCGGAGGTCACCTTTCATCGCGCCAAGCCCGACGATGTATGGCTCCACGCCCACGGCGTGCCAGGCGCTCATGTCATCATCCGTTGCGAGGGCCGCGCGGTGGCGGAGGAAACGCTGATCTTAGCGGCACAATGGGCCGCCTACTATTCCGCAAACCGTTCGCTGCCCCACGTGCTGGTAGATTATACCCTGCGCCGCTATGTGCGCCCCATCCCAGGGGGGCGACCGGGGATGGTCCTCTACCGCGAGGAACGCACCATAACCGTCACGCCGTCGCCGGCCCCTAAGGAGGCAGAACGCTTATGACCGACCGGGATCAAGAAGCCCTTTCGGCGTTCGACCGCCTCGTCGAGCGCGCCCTGGAAGATCTCCCCGCTTGGGTGCGAGAGCGTATGGAAAACGTCGCCATCGTCGTGGCCGAGTGGCCTACGGCAGAGCAACTGCGCGCCGTGCGCGCGCGGCAGGGCGAACGCCCCATGGGGATGCTCTTGGGGCTGTATGAGGGGATCCCGCTCACGCGGCGCGCGTACTATCACCTGGCGGCGCCTGACCGCATCACCCTCTTCCGGGGGCCGCTCCTCCTCGAAGCGCAAAGAGAGGGCGACCTCGTAGGCCTCATCCGGCGCACCATCATCCACGAGGTCGCCCATCACTTTGGGTTTTCCGAAGAGCAGTTACGTCAACTGGGGTGCTGAATGGCGCCCTACCCCTCCTGGCGACGCCAGAGGGGCAAGAGGGCGCCCGTCTTTTCTTCTTTGGGCCGTTCGGGGATGACGTGCACGCGCACGGATTCGCTTTTCACCTCATTCCCCGCGGAATCGAAGGCGATGACGTGGATCGTGTGCGTCTCCGTGTACTTTCCGCCCGAGATAACCGTCAACCCTCCGGAGGTCTCTATCTGATACCCACCTTGCGGGAATTGGATAAAGCGCGTGGTCGTGATGGCCTCCCCTTGCTGGATGGAGCGAACGTATACGCGGTTTGCACCCTCTTGGATCACCTCTTCGCGGATGGTGCGGTCGCCCTCCACGGTAAGCCGCGGCTCGGCAAGGCCGAAATCGGGCTTGGGGAGTTCATCTTTGAGCAATTTGAGGTTCCAACGCATCGTGTAAGGCGCCACCGTGGTGAACCCGAGCAGTTCGCCATCCATATAAAACTCCACTTTGCCCATCGCGATGTTATCCACCGCTTCGACCTGGATGTTGATCCACTCATCTTTGCCCATCTCATACACCTGATCTGGAGTGGGATGGATGATCTCGGCGATGGGCGGCGTGTTATCGACGCGCACTTGGATGGAAAACTCGCGCGGCACACCTCCATCCAAGACGTTGAGTTGAAGAGTATAGAGGCCGTCTTCCAGGCCCGTGGTATCCCAATATTCGAGGACGCCATTCTCCACGCGGTTCCCATGATCTGGCCCGATGCGCTGCCAAGGGCCTGTACCAAAGCCGGGGCTATACTGCAGAAAATAGTTCTGCTGTGCCCCAGCGCGCGCATTCCCCACGATGGGCACAATGCCATGGATCGTGGCGAGCTGCTTCGGTTCGATAATCGCCACATCCGCGTGGGCCAGGTTCGGGCCATGCAAGTCGCAATACTCCTTGGGCGGTTGAGGGATGCCCTGCTCGCGCACCCAATCCGCTGCCTCGGGGGGATAAATCTCGAACACGCGCACTTCGACCTCTTCCGGCGGGCAATAGGGCGTGGCCAACTTGCCCGATAAGCGGTCAATGCGGAAGGGCTGATGCACATCATCCTTTTCGGTGGGCACGGTGCCCTCGATAAAGATCTCTTGGATGCGCGAGGTCGAATATTCCGTGGGCAATTTGCCCGAAGTCGCATCTACGATGGCCGTTACGATGCCGGGCGGCCGACTAAAGGTCTCCACAGGCAGGCCATCGTGCAAATACAACATGATCTTTTGCCAAAGCGGCCCGGCCACACGCACACCCGGTGCGTTTTCCATCGCCTCATAGTTCGTGTTGCCCACCCACACACCCACGACGTATTGCGGCGTATAGCCCATCGCCCAGCCGTCGTGATAATCGTTCGTCGTACCCGTCTTGGCGGCCACGGGGCGGTCCGGCAGGGTCAGGGGGTTATCTACGCCAAAGGCGGGGGCGCGCGCTTTGTTATCGGAAAGGATATCCGTAATAAGGTAGGCCACCTCCGGGCGGATAACTTCTTGGCGCTGCGGCTTGTACTCGTAAAGAACGCGCCCTTGAGCATCCGTTACCTTCAGGATGGCCACCGGGTCGAGCCGACGGTAGCCAGGCCGCCACTGTTCCTCGGGCACAGGCTCGCCCACCATGGTGCCACCGTTGGCAAACACGCTGAAGCCAAACGTATGATCCAGCAGGCTTACCTCGCCGCTCCCCAACCCGAGCGAAAGGCCGTAATTCGGTTGGTTGAGCGTATTGATGCCCATGGCATGCGCCGTCGCCAAGACGTTCGCCACCCCTACCTTCTGCGTTACCGCCACGGCGGGCACGTTGTATGAACAAGCCAAAGCGCGGCGTAGAAGCATCGGCCCATGAAAAGTGCGCGAATAGTTTTCAGGCACATAGGGCGCGAGGTTATAGGGGTCAGGGAAACTGGTGCGCACATCCATCACCATGGTAGCAGGCGTATAGCCCTGAGCAAAGGCCGTGGCATAGACGTACGGCTTGAAACTCGAGCCGGGTTGGCGAGGCACGAGGGCCATGTTCACTTGGCCATCAATGGAGGGATCATCGTAATTCACACTGCCCACCATGGCTCGAATCTCGGCCGTTTTCGCATCCAAGATGACCACCGCGGCGTTATGGGCATTGTATTTTTCCGAGATGGCGGCAATCTGCTCGCGCGCGGCCTCCTGGGCAAAGTTCTGCATATCCACATCGAGCGACGTTATGACTTGCAACCCGCCGTTATAGACGAGATCGGCCCCATAGCGGTAGACGAGTAAATCGCGCACGTAAAAGACGAAATGCGGCGCGGTGATGCCCCCTTGCCGCGAGGCCAGGACGATCGGCTCTTGTTTAGCCCGCCAAGCCTCTTCCGGCGTGATGTACCCCTGCTGAGCCATCGTATCTAAAACGATCTCTTGGCGCCGCTTGGCCTCGGCTGGCCGATCAAAGGGGTTCATCGCCGGTGATTGTCCCAGCGGCACGAGCATGGCCGCCTCGGCCAAGGTGAGGTCCTCCACGTGCTTGCCAAAATAGGTCTGGGCAGCCGCTTCTACGCCGTAAGAAAGGTGGCCGTAAAAGATGGTGTTCAGGTACCATTCCAAAATCTTG
>Ga0315298_1011655_pt1 | contig 10265 bp, 13 predicted proteins | sample WHS_1_MG_FD_203077 | JGI IMG/M metagenome (GOLD analysis project Ga0315298, IMG submission 203077) | Extremophilic microbial mat communities from Washburn Hot Springs, YNP, Wyoming, USA - WHS_1_MG | ecosystem: Environmental > Aquatic > Thermal springs > Hot (42-90C) | place: USA: Wyoming...
GTATCCATCCAAATAATGCAAACGCGCACGCTCCTGACGTCGATCGCGATGTTGGTGTTGCAACTGTTCTGCCTCCAGTCGTTGACCACACCGTCGAGAACAAAAAGACCAGAAGCGACCCTCCTCCGATCGAAGACGTATTATTTTCTCTTCGGTGTTGAATGGTCCATTCGTTTCTATTTTTCTTTGTGTCTTTTCTTGCAAACTACGACTGCGCTACCTCGAGCAAAATTTCTGCCGGAAACATCCCAACCATCGAGCACGGCCACCAACACAACCAAGTAACCAAAATGACAGCCGAAGATCTTGCCCAAAAGAAACAAAAGGTCGATTCGGCCTCGGGTATTGCAGCCAAGATTGCTCGAAAGAACATTCTGGAGTTGCAGCCCTATCGTTGCGCTAGAGATGATTACTCCGAGGGTGTGCTACTGGATGCCAACGAGAACGCGTTCGGGCCTACATCCTTGCCGTCCAAGAATCTGGATCCCTACGACAACTCAAACTCTTTGGAGAGATACCCTGATCCGTATCAATTTCCTTTGAAAGAACTCTACTCCAAGTACCGTGGACATGGCTTGACTCCTGCTAATATCTTTGTAGGAGTAGGATCCGACGAGGCGATTGATTTGCTCATGCGTATCTTTTGCCACCCGGCTCACGATGAAATCATGATTACGCCTCCGACTTACGGGATGTACAAGGTTTGCGCCAAAGTGAATGATGTATCCATCAACAGTGTTCCCCTGTCAGAAGATTTCGATCTGCGAGTCCCAGAGGTACGAGTGCTGGCCTACCGGTAGATGTTTGTGGAGTATGGGATTGTCTTGAAGGAATTCTTATATTGTTTCATGGTTGTCGGCTTTCTTTGTAAAATTAAGATGCTGGAGGCTGTGACGGAAAGAACCAAACTCCTGTTCATTTGCAGTCCTGGAAACCCCACTTGCAAGGCCATTCCTCTCTCAGAGATTGAAACAATTGCATCCGCCACGAGCCAATATCGAGGCCTAGTCGTTGTGGACGAAGCGTATGTGGATTTTTCCACCCAGGGCAGTGCAGTAGAGTTGATTCAAAAATATCCCAATGTTGTTGTGTTGCAGACACTTTCCAAAGCGTTTGGCTTGGCCGGCATTCGATGCGGATTTTGCTTGGGCGCACCCGATGTGATTCAACTCATGAACAATGTCAAGGCACCCTACAACGTCAATGTATTGACCAGTGAAGTTGCCATGAACGCAATGAGCTCAATTGCTACGCTGGAAAAGAATATCGCACAGACTTTGGAGCAAAGGACGCTGGTGGCGAAGCAATTGGAGGCCCTCGGCTTTGTGGAAAAGGTGTATCCTTCGGATTCCAATTTCTTGCTTTTTCGTGTGCAGCAAAAGGCAAACGTATTGTACAAGACTATGGCGGATGCAGGTGTTGTGACTCGGTACCGTGGAAATGAACTCCACTGCAACGAGTGTATCCGTGTGACAATAGGAACGCCGGAAGAAAATGTAAAGTTCCTGGAGTTGCTCCAAACAACTTGGGCGGACTTGACGGCCTAAGATGACGGGAGAGGATTGATAATACTACGGTCGAGGCGACGACGGGCTCTCACGTATGGTCTCAGGTCCCCAGGGCAGTACCGTAGTAGAAGGTAGACATTAAAGGTACTTACTGTTAAATAGAGTTTGCGACGCGACACTACCCGCTAGTTCGTGACTCGGAGGGGATTTTATTTTCGAAAGGAAACAGTTTACATTTACAGCACAGCACAGCTCAGCTCAGCTCAGCTCAGCCTCAAAGCGAACATTAAATGATCTACCGGTAGTAGACAGCAATAATGGCAACACCATCTCACTCATCGTTGACCGTTCTCGTGGTCGCCGTCTGTTTCATCGGGCCATCCCACTTCCAATCGTTGTACCAAAGCCTTCGTCTGCGCTTCGCGAACTGCTACTCGATCCTTGAGCCATGTCTCTTCTTTTTTGACTACCGCTAACGCCTTCTTTTTCGATTCAATTTGCTGATACAATGCTTCCAATTCCTTTTCAATGGACACCTTTTGTTCTGTGGCACTGGTATATCGCTTGTTGGCACTCTTGGCGTCTTCCGCCACTGCCTTGAGACAGGCCTTGGCGCGTCGTCGTCTACCGGCCTTGAGAGTACTCAGAGATGGTGGAGTGACGGTTACCTTGTAGCTCACAATCTTTTCACGGTACCAAGAGTACTCGTTTTCAAAGCTAAATTGAATCAAACAAGGAACGCTTCCGACTAGGAATTTCCCCGTGATAGCTGTCCTACTGGCGTCGACTCTTTCCACTTCCTATAGCGATACGATCCAGAATTATAACAGCCAATCCAAAGTCAGAAACAGTGCATTGTATGTATGTAGCAAACGACGGCCGCACTGCAGTTCACTTTTCTTTTACCAACATACCTTGACGACTGTCACTCCCTCTTCTCGCTCTGCCGTGATGCCAAATGCAAAGTCGTAATTCTTATTTTCCACCGCGTATTCCACGACACTTCCTGGAGTCGTGACTTGAATGGGCACCTTCAATGTGCCACCGGCTGCCACCGGCACACTTCGTCCGACATACACGGATTCCTTGCCTTCGTATGCTTGCAAGGAGGGACCGTCGACTTGTTTCAAGAGAGGGGCCGGCGTAGGAGCATTCAACAAACTGGCACTGGGAGTAAACGCGGAATCGGCGGTGGCCGTCGCTTCCGCCACCGCCTTGGCCTCCAACGCTTGCAATCGTTTCGAGTCGACGGCCGATTTATTCGCGGCCTTTTCTTGAGCTTCTTTCTCGGCCATGATGATGTGTTCAATGACGTGCATGCACTATAGAATTGGAATTGGACGGAACCTGATCCAGGGGGTTGCAGATGCCCTACCTAGTAGGTAGCAGAATCGCTTGGCACGACGTTGGCAGAATATCTTCTTCCCTTCTCTTCGATCGATCGATCGATCGATCGGTTTCCATGGTCGCCGGCTTGTTCTTCCCGGGAAACAATGCGCTCGCCACGCCACGCGTAGAAAGTCTACCGAAGTCCTACGTGGAAGTGACCGGTCATTCTGAGACGTGGCCGGCTCAACGGTCGCCCCATCGGCATCCATTCCATCGAGTCGAGTCTAGACGTCTGTCCTCTGTCCGGCAGAGACGTGGGAGAAAATCTTGCGGTCTCGAGCGACGAGGAGGACGATGGCGGAAGTCTGTATGAATAGGTTACGGTCCCCTCATAGTGCCGGCTACTGTTGCATTGCACCATACAGAATAGATAGAGATAAACGGACGACCTTCGAGAAGCAAGCCACCGCGGTCCGATTGCACCGATTGCAGCGCTAAATCACATCAGTACTCCGTGAAACGATCCCTGTGCGTACGATGACTTCCTCGTCGGTTGCTCGTCTGACAAGCCACTTGGCCCAGCTGAGTGTGACGCGTGCTGCGGGCAGTGGACTCGTTGCTGGTAGACTGATATGCGCAAATCAGCATGTTCCCTCTTCTCAATCCGGCGCTTCATTCCTATGGGCGCGCACATTTGCCACCGACGGTAAAAGCGCCAAAAAGGCTGTTCCGCCCCCGGCATCGGTAAGTACGACTGGGCCGCTTACTACCGTCAAAGAATGGGTTATTGTGGGTTCAGATGGCTCGTCCAAGCGTTCTCGTCTCATGCCGACTTTTGTTGCATTGCTTTTCGGATCCAACAGGAGGAGGAGAAGGAGACAGAATCCAAAGGCCCGCAACCCTTTTTGCAGCACCAAGAATGGGTAAAATTTCAGCAGTCGATTCGAGTCGACGGATTTCAAACCGGACAAGTTACTTCGGCAAGCATCCTGAGAAAGTCCAAGGGGGGTAAACAAGCTCGGAATCGTAAGGCTAAGGACCTAGCTCGCCTCCAACACATGGATCCTACCTTTCAGGCGGGTGCCGCATCGTCGGCGAGCAAATTTCCCGCGATTCGGTATTCTCCCGAAGAAACAGAAGAATTGTTGAAACTTGCATTTGATACATTACCCGAGAAAACTGGGAAACGAGGAACGCGCAATCTCAAGCGTCAAAATAGACGATGGAAATTGGTGCGAGAAATTCGCGCCAAATACAAGAGGCAGATGGAAGCAGCCCATGAACGACGCATGGAACATCGACATTGGAAGCGGGAACAGACCAAGGCGGTCAAGGAGATGGCACCAGAACTCTGTGCACAGGATATGCAATACCAAGCGCGAGTCGTGCGTCGATGGGCGGCGACTATGTTTCCAGAGGAACCTAGCAGCAGCACTACCAGCCGTTTGGTAGACGACGGTGCCGAGACCAATGGTGGCAAACTAGCGGCCGCAAAGGCGTAGAATGAATATCATAGTAACCGAATAAACAAAATTATCGCTTACTCTGTGGACTTGGTTACTTCTCCCGTCTGGTTCACTGGGTACCCTGACGACAGTTTTGCCTAGCTAGCGCTCCGTATCCGGGCGACGAGGCGTTACACTGGTACTACTAGTAGAACTTTACTAGAGAAGCAACCTTCCATGATGCAAGAAACGGTAACTAACTGTAAGCATACCTTACAAGAAAAGAGTATACTCTATTGAATCCCAGATTGGGAGATCAGAAGCCATGTGCAAAATACTGCCAGTTCTGGTTGCGCTAGCTGGGAGCTCCAAACTCCCCAGCAAAATCGAACGGCAAAAATAGCGCATATTCAGGCGAGGATTTCGAATCCCCTCTTGACAGTTCGCACATACACAACCAAAATCATGGACTGCGTTTCATAGTATGGGCGCTTATTCCCACCCCCCTTGTCAGTCAAACGGCTCCTGCCATTACGACGAACCGTTGGCTGCGACAGCAGCAGCCACAACACGTTCCATACCCTCTGGGGTATGTTCCCAGGTCTTGCGAACTTCCCACACAAAACCAACCTTGTCCAGTTCCAGGATGCGGTCCACCGTCATGTTGCTGGTCTTGCCATCCCGAAGCAACTTGTATTGGCGTCTCTGGCACTGACATTTCCAAATAGCAAAAGCACAACCAAGTTAGAAACTTGAAACATCACGGGGAAACAGCCACAACATACGAGCATTTACTGCTTCAAAAAACGTACTTTGACCCAAGTGGCAAGCTGCGGGTTTTCTGGATAAGTACTGGGTACATTGCAATCTCCACGGAGCATGGCGTAGTCCTTGAGCTCGTGGAGCTTCTCAGCCCATGCTGCGGCATGGGAATCCCAGATGAACCCGATATTCTCCAAAAGCGTCACCCGTTCATCTGTCATGGTGGACATCTTGCCCTCAACCTTGAGCTTGTACTGGTAACGTTGGCGTTTGACCCAGCGTGCAAGAGGAGGATTATCTTTGTATGTGTGAGGTACTTGACTGTGGAAACGAGGAAAAATGCATCAGTGGTTGAACAAAGAGGTATGCAGGGTTACATATCTTGTACCTCTTACCAATGACCCTTCGTCTTTCGGAAGTCACACAACTCCTGGAACTTTTCCGTCCACTGCTCGTACTGATAAGGACGGAAGCGATGTCCGTTCTTCTCGCTGTCAGAAGTGTCGCTATCTTCGTCGTCTTCCGCCTCATAATTCGAAGATGTTGCCGTTCGCAGCTCACCAGTAAACGCCATTTGAAGGGGCGTTCGTTTAGCTTTCTTTGACAGATGCTGGTACTCTTCTGGCCGTTCCTTGATCGGCTTTTCCTTCATGCAATCCAAAGCGCGCTTGGGTGCCAAGGAGAGAAGAGTTGGATTTGCGCCTGAAGATCCAGCCGTGGCTGGCTTGGGCTTGGCCTCAGCTTGAGAGCTGGGAGTTGCGCCCGGCTGAGGTTGTTGACGTGGGTACATCTCACTTGCCAGTTTCGCTGCCGCTGCAGCTGCAGCCTGCCGGCTAGCAACTAGAGAGTCCAGATAAGGAAGGGATGCAGCCGAAGGACCAGTATGCTGATACAAAAACATAGCGGTTTGCATGCGTCGAATCTGCTCAAGTTCCATCTGCAAGCTGGATTGTTGGCGCTGCCGAAGGAAAAGCGCCAGAGCCTCTTGTTCCTCTGCCATCCGAGCCGCAAGTAGTGAAGAGTGGCCAGTCAATGGGGCTGCATGAGCATACGATATTGTCTGGGTTCCCATGGGGTGGACCAAGGCTTCCTTGCGGTCGACAAGCTTTGGGCGTTCCAGCGGGTGCGGCTTTGGTTTTTTAGTAGCACTTGGTGGGGCCGCTGAAGTTGTATCTACAGGATGGACATCCTTGGCATCAGCACAAGATGAAGCTTTCTTGTTATTCTTGGCAGCGCTTTCTTCGTCATCAGAAGCAAGTTCCAAGCTGACGATCTTAGCAAGGCCGAAGTTCAGAGGCACGTGTTTTTCTTGTTGCTTGGGTTTCGTTGAGGTTGACGCGCTATTCTTCGCATCAAAGGTAGGATTGCGCACAGGGTCTTGATCGTGTCCGAAAAGAGCATCTTTGGAAACCAAACGAGAAGTTAAAAGCTTGTGGTGCATTTTGAGACCTTGTAAATCGCCTTGGAGTGGAAAGCTCTCAACAGTAGGAACCGAGATTTTGGAGACGCAGCCCGACTTGATGGCTAGCGACGTTGCCAATGAAAGCTGGCGAGCTACCGACAGAAAACAATCAAGTAACAGCACTTGGTGGAGACTCTTTCGAAAAAAGAGTCCCTGTAAAGGTGTTGTAGGTTATCAGATGCGATTGAGGCGCTGAGATATGCTTTGCGTGTGAAGAGAATGCAGTCGGTGATCGCTGCACTTTGATGCCCGATAAATATTATGTTATTCACGGGGGGGGGCTTCGCTTCCACCTCGGGTTACATTATTTGGCCGGTCCGAATAAACAAGTTCGAGCGAGAAGTCGTGGCGTTTATACCAGGGCAGGCCAAAAACCCCTTCGCGATAGTACGAGGGAATTCTGTACCTGAATTCATTTATAATGTACGCCCGGGCAGCTCTTGCCTCCATGTCAAGGTAGAAATCTTGATCGTTCGTCGTGTTGCAAGTAATAGAAACCTTCCTATATTTCTACTGGAAGGAGAGTGAAAGTCCATTCTACGGAGCGACAGACATCAGAACTTTATTAGGTGGGAGAAGGTAGGTGCCATAAATCCGATCCTGTGAAGAACTTTCTGCTTCTCAGTAGAGCGTTTGGATCACTATGGAACATCCCTTTTCGAGCTAGTGGCAGATTGTAACTCGACAGCGCAGTTTTTGACAGGAACAAGGCGAAAAATAATGGGAATTTTTGAAGTTTCGACGAATTCTGTTGGGAGCGTTAAATGGAAGTGCAAAATAATGATTCTGCGTCAGGAGCATCGAATGCCGCGTGAGTTGCTCACGCATAGTCTTCTCATGAAAACGTATGCTCTTCAGTCGCACAAGATCTATGATACTACGGTACGCGCTACGACCCCTGCCTGTGAAACTCTGACTCGCCCAAAATTATTGTTGTACCTGAATGCATTCTCCCACACATGGAATGCCCGTTGGGCCTGATTGCAGCGCTTACAAGTCTGGAAGTGAAGAACACCATGACATAATGGCGGAATTATTAAGTTCTTCCCCTATTTCCGGATGGAATTGCTTCCAAGAGCTTCTAGGCCCTAATAAAATTATGATATTCCTCTCTCCCAGGGCATATTATTCACCTCTCGGATCTCACAGCAGACGGGTGGACAACAGACAGAGAACATTTTATTGAACCTTCGGAAACTACATCCAGGCGATTTGATGTTGTGTGTGTTAGCCATGATCGAATGTGTCTTTGAACCAGTTGGCAAAAGAGTGCGCGCCGGGAGGGAATCGCTCCTCCATCCACCCTTCGGTGCACCTCCCCACTCCCCACTACAGTAGGTAGTATTAGCGCATTCAATAGCGGCTCGAATGCCACAGAGGGAATGGAATTCGGCGTGACTTCGGAAGCAGGAGCCATTAGCTTCGCTCCTGCGGGCTTCCGTTAATCTCGAATGAAATGACGACCCAAGTGTTCCGTGACACTGAGCACCGAAATGCTACAGGTAGATTTCCGATGCCTTGTTTGGTGCGTTCTTGGTATGTCCGCTGCTATATGTACTCTGCTGGAGAAGACGTCCCGATGGTATCAGTCAAGTAGAGTTGTTTGGGGATCACGCCAACATAGCTAGTCGATCTTTGCCCGCGGCTATCATACTTTTTTACTTCGAGTATATTTCGGAACTTGAAACCATCAATAGCGCATCATAGTTTTGAGCAAGCAGAAACTGGTAGAGAGGAGATGTCCAGCATGTGTCGTTTGGGTTGTGTGTGCCTACTTTTCCTTCTTCACTTTCCATCATAATCTGGTATCCTGAAGGAAATCTTTGCAACTGCCTAGCAGGCAACACTGTTTGTGAGTTGATGGGATCCTGCTTTCTTCTCATCTACAACAACCGCTTTCGATGTCGAAGACATCCGCCATGATCCTGACCGAGCGATCGATGAACGATGACATCGGCAACTACATCTTCGAACGAGACTGACGGTGCTCTCACACGGATTTGCCAGGATCTTGCGTAGGAGCAACAAAAAACCTCTAGTAGGCCGTTTTCGACGTGTGTGCGACCCCGCCGGGAAGCTTCTGACAAAATTTTACTCCTTTTCGAATGCAAAACATAACAAACCTACACACAGTACTCTAGAGAGTTGGATGTCTGAAGATTCTCGCGGAAAATCGATACGTTCGTTCCGTCAGCAATCCTGGTAAATTGGATGCGTCATGCACCATTCAGCAAGTGCTGTGTAGTAGTTGATCAATATCCACCGCCGTTCTGATAGTAAGAACCATTTTCGCCATGGACGTCAGGAGTCGGCGACGACGATGCAGTGTTTGACGTCGTTTCCGACAGTGGCGGCATGTAATTGTGCTGTTGCAAGGCGTTGGAGCCGCCAACATAATACTTATCGCTGGTTGATACAGAATGGTAGTTGATCTTGTCGCCGTTGCTTGAGTTGTAGTACGTTCTGCGCCAAATTTTGCTGTTCTCGGATTCTTCCGCTTCGTCAGGCTCTCGTTTACGACGAATACATGCCAATCTATATTCGTGGCAAAGTAGCAATATCCCTATTAAAAAGGGAATACTGGCCATGCAAATCAAGGACACGGAACCAATCTCAGCCTGAAGGCGAACCGCAACAATTTGACTGTCATCCACGGGAACGTCAGATGCCGCGGCTTCAACGTCAGCCAATACAGCTTTGACAATGATACAGGAGCGCTCAACTCTTTCTCGATCCATACCCGATGTCATTTTCCAAACGCATCCACCGTCGGCCGTATCTTGAGCATCACAAACTCGTTTGGACAAGGGCAGAAAGTGTGTCGTCATTTCAATGTTGATCTGAACCACAAGTTTGGATTTTACGGCAAACGGGGCTGCATTGTCGTACACCAAAATATAAAAACCACTCTCGGGCACTTGATAGTCAAAAGTCGTTTCACCGCCCTGACCTGAAAACCTCTTGACGATGGATTTCGCTCGAAAGTCCTGGAAGGAAGTCGTGTCGTGTCGTTTGTCTTCTTTCAGCGATTCCAAAGCCTTGTAACCCTGTAGCAGGTAAATGTTCGCCGACCCCTTTCTCTGAAGAACATCCAACGAAAGTTTGGACCCTTCATTCAAGTGAAAGTAATCGAATTGATAGTTGTCGCCTTGCAGAACCACCGCGTTCGTGTACTGTAAAGTTTTGCCAGCGTCAGGGGTAGGACCAGGACATTTGGCATTTTCCCCTTCAAAGACGGGAGAATACTCATATACCTCGACACCCGGATCGGAAGTCGCCGCGTATATTGCGAAGGAACTTCGAGACCATAATTGCGGCAGAGGAACTTCCCACGTTTCCCCAACATGCAAAAGGAAAAGTTGTTCTGTAGGAAATGAGGAAGCAAATCCCCACAAAATCGCCCAAAAGATAAATGACGCCACGGCCCACATTCCAGTTCGAGGCCCGAAAATAGAAAAGCGACCGCATATCGATGACATACAGGCACAGCATCTGTCACATTTTTGACAATCCGTCGGTGGGGCGTCTTTGATTTCGTCATCCCTGTAATACGACGATTGACTCCATTGGTGGCTGAAGTTGCTATCGCCCCTCTCATGAGCAGCGTACTGAAAGCTGGTCGATGAGTAAGCGCTGCCGTGACTCATGCCGCTGCCCGCGGAATTCTTGTGCTGATGGTGGCCGCCGTGCACCATTGTAGAATCTGCGTTTGCTTCGCTTTCGAATTCTGGCAGGGAGTAGGGCGACTAAATGAGTTCT
>Ga0315298_1011656_pt1 | contig 10264 bp, 7 predicted proteins | sample WHS_1_MG_FD_203077 | JGI IMG/M metagenome (GOLD analysis project Ga0315298, IMG submission 203077) | Extremophilic microbial mat communities from Washburn Hot Springs, YNP, Wyoming, USA - WHS_1_MG | ecosystem: Environmental > Aquatic > Thermal springs > Hot (42-90C) | place: USA: Wyoming...
GAAGGCACCCTGCCGGCCGCATCGCACCCTTGCCTGCGATGTGGCCGGCAGGGTGCCTGTGCGTCGTCGCCCTCCCAAGGGGCGAGATGCTTCGACCCCCTCCGCGAAAGCGCAGGATCGTTGGCAAAAACTACTTCCTTTGGATCACCCCTCCTCGCTCCAGCACGGCCGGAATGGCTGCCGCACGTCGGCGATTCTCTCGCCCGCCACTTGGATGCGATCGAGGCGGTGGGTGCCCAGCCCCATCTGGCTGGCGAGTTCGAGGTGGTTGTCGGCGTTGACGAAGGGTGGGTTAGGGTAGCTGGCGGCAGGGTCGAAGCCCATGATGGCGGAGGCGACGGCATCGGCGGCAACAGGGTCTCTGCTGGCGACGAGCACGCCGGGCGCGAGGGGCGCAAAGGCGCCCCGGGGTACCTCGCCGGCGTCGCCGCTGCGGATGCCGTCGATGAGGGCCAGGTGTATGGGTCGGGCGCGGTTGAGGTCGACCACCACGCGCGGCAGGCGGGTGCGCGCCTGGTCGTTGTTGGCGCCATGCAGGGCCGAACGCCACCAGTCGCTCGCACTCAGGCGGTAGGCGGCTGTGGGCACCAGGCCCACCAGGTTCTTCATGGCTAGGGTCACGCCACAGCGGCAGTGGGCCTTCAACTTGGCGACGGAGATAAAGGTGTTGACCTCTTGAAGGAGGCGGTTCATGGTGAACTGCTGGTAGATGAACCAGCCCGGGCCAACGCGCACGACGGCAAAGTCGCCGTAGGGCTGGGGCTGGTTGAGGTCGACCAGGGTGGCGCCGACGGCCTGGGCAACCTCGAGGTAGCCGTAGCGCTGGAACGACCCGTCGTCGAAGAGCGCCTCGACGATGTAGAGCTCCCGGGCGCCGGCGTCGCGCAGGGATTCGGCGAGCGCGCGCACTACCTCGGGATGGGTCATATAGCTTTCAGTGGCCGGAACGCCAGGTGGTGGGCTGAAGTGGCTGCCGCCGGTCAGGTTGACCTTGAGGGCCACTCGGTCGCCGGGGCGCACCAAGCCGGCAAGCCCGCCGATGCCGTCGAGGAGCGACCGTACGGCCTGGCGCACTCGTGTCCGGTCATAAGAGCCGACCCGGGCGACGGCCACCTGTGCAGCGGCCGATGGCGCGTGAGTCGGGGTGACGGTGGGCACAGCGGTGGCGGTGGGGCTGGGGCTGGCGGTAGGGATGGGCGTGCGCGTTGCGGTGGGGGTGGGTGCAGGTGTGGGAGTGGCAGGCACCGTGGCGCTGGGCGAAGGCCCCGGTGCTTCCGTGGGCCGCGCCGGCCGGCAGGCGCCCAGGAGGGCCGCGGTAGCTGCCAGCTGGATGAAACGGCGGCGCGAGATGGTGCGTTGGCGCATGGTAGCCTCCTGGCGGGTTGGTGCCCTCCAGTCTACGCGCGATGGGCGGGTTTGCCAAAAAGGCGGGTGCGGGCCAGGAGTGCCGAGGGGAGCCTCCAGCGGAGGCCATGCCCATCAGGGCACCGAATGGGGGCCAGGTGGAGAGACGGCCCCTGGCAGGAGGCTCAAGCTCCGTGGGCACGCAGGGCTTCGAACATGGCCAGCATGTTCTCGGGCGGCACGTTGTTCTGGACGTTGTGAACCGCGCTAAAGACAAAGCCCCCACCAGGGCTGAGGATGTGGATGCGTTCGCGCACCTGCTCGTACACCTGGTCGGGTGTGCCGAAGGGAAGCGTCGACTGTGTGTCGACGCCGGCTCCCCAGAAGACGAAGCGGTCTCCGTATGCCCTCTTGAGGAACGCCGGGTCCATCCCATGTGCAGAGCACTGGACGGGGTTCAAGATGTCGATGCCACTCTCGCTGAAATCGTCAAGCAGGTCGACGATCGAGCCGCAGGTGTGGTAGAAGACCTTCCAGGTTGTGTGCTGGTGGATCCAGTCGTTCAGCCGCTTGTGGTAGGGCTTGTAGAACTCGCGGTACATGCTGGGCGAGATGAAGGCGCCCTGCTGGGTGCCAAAGTCGGTGCCGCTGACATAGACGACGTCGACCTTGTCGCCCACGGCCTGCCAGAGCAACTCGGCGTTGCGCAGCCCGATTTCGCACTGGATCTCGAAGATGCCTTTGATGTACTCTGGGCGGGTGATGTGCGCGACGTACCATTCCATCGGGTCACGGATCCCCTTCGGGTATGGCACGCCCACTGCCGGCACGGAGGAGATTTCGCCGAACTCGCCGCCTCCAAAGACGCAGACGATGGACCAATCGGTCGACTCGTAGAGGCGCTTGGCCTCCGACTCGAGGTAGCGCAGGTCTTCGTCGGTGTAGACCGAGCACACCTGGCGTACCCACTCCTCTGGATCCAGCGACACCTGGTCGAGGGGCTCTTGGCGGATGATGGCGTCGAAGTAGAAGCCGCCGCGGGGCATGCGAGCGCTCGGCGGGGCCGAGGTGTCGCCGCGTGGGAACAGCAGCAGGTCTCCGTTTTCAGCCTCTCGAGTGACGAATCGCTCTGGCACGAGCACCTGGGTGCCATCGAAGAGTTGCCAGAGTTTCCATCCCTCGTTGCGAAAGCCAAAGATGGTGACGGGCAGCTGCAGAGGCACAGTATCGATGCCCAGACGGCAGCGCACGTCGTCGTCGACTTGGGCCAGCATTTGATAGGGCTCGCTGACCTTCGGCGGCCGTTCGGGCAACCCCAGGGCCCGTCGCAAGCGGGCGTAAGCCCCTGCGGCGATCCCGGTCACCTCGGTGCCGCCGAGGTCCAGTGGCACCCGGTCGGGCTGATGGTGGTTGATCGCTGCCCTGACGCGTTCTCGCGAATTCATGGGTCGATACCCTCGTGTGCTGGCAGGGGTCCATCCGTGCACGTCGCCAGGCCGCGGGGCGAAACCCTGCGGCCTGAAGCCCCCCCCGTGGCCCCGAGAGACCCAGCCTACGCCAGCTCTTCCACAAAGCGTTTGGAACGGAGATAGGCCCCTTCCAGGTCGGCGCATGCGCCGATATCCAGGCCGATGTACCCGTTGTAGCGGTGCTTCTTCAACGCTTGGAAGACGCCCACCCAGTCGATCGTGCCATCGCCAAGGGCGAGGTGTGCATTGGAGCGCCCGTCATTGTCGCTGGCGTGCACAAAGAAGACGCGGTCCTTGAGCTTTTCGATACTCAGGGGCAGGATTTCCTTCTGGGCATGGAGGTGGGCGGTGTCGAAAACGACCCCCAAGTTCGGGTTGCCAATGGCCTCGTACAGGCGCAGGAAGGCGTCGGTATTGCTGACGGCCTCGGCCACGCGCAGCTCCATGCCCAGGCGGATGCCATGCCGGGCAGCAATCTCGGCGCAGCGCGCGATAGAGGTAACCAGGTTGTCCCAAACTCTGTCCCAACTAAAACCCTGGGTGACGCGCACGCGGTACTGCTTGTCGTAATGGATCGGGTCGTCGGCCGGGGCCTCGCCGACGTACTCCAAGGGCACCTGGTAGGAATCGCACATCACGAGGCGGGCGCCAAGCGACACGGCCAACTCGGTGCCTAGCTCGAACATCTCGAAGGCATGCGCTCGCCGGCGACGATCGAGGCTGACGACATCTGGCAACATGGGGACAAAGTTGGCGAGGACGAGCCCGAGAGAGTCGATGTGGGCTCGGATCTCGTTGCGGCGAGCATGGAGCAGCCTGAGGTTGGCCTCACCGATCGCTTCCATCTCGAAGGCTTCGAAGCCCCATGCCGCGGCCTTGGAGATGGCTCTCAATGTATCCTCGAAACTTGGCGGGTAGCCATACTGGTTCAGGGCGTAGAGCCAACCGCACGCAGGCTTCATGGTTCCTCCACAATGTGCTTTGCAGGGGGTGGTCTGCCCAGAGGAGCCTGGGGCCCTGGCAGACGCGCGGGTCAATTGCGCCCTTGGCGCGCATGCTGGTCGTAGGTCGACAGCGCCTGTGCGATCTCTGCCTCGACATGGCTGGGCAGCGGTTCCACCTGATGGGCGCCGAGGAGCCGCTTTGCCTCCGCACGGGCGCGCATCACGCTGGAATCGGCAGGCATCTGCCCATCGACCAGCCCCTGGCGGATGGCCAGGGCTGGCCTCCACACCTCACGTGAACGCAGGTAGCGCAGGGTGTGTTCGCTGTCGATGGCGTTGCCTTGGGCAACCAGGTCGACGATGGCCTCCATCGCCAGGCGATCCTCGTCGACGGCGATGCCCTCCAGTATGCGGCGAATGGCTCCATAGCGCTCGGCGTCCAGCAGGATCATCTCGTAGGAGGCAAGGGTGACATTGGCCAGCGCCCCCAAGCCTCCGAGCAAGGAAGGACGGGCGCTAGCGATGAGCAGGGTGTTCAACGCCTTCTCATCGCCTGCCTGGTAGTCTGGCGAGCACGAACTGGTGTGGCTGTGGGCGCACCCCGGGATGCCCAAGTAGTGTGAGAGCTCGATCACCGTGCGACGGATCAGGCCTGTTTCGGGGCCGCCCACGGTGGAGACCAGCGAGCGCATATCGGCCACGCTGGGCGTGTTCTGGTTGAGGATGGGCAAGCCTGGGGTAATGCTCGACGCCATCACCGCCGAGGCCAGCACTTCGGCATGCCCCAAGGCCACGGTGCCGGCGATTGTGTAGGGGGCGGTGAGGCCCATGACCGGGTTCGTGACGATGTCGAGGGGTAGCCCGGCTTCGGCCACGACGATCAGAGCATCGACGACGTCGCGCGGGAAGGTGAGGGGCGACACCGGGCAGATGAATGGAGCGCAGAGCGGGCATTCCCGCAGCCTCCCGGGGCTACCCCCGCGCACGGCACGCGCGATATCCACCACAGCTCGCGCCTCCGCAGCGCTGGTGAGGCCGGGGCCCACGAGTGGCTTGGTGGTGTTGGCCACCGTGGCTGCGAAACCCGTTACGGTGACCATATGTTGCGCGGCGTCGGTCGCGTCGACGAGGGAGCAATACACCAGATCGACGTGCTCCATAGCATCGAGCAGGCGCGTGGTGGCCTGTACGTCGCTGAGGGTGGAGGCACGCACGCGGCCGGTCTCCAAGTCGACGACATTGGCCACGATGCCGGTGTTCATGCAATGGGTGGCATTGAGCCCTACTGTGACACTGTGTTCGGTGGACCGGCCATAGAGGGTGAACGCCGATGGGATGCGCCGCAGTGTGGCTGCGACCAGGTCGGGCGGGATGAAGGCCCGCTCGCCCTCGATACGGCAACCTGCTGCGTACAGGCGGTCGCGCATGCCAGCGTGGGCCACATGGATGCCGACCTCGGCTAGGATGCGCAGCGCCGTCTCGTGGATACGTTGCAGGCTTTCACGGGGGAGGCTCAGGGTGTAGTTAGTCATCCGTCTTCTCCTGTGGGTGCTACAGTTGCCCCATTTCGCGGCGCTTGGCCCATGCCTCCGCGACGAGATCGTCGATGGCACGCTCTTGCTCAGGCGAGAGGGGTGGCTCTGTTTCCTTCTGCATCAGCTCGGCTGCGATAGCCCTGGCCTTGCCCTCCAGGCCCCTGGCAGGGTCGGTCGATGCCGGGCCCCAGGGGGAACAGTCGAACAAGCGTGAGGCGAAGAGTTCATCGCGGAAATGGGTCAGGGTGTGGTCGTGGTTGAGGAAGGTGCCATTGGGGCCCACTTGCTTGATGACGTCGACAGCCAGGGTCTCTGGGGTCACTTCAAAGCCTTTCAGCATGTGCCGAACGCTGCGGGCGATCTCGTTGTCGATGACGAGCTGCACGGGCGAGAAGGTGACGGCATTCTCCAGGTGCCCCATGGTGCCGATGCCCACGCTGCCGGCCAGCACGGGGAAGAGCATCGACGTGACCTTTTCCACACCTGCCTGGACGCCTGGGTAGCAGGCGTTGGTTTTGCCGCCGTGGGTGCCACTGGGGCAGCCGTAGAACTCGTTGATCATCTGCGTATTGGCGGCCAGGAGCGGCATGCGTTCGGTGCCGGCGTAGGGAAAGAGCCCGCTGCGCATGTCGGCCACGCTCGGGCAGACGTCGATGCTCATGATCGCGTTGGGGTCCACCGCGTGGCCCAGGATCAATCCTCCCAGCGTCTCGGCGATGCCGAGGGCGAGCACTCCTGCACGGGTGATGGGGGCGGTCATCCCCCCGTTGGGCATGGTGTCGAGCGACTGGGGAAGCCCCTTCTTGACGTAAGTGATGAGAATCTCCGCCATGTTGCGGTCGATGCACAGGGGGCTCCGGGCTTCGCCGTACCCAATGAGGATTGGGTTGCGGCGAAGTTCCTGCGGGCCGCCTGCAGCGACCTCGGCGATGCGCGTGATCATCTCCACGTCAAAGCGATCAAAGGTCTCGATGCCGCCCAATTTGCGGGTGGTTTTGACCAGCTCAGCGGCCATGACGACTGGCCGCATGATCGCCGGGACCTCTTGCGCGGATACTGGCAGGCCGATGAAGTCGATATTGTCGAGGGCATCGGCCAGGCGGATGCTGGCCCGCACATCGGCCATGTTTGCGGGCCGGCGCTGGCCATCGAGGTCGTAAATGAAGACGCAAAAGCCACCTGTGCTGACGCTAAAGTCGTGGTGCACCTGGTGGGGCCGAGTGGAGAAGTAGATTTGGGAGTAGCGGTGCGACATCCGTTGCGGGATGCGAGCCGGGTCAGAGTAGGCCTTCCGCATGTGTTGCACCGTCCGCTCGACCACGTCGGGCGGGAAGCGCACGATACGGGTGTCATAGTCGACGCGGCAGCCATAGCCTTCCAGGTAGTTCAGTGCCTCTTCGCAGTCGATCCACATGCCGACCTCATCCAGCACCTGGACGGCGGCTTGGTGGATGGCCTCCATCTCTGCCCTGCTCAGGAAGCGGATGGGTTCCAAGAGTCGTCCCATTCTCGCGAGTTCCCTTTCTAGCCGACGTAGGCGATAGCGCTCAGCTCTACCAGGATGCCCTCCCAGCCAGGGCAAGGCTTTTCCTTGGTCCAAGGCAGAGGGTAGAAGCCGCGGCAGGGCCGGGGGCGGGGGAAGAGCTCGGCCCAGACAGCGTCGATGGTCGGATAATCCTCGATGTCGGCCACGTAGACGAACACCTTCACCAGGTCCTTCATCGAGGCGCCGGCTGCCGCCAGGATTGCTGCCAAGTGCCGGTGGCAGATGCGCAGCTGTTCCTCGACGGTGCCGTGGATGACCTGGCGGGTGGTCGGATCGACGGGGGCGATCCCCGAGGTGTAGATGAACCCGCCGGCCTTTACGGCCTGCGAGAACGCTCCAAGCTCCAACGGTGCTGCTTCGGTCATGATGTGCTCGATCATGGCGTTTCCTCCCACGTCATGCCGTCAGGGTGCCACCCTGCGTTCGGCCAGGGCGCGGGCCACCCAGTCGAGGCCGAGTTCTCTGAGTTTGGTGGGGGTGGGATTGCCGGTGGTCACGTCCCAGCCCATGAGGCGATAGTACTCCTCGAGGAGCGACGTCACAGCCTGCGGGTCGCAGCGCTGGCCGTCGGTGGGGCCCCCGCTCAACGGCTCGAACAGGCGCTGGGGCAGCCGGTCGTCGGCGCGGGTGAATCCCTCTCGGGCGTTGAAGGCGCGCATGAGGTTGATGCGGCGTTCGCCAACCTTCATGAGCTCCCAGAGATTGGTGTGCCAGCCGGTGGCTGCGTTGACGAGATCGACGACGTCATCGAAGGTGTAGATGGGCCACGTGCCGAAGCAAAAGTCACACAGGTCGAGGGTGTCGAGCAGGCTATAGGCCATCTGCGAATAGGCCCAAAGCCGCACCTTGTCCTCATTCAACTCGCCGGCAGGAGAGCTTCTGAGCAGCCCCAGGGCAAGGTGGGCTTCCTTGAGCGGCTCATCCGCGATGGCATCGTCGTGCTCCGACGACATGTGATCGGCCCCAAAGGGGTTCGCCGCATAGGCGAGTGCCAGAGAGGCCTTGACTTGTGGCATGTGTGCCGGCAGTTCCTGTCCCTTCACGTGCACGGCAAAGGCCTCGCTCCCTCTACCTATGGCCCGGGCCGCCCTTGCAGCCCCCTCGGCGAGGAGGTCGCCGATGCCCTCGCGGCGCGCGATCTTTTCGATGATTGCCAGAAGCGCAGGGCCGTTTCCGAAGCGCAAGTCGATGCCATCGGTATCCTTCAGGGTCAGCAAGCCGTGCTCGAAGCACTCCATGGCGAAGGCGACGGTGCCTCCGGTGGAGATGGTGTCGAGCGTGTACTTGTTGCAGAGCTCGTTGGCCTTGGCCACTATGGCAAGGTCATCGATGCAGAGGTACGAGCCCAGGCTGGCGATGCTTTCGTACTCTGGGCCACCGTACTGGGGATCGATGGCAAGCGGTGCTTCTGCCTTGACGATGCGCTTGCAGCGCACTGCGCAGGCGAAGCAGGCATCGGCGCCAGCGAGGAGGCTGGCGCGGAGGGCCTGCCCGGATATCTTGTCGGCGCCGTCAAAGACGCCGCTCGAATAGTTGCGCGTCGGCAGGCCGCCGACCGCCTGTTGGTAGGCCACTGTGGAGGCTGTGCCCAGGTCGCGCAGTTCGCGCATGGCGGGCATATCGGCCACCGCCCTGGCTCCGCGGCGGGCCAACTCTCTGATGGCGGGTTCGTTGTACAGTGCCAACCGCTGGTGGCCGCGGACCGCCACGGCCTTGAGGTTCTTGGCCCCCATGACCGCGCCCATGCCGTTGCGGCCATTAAAGTGCCGCAGGTTGTTGGCAACCGCAGCGTAGCGCACCCGGTTCTCGCCGCCAGGGCCGATGGTGGCCACGCAGATGCGGTCGTCGCCCAGCTCGGCACGGATTTGCCGTTGGGCCTCTCCGGTAGTCAGCCCCCAGAGGTGCCGGGCATCGCGGATCTCTGCTCGGCCATCGCACACCCAGAGGTAGACCGGGGATTCGGCGCGGCCCTTGATGACGATTGCGTCGAAGCCGGCGAACTTGAGCTGTGCACCCCAATGGCCTCCGCCCTGGCTGTCGCCGATCGTCTCAGTGAGGGGCGACTTGGCCGTCAGGTTGAAGCGCGAAGCGCCGGAGATGGGAGCGCCGGTGGTCGGACTGGCTGCGAAAACGAGCACGTTGGCCGGGTCGAACGCGTCGAGGCCCGGGGGAGCCTCACGGAAAAGGTAATAAGCCCCGAGGCAACTGCCGCCGACGTAGGTGCGGTAGAAGCGCTCGTCCATCCGTTCTTCCGAGACAGTGCGCTCACTGAGGTCGACGCGCAGTATCCTCTGTGTGTAGCCAAAAGGCATGGGTCAATGCCTCCTTCTGCGGCCACCGCGCGCTGGCGTGGCCCATAGCTCTGCCAGCGAACCGCGCCTGCCAACCTTCTGGCCCTTGCCGGGTGGCCCGAGGTGGCAGGGGGGCGGTGTGGCAGCCAAGTGGGTGCGTGCGGCCGCCAGTTACCCCGCTAGAGATCAGTAGGCCCGGCGATACAGCTCGGCGAGGGCGTCGACGGTGCATTTCACCGGGTTGGTGGCATGGCTATCGTCGGCGAACGCTTTCCTGGCCATGTCGGGGATGGCTTCGGCGGCAACCCCCACATCCCGCAGGCGCGTGGGAAGGCCGATGTCGGCGATGAGCTTCCTGACCGCCCGCACGGCCGCCCTGGCGCGGTCCTCGAGCGGGGCGGCCGAAGGCGGCTCACCCAGCGCCTCCGCGACGCGGGCGTACTTTTCGAGGGCACCTGGGAGGCTGTACTCCATTTGGTGGGGCAGCATCAGAGCGATGGCGACCCCGTGGGCGAGGCCAGCCTGTGTGGAGAGTTGGTGTGCGAGAGAGTGGCAAGCACCGCCCCACTTGAGATTGAGGCTCATGCCACCGATCATGGCCGCTGTCGCCATCTTGGTGCGGGCATCCATGTCGTTTCCGTTGGCAACCGCCCGCCGCAGGCTCTCGCCTATGAGTGTGATCCCATGGTAGGCGATCGCGTCGCCCAAGGGGTGGTGGATAGTGGAGACGAAAGACTCCAGGCAGTGAGAGAGAGCATCCAGGCCCGCAGCGGCCGTCAGGCTTGGGGGCATGGTCAGCATCAACGAAGGGTCGATGAGAGCCACCTTGGGGATCAAGCGGCTATCGCCGACGCTGGTCTTAAAGTTGCGCCTCGTATCGGTGATGACGGCCCAAGCGGTCACCTCGCTACCGGTCCCAGCTGTAGTGGGTATGGCGATCAAGGGGGGCATGCCATTGGGCGTTGGGCGTGCCTTTTCGCCCAGGCCAAGGTCATAGTCGAGGATATCGCCCCCGCCGGTAGCGACAACCTGCACGGCTTTGGCCGTGTCGATGGAGCTGCCGCCCCCGACGGCTACCAGCGCGTCCGCACCCGACTCTTTGAAACGCTCCTCTGCCAGGCCGACGAGTCGGTCG
>Ga0315298_1011657_pt1 | contig 10263 bp, 9 predicted proteins | sample WHS_1_MG_FD_203077 | JGI IMG/M metagenome (GOLD analysis project Ga0315298, IMG submission 203077) | Extremophilic microbial mat communities from Washburn Hot Springs, YNP, Wyoming, USA - WHS_1_MG | ecosystem: Environmental > Aquatic > Thermal springs > Hot (42-90C) | place: USA: Wyoming...
CTCGGTAGTAAAAGAGGGAAACCCTGATAATCTTCAAGTTTGTGCATTTCTTTGGATATATACAAGTTTTCCGGCTTCCTGTGTTGATGGAATTGATGTAGAATTAGTAAGGGAAAGATGCGGGCGAGCTTTAGCAAGGCGAGATGACGTAGATGCGGATTATGCGTCAGGTGTTCCCGATTCAGGCGTAGGGCATGGATTAGGTTATGCAGCAGAAAAAGGCATACCTTTTAGGAGACCACTTGTAAAATATACTCCCTCTTACGGCAGAAGCTATACTCCCGTCTCACAACAAGAAAGAGATTATATCGCAAGGATGAAGTTAATCGCTATTGAGGATATTATCAAAAATCAAAGAATAGTGATCTGTGAAGACTCCATTGTCAGAGGAACACAATTGAAGAATGAGACTGTTAAAAAGCTATGGGGGGCAAATGCCAAAGAGCTACATATTAGACCAGCATGTCCACCATTGATGTTCCCTTGTGTTTATCTATCATCAACGAGAAGCATTAATGAATTAGCTGCACGTCGGGCAATCTTTGCGTTAGAAGGACGTAACATTGATGATGTCAGCGAATACATTGATCATAACTCAACAAAATATCAACAAATGGTTGAATGGATTAGAAACGATTTGGGAGTTACAACTTTAAGATACCAATTATTAGACGATATGGTAGAGGCGATCGGTCTGCCAAAAGATAGGGTATGCCTTTATTGCTGGCGTGGATATTGATATTTTATAAGATAAGCATTTTTTTAATTCAGCTGACTGATGTAAATTTTTATAAGGAAATGTAGTATCATGTTTAAAAGACAGAAAGATATGTGTTCTGATCCGATAAAACGAATAGTCGCTATCGGTGAAAGCTCAACATGGGGCTATTCTGCATCTTCAAAAGATAAGTGTTGGGTCAATCTTGTAACATCAATGCTTGAAGAATTTCAGGGTTCAAAGATTGAGTTAATAAATCAGGGCATCGGTAGCAATGTCCTTACGCCTGATTGTCCTTCTTATGTCCATTCTGCGAAACCTTCGGCACTTGAACGGGTTGATAGCGACGTCATCGCGTTAAATCCAGACCTGGTGTTCATATCTTATGGACTTAATGATTCAAGAGGTGGGACGCCTGTTGAGGTGTTCCGAAAGGCATATCAAGAGCTTATAGATCGCATTCGTGCAAAGATTGATCCGTTAATTGTTGTATTGAACGTCTATTATATGCACGAGATATTATATAGTCAATGTCCGGGCTGGGAAGAAAGCAATTATGAGGTTACAGAAGTTTTTAACCTCGTCATTCAGCAATTAGCAGAGGCAAATAATCTGATTTTAGCTGACATATATTCCGCACAGGTCGGCGTTGATTGGATGGTTGACAACGATCATTGTCATCCAAACAATCTCGGTCATCGGATCATAGCGAATAAAGTATTTGAAGCGATCGCTAGGAATTGTAGTTTTGTTGCCCAAACAATGCCAAAACAGACACTTATAGGCGAATTCTCTGGCAAATACGGCAACGGACCAGACAGACCATCAGGAAGATAAACAAAAATGGAAGATATACTAAAAATCCTCAAAGAATACTTTGGCAAAAGGGACGATGTTGCATTCGCTTTTTTGTATGGCTCTCAGGCTAAAGGGACTTCTACACGTTTATCTGATGTTGATGTCGCAGTATATTTTTATCCAAAACAAAGGCATCCAATAGAATTTGAGGAAAGCGACTACTACAATGAGAATGAAGATGATATATGGAGAGAGCTTGAAAATCTATTGAGAAAGGATGTTGAACTTTTGGTGTTGAATAGGGCGCCATCAATCATTTCCGCAAGTGCATTAAGAGGCATTCCAATTGTGATAAATGATTATGGGTTATACCTTGATTTTATGCTAATTATCACAGATTTGGCTGATGATTTCGCTGAGTTCCTGATAAGCGATTATAAAGAGAGAAACAAAATTGGAAAGAGATCATAAAATAAGATTAATAAGACATCTTACTTTTCTTAGAGAGGAACTTGAAGATTACGAAAATTTTAAGAACCTTTCAAAAGAAGAATATAATCAAGAAAGGGATAAAAGAAGAAATGTAGAACGATGGATAGAGAATATCATTAATTCTTCAATAGACATAGCAAAAACAATATTGTCTTCAGAGAATATTTCCCTTCCTGACACATACAAAGAAGCAATTTTATCGTTATCTTTAATTAAAGGTTTTGACAAAGAAGAGATTGAACGTTTGTCTGACTGGGTAAGATTAAGAAATATAATTTCCCATGAATATTTGGATATAAGATGGAACTCTATAAATAGATTTATCAATCAAGCTATTCCGATTTATAAAAGTTTTCTTGAAAAGGTCAAAAATTACGTTGATAAGAATTTGTGATCTTTTCGGAGATCGCACATTGAGGTTATTTTAGCATTATGTTAGATTATGTCAGTCAATTCATAGATTATCTAAAAATTGAACGCAATTGTTCGCCACATACGATTGATAACTATAATCGTGATCTAATGGATTTTATGAAATATCTTTCAGATGAATTTGGTAATTTGCCATCAATAGAGAGTATAGATCACTTAATGATAAGAAGTTATTTAGCAAATCAGCAGGGCAGACAGCTTGCACGCACAACTATTGTAAGGAGACTGTCTTCATTAAGATCATTTTTCAAATATCTATATAAAAGAGGTTATCTTGAAACAGACCCGACATCAGCGGTATCATCGCCAAAAATCCAAAGAAAACTGCCAGATTATCTTGAAATTTCTGAGATAGAGGCTTTGCTTTCTATTCCTGATAAGAACGACATTATCGGATTGAGAGATCGGGCTATTTTGGAGTTGCTTTATTCAACAGGCATGAGAGTTAGTGAGATGCTTGCGTTAGATTTATCTGATATAGATCATTCAAGCGCCATTGTAAAAGTTCGTGGAAAGGGGAAAAAAGAACGTATCATTCCGATCGGCAGTTATGCTATGTCTGCTTTGAATGACTATCTAAAAATTAGAGACAAGCTAAAAGTTAAAAGATCAAATCAAGCATTATTCGTCAGTGAAAGAGGCAACCGAATACCAGACTCAAAGAGCATCAATCGTAGGATCAGTAAATATGCCAAATCCGCAGGCATCAAAAAAAATGTGACAGCACATACACTTAGACATACTTTTGCAACTCACTTACTTAATGCTGGTGCTGATTTGCGTTCTGTTCAGGAATTGCTTGGACATGAGAAACTTGCGACAACGCAGATATACACTCACGTATCAGCTGAACGACTGAAAGAGGTTTATGAGAAAGCCCATCCAAGAGCATAACAAGACTTCCGATTTTATGCCCCAGATGAAAAATATCCGGTATCCAATAATTTTGTTGGAAAAGATCAAGCAAATCATAGATAAAGATAGAAGAAAAGTTATCGGATTGATGTCTGGCACGTCTGCTGATGGTGTTGACTCTGCGTTAGTAGAAATTGAAGGATATGGGCTTAAAACTAAGATCAAGCTGATCAAGTTCAATACTTATCCATTTCCCGATGACGTCAGAGATCGCATATTCCGAGTTTTTCCGCCGTCAAAATGCACTGTTGAGGATATTTGCGAGCTTAATTTTATTCTCGGCGATATATTTGCTGATTCTGCTTTGAGGATAATAAAAGAAGCAGGTTTAAAGCCTTCTGATGTTGATCTAATAGGTTCTCATGGTCAAACTGTCTGTCATCTGCCGAAATCAAATACACCATCAACGCTTCAGATCGGCGAACCTGCTGTCATATCTAATAAAACAGGTATCGTCACAATTGCTGATTTTCGCGTCGCCGATATTGCAGTTGGCGGTCAGGGAGCGCCGTTAGTGCCTTATGTGGATTTCTTATTGCTTCGTGATAAATATAAATCCAGAGCAATTCAAAACATCGGCGGGATAAGTAATGTAACAGTTTTGCCTGCTAACGGAAAACTTGATGATGTCATAGCTTTTGACACAGGTCCGGGCAATATGGTAATTGATGAAACGGTCAGAATTATCACACAAGGACAGATGAGATATGACCTAAACGGCAAAATCGCATCTAACGGATCACCGAATAAAGACTTGCTTGAAAAGCTGTTGTCGCATCCATTTATAAAGCAAACTCCACCAAAAACTACCGGCAGAGAGGAATTCGGAACTTATTGGACACAAGAGATCGTCCAAAAAGCCCGATTGTCTGGCATAATAGATGCTGATATAGTCGCAACTGTGACTGAATTTACTGCCAGAAGCATATATGAAAACTATGAACGATTTATATTGCCTAAATATGACATATCAGAAGTTTTAGTATGCGGAGGTGGAGTTCATAATCAGGCAATAATGCGGTCATTGAAAGAAATGTTAAATCCGATAGATGTTGGCATTGTAGATGATTATGGATTGCCCAGCGATGCAAAAGAAGCAATAGCTTTTGCGGTTTTAGCAAATGAGACAATTCATGGAAATTTTGGGAATGTTCCTAAAGCAACAGGTGCGAAAAAATCTGTCATTCTTGGGAAAATTGTTGTATAATTTTAATGTATCTATTTTCAATTGTAAGTTAATTTTAGGAGAATAAAAATGAAATGTTTAGTTACTGGTGGAGCAGGATTTATTGCCTCTCATATTGTTGATAGATTGATAGAGGAAGGAAACGAAGTGGTCGTTGTTGATGACTTTTCAACAGGAAAGAAAGACAATCTCAATCCTAAGGCAAAACTATATGAAATGGATATTTGCGATCCTAACTTAGGTGCGGTTTTTCAATCAGAAAAGCCCGATTATGTCAGTCATCATGCGGGACAAGTGTCCGTAGTCAGATCGGTCAGAGAGCCTGAATTTGATGTCAAAGTTAATATTATAGGGTCATTGAATGTTTTACAGCAATCCCTGAAATATGGTGTTAAAAAGATCATATTTTCATCAACAGGTGGAACTGTCTATGGAGAACCTGAATATTTGCCTGTTGATGAAGATCATCCAACGCGTCCGTTATGTCCGTATGCAATAGATAAGCTTACATTTGAGAAATACCTATATATGTATGGTGTAGTCTATGGTCTAAACTATACGGTTTTACGGTATTCTAACGTATATGGTCCAAGACAAGACCCACATGGTGAGGCGGGAGTTGTCGCTATATTTACACAAAAGATGATTGATGGTGTCCAACCGACCATATTTGGTGATGGCACTGCTACACGGGATTATGTCTATATTGACGATGTAGTGTCTGCAAATATGCTTGCATTTGAACATGGAGATAGAGGTATATATAATATTTCAACAGGCATAGAAACAGATGTCAATACAATCTTTGCATTATTAAAAGCAGAGTTCGGCTTCCCAAAAGATGCTATATATGGTGACAAACGTCCCGGTGAACTTCAAAGAATAGCTTTGTCTTATCAGAAGGCAAAAAGTGAGATGGGCTGGTCGCCGAAAGTGACATTTAAAGAAGGTATAAAGAAAACCGTCAAATATTATGCGAGATGATAAGAAAAAATGGAGGTGCATTTTATGAATAAATTTATTAAATTTGGCATTGCTTGTGCTTTATTATGCATCATTTTTGTTTCCTTGGGTTGTTCAAAGGGAGCAAAGGAAATTAGAATAGGGGCAATATTCCCTATGACAGGTGGTTCTGCAACATTTGGCAAGTCATCAAAAGAAGGTATGGAGATCGCCGTTGAGGAGTTTAACGAGAAGGGCGGAATAAATATTGGAGGGAAGAATTTTCTAATAAAACCAATATATGATGACAGTGCTGGACAACCTGAGCAAGCGGCAAATGCTGCACGCAAGCAGATAGATCAAAACAAAGTCATTGCAATCGTTGGAGAGGTTATGAGCAAAAATAGCCTTGCAATAGCCCCAATATGTCAAAGCAAAGGGATTGTTATGGTTAGTTCTGCGTCAACAAATCCCGAAGTAACGAAAAAAGGGGATTATATATTTAGAGTGTGTTTCCTTGACTCATTCCAAGGCGTTGTAGGGGCAAGATATGCCTATAATACCTTAAAGGTTAAAAAAGCTGCTATACTTTATGATAATGCTAACGATTATAACAAGGGATTAGCCAGTTTCTTCTCAGATGAATTTAAGAGACTTGGCGGTCAAATAGTGGCAGATGAAGCTTTTACCGATGAAGAAAAAACCGTTGACTTCAAAGCACAACTGACGACAATCAAATCAGCTAAACCTGATTTTCTATACTTGCCAAATTACTATGCTGCGTCTGCGTTGATAATGAAACAAGCGAAAGAGATAGGACTTAATGTCCCAACAGGTGGTGGAGATGGTTGGGATTCTCCGCAGTTAGTCAAAATAGGTGGACAAAGCGTTGAAGGTGGTTTCTTTTCAAATCATTTTTCAAAGGACGACCCTCGTCCAGAGGTGCAGAATTTTGTTAAAAAATATATAGCTAAATACGGTGCTGAACCTGACGCATTAGCAAGTTTAGCTTATGATGCAGCATTTGTCCTGCTTTCTGCTATTGAAAAAGCTGGCTCAATTAAGGGCGAAAATATCCGCGATACGCTTAAATCCATTCAAATAAACGGTGTAACTGGAAAGATCAGTTTTGATCAAGACCGAAACCCAATTAAGAGTGCGGTTATCCTTCAAATAAAAAATGGAAAGCAGCAATATGTGACCACGGTCAATCCTTAATAGCTGATGCTCAGACATAAGTTCGGATAGTTCATTATTTAATTATACTATACCTTTGATGTGAAATTGAATTGGACTAGTAAAACAGGCTTTAAACACTACTCAATACGCTTAAATCCCCTTAACTCCATACGCATTAAGTTAAGGATTTTTAACCCCGAAGGGGTGATATATTTATAGAAAACACATAAATAAAAAATCTTTTAGCTCCGTCAGGAGCGACATATTTCCCAATCATATTTCGCTCCGTTGGAGCTTTGTATTTTGGGTATTTTGGCTTTTATCGTTTCTATAAATATGGTGCCCCTTCGGGGCTAAAAACAACATTATCTCACGTTAAAAATAACGTTTTTCCCTTAACTTAATGGCTATGCCCCTAATCCCTCTGCTAAAGGGGGAAAATTAAGGGTTTTCAAAAACATTTCACATCAAAAGTATTATCAATAATTTGTAAAATCCCTCTAAATTTCTCTTTTTCAAAGGGATTTTTAAGACCTTCTAAATGTAACGGAGGATCAAAATGAAAGTATCAATAAAAGCGATGGAAAAATCAGATGTCAAGGCTGTTGTTGATGGATGGAATCGTTCTCTTATATATGATCAAGTGAATGAAAAACGCTTTCAAGATATAATTCTCGGTGATCCAAATTATGAGAAAAATAGCTGTCTTGTCGCTGCGATAGATAATGAAATAGTCGGTTTTATATCAGTTATTGCAAGAGAAGGTATATCAGGGGCAGATAATAGAGGGACAGTTTATCAAAAGGATTATGGATATATAAAAGGTCTTTTTGTCTCTGATCAATTCGTGGGAAAAGGTATAGCGTCAAGATTGCTTGATAAAGGATTTGAATACTTAAAGTCAAAGGATAAAAGCATCGTTAAAGTGTTAGAATATACAGGGAAATACTTCTTCCCCGGCGTTGATACTCGTTACGAGAGGGCGTTAAAATTCTTTGAGAGTAAAGGCTTTGTCAGGAAAAACACTATCAACGATGTAGATTTAGAAATAGAGAATTTTGAACCAAATGATTACCATAAAAACGCAATCGTCAGAGCAGGCAAAATAGGTGTAAACGTTGTTGATTACGATCCGTCTATGCTTGACAAAATGAGGAGTTTTGTTGAAAAGCTTGACGAAGGGTTGAGAAAATCTTGGTTTCCAAAAGGCTGGGAGGAATGGTTTCAAAATAATAGGGGAAAAGTGGTTGCACTTAAAGATAATGAAATAGTTGGTTGGGCTTCGTTTGGTGTAAGTGATGACATAGGTTGGTTTGGACCTACCGCAGTGATTAGCGATATGCGCGGAAATGGTATCGGTTCATGGCTATTATTGGAATCAGTAATGCACATGAAAAATGGCGGTGCAAAACGTGTAATAGCAAGCTGGGCAAATACGCCGTTTTATATCGCCAATGGCTGGAAGATATGCAGACAATATATTGTATTTGAAAAGAAAATTATAGAGTAAAAGCGATTAAAATGAAACTACGAACGAGAATTGTCTTAGTTTATGGAACGATATTCCTATTTCTAATGGGATCGGTTGTATTAGCTGCCAGTTTTTTGATTAGAGATAGCTTTGAAAGAGTTCATTATCAAGACGTTGATAAACTTCGGAATATAATCAATAATGATTATAAATTGCTTGGTGATCGTGCAAGCGATGAAGTAACAAAGATAGTCAAATCAAACGGCGCTGAGATTATCCATGCAATAACCACAGGCGAAAATGTCCGCGATATATGGCGACAAATAAGCAGTGGGACAAATATGGATATATTAGAATTAGGAAACGCAGATGGGACAATAGTTGCTAGTGCATACGATCCTGCAAGATTTGGCATTACTGACAAAGAGGCAATGAGAATCGCACAAAGCAGAACAAAAGAACCATCTTTACGTATGCGATCAGGTAATAGATTAACGATAGAGTATATATGTCCGATCCCTGCTAAAGGGGAATTACTCGCATTTGTAACTGGTGGTTACTACCTTAAAGAGCAACTTAAACCGATAGGAGCTGGTGCTGAATATATATTCCTGTTACAAGGGAATTCCCCGAGTGTGATATATGGTTCTAATGTATCAATAGACGATCTGAAAGATGATCTTATAAAACTTGTTCAGCATAACGAAAAGAGTTCAAAGAATACATCAAAGACAACATCTAAAGTTCCAGCTAAGGCTCCTGTGTCAAAGATCAGTTCCAAGCAAAAAAAACAATCTTCTGATGAAGAAAAACCTGAAATGCCAAGACTTGTTATTGGAAAAAAAGAATATACTGTCGGTATAATTCCCCTTATGTCAGGCAAAACCAATCAACTTGGGGCAATTATTGCCGCTTTTTCTGATGAACCATCTAACCGCATACAAATGGCTCTGATCAGATCACTTATCGGAGTCGCAATAGCAGGTATTTTCTCTGCTTATGTCGCTGGATACTTTATTTCCAAAAGTGTCACTAAACCAATACAAGACCTTGTTGATGGCGTTGGCATAATCGCTAATGGTAATTTGGATCATAAGATAGAGACAAACGCACAAGGTGAAGTAAAGTTTTTGGTTGATTCAATAAATAACATGACCGTATCGTTAAAAGAAAATCGCGAAAGGGCAATTTCTGCGGAACGTATCGCAGCATGGCAGGATGTCGCGAGGACAGTTGCACACGAGATAAAAAATCCCCTTTGGCCTATACAAAGTTCTATCAGAAGCCTAAAAAAAGCCTATCAATCCGATAAAGAAAATTTTGATGAGATATTTGAGGAATGCACTGAGATAATTATAGAGGAAGTTGAAAGCCTTAGAAAAATTGTTGATGAGTTTAGCCAGTTTGCAAGGATGCCTAAACCAAATCTAAGTGAATGCAATATTAACGATGTTATAAATGATACGCTAAAATTATGGACAGGTCGCCCTGATAACGTTGAAATTATAGCCAATCTGACAAAAATACCGACGATACTCGGCGATAAAGAGCAATTATCAAGGGCTTTTATTAATATTATAACAAATGCTGTTCAAGCTATGCCAAATGGCGGAAAGCTAACTATATCAACATTTTCTAATGACCAAAAGTCTGTATGTATAACATTTACAGATACGGGTATTGGTATGACACAAGAAATTAAAGAAAAGATATTTCAACCTTATTTTACCACAAAGGCAACTGGAACAGGATTAGGAATGGCTATTGTGCATAGGATAATCACAGATCATAAAGGCACTATTGAGGTAGAAAGCGAAGTAAATGTTGGAACTAAATTTATTATTACTCTTCCAACAGCGTAGTTAGGGTTTTCTCTATGGATACTATTTTACTTGTTGATGATCAAAAAGGCATATTAAGGGCATTATCTATTGAATTAAAGCAAGAGGGTTACTCGGTATTAACAGCACAAAGCGGATACGAGGCTTTACAGACCATAGCAAATAATAACGTAGACCTTATCATGCTTGATATTGCTATGCCCGAGATGGACGGGATAGAGACTCTGAGGAGAATAAAGGAGTTAAGACCGAATATCCCCGTTATAATGATGTCTGCTCATGCAACTAT
>Ga0315298_1011658_pt1 | contig 10263 bp, 9 predicted proteins | sample WHS_1_MG_FD_203077 | JGI IMG/M metagenome (GOLD analysis project Ga0315298, IMG submission 203077) | Extremophilic microbial mat communities from Washburn Hot Springs, YNP, Wyoming, USA - WHS_1_MG | ecosystem: Environmental > Aquatic > Thermal springs > Hot (42-90C) | place: USA: Wyoming...
TGCTGTTTACCTGGCCACGCGCGATGCTTGCGCCCGGATGCGCGCCAATCCCTTCCCCTTTGTCATTGAGGCCAAGACGTATCGCCATTATCACCACGCCGGGCGGCTGGCGGGCAGTGCCTTTGGTTATCGCACCAAGGAGGAAGAGGCGCAATGGCTGGAGAAGGATCCTGTCACGGCTTTCCCCAAGAAACTGATGAGCCTGGGCTTGCTCAGCGAAGCCGAGGATGAGCGCCTCAAGGCCATGGCCAAGGACGCTTTGGCCAAGGCCTTGGCCTTTTGCACGGACGTGAAGGACGGCAAGCGCTATATCCCCGCTGAAAAGTGGCCTGCGCCTGAATCGGTATTACGCCACGTGCGCTGTGAGGACGACGTTTTCGCCGGCATACAGTTTAAGGAGCGCGAGGATTTCACCGCCTTCAGGCCCATGACCTATGGTGAGGCTATCGCCGCGGCCACACTGCGCAACATGGAGCGCGATGAGCGGGTGATCGTCTTGGGAGAGGAGGTGGCTAACCTGCGCGGGGGGCCCTACGGGGCGACCAAGGGCATCAAAGAGGCCTTCCCCGAGCGCCTGTTCAACACTCCCATCTCTGAGACGGGCTTTTCGGGCATCGCCGGCGGTGCGGCCTCGGCCGGCCTGCGGCCCGTCGTAGAGATCATGTTCCCCGATTTCGCCCTGATGGCCTCCGACCAATTGTTCAACCAGATCGGCAAACTGCGGCACATGTATGGCGGGCGCATCAGTTTCCCGCTGGTGGTGCGCACCCGCATCGCCATCGGCTATGGCTATGGCGGCCAACATTCTATGGATCCCGCTGCCTATTTTGCCCTCTTCTCCGGCTGGCGCATCCTGGCGCCCTCAAATGCCTTTGACTATATCGGGTTATTCAATACCGCCGTGCGCTTTGACGACCCGGTGGTCATCTTGGAACATGGCTTGCTCTATGCGGAGAAGGATCAAGTTCCCGCCGATACGATGGATTACTACATCCAATACGGTAAGGCCAAGGTCCTGCGAGAGGGCAAAGACGTAACCGTGCTCACCTACCTGACCGGGGTGGCCAAGTGCCTAGAGGCCGCCAAACAATTGGAGGCTGAAGGGATCAGCGCTGAGGTCATTGACCTGCGCACTTTGGATTACACGGGGATGGATTACGAGACCATCGGAGCCTCGGTCAAGAAAACGGGAAGTGTTTTGATCGTGGAGCAAAGCCCGCGCAGTCTCTCCTTGAGTGGACGACTGGCGGATGAGATCCAATCCAGGTTCTTTGATTACTTGGATTGCCCTGTGGGCAAGGTCACCGCACCCGACGTGCCTTTGCCCGTCTCCAAAGTGCTTGAGGAATTCTGCATTCCCTCTGTGGCGCGCATCAAAGAGGCGATGGCCATCGGAGGTAGGCACCAGTTCTGAGCCCTTTGCACCAAGGTGAACGTTCCCTTACTTTTCTCCAAGCATTGGCGCTCGGAGCTAGGGCAAAGAAGAGGCCCAGATGAAGATCCTGACTCTTAGCGATGTTGTCGTAGACCTGGTGCAAAGTCCTTTGATCGCTCAACGATTCAAGGATGTCGACCTGGTGCTGAGCGCTGGCGACCTGCCCTTGGATTACCTAGAATACGTGGTTACCATGTTGGGCAAACGCCTTTACTACGTTAATGGCAACCACGTCCAGCAGGCGTTCCATGAGGGCCAAGGGGGCATGCGCACGGTGGAGCCTGAGGGCTGTATCAACATTCATCATCGCGTGGTGAATCATCGCGGATTGTTGATTGGAGGCTTGGAGGGCTCTATGCGCTATAGCCAGGGAGAGCATCAATACACACAGAGGGAGATGTCTCTTCTGGTAGCTACAATGGCCCCTTGTCTTTGGTGGAACTATTTGCGCTATGGACGAGCCATTGATATCCTCGTCACCCATGCGCCCCCTCAAGGGATTCACGACGGTCAGGATCTCTGTCATCAGGGATTCCGGGCTTTTCTTCGTTTTATGGAGGTTTACAAGCCCCGTTACTTGATTCACGGGCATACGCATCTGTATCGTCAGGATGCGCGACGCATCACCCAGTACCATGAGACGACCGTAATCAATACGTATGGGTTCCAGATCATAGAGATCGATGAGGCGACGTTGGCTCAACCCCGCAGGAAGCCCAAGGAAGCAAAGGATAGGATGGTGAAAGCCGGTTGGATAAAATGAGGCTGGGCCAATGGCCTTGTCCATATAGAGGGAGAAGATGTCAGCGGAGGAACTAAAGCAGGCTGCGGCCTATCGTGCGCTTGAATTCATCTCCAGCGGTATGGTGGTGGGCTTGGGCAGCGGCTCTACCGCTCGTTATGCGGTACTTGGCCTCGGTAAGAGGCTGCGCGAGGGGACTTTGCGCGATATTGTAGCCGTTCCCACGTCGGAGGAGACGGCGGAGTTGGCTCGCCGAGAGGGCATTCCTTTGACCACATTGGAGGAACACCCCCGGATTGCCGTCACCATTGATGGCGCAGACGAGGTGGATCCGTTTCTCAATGTCATCAAGGGCGGGGGAGGATGTTTACTGCGCGAAAAGATCGTGGCCTATGCTACGGAGCGCGAGATCATCGTGGTAGACGAGTCCAAGATGAGCGAACGCCTCGGCCTGAAAAGCTCTGTGCCGGTTGAAGTGGTTCGCTTTGGCTGGCGGAGCACCGAGGCCGCCCTGGCCCGCACCGGGGCGCGGACTGTGTTGCGGTGTGTGGGGGGCATCCCCTATGTGACGGATGAGGGGCACTATATTATTGATTGTACCTATGAAGGGGGCATTGCGGCGCCTGCCGAGCTTGCGGTGGCCTTGAATATGATTCCCGGAGTGGTCGAACACGGTCTCTTTTTAGGCCTCGCCAAGGCCGTTGTCGTGGCCTCGCCGGGCAAAGTGGAGATCTTGGAGCGATAGCCTATGGCTGGTGAGCGCATCCTGATCGTTGATGACGAGGCCGATATCCTAGATGTATTGGAGAGGGCTTGTCGAAGTGCGGGGTATCAGGTTCTGACCGCACAAGATGGCGCGAGCGCACGGCGCGTTTTAGAACAGGAAGCTATCCATGCCTGCGTTTTGGATTTGCGCCTACCGGATGCGCATGGCCTTGAGATCATGCGCTACGCCAAGCAACTTTATCCCGATTGCGAGGTCATCATCCTGACGGCCTATGGTGACCTGAAGACCTCCATTGAAGCCCTACGCTTAGGGGCTTATGATTATTTGCAAAAGCCCCTTGATGAGCTTCAACTTGTCCCCGTCGTCCTCTCGCGCGCCTTGGAACGCCAGGCTTTGGCGCGCCGCAACGCACAACTGCTCCAAAAGCTGCAAGCAGTCAACGAGGAACTGGAACTTCGCCGGCGTCAGCAGTTGCAATACATCAGCTACCTCGGCCATGCTTTGGCGGGGGCACTGAATTCCCGCGATGTCGCGCAGGTGCTCGTTCAGGCGGCCCTTGAATCCACCAATTGTGAGGGAGCTGGCGTTCTCTTATTGCACGGCAACGGCTTGGAGCAGCCGTGGGCTGTGATGGCTGCCAGGAAGAACCTTTCCCTTAAAGCACGAGAGGCCCTGGTCCAAGCCATGGTGGCGCATCTGCCACAGAGGGTGAGCTTGGATCCTGCCGCCTTGCACGTTCAAGAGTTGTCTATCTCGGATGCTCCAGAGGTTGATGATGAGCCTTGGCGCCGTTTTGAGTTTGGCCTTTTAGCCGCTCGCGAGGAGTTTGACGGCTTGGCCGTTCTGGCAAACCACAGTGACCAGCCTTTTACCGAGGAGGCCTTGCGTCTTTTCGAGATCCTGGTCACCCAGGGAAGTGTGGCTTTGGCCAATGCGCGCCTCTTTGCACGTACCAGCGAACTGGCCGCCCGTGATGGGTTGACCGGTGTCTACAACCATCGCCATTTCTTTGAGCTCCTGGAGGCCGAGATCAGCCGTTCCGAGCGTCATGGTCTGGAGCTGGCCGTGGTGATGCTGGATATTGATAGTGGCTGCACGATTGGCCTTAAAGCGATTAACGATACATATGGCCATCAGGCCGGCGATTTCGCCCTCTGTACGGTTGCCCGCTGCCTTCAGGAGAACGTCCGCCGCGCCGACGTGGTGGCGCGCTATGGAGGCGACGAATTCATCATCCTCGCCCCTCAGACCGGCAGGGAAGAGGCCCTTGCGTTGGCTAACCGTCTCTGCCGGCTTTTGCGGGAGACGCCTATCCACGTTGCCGGGCATGAGGCTCGCTTAACAGTGAGCGTAGGCGCGGCCGTGTTCCGGCCAGGGAGGGGAGATGATGTGAATGCGGTGGTCAATCGCGCCGATCGCGGGGTATATCTGGCGAAGGAACGCGGCGGCGATCAGGTGTGCCTGGTGGACTTGGCCGAGACTGAGCAATGATCCTGCGCACTCTTGTGGTTGGTCAGCTCAAGACCAATTGTTACCTCATCGGCTGTCCACGCACCCAAGAGGCGATGGTCATTGACCCTGGGGGCGATGTGGAGGAAATCCTGAGCGCCGTTCGCGATCTCCAGGTACAGGTGCGGCAGATCGTCTTGACCCATTTTCATTTTGATCATTGCTTGGCTGCAGGGCCGCTGCGCTCGGCTACCGGCGCGAGCCTGCTTATCCACCGCGACGATGCTCAGTACCTGACCAAGCCGCCGGCGCTCTTTCGCTTCTTCGTACCCAGCACCCCGCGTGGTTTGGTGGCCGACCGCACCCTTGAGGATGGTGAGACCCTTGCCGTGGGTGACCTGAACATGAAGGTGTTACATACGCCGGGGCACACACCTGGGGGGATCTCGCTGTGGATGCCCGATGAGGGCGTTGTTTTCTGTGGGGATACTCTCTTTCGCGATGGGTTAGGGCGCACCGACTTCCCCGGCAGCAGTTACGATGCGCTTGTGGAGAGCATTCGCACCAAGCTCTTCGCTCTCCCTGAGGAGACGGTTGTTTACCCCGGCCATGGTCCTGCAACCACTATCGGCTACGAGCGCCGCAACAACCCTTGGCTGGGCTCACTTGCCCCTTGAGACTTCACTTAGCGGGGAAGCGCATAGCGCTTGGCGATAGCTTGGCGCCCCTTGGTACTTGAGGCAAAAGCTGCCAAACGCAAGGCTTCTGGCTGAGCATGGGGCGCGACAAGCAAGACGAGGGGATGGGCCAAAGGGTAGCGGCCCTGGGCCACCTCGGCGGCTTGCGGCAGGACGCCGTCAATGGCCAGCAGCTTGACACGCCCGTCTATGTAGCTTGCGGAGAGATAGCCGATCGCCCCTTGATGTTGAGCCACGTACTCCAGGACGCCGTGATCATGGGGCATGACGATCGCTGCCGAGGATGTAGGTTGGCCCTTCAGGATCTTTTCCTCAAAAAGCTTGCGGGCCATGGTATGGGCTCCCTGACTCACGATCTCAATGTGCCCCTGGCCGGCTCCCAGTTCCTCCCAGTCCAGGTAGTATCCTAGAAACAGGTTGGCCAAATCCGCGCTGGAGAGCTGGCTCAGAGGGGAATCCTTATGCACGATGACCCCGATGGCGTTCAGGGCCAGCGTCGTGGGCCCTGTCGCCTTGCGCTCTTTGCCTTCAGCCGACGTGGTGATCTCTTCAGCCCCCGGCGCTTGCTCCACGATGGCTAGGTCTGTCCGTCCTGCCCGAACGAGGCCCTCGCCAACCTCCGAGCTAGAGGGCATCATATCCACCGAGCTTCCAGGGGCCACCTGGGCATATGCCGCTATCAGCTCCTCTGCCAAAGGTAGCGCCGACCAGCTAACGGCCATGCGCACCAGGATCGGGGTGCCCAGCCTGCCCTCTTCATCGGCTTCTCCTTCGCCCGGATCCAGCGGCTTGAGCGCTCCCCTACATCCTCCTAGGACGAGAGCGAGAAGCGTGACAAGGGCTGATAGAGTGTGCCAGAGCTTTGGAAGCCTCTGCCGTGCAGGATCTCGCTTCACTTTTAAACCTGCGCTTATTTGATCAGGCTGAGCATTAAGCCCACCAGACCGGCGCCCCAACAGTAGTAGCTAAAGCCCCTCAAGCCATGCGTTTGGAGGTGTTTCAGTAGGAAGCGAATGGCCATATAGCCGCTGAGTAGAGCGGCCATGAACCCCAAGCCCAGATGCAGGGCTTGTGCTCCGGGCCCCGACTGGGAGAGCTTTATTGCTTGGGCTCCCGCGGCCCCGGCGATGATCGGGATGGACATCAAAAAGGAAAAGCGTGCCGCTTCCTTGCGCTCAAAGCCACAGAGGATGCCGGCGGCGATCGTCGCTCCAGAGCGGGAGAGGCCTGGGGCGATAGCGCAGCCCTGTGCCAGGCCCATGACCAGTGCCTGGGCCGGACCCATCTTCTCCAAAGTCATGGAGCGCCGTCCCAAGCGTTCGCTGAGAAACAATAAAAAGCCGGTGACGATCAGCAAGAGCGAGACCAAACGGGGCGAGCCGAAGAGCCCCTCGAAGAAATCGGACCAGAGATAGCCCATAAGCCCTCCTGGGATGGCGCTCAGGATCAGCAGCCAGAAGAGGCGCGCCTCCGAGGTTTGGATCCTGAAGGTGCGCAAGCTCTCCCACCCGCCCCGTAAGAGCGCCCCTATCTCTCGCCTTAGGTAGAGGACGACAGCCACCAACGTACCCAGGTGTGCCAGGACGTCGTAGGCCACGCCGGGCGCAGGCCAGCCGAGCAGCCAGGGGACGAGCACTAGATGGCCTGAGCTACTCACCGGGATGAACTCGGTGGCCCCTTGTACTAGTCCCAGCAGGATCGCTTGGAGGAGGCTCATGTCTTGTTCCTTTCTTCCCATGTGCGGCGGCTTGCCTCGCGTGCCTTGGGGTCGGCGATGCGATAGCGACTCAAGAAGGCCTCTTTGAAAGCCGGGAATCGCCCCTCCAGTATTGCCTGACGGATGTCGCACATGAGATTTAGGAGAAAATGAAGGTTATGGATGGTGTTCAGCCTTAGGCCGAGGATCTCGTCGCTCATGATGAGGTGGCGTAGGTAAGCGCGGGAAAATTTCTGGCAGGCATAGCAAGTGCAGCCCTCCTGGATGGGGCGCGGGTCCTCGCTATGGGCGGCGTTGCGCAGATTCAGTCGGCCTTCGGGAGTGAAGACGGCCCCGTTGCGTGCTAGCCGCGTGGGCAGGACACAGTCAAAGAGGTCGATGCCCCGGGCCACGCCCTCCAACAAATCCTCCGGCGAGCCCACGCCCATGAGGTATCGGGGCTTTTCCGCCGGCAGGAGCGGCGCGGTGTGTTCCAAGATGCGCAACATATCTTCTTTGGATTCCCCCACGCTCAGCCCGCCGATAGCGTAGCCGGGGAAGCCCATGCCGGTCAACACGCGGGCGCTCTCGGCGCGCAAGTCCTCAAAGATGCCCCCCTGAACGATGCCGAAGAGCGCTTGATCCTCGCGCGAATGCGCGCGCAAACAGCGTTCTGCCCAAAGGTGGGTGCGGCGGATCGCTGCCAGGTTGTCATTGCGGTCAAAAGGGCCGGTGCATTCGTCCAAGACCATGGCGATATCCGACCCCAGTTGCTCCTGGATCTCCACCACCAGCTCTGGCGTGAAGCGGTGTTCCGAGCCATCGATATGCGAGCGAAAGGTGACTCCCTCGTCATCCACTTTGCGCAGCGCCCGCAAACTGAACACCTGAAAGCCGCCGCTATCGGTGAGGATGGCCCGTTCCCAGCCCATGAAACGGTGCAGCCCGCCCAACCGAGCGATTAACCCGGCGCCAGGCCGGAGGTAGAGGTGATACGTATTGCTCAGGATCATGTGGGCGTCGAGCTCGACGAGCTCACGGGGGGAAAGGGTCTTGACCGTAGCCTGGGTCCCGACGGGGCAAAAAGCGGGGGTGGGTACATCCCCGTGAGGGGTATGAAGGATACCCACCCGCGCACACGTGGCGGAATCCTGCCAAAGCAGGTCAAAGCTCACCGCAGCCACTGTTTGGCCTTAATGTTTGCAGCCAGCACAGGAGCTGGAGGAGCATCCGGCACAGCCGCCGCTCCCAACCGATTTGGTGGAGCCATCAGAGCCTTTGCTCAAGGCCGCGAAGAGCGAAATGGCCCGCTTGGTATCCTGGCCTCCGCATTGAGGACATGTCGCCGGCGCGTCGGCCTGGGAGAAGGGGCGCAGCAATGAGAAAGTGAGCTCGCAATGTGGACAACGGTATTCGTACAAGGGCATCGTGCAACACCTCAATGGATAAGCGTGAACTCTATATAGATTGTACTCCAGCGTTGTCCAGGGGTCAAAGATTGACAACGAGCGGGCCTGGCTATATCTCCGTGTTTCCTCAGTGTTCTCTCGACAGCCCCCTTAGCGGATGGTGATGGCTCCCACGCCGCCGTCCACTTCTATGTCCGCCTTGTCGTCGGCGCGGGCATATCCTTTAGTGACATAATATTTTCCTTGTTGCTCATAGCGCTCCCCAATATCCACCGCGCCCAGGCCGCCGTCCACGCGGATGCGCGCCTCCATGCTTTCGGGGATCTTTACCTTTACCGCGCCGACGCCCCCCTTGATGCTCACCTCATAGGTACCTGCTTCGGGCAAGGTCACCTCGGTCTCCCCTACGCCGGCGTTCAAGGCCAAGCGTTTGAGCTTGAGGCCGGTGAGCTCCAGCCGGGAGCGATTCACGCCCGAGTTGATCTCCAGTGATAGGGGAATCTGGGTGCTGAGGCCGATGCGCCAATCCTCCTCCACGCTCCGCCCCAGGGGATTCCAGGCTTGGCTTCCGCCCGTGGTCTTGAGGGCGACGCGGATCTCTTGATCCTTCTCACTGATCTCGCGGATCAGCCGCGTCGCGTTGCCGTGTTGAATCTCGGCCTCAAGGACTTGATCGCTATCTTCCAAGGGGCTCACCTCCAGCTGCCCTACACCCACCTCCAGCCGCACGCTGGCCGCCTTTAGCCCCTCAAGGGGGTAGCTAAAGGTCTCGCGCGTGTAGTCAACCTGCCGTGGCCCGCCAGAGAATAGGAGGATCGCTACCAGGGCCACGATGCTAAGGGCTACCAAAAGTGAGACGACACCACCCACTCGCGTGTGTCGCAGGAGGATCTCCAAACCGAGGAATACCAGGATCAAGGGCCACAGTTGCCCCAAGCGCGCCCAATTTAACGACCAGAGGCCTAGCCGCTCAAGTAGGAGCACCGCGCCGATCAAAATCAAGAGCAAAGGGAAAACCAGGCCACGGTTTCGGTTCTCGGGCATCTTAGCGTGCCCCTTTCAGGTTATTGAGCAGGATCACCCCACCGATGGCGATGAGGATCAGCGGCCACAGCCTGCCGAAATCAAACCACCAGAGCAGCCCCAGGTTACTCAGCAGGATCAGTAGCCCTATACCGACCAGAGAAGCTCCGATAATGAGCATGCGGTTGCTGGGCATCTGTGTCTCACCCCATCTGCCGTCTAGGGCCCGCCGTGCCTCTTGGCTCAGCTCGCGGGCCCGCTGGCCGATCTCTTCCACGTTGTGCCGCATGAGTTCCTCTTGGCTGGCGTAGGCTGTCTGGCCGGCGGGGACTAGGATCCATAAGAGAAGATACCCGAGCAGCCCCAAGCCGTTGACCATGGCCAAGAGCACGAAGAGGATGCGCAGGATCAGGGGATCTATATGCAGATACTCACCCAGACCTCCACACACCCCGCCGATGATCTTGTCTGTGTCGCTGCGATAGAGTTTGTTCATGGCGCCGTACCCCCTGTCCTTCGTCGTGTTTGTTCACTCTATTGCACTGAACTATACGCAGCGCGGGCAGCCGAGTTGCAGATGGAAAAGGTGCGGCCACGGGCTGGCTGATGCCAGTCGCTTTGGCAGCTTGTCGCTGACGCGATCCACCTCGCGACCAGATGCTATTGCCCCGATGAACTGCTTGACCGTCCCCGGTCTGTCGTCCATAATCATCCTCGCCTTAGAGGTGCAAGCGCGTATCCGGCCCCCATTTCAGCTAGGAGCAGAACGATGTCCCATGTTTCCTCGTCGCGCAAGATGACCCCCCGCGAGCGCGTGCGCGCGGCCCTCGCGCACCGACAGCCGGACCGCGTGCCCTTCTCCTGGGGCTTTGGGCCGACGCCGGAGATGACCGCCGTGCTCGCAGAGCATCTCGCTCAACGTGCCGTGGACTGGTCCGCTTTGCGCGAGCTGACCGAAGACGTGCTGGTCATCAATCCGCCATACATCGGTCCGCAGCTCCCGCCTCAGGTGGATATTTGGGGCATCCGACGCAAGCCCCAGCCCTATGGCCTCGGTAGCTACGATGAGATCGCCTTTTACCCT
>Ga0315298_1011659_pt1 | contig 10263 bp, 12 predicted proteins | sample WHS_1_MG_FD_203077 | JGI IMG/M metagenome (GOLD analysis project Ga0315298, IMG submission 203077) | Extremophilic microbial mat communities from Washburn Hot Springs, YNP, Wyoming, USA - WHS_1_MG | ecosystem: Environmental > Aquatic > Thermal springs > Hot (42-90C) | place: USA: Wyoming...
CCGCGCGCGAGATCGACTCGGCACGCTGTTCGACCACCTGCGCCATCGCAGCGGGTTGGGCGGCGGCCTCTGCCAGAGCCTCGGTCAACACACGCTCGGTCATGCCGACTCCAGCCCGAACTCGGCGGCGTTGAAGGCGCCTTCCGTCCACGGCACGTTGCCGTTCGGGTTGCGCTCGAACAGCGCCGTGTGCCAGGCCAGTTGCTCTTGCAAGTTGATGTCGCTGCTGACCGCCATCTGCGCGCCGCTCGCCACCAGCGCGCGCACGCGGCCGGTGCCCGCATCGGTCTTGCGCGCGAGCAGGGTCACCTGCACGCCGTGGATCGCCGGGGTGGTCATTGCGGGCAGCGCCTCGACGTCGAAGGTCTGGCGCAGGCCGGCGGTGGCCGCGCGGATGGCAGTGGCTTCGTCGCCGTCGCTCACCGCCTCCCAGGCGGATGCCGCGCCCTCGACCGTCCACTGGTTCTGTGCGCCGTTGGCCTGGGCTTGAAGCGCATCGACCCGCACGTCGCCGAGGAAGGTGTTGTTGATCGTGCCCGAGGTGTCGGCCAGGTACAGGTCGTCCACGTCGACGGTGACCGGGCACGGTTGGCCGGGCACGCTGCCTGCGAAGGCGGTGAGCAGCGGCCCGCCGCCCTGGGTGGTGTTCTGCGCCGACAGGGTGATCGCGAGCACGCCGTTGATGCGCACGTTCAACGTGCCGTTGCTCGTGCCCTGAACGACCTGCAGCTCGACGTAGTGCCACCCCCGCACGGCTGCCGTCGTGACCGAGGTCGAGATCCACTGGTCCCAGCCGCTCATCCCCGATCCCGTCCGCCGGTAGAGCTTCAGGCGCCCGTCCTCGCCCAGCTTGACGAGGTGCGCCACCTGCGCGGATGCGTCGCGCACGCCGAGCAGCACCGGCTCCTCGCCGGTGTTCTCGAACGGCGTCACGCGCAGTGCCGCGCCCACGATGAGGCTGGTGCGCCCGGCCTCCAGGTTCTTCACATACCCGCCGCCGGCGCCTGCGGGCAGGCGCAAGGCGTAGGACGAGGGTCGCCGGCCGGGGATGCGCGTGGCCTGAGGCGACAGGTACGCCGCCTTGCCGCGCGCGAGCCACGGATCGCCGAAGGGGTCGAGTGCCTGTGGGTCGTAGTGATCGAAACCGTCGATGAAGAGCAAGGCCATGGCTATCCCTGGAGCGCCGCGCGCACCGCGCGCGCGTTGCGCCCGATGATGTTGAGGATCACCCGCTCGCCCGCGGGGGTCTGCAGGTGGTCGTGGGTGACGCCCGGGTCGATGGCGTTGACGATGCGCACGGCCTGGCTGACCTGCGGTGCGGCCGGCTGCACCTGGACCTGGGGCACGAGGCCCCCGGCGGCCAGGGCCAGACGCCGCCCGTCCCACACCGGCGGGGCGGACAAATCGTTGAGGGCATCGAGGAAGGCCACGCCGACACGCCGGACCGCCGCCGCACGCACCACGTATTCGCCGGCCGACAGCCGTGCCGGGATCGAATCCGAGGTCGCCGTGCCGGGACCCGTGACGAAGCCACCGGACGCGAACTTCTTGATCCCACCAAGCAAGGCCATGACGGCCGCGACCATCGCGGCCATCGCGGCGATGGCGAGCACGGGCCCGGCGAGGGGGATGGAGGCCTGCGAGGCCGCCGCGCCCGCGCCGGCCTGGGCCGCGTCCATCGACACCTTGGCCGTGGTCTCGGCAGACTTCTGCGCGACCGACTGGGCCGCCGCCGCTTGTTCGATGGCCTGCTCCTGCTGGAGGAAGCCCAGTTTGAGGGCCAGCATCCGCGCCTGCATCGCCACCCATTGCTGGAAGGGCTGGATCACCATCTGCTGCAGGAAGGCGTCGGCCACCTGGCGGAACAGGTTGGACAGCGCCTCGCGGAAGCTTTGCGCGCCGGTGACCATGCCCTGCAGGGCGTTGCCGAAGCCCTCGCCGATGCGGTTCCACAGCGGCGCGAGCTCGTCGGCGACCAGCCGCGTGCGCTCCAGTTCGTTGCGCCAGGCGGCCACGCGGTTGACCGCCTCCGGTCCGATCGCCTGCGCGGCCTGCTGCATTGCGGGCAGCAGGCGCTGCATCTCGGCCGCCGATTGCTGCTGCAAGGCGACGATCTGCCGACGCGCCTGGGCTTCGGTGAGCAGCCCGGCCTGCTGCTGGATCTGGATCGCCTCCTGGGCGTTGCGCAGCCGCTCGGTGACGAGCCGCCACTCGCTTTCCAGCTTGGCGAGGTTGGCCTGGGCGGCCTTCACGTCGATGAGCCGGTCGATCAGCGCCACGCCCGCGGCGTCGTTCTCGGCCGCCAGGCGCGCGCGCAGATCCCGGTAACTGCGCTCGATCGCGGCACGCCGGTCTTGCGCCGTGTCGGTGCCGGTGAGCTGGGCGAGTTCCTCGCGCGCCTGGGCCAGGGCCTCGGCCAGTTCCCGCTCGGCCTGGGCGGCGGCGCGGGCGTTGGCCTGCTCGATGTCGGCGCGGCGGTCGTTGAGGACGATGAGGTCGGCCTCGAGCTTGGCCGCCTCGGCCTTGGCGCGCAGGCGGTCCGATTCTGATGCGCGCGGGTTGGTCGCGACGGCTTGGCTAGCGGCGAGTGCCAGCCGGCGGCGGGCGATCTCGGCGTCGAGTTCGCGCTGCTCCAGCGCAGTCTTGCGGCCGTGGTAGTCGCGCACCGACAGCAGCCGGTCTTCCAGTGCTTGATCGAGCGCGCGCTGTTGGCGCTCGAGGCCGTCTTTGAGCAGGGCGAACTCGGCGTCCATCTGCGCCTTGCGCAGGGCCGCCAGGGCGCTGGCGGCCTCGCGGGCCTGGCCCGGAGCCGTGAGCCGTTGCAGCAGCGCCGGGTCGGCCTGGATGCGCGGCGCCTGGACCTCGATGGGCTTGGGGTCGAACAGGCTGTCCCGGAACTCGGCCAACTCGTCCAGACGCCGCACGAGGCTGCCCTTGAGTTCGGCGATGATGGCCTTGGCCCCGGCGGTGTTGCCGCGCAGGGCCTCGACCGCCGCCGCGACACCAGCGCCGATCGCCTCGCCGAGTGCGACGAAGGCCTTGCCGACCGTGGCGGCACCCAGCGCCAGGGTCTTGAGCACCAGCACCACGCCGTCCAGGATCGCGCGCAGCGTGCCGCCCTGCTTGGCCGACTCGACCATGCCGCCGGCCATCTCGTTCAGGGCCGGCAGGAAGGCCTCGATCACCCGGTTGGCCAGACTCGTCGCAGCCAGCCGCAGCTTGGCCAGCGAGTCGTTGAACACCTCGGCCTGCGCCGCGGTGTCGCCGCCGATCTGCACGCCGAGCGCTTCCATCTCGCCGGTCAATGCCGCGATGCCTTCGCGTCCCTGGTTCAGGAAGGGGATGAGCTCCGCGCCGCTCTTGCCGAAGAGCTGCACCGCCAGCGCCGACTTCTGCGCCCCGTCGGGCATGGCCTGGAAACGGTCGGCCAGATCGAGCAGCACCGCATCGGTCGCGCGCAGCGTGCCGTCCTGGTTCTTGAACTCCACGCCCAGCGCTTTGAGGCGCCGGGCGGACTCCTCCGAGCCCGTGGCCGCCTCGAACATCGTGGTGGCGAGCTTCTTGAGCCCGGTCTCGAAGGTCTGCGCCGAGACCCCGGACAGTTCCGCCGCCGGCACCAGGGTGGACAGAGCCTCCACCGTGATGCCCACCCGCTGCGAGAGCTTGTTCAGCGCATCGGCCGACTCCAGCGCCGACCTGACCATCGCGGCCAAGCCCGCCGCCGACAAGGCCACGCCGAGCCCGGCCAGCACGCCGTTGACCCGGCGTGCGGCGTCGGCCAGGCCGCCGAGGTTGCGCTGGATCGAGCCGAAGGCCGCGCGTGTCTCGTCGACGGCGCGGATGAGGATCTGGGCTCGCTCGGTTGCCATTAGAGTTTGTCCAATTCACGCCCGATCGCGGCAGCGAGCTTGGGCAAGGCGCCTTGCACGCCTGCTGCGAGATCGAACCGGCGCTTCAGATCCACCCGCCGCACCAGCACGGCGATGGGGATCTCCTGGCCGCGCTGCAGGCGCTTGACGCCGCTGCGCTCGCGCTCGGCGCGCTTGAAGCGGTTGAGCTGTGCGGTGTTCTCCCGGATGTTCTCGGCCATCAGCAGCACGCGGCCGTTCTTCTCGACGAAGAAGGCGTTGCCCGAGCGCATCAGGCCGTCGATGACCTGACGGAAGCGCTTGGGGCCGATCCGTCCCGGCAGCAGCGGGATCAGCATCCGGCCCGCCACCGTGCCGCCATGCGTGTGAATACCGAGCCAGGGGATTCGACTTCCCACCCACAGGGCGGGCAGCCGTTCGGGCTTCTGGTCGAACACCTTGGCCTGCAGCGAGGCGACGAAGCTCGCACGCCGGACCTGGAAGGCGCTGCGCATCTGGGCGCGGGCGGCCTCGCGCACCTCGCGGCCGCCCGAGGCCATCCCTTTGGCGACGGCGGCATGGATCGCCCGCCGACGCTCCACGCTCCAGGCCGAGAGCCGCCTCGGATCGAGCAGTCCGGAGGTGGTGAGCGTCAGTTTCATGGCCGCACGTCCTCCCACAACTCGCGCTGCAGCCGCTCGATGGCCGCCCGGTCGCCCTGGGCCGCCACCGCGTGCAAGGCCAGCCGCAAGGCGTTCTGCCTACGTTCCAGCCGACCGTGGGCGGCCAGCAACCCGCGCACTTGCGCGAGCGTGTAGCCCATCACCTCGGCGGGGCGGTGACCGCAGGCGACGAGCCGGGCGACGGCATCGTCCCAGCCGGCAGGATCGGCGCCAGCCGCTCGCCCGAGCGCGCGATGCTCGGCGCCACCTGCCGCACGAAAAAATCCGCGTTCACCTCGAACACGGCGGCGGCCAGGGTGACGGCCTCGTCGAGCGCCAGCCCCTCGATCCAGGCGCGGTCGCGCCGGGTGGCGAGCGCGAGCAGCTCCAGCACCGCCTCGCCGTGCCGGGCGAGCAGCGCGAGCCAATCCGGCTCGGCCGAGAGATCGGCGGCGATGGGCCGCACCGCGGCGAGGATCCGGGGTAACTCGCCCAGCCGGATCGGCGTGAGTTCCAGCGCGGTGCCGGCCACCGTGACCACCTGGGGCACGGGCGGGAAGGTCTGGAAGTCGGTATTGCTATCGGTCATCGCCATCCCCTTACAAGAGCACCAGGCGGCCGAACTGGCCGAGCTCGCCGTCGGTGGGTTTGGAGAGGTCCGCCAGCACCTGGCCGGAGAGTTCGAACTTCAGCAGTTCGTCGGTGATGATCGAAAGCTCCTTGGCCGGGTTGATCGCCACGCGATAGAGGTCGATCACCACCTCGCGGTTGGCGTCGGCGGTGTTCAGGCCCTCGAAGCGGATCCAGCGCTCGGGCAGCGGCCGGGTGAACATCGCCGTGCTCTGCGCGGCACCAAAGGCGTAATCCACGGTGAAGGGCTCGACATAGGGGCCGCCGGTCGTGGCGTCGAGGATCAGCACCGAGCCGTGCCGGGCGTGCACCTGGTACTGCGTCGCCGGCAGGGGCTTGGGCGGGCTGCTGCCGTCCTGGATCTGCACCGCCGAGACGTTCTGGTGTGCGAGCGGATAGAGGTGGCCCGCGGTCACCGGGTTGGGCAGCGCCTCGCCCGTGACCGTGCCCGCTGCCACCGTGGTGGAGTGGCCGTAGAGGGCGAGCGCGAGGTTGCCGCTGCTCAGTTCCTCCAGCGTGCAGGCGAACTCGCCCTTCTTGGTCTTGATGAGCTGCAGGTCGGTGAGGCGCTGGCCGGACTGCGCCTCCTGGTGTTCCAGCGTCTCCACCGACAGCGACACCTTCAGTTCCGGCACGTTGCCGACGAAGGTGAGGCCGGCGGGGTTGCCGGCCGCATCGCGCGCGCCGATGTAGACGCGCCCTTGTCCGGAGAAGTAGGCCATGGTCAGTCTCCCGTGGGGGTGGGCGTGGACGGGGCCGCGGCGGCGGGACCGTCACGGCGCGAGGGTTTGAGGGATGCGGCCGGCGCCGGGGAGTCCGGCGTGACGAGCCGGGCCGCGCCCTGGGCGATCAGCCAGCGGGCGCTGGCCTCGGGCAGGTCCAGCCGCGCGCCGGCGCTCAAGCGCCGACCGGCGTGGGTGTGGGCTTGGAGCAGTTCGATGTGCATTGGATGGGTCATCCCGTGGTCGTGAGGTCGGTCAGCGTGGTGCGGTAGCGGATCTCGTAGCGCGCCGGCAGCGTCACCGTGCCGGCATCGAGGTCGTCGGCGTCCCAGTCGGCGTCGAGCTCGCGCACCGCGAGCGCCAGGCCGCCCAGGTTCGGGTCCGCGAGCACGGCGGCGTGGGCGGCGACGATCAGCCGGTCGGCCGCGTCGAAGGCGTCCGCGCCGCGCGCGAGCGCGACCAGACGCACGGTGAGCGAGCGGTCCACCAGCCGGTTGGCGTGCGCGGTGAGGGCGTCGCCCTCGACGAAGACGAGCAAGGCCGGGCCGGCCTCGCGGGGCAGCGGTGTGGCCGGCTGGCGCAGCACGGGCGCCGGGGCCAGGGCCGCCCTGAGCCGATCGATCAGGATGCGCAGCAGGCGCTCGCGCACCGAGTTCATGGCAGCCTCGCAAGCTGGGCCCGGCACTCGCGGCCGTCGCCGAGCGCTCGCACCTCGCGCACGCGGTAGGGCTCGCCGGCGATGGTGACCACGTCGCCCGGGGCGAGCGCCAGGCGCGAGGCCGCGTACTCGATCTCGAAGTCGCGCGCCAGCGCCAGGCCGTCGAGCACCGTCTCGTCCGGCGCACGGAACGCACAGTGCACGGTGGCGGTGCCCACCACGACGGGCGTCAAGAGTCCCGCGCGCTCGGCGGCGTCGTACAGATCCTCCACACGGACCATCGGACAGGCACCCTCAGACGGTGAGCTTGACCAGCACGCCGGGCCGGTGGCACATCGGCAGCGGGTTGCTCTGGGTGTGCAGATCGGTGCCGCGGTCGAACTTGCGCGGCTCCTGCTTGGCGTAGAGCGGCTGGCCCAGGGTGTTCACGGTCTCGTTGAAGTCGGCCGGGGCGAAGTAGGTGGCGAAGGTGTCCACCGTGCCCAGCGGGAAGGCGTGGGCCTCGCCCGCGGCGATGAAGCGGCGCGCGTTGCCGTGGGCGTCGGTCGCCTGGCCGCGGTACTCCTCGAAGGTGATGCCGGCGAAGACGAAGCCCGCGCGCACGTCGTTGATCAGGATCGCGCCCTGTTGCCACTGCGCGTAGGCCTCCTTGACCGACTTGTGGCCGGTGAGCGCTCGGAAGAACTCGGGCGAACAGAGGACATGCACGCCGGTCATGAACTCGCCCTTCAAGTTCTCCTCGATGTGGGCCAGCACCTCGTAGCAGTGGCCCTTGACGTCGCTCGCGGCATTGGCCAGATCGAAGGCGATGGTGGTCTGCCTGAGATCGAACTCGTCGAACAGGTCGTAGATCGTGCTGCCGTCGGCGTCCAGGATCTGGCCCTTGAGCGCCCCCATGCGCAGGTGTTCGAGGGTGATCGCGTGCTTGTTGCGCATGGTCTCCAGGTGCCGCGCCAGCACGCCCGCGACGGCCTCCATTTCCGTCTCCGAGCCGAAGGCCCGGATGCCCTGGACCTCCTCGGGCAGCACCACGTCGTCGTGCGGGATGTGCGGGATGACGAAGGAGCGCAGCCGGCGCTGGCCGCGCTCGCCCACCGTGCCCGGCGAGCCGGGCGGTCGGGTGGGCAGCAGGTTCAGGCGCCCGGCGTACTCCTCGATGACGACCTGGCGCGTGCGCACGGGCTTGGCCGGAAACAGGTTCAAGGCTTCCAGCCGCCCGTAGCGGTTGGGGATGAGGTTGATGGCGGCGGTCAGGCTCGCCATCGAGAAGCCGGGGGAATCGAAGGGGTTGAGCATCGGGGTCTCCAGAAGCAACGAACCCGCCGAATGGCGGGTCGTCCGAGGTGTGGGGAGGGGCGGAATCAGGCGCTGTCGCGCACCACGATGCCGCGCGCTTCGAGCTGGGCGATCGCAGCGAGCTGCTGCGCGGTGGTGATCCCCGCGGGCCAGACCAGCGCGTTTCGCGCGACGATGGCGTGGCGGGCGATCAGGATCGCGTCCTCCCGGTCGATCAGCGTCGCATCGACGGCCAGCGCGAGCACGCCCACGGCGACTTCGCTGCCGTCGCCGGCCGCGGGGTCGAGGGCCTTGAGCTTGCTTGTGGCCGTGACGCGGCCGACCACGGCGCCGAGCGGCAGGTTCTGCCCGGCGGCCACGGTCGCCTGCTCGCGCGAATACAGGTTCGGCGCCTCGTACTTCAGCAGGTCGCCGAGGTTGGGGGCTTGGGTGAGCGTGGGCATGGTTCACTCCCGGGTCACGAGTTTCTTCACGGCGGCGACCACGGGCGAGGCGGCCGGATCGGCGCCGGAGGCGGCCCAGTCCTGGGGCGCGTGGGTCGAGCGCACGGCGGACTCCATGCTGTGGGCGGCGCGCGCCTCGATCAGGGCGCGGCGCACCTCGGCTTCGCTTCGGCCGGCGGCGATGAACTCGGCGGCACGCTCGGGGCAGCCGGCGAGCAGACACAGTTCCGCGATCGCTTGCGCGGACTGCGCCACTTCGCGGCGGGCCTCGGCCACCAGGGTGGCGGCTTCATCCACGCCGAGCGTCTCGGGCGGGGTGTCGGTCATGGTGGGGGTTCCTCGCAGTAAGGTCGCCTTCCCGGTCGGGGCCTGGCGCGGCGGGGAAGACGGACGCCGCGCGGCAGAAAGATGTCGGTCGAACTCGGCGAGCACCGCGGGGAGCGTGGCCACCCCGTCGGCCAGCCCGGCTCGAGCAGCCTGCGGGCCGAAGAAGAGCGCGGCCTCGGTCGCGCGCACCGCGTCCTCGGGCAGGCCACGCATCGCCGCCACGTGCGCGACGAAGAGCGCGTGCAGCCGGTCCACCTCGGCCTGGAGCGCCGCGCGGGCGGCGTCCGCAAGCGGCTCGTGCGGCGAGTAGTCGTTCTTGCGCTCGCCCGCGGTGATCGCGGTGTAGCGGTAGCCGTCTTGGGCGTCCTTGACCGACTGGTCGACGTGCAGCGCGATCACGCCGATCGAGCCCACGCCGCCGGTCTCGGTGACGAAGAGCCGCTCGGCCGCGCAGCCGATGGCGTAGGCCGCGGAGAAGGCAGCGTCGTTGGCCACGGCCCAGACGGGCTTGAGGCCGGCTGCCTCGCGCACGCGGCGGGCGAGTTCGAAGCAGCCACCGGTCTCGCCGCCGGGCGAATCGATGTCGAGCACGATGCCGGCGACCGTCGGGTCGCTAAGTGCCGCCTCCAGCCGCGCGCCGATCTCGGCGTAGCTGGTCAGCCCCGAGGCCGCCTCCAGCCCCAGCGTGCGCTTGACCAGGGTGCCGTGGATCGGCACGACGGCGATCGAGCTTGACGCAGACGCCGCAGGGTTCGGGGCCCTCGGCAGCGGCGGCGCGAGTGCGACGTCCGGCGCGGCCAGATGCAGGCGCTCGGAGAGCACCGCGAGGATCAGGTCGAGCTTGGCGCGCTGGACGAGCAAGGGCGTGCCAAAGAGCCGGGAGGCGAGATGGGGCAGCATCGGTGTCAGTCCTGAAGTTCGGTGTCGGGCGCAGGTGTCGGCACCGGCCTCGATGGTTGGTCGTGCCGCGGATCCGAGTCGAAGACCAGCCCCAGTGCATCGGCGCGCCGGTTGTCGGCGGCGATCTCGCGGTCGATGTCTTCGGCGTCGTAGCCATAGGCCGAGATCGCCTCCGAACGGCTGGTGAGGCCCGCCCGGATCGCGAGTTTCATGGCGTTGAACTCCTTCTGCGGGTCGACCCACTGCCAGCCCTGGGGAATCCACTTGGCGGCCTGGTATTCACGCCGACGGCGGCTGTAGCCGGGGAGCGTGAGCGAACCTTCGAGCACGGCCTGATCCATCCAGGCCCGCCAGATCGGGCGGCACAGCTGGTGGACGATCACACCGTGCTGGATCGCCTCGCAGCGGCGGCGAAACTCCAGCAGCCCCGCGCGGATGCTGGAGTAGTTCACCTGGGTGAGATCACCGGTGAGCATCTCGTAGGTGATGCCCATGGCGGCGGCCACCGCCCGGAACTGCTGGCGCATGAACTCGCCGTAGCTCGATCCCACATCCGCCGGCGCCGAGAACTTGATGTCCTCGCCGGGCTCCAGGATCTGCAAGGTGCCGGGTTCCAGCCCGGCGAGCGCCGCGCCCTGGGCGTCCGGCAGCCCTTCGCCCATCAGGGTGTCCTCGGGGGCGAGCCGCGTGATGAAGCCGGCGAACATCGCCGCGGTCTTCTTGCGCACCAGTTCCGCGTCGTCGTACTGGTCGAGTTCGTGCAGCTTCACCAGGGCG
>Ga0315298_1011661_pt1 | contig 10262 bp, 9 predicted proteins | sample WHS_1_MG_FD_203077 | JGI IMG/M metagenome (GOLD analysis project Ga0315298, IMG submission 203077) | Extremophilic microbial mat communities from Washburn Hot Springs, YNP, Wyoming, USA - WHS_1_MG | ecosystem: Environmental > Aquatic > Thermal springs > Hot (42-90C) | place: USA: Wyoming...
CCCCTCTGTCACCGGGCCACCACCGGCAGGTACACCCGATACCCCTGGACCCGGAAGGCCAGCCGGGTCACGTTCCCCCCGGCATCGGTCACCGAGACGACCCCCGAATCCCCCACCCGCAGGTCCAGCCCGCGCGTGTCCAGCCGGTAGCGGCCGGTGCTATCCGCCACCGTCCGGCGCCGGACCGTCAGCCACCCCCGCGGGAAGGTCACCTCCACCAGACCGCCCGGCGGCGCCTCCCCCTCCAGCACCTGGGCCGCCCAGTCGTGGCTCGCGGTGAGGCGGGGGACGACGAACTCCGTCTCCCCGCTGGCCTGGGCCAGCCGCAACCGGTCGCCGGGCCCGATGGAGCGGGAGAAGCAGGCGGAGAAGGACGCGTTGTACCCGGAGGCGGTCCCGGTTATGCTCTCCGTGAAGCCGCCAGGGGCCGCCAGCGTCGCGGTGAAGGGCGCCCCCGCCATGTCGGCGTAGCCCTCCGCGCAGGGCTCCCCCAGCGAGACCGACCAGGAGCGGGCGCCGAACTGCAGGAAGACCCGATGGCCCTGGGGGTTGATGTAACTGACCGTCCCCCACGCGCCGCCAGCGGTAGCCATTTCAGGGAAGGAGACGGTGTACGTCCCGGCCGCGGTCGCCGTCACCTGCCGGAAGAGGTAGAAGGGATAGGTGACGAGAGAGACCTCCAGGAGGCCGCCCGGCGGCGCCTGCCCGGATACGGTCCCCGCCGACCGGTCTATCCGCGCCGTCAGCAGGGGGAGGGTCAGGGTGAGGTCCTCCCGCGGCGTGGTGACGGTCACCGTGTCGCCGGGGAAGAGCGGGCCCACGTTGACGAACCACTCACCGCCCGGCCCCGCGTAGCCCGTGACCGCGCCCGGCGTGACGGTGTAGGGGATAAGGGGGTGCAGGAGGCCGAACAGGGAATTCTGGAAGAGCCCGGCCTCCAGATATGGGAGCACGTCCAGCACGTAGAACCCCGTCTCGCCGGATAGCCACCAGACGGTGAAGGAATCGCCCGCCGTTGGGGTGTAGATGCCCGCCAGGGAGACGGTGTAGCGGCCCTGTGGGGTGACCGTCGGGGTGAGGACGTGGCGGAGCACGGCAGAATCATCGCGAATCTCCACCCGCAGCGTCGCCCCCGCCGGGGCCCAGCCGGAGAGGGCCGGCGACTCCCGGTCCACCTCCAGCGTCAGTGTGGGCACCGTCGTGGTGTAGACGGCCCCGCCGCTGGCCAGTTCAATCCGGTCCCCAGGGAGAATGAGGGTGGGCACCGATTTATCGCAGCCGCCGGACCATGGACAGCCAATGGAGCCATAGAGGTAGAACCCGAACGAGTCCCACCAGGAGAAATCGGCGTACCCCACAGCCTTGACCGCCCCGTCGGGGCCGATCAGCCACAGGGTGAGGGAAGGGCAGCCCTTGCTGGAGACGACGTTCAGGTAGTTGCCGCCGACGGCGACGGCGGTGAGGACGGGGCGGCAATCATAGGCCCGGAAGAGGCGGACCACCGTGTGCCCCTCCGGGGTGGTCAGGGAGACCTCGCCTGCGGCGCGGTGGGTGAGGTCCGCGATCCCCCGGAAGTCGGCGACGTAGGTCCCGTCGGCTCCGGCGGTGACGACCTGGGATACCCGGACCGGCGGTGGGGGTGGCGGAGGGGTGGGTTCACCCCCACCCAGGGGGCCCGCCCCGTTCGGGGACGGAACGCCGGAGGACGACGCCCCGTAGGTCCCTGCCGAGACGGTGACGGTCAGGCGGGCCCCCGGCGGCGCCTCCCCCGAGACGGTGTCGGAGAGGGGGTCCACCCGGGCGGTCAGCACGGGCAGGGTCAGCGCGGCCTGCACGCCCCGCGCCGTCTCCACCGTCAGGATGTCCCCCGTCTCCAGGACCGGGTCGTTTTGGGACGAGAGGTCCCGGAAAAATCCGTTCCCCGCGGAGCGGAGGAGGCGGACGTCCTTGATGAGGCCCGCGGGCCCCTGCAGGGTCAGGGTGATGGGGACGTTGGCCCCGTCCACCTGGCCCTGGAGGCGAAAGCCGTACCAGAAGCGGTCGGGGCCCAGGAGCATCCAGAGGTAGGGGACGGCGAAGCGGGCGAAGGTCTCGTGGCCGTCGGGGCCGACGGCGAAGGCGGCTCCGATGTCGGCGGGGCCCAGGGGGAGGGTCGCGGTGTAGCGGCCCCCGGCCGTCGCGGTGACGGTGACCGAGGCGTACGGCGGCCGATGGAGGATGGACTCCCAGTCCCCCTCTATGGGCCCGTGGGCGACCTCCACCCGGACCGGCAGGCCGGCCGGAGCCTCGCCCAGGACCTACCCGCCCGCGCGGTCGGTCCAGGCGGCTACGGGGAGGACGGTGGTGGAGAAGACCAGTCCGGCGGCGGAGGCCCGGACCCGGTAGCCGGGGAGCAACTTCGGGAGACCCTCTTCTTTCTCCGCCCACCAGAGCCAGGTCTGGAAGTAGCCGTCCCGACCCGAGCAGGGCTGGCTTCTGATGAGGTGGTTCCCGGCCGTGTCGGCGACGTCCAGATAGAAGCCGGTGCAGGGCGGGGCCAGCCCCACGACCTCCGCGCCGTCCACCTGGACCTGAAGGAGCGGCGCGACGAAGCGGAGGTAGGTGGCCCGGTTCGGGGCCTCGTTCCAGGCGGCGTAGCCGGTATCGCCGGGGCGCAGGTCGGCCCAGGAGGCCTGGTAGGCGCCGTCGGGCCCGGCGGTTGCGGTCTGGGTCAGCACCCCGGCGGGGTCGGCGCGCGGGTAGAGGTAGAGGGCGACGGTATCCGAGGGCGGGGCGGTGCCGGAGATGAGGTCGGCATCGGGGTCGGCGAGGACGGAGAAGGGGGGGAGGGTGAGGCTGAGGACGGTGCTGCCCTGAACCGCCCAGAAGACGTCTCCGGGGAGGAAGGGCTCCCCGCAGTAGCCGTACAGCCAGGTGCCCGACCCCCAGGGCGGGAGGACGGCCAGGTAGAGGTACCCGTCCCCGTCGGGGACCGGCTGGACCGTCATCGTCTGGAGGGGGGTCTCGCCCCGGCTCACCCGGACGGTGACGGGGGCCGGGGAGGGCACCCGCCCGGCGACGGTCCGGTCGGTGAGGTGGACGTGGAGGGATGGGGTGGCCGATTGGAGGCGGACGCCGGAGGCGGAGCGGGCCCGGACCAGGTCCAGCCAGCGGGGGTCGGGAGGAATCCCTTCCCCTCCCCCGGTGACTCCGGCGGGAGGGGAAGGATTGGGGGCCAGTGCGTCGGTCTGGGGGGAAGAGAGGGCGATTCCAATCAGCGCCCCCAGCACTCCGATCAGGATGCCCAGCCAGAGAAGGCGAGAGGGGAGCATGGTGCCTCCTTTGCACTCTGGTAAACTGCTGGGGAACTCTCTATGACAGGACTTACGCAGTTGGGAGCGGGAAGAACGTGCCAGGCACTTCCAAAAGTGCCTGGCACGTTCGGAAGTGGCGCAACTGCGTAACTCCTCTCTATGATCCAGAGTAAACCGGTTGTGGTTTCAACAGCCGGAGCAATGTCTCCCGCTGGCTCCATGCGGTTACTTCGGAGAAGACAGCTAACTGGTCCAACCACTCCGACTTCCAGACATCTGTGGAATCGTCAATCAGAGTAATGTAGCCGTAGCGGCCATCTGCCCGGTGAATATCATGCCATATCCGGACCGTGCGGCTGACCAGAAAGTTGGCGTAACTTCTGGAGGAACTGGAAAGGGTCTCCACCAGCCAGACGCGAAGGGGTGTAGAGATGTAGAAATCCACTATGTAGGATTCCCCGGAGCCACCAATGACCAGATAGTCCACCTCGTAGGGGATACCCACCTCAACCCAGAATTCTGCCACTTCTTCCTTAAAAGTCCCCAGGGCACCTGTTCGGAGGCTGAAAATCAGGTCCCCGATCTGGATGATCGCCTGGCTCAAGCGCGTGACCGCCCAGGCCAGGTCGTCTTCAGTAACATAAAGGCGAAGTTCACCCTGGAACCATTCCACTCCGTGGGTCAGCAGCACGTCATCAACGATTTTCCGCCGTTTCGGGGATTGCTGAAGTCGTACCCCATAGTCAGCCAGATAGCCAGCAGTTTCTCCAGCATCGGTCAAAATCCAGCCCTCCGGGGTCTGCAACAGATAGAGGTCCACATAGTCCCCATCCGGATAGAGATACGGAGTACGAATCTTCACCATATCCCGCTCCTCCTGGCAGGAAAACAGCAGTGACAAGCGGGATTGCAGGATTTCCTGGATCACGGCGCAATTCATATCAGCCTCCTCTGATACGCAGAGGGAGGGGCTCTGAAGGAACCGTGCAGTTGGATGTTACACTCCCTCACGAAGAGATCAAATGCGTCAGAAATAGAGGATACAGGAGAGACATTGTAGGCCCATTTATCCCGAAACCGGTCTGTCCACTTATGCTTGTGAAAAAGAGTTGTGTTGTCGCACTCAGGATTGTGATGTTGCTTGCCTGCATCCAACCGGCGCAGGTTCTGCCTGCCACAGAAAAGGATAAAGGTACAATGCCCGGTACGTGGGTTAAAGCGGCCATAAAGACGCAAAGGCCAATCTTCGGGGGCCTCAACGGGTACTTCCATATACCATTGACCCTCCTCTTCCTTCCAGTGGATGTCTTCCAAAATCTGCTTGGGCAGCGCAAGGATATGGTCAGCCTCCGATTCCGTCAAAAGCGTCTCTCGCATAGTCTGGCCTGTAGACATAGTTTCTGGCCTCTCCCTGCGTTTTTCAGCCCTCTTCTTGGGTTTTCTTGGCCTGGGCAAACTGGGCGTAGGAAAAACCTCTGGTAAATTCTATAATCGGGCGCGCCGCCTCACACATATCCCAGATGTAAGCGAGGTCCCGGTCATGAGGCTTCATATATAACTTTCCTTTGGTTCAAAATGGCACGCCGACGAAAAGGATTGCGAAGCCCCTCGCGCTCCACCAGATCAACTTCACGCCCAAATATCTTCTCCAACCCCTCCTGCATCTCTACCAGGTCCAGCAGGCTCCACTGAGCATCCGGTGCAAAGGAGACCAGAACGTCTATATCGCTATCCGGTCCGAAGTCGTCTCTGAGGACGGAACCGAATAGCGAGAGTTCCGCCACTTTCCAGCGGTAGCAGAAGTCCAGAAGTTTCCGGCGCGGGATACGGAATCGCGGCGTAATTACCTACCACGAAGGGCACAAAGTACTCACAAAGGACACAAAGGGATAAAATATCATCCTTCGTGCCCTTTGTGCGGCCTTCGTGTCCTTCGTGGTTTTTATGAAACGGTTCTTGGGTAGGTAGTCACATCGCGGCTTCATTTTCAGGCGTTGACCCCCCACAGGGCGCCGCCAATGAGACATCCCTGCGCCCGTCCCGCAGCGGACCGGACGGCCGCGCTTGTAGATCGGCACGACGTTTGCGACAGGCTCAGACGCTACCGCCCCCCGGTCGCCGTCCGCAGGCGGCGGGAGATGACCAGCAGGATGAGCAGGCCCGCCGCCAGGATGAGCGCCGTGTAGGCCCCGATGCCGGTCTGGGCCGGCGGGCTGGGGGTCGCGGTAGGGGTATAGGTGGGCACCGGCGTTGAGCCCGTCCCGCCGGGCGTCGCCGTGACTCGCGGGGTCGGCGTCGCCTGGGGCGCGGCGATAGTGGGGCGCGGGGTCGGCGAAGGCGGGACCGGCGTCGGAGAAGGGGTTGGGGTCGCCGTCGGCTCCGGGGAGACCTGGGCCTGGGCCAGCGCCGCCTCGGCGGTGGCGGTTTCGGCAGCGGCAATGACCGCCTCCTCCGGGGTGGCTGTAGGCGGGATGGCCGCCTGTCCACCAGTCAGCACTCCCCGGCCGACCACGAACATCCAGACGCAGAAGGCAATGATGCCGATCAGGAGCAGGCCGCCCATGACAGCGACCAGGATGATGAAGGTCCGGTTCTGTCGTTCGCCGGCCTCTTCGGCCTCCGCTTCTACCGGCTCCTCCAGTTCCAGGTCCATATCTTCTAACATGCTTCACTCCTTGTGGGTGGGCTCGTTACGGACCACAGACCACAGACCACAGACCACAGACCATAGACCACAGACCACCGACCACGGACCACTGACCACCGACCACTTTGCAGGCTGACAGTCTGCGCTACCCCTGTCGTCTGTTGTCCGTCGTCCGTGGTCTGTCGTCCGTCGTCCGTGGTCTGTCGTCTGTGGTCAAGAACGGATGATCTCCAGGTTGAAGACGGGTACCGTCAGGGGAATCTCTTCGTCCGGGACCTTGACCTTCACCACCGGCAGGTGACTTCCTGCGGTCAGGCGCCCGGTATGTACGAAAGCCATTACCGTGCCAATCTGACCGGCGTAAGGAAGGCGGGTGACCCGGACGGTGTCCCCAATCTTCAATGGCGCGTCGGGCAGTTCCAGGGGGCCAGTCCCCGGCTCCGCCGGGAGTGGCACAATGATTTCTGGGCGGAGAACAGAGCGCCCCCCGGCAAAACGTCCATCCAGCACCGCTTCCCTTCCATTGTAGGTGGAAAGCAACTGGAAACAGCGGGGGGACATCGGGACGCTCCCTGGCCCTTCGGTGGCCACAATCGGAAATGGTGCCTGGGCCGCTTTCTCCAGCAACTCCGGCGCCACCCCTCCCACAATGATCCCCCGCACCTGCATCTCTATTGCCTGGTTCAGCGCGTCCTCATCCGCCAGGATGCCACCTATCAGGACGGTCCCCCGGCATGAGGCATCTATCATCCGCACCCGCAGGGGCTTCTCCCGGGAATCTGTCAGGAGGCGCAGAACCCCAAACCCCTCCTGCTGATTTCCCCAGGTGCACTGGATGAGGGCACCAGCCACCTGAATCACCACGCCCTCCTCCCGAAGAACCCGTCTCACGACGCCGGGATAGCCCGCCCGGACCTCCACAACCTGCGGAGGGGCCTCAATGATCAGTCGCCCGCCGCCGATGCCGGTCACCGTCCCCGCTATCGGTGCCCGACAGACCCGCCGGACTAATCCCCCCCGGGCAGCGAGGACATCCCCCTGCCGGACCTCCTGTCCGGGCTTCACCTTGAGATACCGGCGGACGGCCCGACGGGGTACTCCTAACATCTGAGCCAGGTTAACAATCCGGAACTCTCCGGGGACCATCGCCCGCCCGATGACCTGCACCGGCTCCACCCGGTCTCCCTCGCGCACCAGAATATCCCCCCGACCCGGGAGGCGTCGCTCTTTCCGGACGATGGTCAGAGGCGAGATGACCGTTTGCGGAAGGTAGAAGCGCATGTCCCTCATCCTCCCACGTCCCAGAGCCACTGCTGGACCTGGGCCATTCGGGTGTAGGGGTCAGCGGGCAGTTGGAGCGGGCGGCCGCGAGCATCCACAATCAGGCCCACCAGGCCACCCCGTACCCGGCGTTTACCACCCCGACCCGGCCCCAGCCCGACATCTATCCGGCCTCGTGGTCGGAGTTCCAGCACCGCCTCCTCCCCAGGCGGAAGAGGGAGGACCTCCAGAGAGCCGGAGGTGACTTCTACATCCAGGGTCCCGCCTTTCTCGTAGTGAACCCGCATCCGCAGGATGACCTCTCCCTTCCGGGCCGGGCCCACTGGAGCGATGACGGTCGCCAGGTTCACCAGGCCGCCGTTATCCACCACTTCCACAGCCGCCAGCGGCTTCAGCATGGCCACCGCACCCAGGACCGGTGCCAGGCCGTGGATGTCCAGCAAGAGAGTGGAAATTCCGATCGGCTCCACGGCGTCCAGGACCATCAGGGCCAACTGGCCGGGGCGGGGAGCCGCTGCCAGTGCGCCTCCACCGACCAGAATGGGATCAAAAAGAGGCGTCAGGTGGGGATAGGGCTGGGCCTTTCCGGGGCGCCACGCGGGACGCGCGACCTGGATGGCCTCCCGGATGACCTCCCGCACAATGCCCTGTTCCAGCCAGAGTTCCTCCGCCTCCTGAGGGACGCTGGCAGGCCAGAGAGCGCGGTAGTGCAAAACGGATCGCACCTGCTCAGGCTTGAACGGAACGGGCATCCAGCGTAAAAGGGTTTCGGCGCCGCGTTGATCCAGCAAGCGCTCCAACCCGTATACAGAACCCATCCCGGCCCTCACGGTCACCGCCGGCTCCCCACCAAAGACAGCCGTCACCAGGGTGTTGGCCGCCCCCACTTCTATCCCCAGAGTCCCTTTCGGAGACTCGTCCAGGTACCAGAGATACTGGATTTGCCGGGCGAAGGACTCGCTGACCGGCATCAGGGGAACGCTCAGCCATCGCTGGAGAATTTCGCCACCCGGCAGTTGAGCCAGTTGTTTCTGGCGATAGAAGCCCTCCAGTTCGTTCTGTAACCCTACCGGATTCTCCCGGGTGGGAGCCGGAAGGACGTTGTCCACCGAACGGACGGGAGCCTGTCCGCCCACCAGGTCCACCACCTTCTGACGGAGCGCGGTATTGCCTGCGAAGAAAATCTGAGGGCGTTCCCCCTCCGGCAGCATGGAACATGCCAGCGCCAGCGTCTCCACCAGTTCCAGGACCGGCAGCACTGCGCCGTTGTCGGTACCCCCCACCACGCAGAGCACATCGGGCCGGCGCTGAAGCACCACGCGAATCTGCTCCTCCTCGCTCACCCTCCGCCGGGGGTCCTGGACGATCAGGTCCTCCACCAGCGCGTACGTGCCGGAAGCGGCGCGCTGGGCAACGGACAGGCTCAGTTCGGGGACCAGCCCGGCCAGCACCACCCGCAGCGGAGGGGCGGCGCTGCTGACAGCCACACAGGCATCCACTCCCACGAGTCCCCCTTGCTGGGGGATGATCAGGCGATGGGCTTCATCCAGCAGCACTCTACCGGTGACGTCTTCAATCTGCTCTATGGCATGCTGGATTCCCAGGGCGATGTCTCGCCAGGGAGAGGCCGCCGTCGTCAACGCGGCGCCCCGGGCGACGAAATGAAACGAGCCCTCCACCTGGTCCAGCAGGATCGCCTTGGTCAGGACAGTGCCGCAATCTACCGCCAGGATAGAGCCGATGCGCTGTTCGCGAGCCATGGTGAGCCGTTAGCCGTCAGTTATCAGTCGTTAGTCGGTAGCCGTTAGTCGGTAGCCGTTAGTCGGAGGTCAGCCGCTGGACGGTCGCGGCGTCCAGGCGCTCCACGACGCCGATGAGCAGGCGGAGGGCCCGGTCGTAGTCGTCCCGGTGGATGATGGCGGAATGGCTGTGGATGTGGCGGGCCGGGACCCCCAGCACCACGGTGGGGACGCCGGTGCCGTGCAGATGAATCATCGCGCCGTCGGTCGCGCCGCCGGTCAGGGCGGAGAACTGGAGGGGGATGTCCAGCGCTTTCGCCGTTTCTATCACCAGGTCCCGCAGGCGGAGGTTGGGGATCATCCGCGCGTCCACCAGCACCAGACTGGGACCGCCGCCCAGTTTCACGGCCGACTCCTCGGGCTTGATGCCCGGCACGTCGCCGCAGATGTCCGATTCCAGGATGATGGCGACGTCGGGGTTCACCACCTCGGCGCTGGTCTTGGCCCCGCGCGTCCCCACCTCCTCCATCACCGTGGCGACGCCGTAGAGGATGTTGGGGTGGGGAGCCTGGGCGAAGTGGCGCAGGGCGTCTATCATCAGGGCCACGCCGACCCGGTCGTCAAAGGCCTTACCCAGGTACGCCTTCCCGCCCGCCATCACCTGGAACGGCGCCGCCGGGACGACGGGGTCGCCCAGCCGCACACCAGCGGCCTCCACCTCCTCCTGGGACGTGGCGCCGATGTCAATGTACATGTCCTTCTTCTCCACCACCTTGTTGCGCTCCTCCTGAGGCAACAGGTGGGGCGGCTTGGCACCGATGACGCCGGGGACGTCGCCTTTATGGGTTTTGACGATGACCCGCTGGCCCAGGAGCACCTGGTCCCACCAGCCGCCCAGGGGGACGAACTTCAGGAATCCCTCTTTGGTGATGTGGTGGACCATGAAGCCGATTTCGTCCATGTGGCCCGCCAGCATCACCCGGGGGCCGGTTTCTCCCTGGCGGCAGATGAGGCTACCGATGCGGTCCTGCTCTATGGAGCCCAGGGGTTCCAGATACCGGCGCACCAGAGCGCGCACTTCGTTTTCGTACCCGGGGACGCCATCCGCTTCCGTCAGCGAGCGCAGGAGTTCCAGTGTGGGGTCCATTTTTGCCTCCTGAAAGGGAAAGGGTTTGGGGGATGGTTCAGAATTGGTTGACACTTTCTGATCTCCAAATCTTCCTGGCCCCTCACCCCCCTCTCCCCTTGGCCTGCGGCCAGGGGAGAGGGGGGATTGAAGAGGGGTTTTGCGGCGGGCGGCTT
>Ga0315298_1011663_pt1 | contig 10260 bp, 8 predicted proteins | sample WHS_1_MG_FD_203077 | JGI IMG/M metagenome (GOLD analysis project Ga0315298, IMG submission 203077) | Extremophilic microbial mat communities from Washburn Hot Springs, YNP, Wyoming, USA - WHS_1_MG | ecosystem: Environmental > Aquatic > Thermal springs > Hot (42-90C) | place: USA: Wyoming...
AAGATCGAGAGGTTTGAGGATATCGAGTGCTGGAAGTTGGGGCGAGAGCTGGCGGCGCGGGTCTACGCCGTAGCGAGTAGTGGCAAGTTCTCGCATGATTACGGCTTGCGTGACCAGATTCAACGCGCCGCCGGTTCCGTCATGCACAACGGCGCCGAGGGTTTTGATGGCGGCAGCAATTCCGAGTTTGTCAAGTTTCTGCGTTACGCCCAGCGCTCCTGCACGGAGGTGCAGAGCCAGCTCTACGTCGCCTTGGACCAAGGCTATATCCCTCAGGAGCAGTTTGCCGAGCTCTACGAACTGGCCAGGCGCACCCGCGCCACGATCGGCGCCTTCATCAAGTATCTTCGCGACTACGAAGCCAAGAGCAAACAGCCAAAGACCGCGAACCGTCAGCCGTGAACCAAGAACCGACAACCATGAACCAAGAACCGACAACCATGAACCAAGAACCGACAACCATGAACCAAGAACCACGAACCCCTAACTACGCCGTCAAGCGAAAGCTCGGCGAGCACGTCCTCTGGCGGGAGCGGGGGCCGCTCCTAAGCCGGCTGGACATGGAGCTGACCGAGCGCTGCAACAACAACTGCATCCACTGTTGCATCAACCTCCCGACGAACGATGCCCGGGCCAAGGCGCGGGAGCTGAGCACCGCCCAGTGGCAGGATATCCTTCGCCAGGCCGCCGCCTTGGGGGCGCTTTCGGTGCGCTTCACCGGCGGCGAGCCGCTGTTGCGTGAGGATTTCGCCGACCTTTACCTCTACGCCCGGCGGCTGGGGCTGAAGGTGCTCCTCTTCACCAACGCCCGGCTGATCACCCCCGAGATGGCCGATCTCTTGGCCCGCGTCCCGCCGCTGGAGCGGATTGAGGTCTCGGTCTATGGGATGCGCCGCGAGTCCTACGAGGCGGTGACCCGCGTCCCCGGCTCCTATGCCGAGTTCCGCCGGGGGATAGAGCGGCTTTGGGAGCGAAAGGTGCCTTTTATCGTCAAGGGGGCGCTTCTGCCGCCGAATAAGGGCGAGATGGAAGAGTTTGAAGCTTGGGCGGCGACTATCCCCTGGATGGAGGTGCCACCCCCTTATGCCATGTTCTACGAGTTGCGCGGGCGGCGGGATTCCGCGGCTAAGAATCGCCTGATCGCCAGCCTGCGCCTCTCGCCAGAGGAGGGGCTGGCCGTCCTGACCCGTCGGCCCGAAGCATACCTTAAGAGCAAGTATGAATTCTGTACCAAGTTCATGCGCGCGCCCGGCGAGCTTCTCTTATCCTGTGGCGCGGGCTACGGGGGCTCTAGTTGCGTGGATGCCTACGGGCTGCTTCAGCCCTGCATGGCCCTGCGGGATCCGCGGCTGGCCTACGATCTGAAGAAGGGTTCGTTGCGCGAGGCGCTCCAGGAGCACTTTCCCCGCCTGCGCGAGCTTCGGGCCAGTAACCCGGATTACCTGAACCGCTGCGCGCGCTGTTTCCTGCACGGCCTGTGCGAGCAGTGCCCGGGCAAGTCCTGGTCCGAGCACGGCACGCTGGATACGCCGGTGGAGTATCTCTGCCAGATCGCCCATGCCCAGGCGCGCTACTTGGGTCTGTTGGCCGAGGGAGAACGGGCTTGGGAAGTGGAGGATGGCCGGGAGCGCGTGAATAAAATGGTCAAGGGAGTTGAGGTCTGATGACGGAGGTCAACTTGGACGCGATCTATAGGCCCTCAGAGGACATCGTCGCCCGCGAGATTGAAGGGGAGCTGATCATCGTGCCCCTCGTTTCCGGCATTGGCGACCTGGAAGATGAGCTTTATACCTTGAACGAGACCGCCAAGGCCATCTGGGATCGGCTGGACGGTGCCACCAGCCTGCGGGCGGTGGTTGCGGCCCTGGCCGAGGAATACGACGCCCCGCCCGAGGAGATCGCGCGGGACGTCTGCGGCTTGGTGGGGGAGTTGCTCAGGCGGAGGATGGTCGTTGAAGCGTCGGGCATTTGAGCCTGCCCTATATGCTATACGGGGCGAGGAGTTATCCCTCTCCGGGGCGGCGCTGACGGCGCTGATGCGCGAGGTGCTCTCCCGGGGGATGCCCTTTCGCTTTCGCGCCAAGGGTTGGAGCATGATGCCCTTCATCCTGGATGGCGATGTGATCTCTGTCTCTCCTCTACGTCGTGGGCGGCCCAATATTGGAGACGTGGTGGCCTTCATCCGCCCGGAATCGGAGAGTTTGGTGGTGCATCGGGTCGTCGCCAGGCGGGGCGAGGCCTGCCTCATCCAGGGCGACAACTCCTGGGGGGAGGGCGACGGCCTGGTTCCCTGCGCGAATATCCTGGGACGGGTGACGCGCGTGGAGCGAGGGGGGCGGGCGGTCCGCCTGGGGCTGGGGCCCGAGCGCTTCCTGATCGCCCATCTATCTCGCCTGGGGTTTTTGTTGCCCTTGTGGCAGCGGGTGAGCCCCCTATGGCGGCTATTACGGCCTTTCTCCAGGAGGGGTGCGCGATGAGCCAGACGTTTGCGACCTTGGCCTCCCTTTCCGATTTCGCCCTTTGGGAGAGGATGAGGGAGAAACGTGTGCCGTTCTCCTTTGAGCTGGAAGTGACGGCGCGCTGCAACAACGATTGTCGCCATTGCTACATCAACCTGCCCGCCGGCGACTGGGCCGCCCGTGAGGCGGAGCTGAGCGTCGCCGAGATCGGCGATATCGCCGAGCAGGCCGTGGCCTTGGGCGCCCTATGGTGCCTGATCACCGGCGGCGAGCCGCTCCTCCGCGAGGATTTCTTCGAGCTTTACCTGGCCCTCAAGCGCAAGGGGCTGCTCGTCTCCGTCTTCACCAACGCCTGCTTGGTCACCGAGGAGCACGTGCGCTTCTTCCGCCGCTACCCGCCGCGCGACCTGGAGGTCACGGTGTATGGCGTCAACCCAGAGACCTATGAGCGGGTCACCCGCCGGCCCGGCTCCTACGCTGCCTTCCGCCGTGGGTTAGATCTGCTTCTGGGGAGTGGGGTGAAGGTGCGCCTGAAGGCCATGGCCCTGCGCTCCAACGCCCATGAGCTGCCGGCCATCGCCCGTTTTTGTCGCGAGCGCACCAAGGACTATTTCCGTTTTGATCCCCTCTTGCACCTGCGCTACGATCGCGACCCGCGACGTAACGAGGAGATCCGCGCCGAGCGCCTTTCCCCGGAGGAGATCGTGGCCATCGAGCAGGCCGATGAGGAGCGGGCGGGTGCCCTGGTGCGCAGCTGCGATAGCCTGATCGTGCCCGAGTTCGCCCACCGCCGCTGCGACCATCTTTTTTATTGTGGCACTGGCACCGGTAGCTTCACCGTGAGCTACGACGGCCTCTTTCGCCTCTGTTCCTCCCTCTGGCACCCGGATTGCCTCTACGACCTCCGCAAGGGGAGCCTGGCCGAGGCCTGGTATCGCTTCGTCCCCCAGGTGCGCGAGATGCGCTCCACCGATCGCCAGTTCCTGGAGAGGTGTCGTCCCTGCCCCCTGGTGAACCTTTGTCTATGGTGCCCGGCCCATGCTTATCTGGAGAGCGGGCGCATGGACGCCTGGTGCGAGTACTTTTGCCAGGTGGCCCACGCGCGGGCCAAGGCCATCCAGGAGAGGGCCCGCGAGGCCGAGCCGATCCTGGATGAAGGCCGGCGAACGGAGGGGCCAACGGGGGAGAGCATCATAGGCCAAAGGGTACCATGAGGAAAGCCCCGGCCGTTGCCGTCTTGTCCGCGTTCGTTGCCTATTGCGCCTGGATGGGCTGGGCTGTGTGCGCGGCCTCTTTGATGGGCGCAGCTACGCGGTGCTCCGATGTAAGGGGAGGAGAGGCCTCTATCCAGGCCGGCGTCACGATAGCCCCCTCGCCCACTTTCGCCGTGGCCATTCCCCTCTCCTGTAGCTTCTACGAAACGCAGCTAGAGGGGCCTTATCAGGGCGGTGCGGTGATCGTGGATGGTCCTTGGACGAGCCTTCCCGCTGGTGCGGGGCCGGGCCTGGCCCTGGACGAGGAAGAAGGGGCTCTGACCCTACAGACGAGCATGACCAACGTGGCCTTCGCGCTCCGGCCCGACCCCGATAAATCGGCTTTTCCTAATAGCGTGTGGGAGCTCAAAGCCTACCAAGGGCGGTTATACCTGAGTTACGGGGATTTTTTTAACAACCAGGGTCCGGTAGATATCGTGCATTATGATCCCCAGCTTGGCGCTCTGGTTCGGGAGATGCTGGATGCTCCGGAAGAGCAGTGGGCGAGTTGGCTTGTCGCTGCTGATGGCTGGCTCTATGTCGCCGGCGGCGACGCCCGGGAGAGTGAGACGTTCGGCAACATCTATTTGAATGATGGCCTGGGCTGGCAGAAGCGCCGCACCATCTATAAGGGGCTGCATGTGCGAAGCGTTGCTGACTTTCAAGGGCGTCTGTACGCCTCTTATGCCACTGGGGGAAGTCCGCCGGTCACTTATACCTTTGCCCTCGCCTCCGATAATCGGGGGGCAAGCTGGACGTATGAAGTGCTTGACAGGAGCGCTGTGCGTGATGCGAACGCGGAAGCTTTCGCAATCGCGCATCACGTGAGCGGCACTTTCTTGTACGCCATCGTCTATCGCTTACCTGCTGTCACCGGCAGAGGGGAGCGTGGAATCTATCGCTATGATAGTGATCGCTGGGAGCGGGTGGATCTCCCTGAAGCCGAAAACACCTTCACGCCCTATGACCTCTTCCCCTTCGGGGGATGGATGCTCGTCAGGGGGCGAGCCTCCGGTAGCATGAAGGTCTATGCCCTGGACGGCCGTACGCAGAGCGAGGTGACCTTCCTGCGGGACAAGAACGTCAGTTGGGCGCGCTGCGCGGTGCACGACGGGTGGCTCTACTACCTGGACGGGCTCCCCTACGATGCCCCCCCAGGCCCCACCAACCTCTACCGCACCCGCGACCTGCAGAGCTGGGAGACGCTGGGGGCCGTGTCCCTCCTGCCCGGCGCGCGTCCGGCCTCCCTGGCCTTTGCCCATGGGCGGCTCTACGTGGGGGCCACCAACTCCGGCGGCTCGGAGGAGGGGCCGGGGCTGTACGCGGCCACCAACGCCGTCGGGGAGGCGGAGTACCTCTCGCCGGTCTTTGGCCTGCAGGAGCCGCTGGCGGGGGGCAGCCTCCACTTCGAGCGGGTCACCCCGCCGGGGACGAGCGTGCGCTTCCAGGTGCGCTCCGCCCGGAGCGAGGGCGAGTTGGCCCAGGCCCCCTTCGTCGGCCCGAATGGGGCCGAGGATAGCTTCTATCGCGTCAACGGCCAACGCCTTTGGGCGGGGCACGATGGCCACACCTACGTGCAATACCGCGCGGTGTTGGCCTCTTCCAATCCTATCTTGGCCCCCTTCCTGCGCCGGGTTACCCTGGTCGCCCGGAGTGACCGGTTGAGTTATCTCTCCATTGAACTGGGCACCTTGGATTGGCGCGCGGGAGAGCCGATCCCCATCACCGTCACCGCGCACTATGCAGACGGCTCGCCCATACCGATCTCGGGCACGGTGGCCCTCTCGGCCAGGGACCTGAGCCGCTACGATTTCGCGCCCATCACGCCGAGGGAGATGACCCTGAGCGGTGGCACGGGCACGGCCAGCGTCACCTTACAGCGCGCCGTGCCCTCGCGCTTTTGCGTGCAGGTGGCCGGCAGGATGCGCTGCAGCCCGGTGGTTTCCGTGCGGCCGGGCCCCGCGGAGAGCATCTCCGTCACCACTGACCTTCCGGAGCCGCGCCCCCACTGGTCGCCCGTCGGCCACATGGGGCAGCCCTTTACGTTGTCCTTGACCATCTTGGATCGTTATCGCAACGTCGTCACCGATTACACCGGGACGGTCCAATGCCAGTGCCGGCAGTGGGTGCCCGTCAGCGCCGAGTTGCCCTCCTATACTTTCCAGCTCGCAGATCGGGGCTATCGCCAGTTCCCGGCGGGCGCGGTGATCCCCGGCGCGGGCGAGTGGAACGTGGTCTGCTTTGATACGTCCGATCCGCGCATCGCCGGCACGCAGACGGTGAATATCCAACCCTGAAAGGCAGGGGATGAGACGATTTCTAGATGAGTGAGAGGCTTGATTTAAAGCAAAAGATCCAACAGGCCCTGCGCTTAGACAGGGCTGTGGCGCTCGTCTGGAAGAGCGCGCCCGGCTGGACGCTGGTCAACGTGGCCCTGGTCTTTGTCCAGGGGCTGCTTCCCCTGGCCACCCTTTACACCGTGAAGCGCATCGTGGATGGGGTAGCGGCCGGCCTGGCCGCGCCGGATAAGGTCGTTGCCTTTCGGCCCGTGTTAGGCTGGATCCTCCTCGCGGGGGGAGTGGCCATTTTCTCGGCTTTGAGTCGCTCTCTGGCCGAGCTGGCCGCGGAGGCCCAATCCTGGGTAGTGACCGACGCCGTCTCCGACATCCTTCACGCCCAGTCGGTGGCCGTGGACCTGGAATATTACGAGAACGCCAGCTATTACGACGCCCTGCATCGGGCACAGCAGGAAGCGCCCTATCGGCCCACGCGCATCGTCAACGGCCTGGTCGGGATCGGGCAAAGCTGTATTTCTCTCTTGGGCATCGCCGGCCTGTTGTTCTCCTTCAATTGGCTGTTGGCCTTGATCATGTTCTGCGCCGCCCTGCCGGGCGCCTTGGTGCGCATGGTATACTCCCGCCGCCTCTATAACTTGCAACGCCAGGAGACCGAGACCGAGCGTCGTGCTTGGTACTATCATTGGATGATGACCGATTCCTATCACGCCAAAGAGCTTCGCTTATTCAACCTGGGGGCGCTCTTCCAGGAGCGCTTCCGTGCCCTGCGACGGCAGATTCGGGAGAGGCGTCTCTCGCTTTCCCGTCGGCGCTCGTTCTCCAGCCTACTGGTGCAAGGTTTGGCCTCGGCGGCCATCTTTGGCACCTTCGCCTTGATCGCTTACCGGACCCTCCAGGGGGTGGTTAGCTTGGGCGGCCTGGTGATGTATTATCAGGGCTTCCAGAGCGGTCTGGGCTTCCTTCAAGCCATCCTAGCCGGCCTCACCGGGCTATATGAAGACAATCTGTTCCTGACCAATTTTTACCAGTTCCTTGAGTTGACCCCCAAGATCAGGCCTCCGGCGCGGCCCCAGCCCGTACCGGCCGAGCTGCGCCAGGGGGTCTCCTTCCAGGGAGTTAGCTTCACCTATCCCGGCAGCTCCAAGCGGGCTTTGGAAGACATTGATCTTACCCTTGCCCCTGGCGAGGTCATCGCCTTGGTGGGGGAGAACGGGTCTGGCAAGACCACCCTGATCAAGCTCCTTTGCCGGCTCTATGATCCCAGTGAGGGCCGGATCACCGTAGACGGGATAGACCTTCGCCAACTGGATCCGGTTCGCTGGCGGCGTGAGATCAGCGTGATCTTCCAGGATTATATCCATTATCACCTCAGTGCGGCGGAGAACATCTGGCTGGGCAACGTGGAGCAGGAGCCTGAGCGGGAGCGGATCGTTCGGGCGGCCCAGCTCTCCGGGGCCGATCCGCTCATCCGCCGCTTGCCTCAGGGGTATGATACCATCCTCGGACATTGGTTTGAGGAGGGGCAGGAGCTGAGCATCGGTGAGTGGCAGAAAGTGGCCCTGGCGCGAGCCTTTATGCGCGAGGCGCGCATCGTCGTCCTGGATGAGCCGACCAGCTCCCTGGATCCTTTGGCGGAGGCCGAGGTCTTTCAGCATTTTCGCCAGTTGATCCGGGGGCGCAGTGCGATCCTCATCAGCCATCGCTTCTCCACCGTGCAGATGGCCGATCGCATTTACGTCCTGGAGGAAGGGCGCATCGTGGAGCAGGGCACGCACCAGGAACTGCTGGCCCAAAACGGTCGTTACGCCTGCCTCTATCGCGCGCAAGCGCAATATTACCAAGGGGATATGGCCCTAATGGGAGAGGCCGAGCTCAGGGCGCATCCAGGGGAGGCGGGGCGGTGAGCGGAAAGCAGATCAAGCCGAGCCTCACTGCCGAGCAAGAGCTGCTCCTGGGGGCTATCCGCGTGGATCACGCCTGGGACGAGCGCATCCGGGAGCTAGTGGAGCAGGGGGTAGACTGGGCTGTCCTACGGCAGTTGGTCCTTGACCACGGCGTGCTTCCGCTCCTTTACACCCGGCTGAAAGCCGTGGCCGAAGACTTGCTTCCGCCGCAGGAGGTGGCCCTTTTGCGACAGCTCTACCTGGTCAATGCCCAGCGCAATGTACGTTTGGTACAGGAACTGTTGCGGGTGTTGCGTTTCCTGGCCGCTCAGGGAATTGAAGCGCTTCCGCTTAAGGGGCCGGCCCTGGCTATGCAGGCTTATGGGGATGTCTCCATGCGTGTGATCAGCGACTTGGACATCCTCATCCATCGCCAGGATTTTTATCGCGCCTATAACTTGTTGCCCCAACTTGGCTATGTTCCTCGTGTGTCCCTCAGTGGCCGCGAGGGTAAATGGATCTTACGCTCAGCCACAGAACTTGAGTTCACTAACCAGCGCGGGCTATTATTAGATGTTCATTGGGCGGTTTATCAATGGCTCTGGCCTATCAAGTCGGACGTTTTCTGGCAGCAAACACGGTCCTTGCCCCTGAACGGTGTGGACGTCCAGATGCTCTCGCCGGAGAACACGCTGTTGATGCTTTGCGTCGTCGGCACCAGGGACCAATGGTTCCAGCTGAAGCTCGTCGCCGACCTAGCCCATCTTATCCACGCCCATCCCGACCTGAATTGGGAGGCTCTCTTGGAGCGCGCCCACAAGCTTGGGGCGTGGAAGCTGCTCTGTCTTGGCCTTAGCTTGGCTTGTGAGGTGGGCGGCGTTGAGCTTCCGCCAGAAGTGGGCGATGCCGTCGGGCTTGATCTTGCTGCCCGCAAGCTTGCCAATGCGCTGAAGGGGCGATTCTTTATCTCCATGGACGAACGAAGGGAACAATCGGCTTCGTTGCTCCCCTTGAGCGAGCGCCTGCGAGACTCGCTCTATTACGCGTTGACGCCCAAGCAGAGGGATTGGGAATGCATCAACCTGCCGGATTCGCTCTATGCTTTATATTATATGGTCCGGCCCTTTCGCTTGCTCGCCGCGTACAGTACGGCTCTCGTGCGCTCTCTTGCTAGGCGCTGGGCGCTGCGGCGTGATGATACGCCTTGACACGGGTTTGCTTTTGCGGTATAATAAATTGTAGATTGCTATTTGGTGATAAAGTTCACTTTCAACTTTCTAATATGTGTTTTTAGTGCCGCTTGATGTCGCCACTGGGCATTCGGCCTTTAGTGCTGAGGCTCAGCCGCCGGCCAGCTTCGTAGGCATGACCACATCCTGGGCGGCGGATCGCATAGCTTCGCCTCGTTTCCGTGCATGACGTATGGCAAATGTACGGAACGGCGGAGCCTGCCAGGGTGAAGCGAGAAACCCCTACATGCCCTCATCTGATCGCCAACCGAACTCTACTAAGGTCACTATTGAGTTAGACCGCCCGCTCCTTGTGCTCAGTCCGCAGCAAGTCTCTCTCATTGATGCGGCGTTGGCCGAGCTGGGGCCTTTCAGCGAGGTGCGGCTGGTCAAGAACAAGGGCAAGCTGCGCTACATCATCCGCTTGGAGAGCGTGGACATTTTGTCCGAGCTATGAGGGGAACGCGGCTAGACAAAAGCGTATAACGTTAGGAAGAGGCTTCGTCAGAGGTGAAAGATTCCCGGAAGCCCCTTCGTATATCTACATGTTGTACGACGCGGCGGGGAAACGATGAAAGTGCTCTCCATCTTTGGCACGCGCCCCGAGGCCATCAAGATGGCCCCGGTGGTCCAAGAGCTGAAGCGCCGCCCTCGCGAGATCGTCAGCCGGGTGTGCGTCACCGCGCAGCATCGCCAGATGCTGGATCAGGTTCTGACCCTTTTCGGCATCGTCCCGGACTATGATCTGGATCTGATGCAACCCGACCAATCCTTGAGCCAGCTCACGGCGCGCGTCTTTGAGCAGCTTGATCCTGTGTTGGCGGCCGAGAAGCCCGATTGGGTGCTCGTCCAAGGGGATACGACCACAGTCATGGCCGCGAGCCTAGTGGCCTTTTATCATCGGGTCAAGGTGGGGCATGTGGAAGCCGGCCTGCGCACCGGCCGCCGCTATGAGCCTTTCCCTGAGGAGATCAACCGCCGCGTGGCCAGCGTGGTGGCCGATCTTCATTTCGCCCCCACCGGACGCGCTCGGGAGAACCTCCTGCGCGAGGGTGTGCCTGACGAGGCCATCCGCGTCACCGGGAACCCGGTCATCGACGCCCTGAGGATGGTCGCCGACCTGCCCTATAGCCCGGATG
>Ga0315298_1011664_pt1 | contig 10259 bp, 9 predicted proteins | sample WHS_1_MG_FD_203077 | JGI IMG/M metagenome (GOLD analysis project Ga0315298, IMG submission 203077) | Extremophilic microbial mat communities from Washburn Hot Springs, YNP, Wyoming, USA - WHS_1_MG | ecosystem: Environmental > Aquatic > Thermal springs > Hot (42-90C) | place: USA: Wyoming...
CGGGTAGCGATGGTAGCAGTGCGTCCACTTGCTCGTCTGAGATTTCTTGCAGTGGGCGAAGGACCAGGAAGGGTCCGGTGCCAAATCGGACAAATCGAGCGGCCAGCGCTCCAACTCACAGCCCATCACTCATCACTACCTGGCCGCCTATGATGGTCGCTAGCACCTTGGTCTCGCCGATCGCCTGGGGTTCTACCGTCAGGATGTCCCGGTCCAGTACCACCAGATCGGCCAGCTTGCCTGGCGTCAGCGAGCCCAACCGATCTTCCATACCCACGGCATAGGAGGCTCCCCACGTGTAAGCGCGAAGCGCCTCCTGGGCAGTCAGCCTTTGCTCCGGGTACCAGGCCTTTCCCGCCGGCCTGAGCTCGGCCGAGAAGCGCCCCACAGCTGCCTGCAGGCCAAGGAAAGGGTTGAGGTCTTCCACCGGGCAATCGGAGCCAAAGGCCAGTATTGTTCCTGCCTCCAGCAGACTTCGCCAAGCGTAGGCGTACTGACAGCGCTGGCCCCAGTAGCGCTCGGCCATAGGGGCATCTTGGGTAGCGTGAAGGGGTTGCATCGAAGCCACGATTCCCAGCTTAGCCAGACGCCCCACGTCTTCCGGTGCCAGCAACTGAACGTGCTCGATGCGGTGGCGGAGCCGAGGAAAGGCGGCGACGGCGGCCAGTGCATCTAGCGCCACTCGATTGGCCCGGTCGCCGATGGCGTGAATGGCCACGGATAGACCTCCGGCCGCCGCTCGGCAGACGATATCGGTCAGCTCCTCTAGCGTGTAGATAAGCAGCCCGTGGTTCTCCGGCTCACCGAGGTAAGGATCCAGCATAGCAGCCGTACGCGGGCCCAACGCACCATCGCTCATCACCTTGATGCCACCAAGGCGCAGCCAATCGTCTCCAAACCCGCCCCGTAGGTGAAGGGCCAGGACGTGCTCCAGTTCGGCAGCCTGAACGTACTTCACGATCCGCAGTCCCAGTCGCCCTTCAGCATGCAAGCACTGGTAGGCGTCGAAGGCGACCACGTCGTCCATGTCGTGCAACGCCGTCAGTCCCAGCTTCTGTGCGCGCCCCATGGCTTCCGGCAGGATGGCAGCCAACTGCCCTGAGTCTGGCCGGGGTATGGCGTCGTACAGCAGACGCATAGCAGCGTCGAAAAGCAGGCCGGTGGGCTGGCCGTCCGAGCTGCGCTCGATTCTTCCCCCGGCCGGGTCCACTGTATGCTCATCAATTCCAGCCAGGCGGAGGGCGGTGCTATTGGCGACTGCGGCGTGCCCGCTCTTGGCCATCAACGTCACCGGGTGCTGGTGAGCGACTGCGTCCAGATCGATCGCGGTAGGGAAGCGGCGCTCTGCCCAACGCTCCTGATCCCAACCATGCCCCTGCACCCACTCTCCCTCTGGCGTCTGGCTCACTCTCGCAGCCACTCGCTCCATCGCTTCCCGGAGGGAAGTGGTGCCAACCAGATTCACCTGCCGCAACGTGAGGGCGAAGTGAGCGAAATGGATATGGCTATCGGCCAGGCCAGGGATCACGCAGCGCCCTTCCAGGTCGAGGATGCGCGTCATCGGTCCAGCCAGGTCACGCACCTCTTCGTCGCCCACCGCCTGAATACGCTTCCCGCTAATGGCAACGGCAGAGGCCCTTGGCTTGGCCTGGTCCATTGTATGTACAATGCCATTGAGTAGGACTAGATCCGAAGCGGCCAAGACGGTCCCTCCTCAGCGTCGGATATCGGGTCGCTACAATGGCCTAGTAGTGCTGCCAGCCGCCGTACAGCCTCTGTCCAGGGACAGGGACCTTCGCCCAATAGACCGACTTGCTTTCCACCTCGGTGATGACCAGCGTTCGTAGGTCGGGGCCGCCGAAGGCGCAGTTGGTCACACCCTTCCCCGGAACAGGTATGAAGTCCACTACCTCCCCGTTGGGGGCTACGATATCCACTCGGCCCTCACCGTAGTGCGCCACATAAAGCCTGCCTTCGGCATCGAACGCCATGCCGTCCGGACCTGGTGTGCCGGACAGCCTAGCGAAGATGGCCCGTTCGCCGATGCGGCCATCGGGCAGTATCTCGTAGCGCAAGATGTGGTTCTTAGGAGTCTCAGCTAGGTAAACGTAGCGGCCGTCGGCGCTGACCGCTACTCCGTTCGGGAAAGCCAAGCCTTCATCTATTTGCTCCAGACGCCCGTCGGGAAAAACGCGGTAGAAGCCGCCGACGGGGTTATCAAGGGATGTGCCCCAGGGGTCCGAGAAGTACAGGACACCGTCGGGTGCGAACACCAGATCGTTGGCCCCGTTCAACTTCTGGCCACGGTAGTACTGGATCCAGCGAGTGATTTCCCCCTGGGGCGATACCTTGAGCACTCCGTGATTGTGCTCACCTTCATCAGCCACGTAGAGAATGCCCTCGCGGTCAAAGGCCAAGCCAGCCGGGATACCGCTAGTATTGGCGAACTCCCAGGCCACACCGTCGGCGTCGATCCGCATGATGGAACTGGAGAGCCAGTTGACGAAGTAAAGCCTGCCCTGCTCATCGAAAGCTGGTCCCTCGGGGGAATCGAAGCCGCTGACTAGGGTTTGCACGACCATCTCGTTGCCCACGCGCACCTCCACGGCCTTTCTCTGCGCCTTCGTCGCGCGGCAGACCCGAGGCTGGCGCCCAGGGGGCCACGGACAGGCACTTCCCTATTCTACTTCATAGCGGGCCGCGCTAGCGAAGGCAATTCCCGCCGGCGGGTTTGAATCCGGGCAGGATACCATCGCTCAGTACGAAGCGAAGCATCGCCCCGGGTTCTTCGGATCGATGCTTCGCTTCGTACGACCAGAGAGGCGAGGAGGCTAGATGAACAACGTGATCTTCGAGTCTCGCGCTTCCTGGATGTAGGTCCCCACTGCCCCGTACTGGTCGATGAGGTCTTCCCTCAGGTCCTTCTTGCCGATTCCCATGATCTCCATAGTCATTTCGCAGGCGATGATCTTGCCTCCCAATTCTTTGTAGTCCCGCACCAACTTCTCCAGCGCGGCCACATTGGCCTGCCGCATGCGCCGGCCGATCATCCACCTGCCCAGCCCTAGCAGATTCATCTTGGAGAGCGGGCCTTTCTCCAGCCCTCCCTTCCGGAGCCGCTGCAAGCCCCAGAAGGTGAAAAAGATGGTGGCTTCCATTCCCATCGCCAGCGCACCGTTGCCCACGATGAGAGCGCTGTATAGCTTGTCCATATCCCCGGAATGAAGAATGATAGTCGCCTTCTCGGCCACTGCCGGCTCTGCCACGTCCCTCTCTCCTCCCAGACGCAGCGTAGGTGCGTTAGCGCCTAATGCGAATCGTCCACACCCCGTCGCGTTCCTCGATCCCCAGCAACTCCAGCTTGAGCGCTCGTACGGCCATCGGTATTTCTTCTTTCGAGTTGGAGTGGGTACCCTCGACCACCACGATGTCTCCCGGCGCCGCCCTACGCAGGGCCTTTCGTGTTTCCACCAGCGGCACCGGGCAGGTCTGTCCCTTCACGTCTATCTTGATCTCTGCCATCGCCTCCTCCTGTGTCCCAGACCCCGTCTGGGTGCAGTCTGCACCTGGCATTCCGCCAGCCTATTCGGTGAACTGAACCACCACCTGCTGCACGTCCCAGAGATGCCCCACTTTCTCTTCGATTTCCTCGCGAATGTTGTTGGCGAACTGGTGGGTGGCGGGCAGGTCGATCACCACGCGCACCACTCCGTCCGCGATGCTCACCTCTCGCACGAGCTTGGTACGCACCAGGTCTAGCCCCACCACCGGGTTCATGACGTGCTTGAGCCGACGGGTGACTGCCTCGACAGTGGTTGGCTCGCGTTCGGCTACCAGACCGTGCCTCTCCTCATAGTTCTGGATGGCAGCACGCAGGCTATCCACCGCCAGCACGGAGCAATGAGTCTTGATAGGCGGCAGCCCACCCAAGGCATCGGAGGCTTCCTTCCATGTGATTTGCTTCGCTTCCTCAATGGTCTTCCCCTTGGCTAGCTCGGTGACGATCGAGCCGGTGGCGATATTGGAAGCGCATCCGTAAGATTCGAACTTGACATCTTCGATGCGATGGGTCTTCTCGTCCACTTTGAGATAGACGGCAACCATATCGCCGCAAGCCGGGCTGCCCTCGACAGCCTTGGCATCGGGATTCTCAATGCGCCCCACGTTGCGGGGGTGGCGAAAGTGCTCCATCACGATTTCACTATATGGCAGTGGCATATTCCCACTCCTTTCATTTCTGCCCTTCGGCTAGAGCCTCCTATTGGCCTCTGATACTAGCTGCTCTCGCTCAGCATCCTTGCCCAGGGGGCTAATGCGACGCAGGTCGCTCACGACCTCTGCCACTGCCTCGGCCACCGCATCCACATCGCTTTCCTGGTTGAAGCGGCCGAAGGTGAAGCGAACCGAGCCGTGAGCCCGCTCATGGTCGCCGCCTATGCCTAAGATGACGTGGCTGGCCTCCAACGAGCGGCTGAAACAGGCGGAGCCGGTGCTAACGGCGAAGCCGCGCATATCCAGATGTAGCAGCAGCGACTCCCCCTCCACGAAACGGAAGGACAGGTTAGCGTTTTGGGGCAAGCGTGCTTCGGGGTGCCCATTGAGCCGCGTGTATGGAACCTGGAGCAGCCTCCCGATGAGGCGATCGCGCATCGCCCGCAATCGCTCCGTCTCCTCAGGGGTTATCAGCTCGACCGCCTTGGCGAAACCCACCGCGCCGGCGATGTCTTCCACGCCGGGCCGAAGGTCGAACTCCTGAAAGCCACCGTCCATGAACTTGCGGATGGGCGTGCCCGCCCGTATGTAGAGGGCCCCCACCCCACGGGGCCCATGAATGGTGTGCGCCGATAGCGTCGCCAGGTCCACCCCGATCTGGTGCACATCCAAGGGCAGGCGAGGGAAACTGTGCGTGGCGTCCACGTGCAGGAGCACACCTCGCTCCCTGCAAATGGCGGCGACGGCTGTCAAGTCCTGCGTGGTCCCGATCTCCTGATTTGCAGCCTGAATAGAGACTAGCGCGGTCTGGGGAGTGATGGCCTGGCGCAGGTGCTCGAGGTCTACGCGTCCGCTCTCATCTACTCGCACGTAGGTAACCGCGAAACCCTGGCGCTCCAGGGAGCGAGCGGAGTGCAGGACCGGGAAGTCCTCGATAGGAGTGGTGACGATGTGGCGCCCCTTCTTCTCCGCCAAGGCCAGCGCCACCCCTTTGATGGCCATATTGCTCGATTCGGTGCTGCCAGAGGTGAAGATGACTTCTTCGGCTTTGGCGCCAAGACGGCGGGCGATGGTAGCCCGAGCCTGCTCTAGAGCGTCGCGAGCATCGATGCCAAGAGAGTAACCGAACTGCGAAGTGGCCACGGCGTAGATGTCGAAGAAGTAAGGCTTCATCGCTTCCAGGACTCTCTCGTCCAGCCTGGTAGCCGCGGCATTGTCGAGATAGACGAACCGCTCCAACAAGGGGGGAACCTCCTCGGCACCAGGCCGGCTACGCGATGCGGAAGCAAGCCAGCGGCGCCATTGGTCTTCAATACGACACGACGATTACACTGGTTGTTACTAAAAGTATTATACCATCTATTCTCGGTCGGGAAGTAGATTCAGCCGTTCAACCTTGGATTTGGTCGTACACCTCCATATGCTCAGGGTCCTCTTCGGCGGGAAGCACCCTCTTCAATAGCGAGCCCATGCCCGCTGGCCCCCAAAGGAAGCTCCCCTTCTGCCCTGGCTCGAAGCCCAAGCCACTAGCATCGGGCAGGAAAAAGGCCGGTCTGCTATCTTGGAAGCAGACGATCTGACCGGCATGCTCGCGCAGCAACCCGTCGCGCTGTTGCAAATAAGCCCTGGCCTGCTCCACCAGACTCTGGCGCTCCCTGGGCTCGTCGGCAGAGAGCGTCCGCTCAACGTAGAACTGCGGGTGGGTCCACCGGCTCCAATCATCCCCCGAGAGTTCGATGTCGTCAGCTCGGGCACTGCCCAGCTTAGCGTCGTGGGCCAGCCGCAGAGGATTGCGATCCCACAAGAAGGGGGCTTGCCCGTAATCGGCCAGCGGGTCCACTCCCATGAAGCGACAGGCAGTAGCATCGGTGGCGACCACGTTGTTGCCGGCTATCAATACCTCCGTATCTGCTCCCCATCCATCCCACTCCTTGCCGTTCTGCCCTACCAGACCATCCACGACGCAAAGATCGGGGCGGAAGATGAGGCCCATATCCACCAGTACCCGTGGCAGGCGAATGAGTGAGTGCAGATAGCGCCGAGGGCAGCCGTAGATGCTGATAGGAGGAAGTCCAAACAGGTTCTTCAAAGTGAGCGTGACCCCGGCTGAAACGTGCGACTTCATCTTGGCTACAGAGACGACGAAGTCCACATTTGCCAGCTCTCGACTCAAGGTGTAGCGGCTGAACATCAGACCACCGCCGGGCACGCCCAGCTCGACGAACGGTGCCTGGTTGAGGTCGATCGTTCGAACGTTGAAGCCCTTCAGCGCCTGCGCGTAGCCAGCGCTAGCGTAGATATCCGTGAAGCTGACCTGAGTGGTAGTCGGCGCCTCGCCGATGACGATTTCACCCTGGTAGTGCCGACGGATAGCGGCCACTACTCCTCTCAACACCGCGGGGTCTGTTAGGGCTTGCAGGCGGCCACGATACCGAGCCAGCTCCTGGCCGGCCATATTGGGCTTGAGGAAGACCTTTCGCTTGCCCTGGAGAGCCCGTTGCAGGTCCACCACCTGATCGATAGCCTCGGCGACTCGACTCTCGATTTCCGTGTCCGTGGCCTCAGGTGGGCAATGCAGCACACTCACCTTGTACTTGGCTGACGTCGGTTTGGCTTCGGGCAGCGTCCGCACATATAGGATCGGCGTCCCCGACTTGGTGCCAGTCGGCTCAGTAGGGCCATTGGCACAAGCCGACAACAGCGACGAAGCCGTTACCAAGCCCAAACCGAGCGCGCGCAGAAAGGCGCGACGGGAGACCGGTTTCAGAACTTCCCTCGCCCTACCAGGAGAGGTTCGGCCAGGTACCGATGCGACCCGAACGTGGCCCGCGGCGGCGCTACTATCGGTCAATGCTTACCCCCTTAGCATTATGCTAGGATTGGCCAGCCGGTCTGTCAAGGAAGCAGGGCCCGCATAGCGCAGCGACGGCGCCGGCCTTCGGTGGCTGGCTCACCTGTAGCGGGCTGTTGAATTGATGCTGCCGATGGCGCTCGGGCAAGATTCTCAGCCTCACCCTGCCGGCGGATGGAAGCTTGCCGCTTGTTGCGCAGGCGCTGCAAAAGTGCTAATCTGGTGTCGTTACGTAATGTGGCTCTGAGAGCGGCCCGCTTATGCCGGCCAGGAGTACCGCCGTGTTCGCAGTCCCTGATGCTTTGGCCGGATTCTACCTAGCTTGCTTCCTGCTGGGGCTAGCCTTCGTGCTGGTCTCGGCTCTCGTCGGGCTGGGCCACGACATTCTCCACCTGCCGGGAGTACACGTCCACGGCGGTGATGGTGGCGTCGACGCTCTCGCCTCGGCCCACCATGCCGTTTCCTCCCTCGATGTTGCCAGCGGACACGACGTTGCGTCCGAAGGCAGCCATGCCGCAGGCGGCCACGTCGGCACTGCCGATGACTCCCTCGCCCACCAGGCGGGAGACCGCGGCGCTGGGGCGAAAGTGTGGGCCTCGCCTTTCAACCTTATGACCGCGATGGCCTTTCTCACCTGGTTCGGCGCGGCTGGCTACATTCTGCACGCTGTCCTGAACTGGTGGCCGCCACTGACCCTCCTCTTAGCCCTCATACCTGGCCTGCTTGCCGCCTGGCTGGTGTTCCTCTTCCTGGTGAAGATTCTGCTTCCTGGCACCCTGCCTGGCGACGCCAGCGATCGCGAGGTACTGGGCCAGTTGGGCAAGATTTCGCTGCGTGTTCCAGCCGGCGGGGTCGGCGAGGTAGTCTACACCCTGGAAGGCTCGCGCCACAGCGATGGTGCCACCAGTGTAGATGGCCTTGAGATCCCGGAAGGCACCGAAGTAGTCATTGTCGGCTTCGAGAAAGGAATCGCCCAGGTCGAGCCGTATGTCCGATATCGGCAGGTGAAGAGCGGGAAGGAGAAGAGTGAAGGCTAGAACGCGGGAAGACAGCCTGCTTTATGCCTGCCGATCTTGTTAGGTACTGTCCGCATCACTTGGCGCTCGCTAAGCAAGAGGCCCGCTAAACAGGAGGAAGAAGATGTTGCCTATGTTGGCCGTGCCCATGGCCCCAGAGGATGATGCCGGTGCTATCATCTTCACGATCGTCGTTCTGGCCGTTCTTGTTCTGCTGACCATCCTCTGGATCTGGGCTCGCCTGTTGCGCAAGGTAGGTCCCAACCAGGCCCTGATCGTGTACGGTTTCGGCGGCACCCAAGTCATCACCGGCGGAGCCAAGATGGTCATCCCTATGCTGCACTCCTGCCGAGACCTTTCGTTGGAGCTCATGTCGTTTGACGTGGCACCTCAGCAGGACCTCTACACTCAGCAGGGCGTGGCCGTCACTGTGGAGGCAGTGGCGCAGATCAAGGTCAAATCGGATCGGGAGAGCATCCTCACCGCCGCCGAACAATTCCTTACCAAGTCTCCTGAGCAGCGAGAGGGGCTTATCAGGCTGGTGATGGAGGGGCACCTGCGCGGCATCGTTGGCCAGCTGACGGTCGAACAGATCGTCAAAGAGCCCGAGATGGTGGCAGCCAAGATGCGCCTCACCTGTGCCGACGACATGAACAAGATGGGCCTTGAGGTGGTCAGCTTCACCATCAAGGAAGTGAAAGACAAGAACGACTACATTGCCAACATGGGCAAGCCAGACATCGCTCTCATCAAGAAGAAGGCCGACATCGCCAACGCTGAGGCTCTGCGCGACACGCAGATTCGCCAGGCAGAGACGATGCGAGAAGCGGCCGTGGCCCGCGCTGCGGCCGACCAGGAGCGAGTGATTGCCGAGGCGGCCTCGCAGACGCGGCAAGCCGAAGCCCAGCGCGACCTGGCCCTCAAGAAAGCCGAGTTCGAGGCCGCGATCAAGCGCCAGCAGGCTCAGGCCGACAAAGCCTACGACATTCAGGCCAACATCATGCAGCAGCAGGTGGTGGCCGAGCAGGTCAGAATCGAGCGCGTCCAGCGTGAGGAGCAGATCAAGGTGCAGGAGGCCGAGATCCTGCGCCGCGAGCGTGAGCTTACTGCTACCATTCTCAAGCAGGCCGAGGCAGAGAAAGCGCGCATCGCCACTCTGGCCGAGGCGCAGCGCCAGAAGATGGTCGCCGAGGCCGCCGGCCAGGCCGAGGCCGTGCGCGTGGAAGGCTTGGCTCAGGCCGAGGTTATCCGGGCCAAGGGTGAGGCGGAAGCCGAAGCTATGCGCGTCAAGGCCGAGGCCTTCCAGCAGTACAACCAAGCCGCCATCCTCGACAAGCTACTTGGGGCCGTACCCGAAGTAGTGCGCAACATGGCCGAGCCACTGGCTAAGGTGGACAAGATCACCATCGTCTCGACCGGATCGAACGATCACATTGGCGCCAGCCAGGTAACCGGCGATGTCGCTCGCATGATCGCGCAGGCCCCTGCCTTGCTAGAGACGCTTACCGGCATCAAGATCGCAGACCTCATGGCCCGTGTGCCGGCTCTGCGCGATTTAGCAGCCGAGCCGAAAGCGAAAGGGGATGGGGAATTGACCTCGCCTACGAAGTAGGTGCCGCGCCCGTACTGCGGTTGCCGCTCCCAGGCCAAGTAGTTCAGATAGGCAAAGGGACTGCTGCCAGCCACAGGCAGCAGTCCCTTTGCGTGTGCTGGCTGTCCAAGTAAGCCGCGATCTGTCCGATCTCCGTGTTATGCTTAGCATGACATGAGAGATCGCAGAAGGAGCAGAGGTATGGGCGCGCGTTATGGGGACGCGTCGGCCAGGGGAACGGGAGCCAGCGAAAGCACAACGGCCGTGGCGCAGGAGGTTCTGGCTGGAAGCAGCGCCAAGCGCGGCCTCGCGCGCGTGCTGCCTTTTCTGGGGCCGGCCTTCGTGGCCGCGGTGGCCTATGTCGACCCCGGCAACTTCGCCACCAACATCGCTGGCGGGGCGCAGTTCGGCTATCTCTTGTTATGGGTAATCGTAGCCTCCAACCTGATGGCTATGCTGATTCAAGCTCTCTCAGCTAAGCTGGGGATCGCTACGGGACGCAACCTGGCCGAGGTCATTCGAGACGAGTTCCCTAAGCCTTTGGTCTACCTTATGTGGGTAGTAGGCGAGGTAGTGGCGATCGCTACCG
>Ga0315298_1011666_pt1 | contig 10258 bp, 9 predicted proteins | sample WHS_1_MG_FD_203077 | JGI IMG/M metagenome (GOLD analysis project Ga0315298, IMG submission 203077) | Extremophilic microbial mat communities from Washburn Hot Springs, YNP, Wyoming, USA - WHS_1_MG | ecosystem: Environmental > Aquatic > Thermal springs > Hot (42-90C) | place: USA: Wyoming...
TTGACCAGCTTGGCTACCCCAAGCAGTTTCGGTGCCAGGCCGAGGTCCTTGCCGTGCGCCACGTCGGCTTCGGTGATGCCTTCAATGCCCTGGCACTCTACGTCGCTCAAGCGCACGCGGCTGTGGAAGGCGATCGACGCGAGGATGGCCATCTTGGCGGCCGCGTCCTTGCCGCTCACGTCCTCGGTTGGGTCAGCCTCGGCGAAGCCGAGCTCTTGCGCCCTCTTCAGCGTTGGCTCGTATTCGGCGCCCGTCTCGGCCATCGCCGAGAGGATGTAGTTCGTCGTCCCGTTGACGATACCCATCACGCTCGTCACCTCGGCCGCGGCGAGCGACTCGCGCAGCACCTTGACCACCGGCACAGCGCCCACTGCGCTGGCCTCAAAGCGCAAGAACGTGTGGTTATCTTGGGCCGTCTGGAGCAGCTCGGCGCCGTGCTGCGAGAGGAGCTGCTTGTTGGCGGTCACGACCGCCTTGCCAGCCTTGAGGGCGGCGAGCTGGAAAGTGCGCGCCGGCTCGATGCCGCCGATCAGCTCAATGACGATGTGGATGTCAGGATCGTCGACGATCTCGGCGAAGTCGGCAGTGACCGGCACACCCTCGGGCACGAGCGCGGCGTGCTCCGGGTTACGCTCCAGCACGCGGCGCAGCACGATGTCCTTGTCGGTCGCCAGACGAATAGCTTCGGCGTTCGCCTGCAGCAGACGACCCACTCCCGAACCGACAGTGCCGTACCCCAACAGACCGATGCCTACTGTCTCCACGATCCCGCCCTCCGCTGATCGCTTGTTTGTCGTGTCTCTGGCAACCCTGGCGTAACCACTGCGCTGGCCTCCTCACCCGGGCGGCCCGGGCTCGCGCCCTCCGTGACGGATGATTGCCTGGGCGATGCGCCCACGGAGGCGACCGGCACCTCGTGCAGAGGTCGCTGCAGACGGATCAGGTCGTCCCAGCTCTCGCGGGCAATCACGACGCGCGCCGCACCATCGCTCACGAAGACGACCGCCGGCCGCGGCTGAGCGTTGTAATTGTTGGCCATCGAATAGCCGTACGCGCCCGTGCTCGGCGTGACGAGAAGGTCGCCGACTTCTGGCGGGGCGACCTTCACGTCGCGCACGAGGATATCGCCCGATTCACAGTGCTTGCCAGCTACCGTTACCTCGACCGTCGCCGGCACGGTGGCCTTGTTCGCCAGCATCGCCTCGTAGCGCGAACCATAGAGCATCGGGCGAATGTTGTCGCTCATGCCGCCGTCGACGGCGACGTAGGTGCGCACGTCGGGAATCTCCTTGATCGTGCCCACGCGGTAGACGGTCACGGCCGCCTTGCCGGCAATCGAGCGCCCCGGCTCGACGAGCACCTTGGGCATAGGCAACCCGCGCCGAGCGACTTCCTGCCGCGTCGCCGTAATCGTCACCTCGGCGAGCTCAGCAATCGAGGACGGGTGGTCGCGCGCCGTGTAGCGAATGCCCAAGCCACCGCCGAGGTTCACCACGGCGCACGCGAAGCCGAAGCGCTCTCGCCACCGTTGCGCCTCGGCGAAGAGCACTTCGATCGCCGAAGCGTACGAGGAGAGATCGAAGATCTGCGAGCCCAGGTGCGCGTGCACGCCGCGCAACTCCAGGTGCGGCGCCGCCAGGCAAGCTTGCACCGCGCGGGCCGCGATATCGTGATCGAGGCCAAAGCCGAACTTGGAGTCGTGCTGGCCGGTCTGGACGTAGCGGTGCGTCGCCGGCGTTATCCCCGGCGTGAGCCGGACGAGCACTGGCTGGCGCAGGCCGCGCTCGGCGGCGAGGCGCTCGAGGAGGTCAATCTCAGCGAAGGAGTCGACCACGAAGCAGCCCACGCCGCTGTCCAAGCCGAGTTCGATCTCGCTGGCGCTCTTGTTGTTGCCGTGGAAGTAGATGCGCGCGGCCGGGAAACCGGCCGCGCGCGCCGTGAAGAGCTCGCCCCCCGAGGCCACGTCGAGCGAGAGGCCCTCCTCGGCGATGAGCTGGCACATGGCGACGCAGGTGAATGCCTTGCTCGCGTAGACGATCTCATGCTGGGCTCCCATGCGACTGAACGCCTCGCGGTACGCGCGACACTGGTGGCGCAGCGCTAGCTCGTCGTAGACGAACAGGGGCGTGCCGAACTCGTCGGCCAAATCGACCACGTCGCAACCGCCGATCTCAAGGTGGCCGCGCTCGTTGTGGCGCGTCGTCTCCGGATAGATGAGCGTGTGCGTCATGGACGAATCGTATCAGGGCCCCGCGTGAGCACAAAGGATGCCCGGGCCCTCCGTCGACTGCGGGCCGCCTCGCGCCTGGGCGCACACCGACGGGCGCGGCGCACTATACTGCACCCGGCAGAGTCTCGCTGGCACGAAGAAAGACGCGCAGGAGGACGCAGCGTGCTCGGAGATTGGTCCACCAGTGACTGGCAGGCACTCCGCGGCGGACCGTCGGGAGCGCTCCGATGAGCCCACGGCGGTTCGACGGCAAGACCGCGCTCGTGGCCGTTGGCCACGAGCGCGTCGCCTTAGCCGTCGCGCGGCGGCTGGCGGCAGAAGGCGCCAACGTCGTGCTCCTGGGTGCCGACGAGGGACGTTTGCGCGCTCTCGAAGACGAACTTGCGGCAGACTACGGTGTGCCCGCGTACGGCCTGACGGCCGACGTCGCCAAGGCACGCGCGATCGAGATCGCGTTGGGCGAGACAATGCGCGTCTTCGGCGGCCTCGATGTGCTCGTCACTGGCTTGCACGACCGAACTGCAGCCGACACAGACCCCCTCGCGGACGCCCCCGCCGCCCAGGGTACCGGAGGGCGTGCCAGCCAGACTGGGTCCCACTTGCCAGCAAACGAACCTCTCATTGGCCATCGTCAGCCGGTGAAGCGTCAAACTCCGCTTCCCCTCGACCTCGACGATGAGATGTTCGCCAGGAGCGTGCAGACGGGCCTGCAGCCCGTCTACGCCGTCTGCCAGCGCGCGGCGCGACTGCTGATTGGTCAAGGTCGAGAGGGAAGCTTCGTGGTCGTGGGTGAGGGCGGCGGCGAGGGCGGCGCGGGCGGGCCCGCCCGCGCCGCCCTCGCCGCCGCCCTCGCCGGCCTCGTCAAAGCCATGGCGATCGAGCTTGCCCCGCACGGTATCCGCGTGAACGGCATCGCCGCGTCCCTGTCCGCACCCCACTCCGCACCCACGCTAGCGGCCCCTGCGGCGCCCGCGACGCGGGTGCCGCAGGAAGCGGCACTCTCGCTCCCCCAGGCCCCGGCCGCCTCAATCACCCTGCAGTTGCCGACGCCCTTGCTCGACGCCGCCGTGACGGCCGACGACGTCGCGGCGACGGCCGCCTTCCTGGCGTCGGCCGCCGCCTCCTACCTCGTCGGCGTCGTCCTCCCAGTCGATGCCGGCTTGGGAGCGGCCCGATGAACCGCCCCTTCGCCGACAGGGTCGTCGTCGTCACGGGGGGCACGCGCGGCATCGGCCTGGCCAGCGCGCGGCGCTTCGCTCTCGCGGGCGCCGGAGTCTTCCTCTGCGGCATCGACGAGGAGCGGCTTGAGGCCGCCACTGCCGAACTCGAGGGCCTCGGCGCGACCGTCGCCGGCCTACGCTGCGACGTCACCGACCCCGGACAACTCGACGCCCTGTTCAGCGAGACGATGCGACTCTTCGGTCGCCTCGACGTGTGCGTTACCGCCGCCGGAGTATGTCCGTCGACGCCACTCGGCCAGGTCACGCCCGCCGAGCTGCGACACACACTTGCGGTCAACGTTGAGGGACTCTTCCTGGCCTCGCAGAAAGCTGCCGCCTGCATGGGGTCTGGCGGCGGTTGCATCGTCCACGTGGGCTCCGTGAGCGGCGTCGTTGCCGACCGCGAGGGCGCCGCCTCGGTCTACGACGCGAGCAAGGGCAGCGTGCACCAGATCACGCGCGCCCTGGCCGTCGAGCTCGCGCCGGCGCGCATCCGCGTCAACGCCGTGGCTCCCGGCTGGATCGCCACCGATATGACGGCTTTCCTGCAAAGCGACCCCCCGCAACTGGCGGCCGCCCTCGCCGGCATCCCTCTCGGTCGTCTCGGTCACCCGGACGAAGTCGCCGAACTCATCGCCTTCCTCGCCTCCGACGACGCGGCCGCCATCACCGGCGCCATCGTGCCCGTCGACGGCGGCATCCTCGCTCTCTAGGGCCTCTCGCGGGCCTTGCTAGGGCTGCGCAGGAGATCAGTACTCGATGCCCTCGCGTGCCAGCACGCCAGCGTCGTAGTAGTGCTTCACGGCGCGCATCTCGGTGACGAGATCGGCGGCCGCCACGACTTCGTCGGGCGCCCGCCGCCCAGTCAGCACGAGCTCGACCGAGCGTGGCTTCTCGCGCAGCAGAGCGAGTACGTCAGCCAGGGGCAGCAAGTCGAAGTAGAGCGAAGTGATCAGTTCGTCGAGGATGACGAGGTCGTACTCGCCCGACATCACGAGCTGGCGGGCCTTGGCAAAACCGCGCGCCGCTGCCGCGAGGTCATCGCCCGTAACCTCGCCCTTGCGGACGTAGTGGTCGAGGCCGGCCTGCACCACGTCGATACCTAACCTGCGGGCGGCGCGGATCTCGCCGTAACTTGGGTCAGCCTTCATGAACTGCACGATGACGACGCGCAGATCTTTACCGACCGCGCGCAGCGCCAGTCCGAAGGCGGCCGTGGTCTTCCCCTTGCCGTCGCCCGTGTAGACCTGGACGTACCCACGCTCGAGCTTGCTCATCGCGACACGCTTCAACGGTACGAGTAGAAGCCGGCGCCAGCCTTGCGTCCCAGCTTCCCGGCCGCCACGTAACGGCGCAGCAGCGGACACGGCCGATATTTCGGGTCGCCCAGTTCGCCGTGCAGTGTCTCCAGGATGGCCAAGGTCGTATCGAGGCCGACCAGGTCGGCAAGTGCCAGAGGACCCATGGGGTGGTTCGCGCCGAGCTTCATGCCGGCGTCGATCTCTTCGGCACTGGCGACGCCCTCCTGCAGGGCAAAGACGGCCTCGTTGATCATGGGAAAGAGGATGCGATTCACGACGAAGCCCGGCGAGTCGGCGACCGTGATCGGCGTCTTCCCGCAGCGCTCGGCGAAGGCGCGCGCCGTAGCGACCGTCTCGTCGCTCGTCTCCAGTCCGCGCACGACTTCGACCAGCGCCATCGCCGGCACCGGATTGAAGAAGTGGATGCCGACGAAGCTCTGCGGTCGACCGGTGTAGGTCGCCAACTTCGTGACCGACAGACTGGACGTATTGGTCGCCAGGACGGCTTCGGGGCGCAGCGTCTGCGCCGCGGCTTCCACGAGCTCCCGTTTGACCGCGAGAACTTCGGGCGCCGCCTCAATGAAGAGGTCGGCGTCGGCACCCGCAGCGAGGTCGAGGGACGTAGTAATGCGCGCGAACACCGCTTCACTCTCGGCCGGCTGGAGCTTGCCTTTCTCAACTTGGCGCGCCAAGTTCTTGCGAATCGCATCCACACCACGCGCGATGAACTCATCGGCGACATCTGTCATCACGACTGCGAGACCCGCTTGCGCCGCTACCTGCGCGATCCCGGCACCCATCTGGCCAGCTCCCGCAATCAACACCTTCTCAACGTTCACCACAGTCCTCCTCAGCACTCTGCGCACCCACTTACCAGGGCTGCACGTGCCTCCCCTCATGTTTCTTGGCCAAGGAGACGATACTGCCCTGAAGAAGCGGCTCTCACCGGAATGCTACTATAGGTCACGCCTATGAACTGCAAGTTCCTCGACTCTTACGACGCCGAGATCGACGGCGAGACGGTCGAGGTTTGGTACTGCCGCAAGCGCGACCCCTTCGTTCTCGGCTCCAGCCTCGAGCAGGCCCTGCGCACCTGTTCCAGCTGTCGGTTAGCCGACTACACGCGTCCGCCGGCGGAACTCGTGCAGGAGGTCGAGCGACGCAACCAAGAGCTCGTCGCCTTGAGCGCGATCGTCACCGCGGTCAACTCCTCCCTGGAGCTCAACACCATTTTGACGACGGGCCTGGATAAGGCCCTGGAGATCCTTCAGCTCGATGCCGGGTGGATCAGCCTGAGCAATGACGACACGCTCGCCTTAGCTCTCGCGCGCGGCCTCTCTCCGCGCTTCACCAACCAACTCGCTCACCTGGACGCCGACCACCCCATCGCCAAGTTGGTGAGCGAGGGCAGTGAGGCCATCGTCGTCGATGACGCCGATGCAGCGAGACTGGGCTTGAAGGAGTGTCAGCGCGAGGGTTTGAGCACGCTCGCAGGTGTGCCGCTGCGGGCACAGGGACGCCTTCTCGGCGCCCTCTTCCTCGGTTCGCACGGCAGGCGTGCGTACTCGGCCGACGACATGTACTTCATCGGCGCCGCCGGCGCCCAGCTCGCCTCAGCCATCGAGCGTGCTCTCCTCTACCGCGAGCAACTCCTGCGCGCCGAGCGGCAACGCTTGCTCCTCGACGCGGCCGAGAAGCTCAACTTGCGCCTCGAGTCCTCGCTCTCCAGCACCATTCTCGAGGAGGCCTGCCGCCTCATGGACGCCGACAAGGCCGCCCTCATGATCGTCCGCGGTGACGTGCTGGTTGCTGAAGAAGTGCTCGGCCTCAGCGCCGGTTTTCGTCGCCTCGTAGCTCTGCCTCTGGACGACTCACTGTCCGGTCGCGCCGTGAGCCAAGGTGTCACCGTGGCCGTCGAGGACGTCGATCAGGAGCCGCTGGTCGATCCCTACCTGGTCTCCGCGGGCGGCTACCGAGCGTTTATCACGGCGCCCCTTCAGGTCCACGACCATCGCTACGGAGCGATCACCGTCTACTACACCGCCGTGCATCGTTTCAGCGACGACGAAAAGACGATGCTGCGCACGTTCGCTAACCAAGTGGCGATCGCCCTCGATAACCAGCGCCTCATGCGCGAAAAGGACGCCATGGCGGTGCGCGACGGCCTCACAGGTGTCTACAACCGCAGCTACCTCGAACTCACGCTCGAGCACACGATGAAAGAGGTGCACCGCAACAACAGCACCGTGAGCTTGCTCTTCCTCGACGTGGACGACTTGAAGCGCGTCAACGATGCGCTGGGTCATCAGGCTGGCGACCGGCTGTTGAAGGAGTTTGCCACGCTGCTCACTTCCTGCTGCCGCGAAACCGACACCGTCGTGCGCTACGGCGGCGATGAGTTTGTCGTCCTCATGCCCAACACCGACGCGGGTGGCGCCCGGTACGTCGAACAGAAGATCGCCCAGGCGCTGGCCCAGCGCAACCAGAGCGGCGCCCATAGCGTGCCCCTGTCGGCCGCCAGGGGTGTCTACACAACTGACTGGACCGACGCCGAGCAGCTCCTCCACGAGGCCGACAAACGGATGTACGAGATGAAGCGCCGTCGCCAGGCTAAGATCGACAAAGCCTGACCCGCACCGTTGCGGCTGGTACGATAGCCGCGTGAGACGCTTCCAGAGAATCGTTGACGAGATGTTCCTGCAGCGAATCGCGCCTGCAGACCGCGGAACGGCGCTGCGCGCGAGCCCTTCGGGGGTGCTCACCTGATGCGCCTCGCCGTCGTCCAGTTGCGTGACGCTCCGCCCGACACGGCCGCCAACCTCGCGCGTTGCCTGCGCTTCCTCCAGGAAGCGGCCGATCGAGGCGCCGACCTAGTCGTCTTCCCCGAGATGGCCCTCACCGGCTACTACCTCGACCAAGAGATGGCCCGTCGCGCGGCGAGCGTGGCGCCCGCATTCGCACGGGTGCGTGCCGCCGTCGACCAGCTCGGCCTCTCCGCCGTCGTTGGTTTGCCGCTCTTCCAAGGGGAGGCACTGCTGAACGCTGTAGCTGTGCTTCGCCCGGAGGTCGAACCCGAGCTCTACGCCAAGACACATCTCTTCCGCCGTGAGAAAGAGTGGTTCACCCCGGGCGCCCGCTTGTGGCACGGCGAGGTGGCTGGCTGGCACTGCGGCATCCTGCACTGCTACGAGATCGGCTTCCCCGAGATCGCCCGCTCACTGGCGCTGCAGGGCGCACGCCTCTTCTTGGCGCCGGCCGCCTTTGGCCGACCGCGCGAGCTCATTTGGAACACCATGACGATCGCTCGCGCCTTGGAGAATACGGCCTACCTGGCGGCCGCCGCGCAGGCGGGCACCAGCGGTAACATCTCGTTCTTGGGTCACAGCCGCATCGTCGATCCCCTCGGACACATCCTCGCTGAGGCAGACGAGGAAGAGACCCTGATCGTCGCCGACCTCGACCCGGACGTGATCGCCTCCGTGCGCCGCGGACGCAGCGACGCCAACGACTACCTCGCCGACCGGCGACCGGAGCTTTACGAGCCGGTCACGCGACCCCCGGCGGAACCACCCCGCTCGGCCAACTCGGATTCGACCGCTTTGGCGTACTGAACCTGCATGCTAGCCAGCGTCGCCCGGTAGTCCTTCAGTTCCACGTTACTTTGCTGCGCGACTACATCGATCATCACGCGCAGCAGCTCGATAGCTAGGTGGGCGTCGCCAAGGTCGCGGAGCTCCCGCGTCTCGTCAGTCAGGCCCAACTTCTGATAGCCGAGCGTGACCAAGGTGATCATCATGTCACCGGCCACGTCGGCTACACGCAGCCGCTTGAGCTCCTCGCGCAGGCGCGCCGCTCGCTCTCCTTCTTGATCGTGCCCCTCTCCGGGTTTATGCAGGTCTCCCTCGCTCACTCGCGTCTCACGTTCGCCAGGGTCCCCCTCGCCCACTCGCTCCGCGCGTTCGTCAAGGTCGCCTTCGCTCACTCGCCTTCCCTCCTGTTCGCCGTGCCAGTCCGTTATCCACCGGGCTGCAGCCTGGCTGCGCCCGCTTCTGCGGACCTGGCGATGAACTCCGCCCCGGTGTCGGCTTGCGTGCGTGCCACCGTCTCCCGATAGATGTCGACAATGTCCATGCCGGCCACGTATGCTCGCGTCTGTCGTTGGGCACCATTGCCCTCGCGCAGCACACGGTCCACGTGAGCCAGGTAGCCGGCGCAGCCCAAACGCTCGGCCGCCGGAGCGGCCATCTCGACCAGCTCACGGATGGCATCTGTGGCCGCCACTTCGCGCTCCCTCTCCCAGTCGACGAGTTTTCCGTCGAGCCCATACCGGATGGCCCGCCAGAGGTTCTCCTCGACGTACCGCGTGGGCAGGGTGGGCAGCTGCCGTCCCTCGTCGTAACGCCACGCTAGGGTAGCCACAAGTGAGTAGCCCAACGCGGCCATGGCAAGCGCCTGCCACATCTCGGTCTGCACGTCGCAGATGCGCAACTCAACCGTGCCGAACACGTGATGCGGACGCACGCTCCACCAGATCTCGGTGAAGTCGTCGATGCAGTTCGTCATGAGCAACTGGCGCACGAAGCGCCGGTGCTCGGCCCAGCTACCCAAGACGTCGGGGATCCCACAGCGGGGAAACATCCGCGCGAATGTCTGGTAGCGCGCCGAGTGCAGACCGGTCCAGACTCCCTCAATGAACGGCGAGTTCGCCGACAGCGCGAGCAGGTAAGGCAAGTACGTGCGCACGGCGTCGCACACCGCAATCGCCCGGTCGGCACCGCGCACGCCTACGTGCAAGTGGCCACTCCAGGTATTGTTGCGCCACGCCACGTACTGCAGCTTCTCGGACACGAGGCGGTAGTGCGGCGTATCGATGATGCGCTGGTCGCGCCAATTGGAGAAAGGATGCGTACCTGTGGCGCCCAACAAGACGCCGTGGCGTTGGGCCAAAGTGAGCAATGCCTGGCGCTGCTCGGCAAGGCGCGCCGCCGCAGCAGCGAAGTTGTCGCACTTCTCGGTGGCGATCTCGATTTCTGACGCGATCAGTTCTCCGCGCACGTTGAGCGACCGCGGGGCGGCAGCGCGGAGCTCCTCGAAACGCTGCGTCAATTCGAGGCTCGTCGGGTCGAGGAGTTGGAACTCCTCTTCGAGGCCCACGGAGAGGTCGGAGCCCGCAGCAAAGCGAGCCTCGACTTCTGCCAAGTACGTGTCTGGGGATTCCACCATAACGGTCTTCAGTATAGTGGTGTGGAGCGACAGGGCCCGTTGCGCCCCGGGGCGCAACGGGCCCTGTCGCTCCACACTCACGCGCAGACCCAGCGGCCGCGCTTGCTCACTGGAGCGCGTTTGCTCACTGACGCGAGCCGCTCACCGTCTGCCTGGTTACTCGGCCCCCACCAGCTGCTTGGCGGCCGCCACAGCCTCGATGGCATCCTCGGCGTAGCCGTCGGCACCGATCTCATCGGCCCAGGCACGGGTGGTCGGGGCACCACCGATCATCACCTTGACCT
>Ga0315298_1011667_pt1 | contig 10257 bp, 8 predicted proteins | sample WHS_1_MG_FD_203077 | JGI IMG/M metagenome (GOLD analysis project Ga0315298, IMG submission 203077) | Extremophilic microbial mat communities from Washburn Hot Springs, YNP, Wyoming, USA - WHS_1_MG | ecosystem: Environmental > Aquatic > Thermal springs > Hot (42-90C) | place: USA: Wyoming...
GTGGTTTGTGGCGGACGGCTGGTTTGCCGCTCTCTCCACACGGCCACAGCTACCGCAATGGCCGCCACAACTTCGCCCGGCACGTCGCCTGGCCGTGGGCCTTGCGGCTCGGGGTCGAACCGGAAGGGTGCCACGGGCTGCGCATCCGCTGCGGGCCGGGGCGGCTGGGACCGCTCGCGCAGGGCCCACAAGAGGCCCATGATGATGAGCATCAGCAGCCCCAGCGAGGCGAAGACCAGCCCCATGCCCAACACCGTCACGTTGACCGCCTGCATGAACTCGCTCATCGCTCGACCCCCCTTCCGATGCGTGAGGCCAGCTTCCAGAGCGAGATGGGAAGCTGCCCGTTGGCCGCCTGGGCGCTGCCGGCCACGCGTGCGACCGCTGCCTCGTTGATCGGAGCCGGGAAGCCCTTGGCGCGGCGCTGGAAGAACTCGCGGGCGACTGACGGGAACAGGGCATAGGAGATGACATCTTCCTCCGACCGCGCCAGGTCGCCGATTTCGGTGCGGGCTTTGTCTAGCCCCGGCTCAAGCAGGTCAGCCGGGCGCACAGCGATCGGCTCCTCATCGCCGAGCACCAGTCTCTTCAGCTCGGGGTTGATCGGCCCGGGCGGCCGGCCATAGAGGCCGCGCACGTAGCTCTTGACCTCTTCGGAGATGACTTTGTAGCGCTCGCCGGTCAGGACGTTGAAGGTAGCCTGGGTGCCGACAATCTGGCTGGTGGGAGTGACGAGGGGAGGGTAGCCCAGGTCGGCGCGCACCCGCGGCATCTCGGCCAGTACGTCGCGGTAGCGATCCTCAGCCTTCTGCTGGCGCAACTGTGAGACCAGGTTCGAGAGCATGCCGCCCGGCACCTGGTACATGAGGACGTTGACGTCGACCCCAGGCAGGCCACTCTCGAACTGGCTGTACTCGCCACGTATCCGGGCAAAGTAGGCAGCGATCTCCGAAAGCAGCTCCAGGTCGAGCCCGGTGTCGTGTTCGCTGCCCTGCAGGATGTAGACGAGCGTCTCGGTGGGCGGCTGCGAGGTACCCAGCGCCACCGACGAGATGGCGGTATCGACGATGTCGGCACCGGCCTCGATGGCCTTGAGGTAGGTGGCCGTGCCCATGCCACTGGTGTAGTGGGTGTGCAGCTGGATGGGCAGGTTGATCTCGGCTTTCAGGCGCCTGACCAGCTCGTAGGCGGGGTAGGGCGCCAGCAGCCCTGCCATGTCTTTGATGCAGAGGGAGTCGGCACCGAGGGCTGCCAGCTCCTTGGCCGTCTCTACAAAAGCATCGAGCGAGTGTACAGGGCTGATGGTGTAGCAGATGGTTGCCTGGACGTGGCCACCCACGCGCTTGGCCACCTGCATGGCCCAGGCCATGTTGCGCACGTCGTTCAAGGCGTCAAAGATGCGAAAGATGTCTACGCCGTTCTTCTTGGCCAGCGTCACGAAACGCTCGACGATATCGTCGGGGTAGTGGCGATAGCCCAGGATGTTTTGCCCACGCAACAGCATCTGGATGGGCGTGTTGGGCAGCGCCTTGCGCAGCTGGCGCAGGCGCTCCCAGGGGTCCTCGTCGAGGAAGCGCATGCACGAGTCGAAGGTCGCGCCTCCCCACGCTTCCAGCGAGTGGTAGCCCACGCGGTCGAGCTTCTCGGCGATGGGCAGCATGTGCTCGGTGCGCATGCGCGTGGCAAGAAGCGACTGATGGGCGTCGCGCAGGCAGGTGTCGGTGATCCGGACAGGTTTGCCTGTAGTCACGAGTAGATCCTCTTTCATACGTACTGCGCGCTGCGCACGCGGCGCCTGCCGCGGTGCTGTGCGCATCGATTGCCGACCACACCGGGCGCATTACGCGTCACGCATGGCGCATCACGCATCTTGTCTCACAGTGGCATATTCGCGTGCTTCTTGTGCGGGATGGCATCCCGCTTGTTCTGCAGCATCTCGAGCGCACTGATGAGCTTGGGCCGCGTTTCGTGGGGCTCGATCACGTCGTCGACAAAACCGCGCGACGCCGCCACGTAGGGGCTGGCAAAGCGCTCACGGTACTCGGCCACCAGCTTGGCGCGCTCGGCCTCCGGGTCGGCCGCCGCCTCGATCTGCTTGCGGAAGATGATGTTGACGGCACCTTCGGGGCCCATGACGGCGATCTCAGCGGAGGGCCAAGCGTAGTTGATGTCGCCCCGCAGGTGTTTGGAGCTCATGACGATGTAGGCTCCGCCGTAGGCCTTGCGGGTGATCACGGTCACCTTGGGCACAGTAGCTTCGCTGTACGCGAACACCAGCTTGGCGCCGTGGCGGATGATGCCGCCATGCTCCTGCACCGTGCCGGGCATAAAACCAGGCACGTCGACGAAAGTGACCAGCGGGATGTTGAAGCAGTCGCAGAAGCGCACAAAGCGCGCTGCTTTGACCGAAGCGTCGATATCCAGCACGCCTGCCAGGGATGCCGGCTGGTTAGCAACGATGCCCACGGGCCGGCCGTTGAGGCGGGCAAAGCCGACCAGTATGTTCTGGGCGTAGTGCTTGTGCACCTCAAAGAACACGCCGTCGTCGACCACCCGCCGGATGATGTCGTGCATGTCGTAGGGCTTGTTGGGGTCCGCCGGCACCAGCGCGTCGAGGTCGCTCTCCATGCGGCCCGCCGAGTCCTTGGGCGGCTGGTAGGGCGGGTCCTCCATGTTGTTCTGGGGCAGGTAGCTGAGCAGGGTGCGGATATCGGCCAGGCACGCCTCTTCGTTGGGCTCGGCAAAGTGGGCCACGCCACTCCTCGAAGCGTGGACCATCGCTCCGCCCAACTGTTCGAAGGAGACCTCCTCGTGGATCACGGCGCGGACCACTTCGGGCCCGGTGATGAACATGTGGCTTGTGCCCTCGACCATGAAGACAAAGTCCGTGAGGGCCGGCGAGTATACTGCGCCGCCCGCGCAGGGGCCCATGATGGCCGAAATCTGAGGCACCACGCCCGAAGCCAGGGTGTTGCGCAAAAAGATCTCACCGTAGCCGCCCAGAGCGTCGACGCCCTCCTGGATGCGCGCCCCGCCTGAGTCGTTGAGGCCGATGACGGGTGCACCGTTCTTCATGGCCAGATCGAGGACCTTGCAGATCTTGGCTGCGTGGGCCTCGCCGAGCGAGCCACCCATGACGGTGAAATCCTGTGCGAACACGTAGACCAAGCGGCCATGGATGGCGCCGTAGCCGGTCACCACGCCATCGCCCAGCGGGTGGCTCTTCTCCATGCCCAGGCCGGTGGCCCGGTGGGTAGCCAGAGCATCGATCTCCTGGAATGAGTTGGGGTCCAAGAGCTTGTCTAGCCGCTCGCGGGCGGTTAGCTTGCCAGCTTCGTGCTGGCGTGCGATGCGGTCGCTGCCGCCGCCTTTGGCTGCCTCCTCCTTCAGGCGGCGCAGTTGTACGATCTTGGGATCAGTGGCCATAACGCTCCTCGAGTCGTTCCGACTCTTCCGTGTATATTAGTTTGGCCCGCCGCCATCCTGGGCTTCACAGGCGGCCCCGCTCTGGGCCTCCGGCACCCAGAGGTCCAGCACGACTCCTGCCTCGGCCAGGAAACTGCGAGCCAGCTCATCGGGGTAAGGTTGCGCGCACACGACGCGCTGGATGCCTGCATTGATGATCATTTTGGCGCAGGTGATGCAGGGCTGGTGAGTGACATAAATCGTGCCGCCCGCCACGGACACGCCGTGGAGGGCAGCCTGGATGATGGCATTCTGCTCGGCGTGCAGGCCACGGCAGATCTCCTGGCGCTGCCCCGAGGGGATGCCCAGCTTGGCGCGCAGGCAGCCGGTGTCGGCGCAGTGGGGCAGGCCCTGAGGGGCGCCGTTGTAGCCGGTGGCCAGGATGCGCTTGCCCAACACGATCACGGCGCCTACCTGCCGCCGCAGGCAAGTGGAGCGGGTTGCTACGCGCTGGGTGATATCCATGAAATAGTCATCCCAGGAGGGGCGGTGGGCCATAGCTCTCTATTCCTCCAGGCCGAGGTGGTGCAGCACAATCTCGGCGAAGGCATTGGCTGTCAGCGGCATCACCTCGCGCCAGATTTCGAGGGCTGCCAGGGCGTACTGCCGGTGTTCCCACTGGGCTGCCTTGTCGAGGCGCTTGGTCAACCAGTTCATGAGCGACCAGGCATTGACCGTCCAGATGAACTCGGTGTAAATGGCCGTGCCGAGCACGCCGCGCGCCTGCTCCTTGCGCCAGCCGGCCGCCACTAGGCGCTCGTAGAGGTCAAAAGAGGCTTCCATGTGGGCACGGTAGGCCTCGGTGTCGCTCACGGTGACCGGCACGTAGTACGAGCGCTCGGCGATGCAATAACGTAGCGAGAGCTCGTTGAAACTGCCAATGCGGTGGCGCATCCACTGCCTGGCCACAAAGATCGGGCACTTGACATGCCAGCGGAACACCGCGTGCTCAAAGATGGTGTTGACTTTGGGCTCGCGCCGAAGCTCGCGGCGGATCAGCCTTTCATCAGCGCCGGGCGTTTTGGCGGTCGACTGGTAGCAGATGCGCGCAGCACGGATGACGGCGGCGTCGCCGCCCATCCATTCTTCCAGTTCGATATAACCCTTGTCGAGGACGGGCCGACGGTGCACGGCAACTCCTTTCGCACATAGCCGGGCGAGCCCAGAGCTGGGGCTCGCCCGGCCGCTCGCTAGAGGGCGAAAGCTGCAAGCAGTATACTATAATAGTCCAGCCCAGGCGAATTGCCAAAGTCGCCGAGGGCGCGGGGGCGCAGTTCGCCCGAGGGGGCTCAGTGGCTCTCGCCGGCGGCGGTCAGCGCAAGAGAGCGCCGGAGATTACCATGCGCTGCACCTCTGATGTGCCCTCGTAGATTTCGGTGATCTTGGCGTCGCGGTAAAAGCGCTCGACTGGGTAGTCCTTCATGTAGCCATAGCCGCCGTGCACCTGCACAGCACGGTCGGCCACCCACACGGCGGTCTCGGATGCAAAGAGCTTGGCTTGGGCCGCCTCGAGGCTGTAGCGGGCGCCGCTCACCTTGGCCGCGTCTTTGGCCAGGGCTGCCCTGTAGGTCAGGAGGCGCGCTGCTTCTATGCGGGTGCTCATGTCGGCGAGCATCCATTGGATAGCCTGGAAGTTGCCGATGGGCTGGCCGAATTGGCGCCGCGTCTTGGCGTAGCTGAGTGCGGCCTCAAAGGCTCCCTCGGCGATGCCCAGGGCCTGCGCGGCGATGCCGATGCGCCCACCGTCGAGTAGGGTCAGCGCAATCTTGTACCCCTGCCCCTCGCTGCCCAGGCGCTGGGCTGCGGGCACGGCGCAATCCTGAAAGACGAGCTCGCAGGTGCTCGAGCCGCGAATGCCCATCTTGTTCTCTTCGCGGCCCACTGCGAAGCCGGGCGTGCCCTTCTCGACGATGAAGGCGCTGATGCCACGGCTGCCGGCGGCCGGGTCGGTCATGGCAAAGACAAGCACGACGTCGGCATAGGCGCCGTTGGTGATGAAATGCTTGCTGCCGTTCAGGATGTAACGGTCGCCCTCGCGACGGGCCGTGGTGCGCAGGGCAGCTGCGTCGCAGCCGGCCTCGGGCTCGGTGAGGGCAAAGGCCCCCAGGGCCTGGCCCGAGGCCAGGCGGGTCAGAAAGGTCCGCTTCTGCGCCTCATCGCCGAAATGTTCAAACCCCTGACAGACCAGCGAGTTCTGCACCGACATGATCACGGCGGTGGAAGCACAGACTTTGGCGATCTCTTCGATGGCGACGACATAGGCTACCGTGTCGGCCCCTGCCCCACCGTACTCTTCTGAGACGGTCAGGCCGAGAAAGCCGAGTTCGCCCATCTTGCGGACGTTTTCCAGCGGGAAACGCGCCTTCTCGTCGATCTCGGCGGCAATGGGCGCTACTTCCTTCTGGGCAAACTCGTGCGCCATCCTGCGGATCATCTCGTGCTCTTCGTTGAGCTTCAGGTCCATGGCTGGCCTCCTCAGTTCCTTCACTGGTACGCGTAAAAGCCTCTTCCGCTCTTCCGCCCAAGATAGCCCGCTGCCACCATGCGCCGCAGGAGCGGGCAGGGGCGGTATTTGTCGTCGCCCAGGTCGCGGTGGAGCACCTCCATGATGGCCAGGCAGACGTCGAGGCCGATGAGGTCGGCTAGGGCCAAGGGGCCCATGGGATGGTTCATGCCGAGCTTCATCACTGTGTCGATGGCCTCAGCGGTGGCGACCCCCTCCATAAGGGTGTAGGCCGCTTCGTTGATCATGGGCATGAGGATGCGGTTGGCCACAAACCCCGGCGCGTCGTTGACGAGCACAGGCGTCTTGCCCAGCCTCTTTGCCGTCTCCATGGCTGTGGCCACCGTCTCGTCGGCCGTCTGCAGGCCACGGATGACCTCCACGAGCTGCATCACCGGCACGGGGTTCATAAAGTGCATCCCGATCACCTGGCTGGGGCGGCGCACTGCAGCTGCCAACTCGGTGATGGAGATCGACGAGGTGTTGGAGGCCAGGATAGCGTGGGGTGGGAGGATGGCATCGAGCTTGCCCAGGGTGTCCTTCTTGACGGCGACGTTCTCAAACACCGCCTCGACTGCCAGGTCGGCTCCCGCCGCTGCCTCGAGGCTGGTCGCCGGTCGGATGCGTGCCAAGGTGGCATCGCGGTCGGCGGCGCTGAGTCGGCCTTTCTCCACCAGCTTGGTGAGCGAGCGCTCGATGGTTGCCTGCCCGCGCTGCAACTGCTCGGATGCGATGTCGACCATCGCCACCGCGTAGCCCGCTTGAGCGAAGGTCTGGGCGATACCGCTGCCCATTGTGCCGGCGCCGATCACTGCGACCTGTCGGATTGCCATCGCTCATCCCTCCCATTACGAGTGGCATCGAGGCCACCAGTAGACCTTGCCCATGTTCGTGGGAATCCTGGTGTCACCCCGCCAGGCGGAATCGCCGGCGACAAAGGGAGTCGCCCCGCCGGGGCGGGGAAAGGGAGAATGGTCGTTTTGGGTGTTGGCCGGCGGCAAAGCTACCCGCCAACACCCAAAACCTGTTCTCCACTGTGGAAGGCTACCCGAGCATCTCGACGCTCAGGGCGACGGCTTCGCCGCCGCCCAGGCAGAGCGCAGCCAAGCCGTGGGCCTGGCCGCGACTGCGCAGGGCGTAAAGCAGGGTGACGAGGATGCGGGCGCCACTGGCCCCGATGGGGTGGCCGAGGGCCACGCCGCCACCGTGCACGTTGAGGCGATCCCAATCCCAGCCCAGCTCCTTGCCGTCGGCCAGGACCTGCGCCGCAAAGGCTTCGTTGACCTCCAGAAGGTCGAAGGTCTGGAGGGTGGTGCCGGTGCGCCTGAGCAGGTTGCGGATGGCAAAGACAGGGGCGATGAAGATCCACTTGGGCTCGACTGCGGCCTGGGCCCAGCCTGTGATGCGCGCGAGCGGCCGGCAGCCGAGCTCACGCGCTTTGCGGCCGCTCATCAGTACCAGGGCGGCCGCGCCATCGCTGAGGCCGGGCGCATTGCCGGCGGTGACTTTGCCCCCGGCGCGGAAGGCGGGCTTGAGGGCGGCCAACGCTTCCAGGCTGGTGTCGGCGCGGGGGCACTCGTCGCGATCGATCGTGGTGCCGGCGCCTTTGCCCGGGACGTGTACGGGCACGATTTCGGCCTTGAACTGGCCCTGGTTCGTCGCTGCGACTGCCTTGCGGTGGCTAGCCAGCGAGAATTCGTCCATCTCTCGACGCGAAATCTGGTACTGGTCGGCGATGAATTCGGCCGCTTCGCCCATGTGCTGGTCTTCGAAGGGGCACCACAGGCCATCGTGGATCACAGCGTCGATGACGGTGGCATGGCCCATGCGAAAGCCGGTGCGGGCCCGCGGCAGCAGGTAGGGCCCATTCGACATGCTCTCCATGCCGCCAGCCACAATGATGTCGGCATCGCCGAGCCGGATCTGCTGGGCGCCCCACATGACCGCTTTGAGGCCCGAGCCACAGACTTTGTTCAGAGTCGTGGCGCTCACAGTGGGGGGCAGGCCGCCGTGAATCGCTGCCTGCCGGGCTGGTGCCTGCCCTTCGCCGGCGAGGACAACGTTGCCCATGAGGACCTCGTCGACAAGCGCTCCTTCCACGCGGGCGCGCTGCACGGCCTCGCGAATGGCTGCTGCGCCCAGCTGGACAGCGCTCAGGGGGGCAAGTCCTCCTAGGAACTTGCCAATCGGGGTACGAGTTGCGCTGACAATCAGGACCTCATCGTCCGTCCACCCGGCCACGTTCTTCCTCCTTGGGGATTGGCGATCACCGATGCGCCCCGACAGGACCATTCTACCAGAAAAGACGGCTTTTGGCCAGTGTGGGAAGGATTCAGCAAGCGCCTGGGTGCTAGGTGCTGGCCGCTTTGCCCTCGCTGCGAGCCCACCGGGCCACGGCCAACGGAGCCGAAGTGGAAAGCTGCGGTGAGGAGCAGGTTGGTAGAGGAAGTGGCCGTTCTGGCCTACCAATGACCGGGGAGGCTGTGACAGTTGCTGCCAGGCGGGCCGCCAGCCATGCGGGGCAGCGGTCACCCTTCCTCCATCGCCCGCCTGATCTTGCGGTATGTGTCGGCGAGGAACTCGGGGATAACGCGGACGTCGGCGAGCACGGGCATAAAGTTCGTGTCGCCCTCCCAGCGGGGCACGACGTGCATATGCACGTGATCGGCGATCCCGGCGCCGGCGGCATGGCCTAGGTTGGCGCCCACGTTGAACGCCTCGGGCGACATGGCACGCCGCAGGCCAGCGAGGGAGCGGTTGACGAGCAGCATGAGCTCGGTGAGGGTCTCCGCAGGCAGGTCCTCCAGGCTCGCCACATGGGCGTAGGGCACGACCATCAGGTGGCCGGCATTGTAGGGGTAGCGATTGAGAATGACGAAGGCTCGTTCCCCGCGCCAGACGATCAGGTTCTCCTCGTCGCGCTCCTCCGCGGCGGCGATGCAAAAGATGCAGCCCCGTGGGCGCTCTTCGGTGAGGTAGGCCATGCGCCAGGGAGACCATAGACGCTTCATGTCGTTGCCCTGTCCTGTGTGGTGTGGGGGCCATCCGCTGCCGATTGTACCAGAAACCTGTGAGTGTGGCAAGATGGCGCCGCCGGGGGCTTGCGCAGCGGGTCGTCATGCGAAGCGCTAGGGCTGGTCGTGTCGCAGCAGGCACGCTACCACATGTTGTGTGGCTTGCGGGATGCTACCCTGCAGCGCGGAGTTGCACGGCGCACCTTAGGATCGCTCATGCCAACCGCTCGCTGGCGGCCACAACCTGTGGCATCCCGCACGACCACCAGTGCCAGCCCTAGGTGCAACTCGACCGTTTACCCGCTGCACAAGCCTGCCAAAACGCCTGGTGCATGTCTGAAGGAGTTCGTCGAGGCACTGGAGCGGCCTGGCGAGCTGCGGCTAGGCTCTGAGAGGCGGGCCCTGCTACTCAGCGTGAGCATCTCCACGCGGATCGCCTCCTACAGAAGCTTGTGGCCAAGGAGCGAGTTGGCACCCACGTCCGGAAACGCCATGATATCGCCAAGACGCCCTACCAGAGTTATTCTCATTCGAGGCAACGAAGCCTGCAAAGCTAGATTGCTACATGAGGCCACATGGGTGGGATTACGAGAAGTCTAGACCGACGTCGTCTTTCGTCCGTCGATGGAGAGAGACGCTCTCGACCAGGCCCAGGCCGATGAGGGTGGTGATGAGCGAGCTGCCGCCGTAGCTGAGCAGAGGCAAAGGCAGGCCGGTGACCGGCAAGAGGCGAACGTGGAAGCCGATGTTGATGAACACCTGCACAAAGATCATCGTCGCTACGCCGCTGGCAAGCAGGCGGCCGTAGGCATCGGTGGCCTTGGCGCCGACGCGGATGATGCGCAGCAGTAGCCCCGCGAAGAGGGTCAGCAGCACCATCGAGCCGACAAACCCAAGCTCCTCGGCCAGGACCGCAAAGATATAGTCGGTGTGGCGCACGCGCAGGAAGGATAGCTGGCTTTGGGTGCCCAGGTAGAGGCCCTTGCCCCAAAGGCCGCCGGAGCCGACACTGATGAGCGCCTGGAGCACGTTGTACAGCTGGTCGCTGGAGGCCGAGCTGGGCTGCAGGAACATGATGATGCGCTCGCGAGCGTGGCCCGGCATGACGGTCCAGACGAGGGGTGCCAGGACGACGGCGGCAAGGGCCAGAATGACGATGTGGTGGGGCCGCAGGCCGGCTACAAAGAGCATGCCCAGCCAGATGGCGACAAGGACGGCGGCGGTGCCCATGTCGGGCTCGGCAAGGATGAGCCCCAGAAGTGGCGCGGCAATGAG
>Ga0315298_1011669_pt1 | contig 10257 bp, 13 predicted proteins | sample WHS_1_MG_FD_203077 | JGI IMG/M metagenome (GOLD analysis project Ga0315298, IMG submission 203077) | Extremophilic microbial mat communities from Washburn Hot Springs, YNP, Wyoming, USA - WHS_1_MG | ecosystem: Environmental > Aquatic > Thermal springs > Hot (42-90C) | place: USA: Wyoming...
TGTCGCTCTTCAGTCAGGTTGAGAATCTACCCGGAATAATAGCCACTGTCAGGCGATCATTGGCCGCATGTGCCGCACAGCAGGGCAACTGGGAATGGGCGTCAGACAATACGCTTAACCAAAAATAGGAAATCCCCCAGCTCTGCCGGGGTGACAGTAGATGTTTGACATATAGTGGCGTCCATCGGAGAACCGACGCTGTGAGCCGCCAAGCACACGACGAAGTAGAAACCGATGGACGAGAGATTGAGCCTAAGGCACAGCAAGTGGGAGTGTAAATATCACATAGTATTTATTCCGAAGTGCCGACGTAGGGTGTTGTATGGTCAGTTACGGAATGATCTTGGTGAGGTATTTCGGGCTTTGTCCCGGCATAAGGAAAGCCGGATAGAAGAAGGACATCTGATGGTTGACCATGGGCATATGCTGATTTCGATACCGCCGAAGTACGCAGTATCCAGTGTGGTGGGTTACATCAAGGGCAAGAGCGCGATCCATTTAGCACGGACTTACGGTGAACGGAAGCGTAAGTCCGTGGGTCAGCATTTTTGGGCGCGCGGGTATTTTGTATCGACGGTGGGCAGAGATGAAGCGATGATTCGGTATTATATTCGCCATCAGGAGAAAGAGGATGAAGGAGTAGATCAGTTGAACATATGGAGCTGATCCGGGCCACCCAGTGGTGGCGCCAAAACTGAGGGGCTGCGTTAGCGTCCCCGTTTTAAGCCGCTTTGAGCGGCTCATGAACTAAAGCTCCCGGCTTTGCCGGGAGATACTTACTAATCATGAATTACGGAGTGTCTACGTGATGAATAAATTATACAGCAGGTAATATGATCAAGAGCGATACTGCATTAAAGTCAAAGCCGCTTCAGCATGAATCCACTTAAGTGTCGCTTCTCGATAAGCCCTCAAGGCATGAGGCACCTTGTTCACAGCATTTTTTGCCTTTATATCGCCATTATCTCGTGATAGTACCCGTTTTAAAAAGTTATACCAATACTGAGTGCGGTTTTTCCAGAACCGTTCCTTTTTATGATAAATGGGTAACTTTATTTTAGTAATTTTATGTTCTTGCTGACTTTTTAAAGCATCTTGCTTGAGCTTCAGAAGGATGTTTTCCCGATCAATATCGAGCTGCTGATTCGCATGATGTACTGCACCCATGATGTCGATCGGCATGTTCAGGTACAAACCACCGATGATTGCCATTTTCGTTCTTCCCGCTGCAGGGTAGTAGGAGGGTCTCACAAAAAGCTTTAACTTTACATCAAGAAATCGTAACCAACCGAGTTTGCGCTGCCCATGATAATAGCGTATTAAACCTTCAATAGCAGGATGCCGGCGGAGCACGCTTGGTGTAATTCTGTGCGCATTTTGTTTTTCATTTGGTCGCTTAGGAATAAATGAATGAAGCTTGTGTCCTATAGTTTCGATCAACTTATGTAAAGATATTTCTGTACGCATGCGTGAAAGATAAGTCGTTAGACGCAACCTTTCAAGAATTCCATGCACACTTTCTGGAATATGTTTATCATGTTTAAAAATTATTAAAATCTTTTTTAACTCTCGTGCTATCTTATAATTCTCCCAGTAGGTCACATATGACTTCTGAATATGCATTCTGATATTTCTTGACTCTGAGTCATATTTAGAAAGATTTTTGTAGTATGCGGGCTCGGCTTCTGCGGTAATGTGACGTAAATATTTATTTCCACCAAATAAATAATATTTAAATCCGAGTTTTGGTTTCATAATGTAGGCGCGTGGAATACCGTCATAGTTGAAGTGGGTATAATGACCAGCCTTTATTCTCCCTTGGAGAATAGGCGAGCTTTCTGCGTGTAAAATTTTGATCTCCTGCCGGGCTGCACGTACGTCATTTTCTTTCTCGCGCATTGCCGGTGACTGCTGCGCAATATTTTCTATTTGGCTTAATGTCATCACTTGCTTTCCATAAGCAGGACTCACATAAAATGTGGCTATACACAATAAGAATGATGATAACCACCATGTAAATTTAATTCTATCAATAGAAATGATTGTAGCCCTCCATTTCACGTTTACAGGTAACTTTATGAACATTAAATCACAAACATCTATAACATTCCCAAAAAATATCCAGCGCCGCCCCAAAACGCAACCCATATGACTGCACCTAATATATTCCAGAGATAAAAATCCTGTAGTGTTGTTTCTGCGGATCCAGAGATGTAGCCTTGAAGCTGTCGCAACGGAACAATGAATCGGCCAAATAGCACCACTATGGAGCCATATTTATTCATGAAAGTATGCGTCTTATTAAGGCGTTCTGCTGTAATCCCTATCCATCGACCATGTTTTTTGACCCATTTGATACCGACTTTGTAACCTATGTAATAGGCGGTGAACCAACCGGCACTGGTACCTATTATGCCGAGGGCAAATAATACTAGCGGATTAAAGGCACCTTGGCTGGCTACAAAACCTGCACCAATCAACAAGGTCTCCCCAGGTAAAAAAATGACACCGGCGCTTTCCAGGAACAATCCAGCCACGACTATGGCCAACCCATATTGATCCACCACACCCGAAGCTGAAACGACTGCGGCATGGAGATAGCTCAAAAAATAGCTGGAAACTGACATCAGGATTTGGGGTTCGTACGTGATAAGCAAACGGGTAACATTCTGGTCAGCGTATGATCGCGAAGCACGTAATGATGATAAAGTGCTGCCAGGCTATGAATAACGATTAAAAACGCCAGCGTCAACGCTACTGCTGCATGCCATTGCAATACAGTAGAAAAAGCAAAGTGGGGATCGGCGGTAATGGGAAGCGGCATATGCCATGCCAGAATCGTCAAGCCCTTACCCAGAAGCCCCATTATCCAGATACCGATGGCGCATTCAACGAAAATGAGCCCATAAAACGCACCATGGACCATCTTGGCCCATAGCTGGTGACTTGGTTGTGCGCCTGCGCCTGATCTGCGTCCAGTAATGACCCGTACAATAAATAACGACAGCGTGAGCAATAAAATAAGCAGCCCAATCTCTTCATGCACCACAATGGCACTTGCCAGATGGTCTTGCAGCCAGGCTATACGTAAGTTGGCAGCACCCAATAGGCCCTGAAAAACAATCAGCACGGCGATCAACCAATGCAATACTTTGAACAGAGCACTCTCCTCAGTCACCGAAGATCCTGTAACTTTTTCAAGCCCATTTTTTGCCATTCAGACTCCTTTTAAATATTTCTATGCTTATAAAAAACTAATCTACGGCATGCAGTTGTAGCTTTATGTTGGGTAGCCAGGAATTTTCCGAAAAACTACGATCTTGTGCGAGCTTCTCCAGGGTTTTCAGGGCTACGCGATGATTCTGATTTGGCAACCAGAGAGTCGCCTGCTTTTCCGATTTCAGAATGCTGCGATTCGCAACGTGGTGTCCATACCATTTTTCAACACCGGCAAAAAGTCCTTGTGGTGGATGTTCCGCAGCATGAAGCATGAGATGATAGATGTGCGGGTGGCGTAAACCGGCAATGCCTACCAACCATAACCAGGATTGCTCTGCTGAAGTTAAATTCTTGAACCAGGCAGGTGCAGCGGCAACACATTCTGCCTTTTTGCCAACAATGGCTGTAAGGTAAGGCGCCTCTGGAATATGGGCGACATGCCTAATTGACTGCGGCTGGTCTATATACAGGGCAACCTTTTGCCTGGACCATGATTCTGCAGTGTGAGCCGAAGTCTGCATGTCACGATTTGTGATGGCATGCTCCTTGAGATAGTCGCAAGCCGCTGTGGAATGCAAAAAAACATGTCCAGCAGCGGGTTGAGCCACCAAGGGGCCACCAATCAGGGCAAGCATATATAGCAACTTGCACAGAGTGTTTAGGATGTCGTAATGACATTGATTTCGGGCCGTGACCATTTATTGGTTATTCCATCCCTAGCAATGCTGATGAATATACCAGATTTTATGAAGGGTTTTTTTCATAGATCGGGCATCATGTAGAGCTGCTTTGAAATGATGCGCTTTTACAGCTAAAATAGCGTCATATCCCAGTCGTTCCGCCTTGTTTTTCAGTATTTTTGTTTCATAGTGAGGATTTTGCGGAGCATGATCCTCATGGGCCACGGCATCAACCGAGCTGAAACACAAAACACTTGCGGTTACTATCTGAATTATCGTTTTCCAGTTTGTCTTTAAGCTCATGAGAATCCCCCTGTGCTAATCGATTTAACCAGAGATGAATCCCTTCGGGAGAGCCGTACGGGCCGCCTCAGCTCCCAATAGTTCTGGCTGATCTCATAAGTCTTGTGCGACTGTTGTGATGGAAAATAGGTGTGTGAAAATGACCACCTTTTTGAGTATTGTGGAATCCGCTGCACATTCTTTTGCCCAATGGGACGCCTTCCCAGATTTCTCATACTGGATGGTGTCCTGAATGCCCATACAGGCATGCATTCTTCCTCTAAATATTCCCGAATCTTCCGGACGAATCGTTTTGACGCCATAGAAGAACGCAATATTGCCGGAGATTGTTGCTGTTCAAACCAGCGTGCTGGATGATTTTGCGCACGAGCTGCCGGTGATGCAGTGGCCAGACGAGCGTTGAGTTCATCGCCATCCTCAGCCAACGCGCCAATAGCGGTTTGCATCAGTGCAAACCAAGTTGGACTGATTCCATTGATACGACCAGCCTGTGCGTGTAGACCTGTTATGACCTGGCTTTCTACCCAATTCCGTTGGGCGGAAGACAGTCCGAGTTTGTCCAGGTAATGTGTCGCAGCAATGGGTAGTCTGACAGTGTCGGTAGACGGGTCGTTACTGGGTCGAACTGGATGCAGAATATCGAAATTATCCGGGCTTCTATACATTATGCTGCCTCCTTTTGAGGGGGTAATAAATATAACCAGGTATCACTAAGCACTTTCCCTTTTGAAGCCAGAAATAGGCTGATGTTACGGGGTTGATGTCTGGCTGGGAGAATCTGGGCGTTCACCTGCCATTGGTGCTTCAAGGGATTGAATCGTACTGACGAATGGAGAATATGTACCCCTGCTCCGACCGTAAAATGGGCGTGCATAGGGGTTTGTGCGGGGAGATGACCCAATCCATCTCCGGCGAAATCCACCACCAATGTCTTGGCGCCCTTCATGTGCGGATCGTTACCCAGAAAGGTAGCGACTGGATGCCCGCCAGATGGGAGCTGTTTGTCGTTCCGGAAAAACCGGATCTGGTAATGCACCCGCAGTGATTCACCCGGTCGCAGGGGTTTCGCGGGGACCCAAAAGGTCACCATGTTATCCGTATTACGGTTGTTTGTCGGCAATTCTACCAGCTCCACCTGTCCTTTCCCCCAGTGATTAAGCGGGTGAATCCAGACGCTGGGCCTTTTTTGATACTGTGTAATTAATCCTTCGTAGTTAGAAAAGCGGCGATCCTGTTGAAAGAATCCGAAACCAATGGGGTTATTGAGAAGATAACGAGTCACCTGGATGTGCAGAGGGTTATTCAACGGTCTTGTGATCCATTGACCATCACGGGCCGCCATGATCAGATCGCTGGAATCATGTTGTTGAGGGTGCCAGTCCCCGGCTCTAATACCTCGACCACGACCATGCCAGTACATGCTTGAAAGCGGTGCAATTTCAAGCTGTTTGATTTTTTTGCGCGGGTACAAAACGGCCCGTACGCGAATGCGTGTACTTTTTCCAGGGATTACCGTAAACCGGTAGGCCCCGGTTATTACAGGGCTATTCAGCAGGGCATAAATGATCATGTGCCGCGCTCCGAGCTTGGGTCGTTGCAACCAGAACTCCTGGAAATAAGGAAAAATTTCACCGGAAGGTAAGGCCGTATCTATTCCAAGGCCTCTGGCTGAAGTTCCATAGACGGCGCCCTTGCCGACAGCACGGAAATAACTGGCACCGAGGAAAGACACAAACTCGTTGTGGTAAGGAGGAGTATCCAGTGGGTAAAGCAAAGAAAATCCTGCGTATCCTCCTTTACGCGGGAGTTGCGATTGACTAACTACCCCATGGGTAGCAAACAGCCTGGCACTGTAGGGCAGCGGAAAGGACTGTCCGTGCTGAATAACATTCATTTGTACGGGATGGACAAAGGTATGCCCCAGTGGATAAAACACGACTTCAAACGGTAAATCCTGCCCCTTCCAGAGGGGGTGTACGTCCAGAATCCGACCATATGCCTGTGGGCTCAGCCTGCGCAGATATTGGCCAGCGGAAATGGGGCGCGGTTTCCAAGCTCTGCGGGACAACTTTTGTGCAGATTTCTGGACATTTGCAAAGGAAAAAGGATCTGCAAATGCAGTAGAAACGCCTGAAAGCGCAAATATCGCACCTAATCCCAGCACAGCATAAGAGAAAAGCGGGTTTTTATTTTTTGAGACAAAAATAAACATAATAGAACTTCAGCAAATTCTATGCCAAATATATAATCACATGATTACCATGCTGTAAATGTTGAGCACAAAATATTTACTGCGGCTTATGTCGCTGTATGGCTACGGTCATATTTTCAATTTTTGATCACAGTTTTTTCTTATATTAAAAAAATATAAAATAAAATCATCTAGTTGATTGTGATAATAGGTTATTTTATAAAAACATAAAAATGTCGCCAATAAGCGACATTTAACCATTTAATCCTGTCTGTGCGAAGCTGTTATAACTGGCAGAGAAATAAACCTGCAATATATTCTATACGCTATAGGACATAAGAAAATCGCATGATAAAAATTTCATGCAATAGTGGTATAACTCACCAATGATCTGAATACAGGACGGCATTGGAGCCAATCCCATATTTACGGAATTTTATAAATAAGGGGGTCATATAGGCCAGAGACGAGCAACGCTAGTGTGGTGTTGCACTCTTGGTGAAACTTAAGGTTTATGATGATAAAACAGCTCCATGTGGATGTGGCCCGTCTGGTAGAATTGACCACGCAGAGTAAGCCGGAGATGAAAAAAGTCAGGTACAGGCCCTGGACCGGACCCAACCGGGACTTCCCCTCAAAAAGGGCCGCGCAGAAACGATGACCCACGACTACAAACGTAATGGCACTACGACCTTGTTTGCCGCACTCAACGTGCTGGATGGCCAGGTCATCGGGCAGTGTCAACAGCGACATACCCATGTGGAATGGCTGAAGTTCCTGAAGAAAATTGATCGGCAGACGCCCAAGGACAAGGCTCTGCATCTGATCGCCGACAACTATGCGACCCATAAACACCCGGTAGTACAGGCGTGGCTCGACAAGCACCCGCGTATTCACATGCACTTTACGCCCACTTCAGCATCCTGGCTCAACATGGTCGAGCGTTTCTTTCGGGATATCACGACCCAGCGATTACGTCGTGGGGTGTTCACCAGTGTGCCTGAACTCATCCAGGCCATTGAGGGGTACATCGACCACCACAACACCCATCCCAAATCCTTCATCTTGACCAAAACCGCCCGCGACATCCTGCAAAAGGTCATTCGCGCCAACAGCCACTTAAGCAGCAAACAGAATGCAACACTACACTAGGAACAGTGATGACCTTATGGTTGGCCCCGGTGTTATATGTCGTGTGGATGACAAAAAGACCAAAAACTTACAATTAGTAAATCTAACAGCAAGATTATTAAGAAAGATTCACCATGCCTAGTGGATCTGTTGTCTTGTTAATAGAGGACATTAATAACGGTTCCAAACAACGAGCCCCATGACAAGCGGCTCGTTTTGTTTTGGCTGTTAAGATGCGCCAGGCCCTCCAGGGGGCGGTCCGCCTGGCCCACCCGGTGAAGGCGGTCCACCCATAGGTCCTTGGTGGGGTGGCTGTTGAGGTCCAGGTCCTCCAGGCCCCCCCTGTGGCGGCCCTCCTCTCGGGCCAGATTGAGGCCCTTGCGGGGGTCCTCCTGCTGGTTCTGGCTGGAACCGAGGCCCTCCATGGCCAGGACCTGGTCTTCCGGGTGGTGGACCTGGTTGTGGACCGAACTCCGGCCCACCGGGTTGTGGTCTCCCCGGAAGCCCAAAGCCCTGTCCACCGGGAGGAGGCCCAGGCGGAGGCGGTTGTGGTGCGCCAGGCGGAGTCGGTGGCGGTGGTTGAACCCCCAGATAATTAAAATAAGTGCCAGGTAGTGGTGGCGGCGGTGCTCCTGCCGGCGGAGGCGGAGGCGGAGGCGCTCCTGCCGGCAGGGGCGGGGGCGGTGCAGGATAATACTGGTAGTATGTCTGCGGGTAGTAATACCACATCATGTACTGCGCATAGAGTGGCTGACTGTAATAGCTGGTATACGCTGAGGGCGGCTCAAAGTAGCCGTATTGCTGGGGCCAGCCCGTGTTACCTAGATTGATCCCGAGATCGCCCAGTATGACACTGATATCAAACGGCGCAGCGGACGCCGGCGTAGAGAGGGATAAAACCCCTAATCCGGCAAGGCCTATGGCGATACTGAGTACAATGGGTTTACGCGGCATAGCAAATCCTCTCTTACTGGTTTAGTGGATGAAGCCGAACTTGTTCCCGGACTGTTGCTTATGGAAGGGATGGCGGTGGATTACCTACCTGTAGCCATAGTTGTACTGACCAGGTCCCTGGCCGGGAGGAGGAGGCGACGGTGGCGGCGGTGGATGACCGTAGCCGTTGTTATACCGACCAGGTGGAGGTGGCTGGTTATACCCTGGATGTCCATATCGGCCGTAGGGGCCATAAGCACAGCCTGAGAGCGCCAAAATACCCAAGGTAACTGCAGCGATTTTTCTAGTTGAAATAGGCATAGCTTATTCTCCCGTGTTTTTACCATCCATGAATATGGGGCGTCATGAGGAAGTTATCAACAAATATTCCAGACCAGACACCGACTAAGGGCGGGGTTTTCTATATCAGGGAAACACTACAGCAGCCTGATATGCGCTTTGTGGCGGTCAAGAGTGAGGAATAATAATTCTTCCTGTCGTTAAGGGGATTATCTCTTCCGGCAAGAAACAAGCGAACGTCTTTGTTATCTGCCAACATGGCACCGGTGGGACGAACGGCCGTATCGGCGCGAGGATTTTCCTCATCAGGGCTTGCATGCAGAATGACTAATGCTTGGCTCATGGGAGTTACGCCTGTTCGGATACTTCGGGGATGCGGTTCTTGAACCGCAAACGTAATCCATAAGCCTGACAGGTACGATCAATTTTGCGGATGGAAAACTATGGAAGACTGTACAGTTGACGCCTTATGGCCTACCAGTTCGCATCATCTTTGGTTTTTACAGCCTGGATCTACGAGAATCATAGCCAGATGAAAGCCTTAGATGTTGGCTATAACCTCGAATGAGCAAATTTCTACGGACTATTGTCTGATAGAGAAATCCTTGAACAGGAGGTTACGATGTCTGGAACGGATATAAAAACTGCAAATCCTGCCCCTTCATGGGTCCCCACTTCGAACCGTGAATCAAAATTAGTCGGCGCGCGCTGAAAATCCGCTAACACCGCATCCAGACGCTCCCACCGCTTTTTGTAGCGCGCCTCGCCGTCAGGCCAGTGCTCATATCCACGAAAGGTATCTTTCAAAAACTCCCGCCAGGCGCGACAGTAGTCAGCGAGTTTTCTGCGCATATTTCGCATTATTGTCGCCCCTCCTATTGGCACCTTCATCGTATTCAGTTGCACTTATCACTGATCCGCGTATGTGAAACGGAAAATATGCATAAAGTTGCGCCGTGTCAGTGTTCCTGGATTTCAACAAACTTGCATCCTGACAGAGCAAGAAGAGGGAATACAGTGAACACAAACGATCATAACAACCCACGATTGATGCGACTTACCGAAGTCATGTCCATGGTCGCGCTGCGACGCTCGTCCATTTACGGGCTCAATTGGGAAAGGGCCATTCCCCGCTCCACGAAAAATCGGACGTGCCAGCGTTTGGTCATCAGCCGAAGTCCAACAATGGATTGAGGATATCTTGCAAGTCAAAGAGGCGAGTGACCAGCAATGCGCGCCAGAGGAAAAGGGTAGACTTGATCAAGTTCTCACTTAGGGGTAGCTCGAAGAACCGGCCTCAGTCGCAAACTCTGACCACATCTGCATCAGCTTCCGGCGCAAGTCGAATAGGTCCGAATGTTGGTACGCAGCCTCGACTTTGTTGGGGTTGGTGTGGGCAAGCGCTTGCTCCAATACTGCGGCCGGGAAATGGGTTTGCTCAGCGCCCCAGTCTCGAAAAGAGCTGCGAAATCCATGTACGGTCACATCGGTGATCACGCT
>Ga0315298_1011670_pt1 | contig 10257 bp, 12 predicted proteins | sample WHS_1_MG_FD_203077 | JGI IMG/M metagenome (GOLD analysis project Ga0315298, IMG submission 203077) | Extremophilic microbial mat communities from Washburn Hot Springs, YNP, Wyoming, USA - WHS_1_MG | ecosystem: Environmental > Aquatic > Thermal springs > Hot (42-90C) | place: USA: Wyoming...
CTTAGTTATCTTGACAATTCTTGGGTTATTGTTTTATTGCCAGAACTTTGGAGTTATGAGAGCTTAGAAGCTTGGTATCCTGGAACAATTTTTGAAAAAGAAATTGCTATTGGAAGCGATTATGAGCCTTTTGAAGGAAGAAAAACCTATGCAAGCATTGGAGGTTGCTATTATAGCGCTAGGCTTGCAATTGCTGAAAAGCTTTATAGCGAAAGAAGACAAGCAAGTGCGATTGTTTTTAGAGAGATTCACAATGGTTATTTAATGCCTGTTGGAGTTTGGAATGTTAGAGAATCTGTAAGAAAAGCATTAAGCCAAGAACCAAGAAGATTTAGCAGTTTTGAGGAAGCATTAGCTTATGCCCAAACAAAACTTTCAATACCAATGAATGTTTGGGCAAAATATTCAGTTATTCTAAAACAAAGAACATTTCAAAAAAGGTTATTTTAGCTATAGTTTTTTAAGAATTGAAAATCAGAAACTTCCTTTTGAATTTTTACTGAATATCGAATCCTAAAAATATTTTTTAAATGGGTATTGAGAAAGAAAATCATGCTTCTTTCAAAAAACTCAAAATTTGTTGAAAACCCAATAAGAAAGCTTGATTTAATCGCTGAAAAGCTTTCTAGGGAAGGAAAGAATGTTATTAAGCTAAATACTGGCGATCCGGCAAGATACTTTTCACCTCCAAAAAGCTTAGAAAAAGCATATATAAAAGCGATAAAAGAAAAGAAATTCTTCTATTCTTCCTCGCTTGGAGTAAGAGAACTTAGAGAAGAAATTGCAAAAAGATATAAAAGAGATTATAATCTAGAAGTAAACGAGGATAGAATAATAATAGCACAAGGGATTTCTGAGCTCATTTACTTTTTGAATGCCTCAACCATAGATAAAAAAGATTCAGCCGTTCTTTTCAAGCCTTTTTACCCACCTTATCTTCCAAACCTTTTCTTTTTCGGAGGAAAACCTTTGTTTTCTGAGTTGGATGAAGAAAAAGATTGGCAACTCGATACAGATAATTTAAGAAGGAAAATAAAAAGGGAAAAGAAAAAACCAAAATATTTATTGATTATTAATCCAAACAATCCAACAGGAAGTGTTCTTGACAGAAAAAAGCTTGAAGAAATAGTTGAGATTGCAAAAGATTTTGATATCTTTCTTGTAAGCGATGAAATTTACGATGAGCTTGTTTATGAAGGAAAATTCACAAGTATTTGCGAAGTTGCAAAAGGAGTTCCTTATGTTATCTTTAACGGAGCTTCAAAGAGTTATGTTGCAACCGGTTTAAGGCTTGGCTATGCGATATTTCCAGAGGAGGATAAAAAAAGCGAAGAACTTTATAAGAAGTTTGTAGACTTTGCTTCTCTTAGACTTTGTTGCAATACTCCTGCACAATATGCTTTTGCTGAAGCACTAAAAAATGAAAAAGAGCATAAAGTATTTCTCAAGAAATTTTTAAGAGAATTAAATAAAAGAATCGAACTTTCAACAAAGCTTACAAACGAGATTGAATGTTTAAAAGTTAAAAAACCAAAAGCAGCATTTTACCTTTTCCCAAAAGTTGACTTTTCAAAATTAAAGGTAAAGGATGATAAGAAACTTGTTGAAGAACTATTAATTTCTAAGCATGTTCAGGTTGTTGATGGAAGTGGTTTTGGAAGCCCAGGGCATATAAGAATAGTTACTCTAGCTGATGAAGAAACACTTAAAGAAGCATTTCAAAGAATTTCAGAATTCTTTAAAGAAAAAGAAAATAGCTAAGAGCCGATTACTCTGTTAGGAATTGGTTTGAATTTTTCTTCGTAAACTTTTTCTCTTATTTCAAATTTTTCTTTTTCGGTTTTCATTTCTCTTTCTGCGTATACGAGCTTCCAAATTTCTTTTTCTAATCTACTTGCTTCCCTTGCTATTTCTTTAATTTCCCTTCGTGAGAAGTGTTTTATCTCTCCATCTTTTTTATATAGCCATATATCCATACCATCAACATACGGGTCTGTTTTTGATACCGAGTTAATAATCAGATAAACAGCTTTCAAAGCATTTTCTAACTTTAATGGTTTTTTAAATAGAATTTTTGCAAGAGGAAAAACCTTATCACTAGAGCCTATAGCTATAAAATTAGAAAACTCCACCAAACCCCCGTCTGAATCCATTTCTAGAATTTTTATTTCATCATTATGCTTAAGAATCAAAATAGAATTTAAGAAGATTTCATTTATTGGTATTTCTTCCATTTCAGCACCTAATAATTCAATAGCTCTAGTTTTTACCCGAATAAAGCATTCCCAAATCTTAAATTTCATTTCATTTATTGTTTGTTGATTTATTATTTCTTCAGCATTTTCTTCTATTTCGTCTTCAAATAATTGAGAAAGGTATCCTACTCCAGCAGAGCCTATTAATATGCCTTTTTTATTTGTAATTTTTATACCGCTCACTCTTGCGCTTTCACCAATTGTTAATGCAGTGTCAGAAGCTAATATTACGTGACCCTCTTTTGTTCTTACCGCAATAATCACAGTTCCAGTTTTTACTTGGTTCATGAAGAAGTTAATAAATTGTATTATTTAAATTTTTGTTTTAACCCTCATGGTAAATATCTTTCAGGGTCTCTTGGGAAAAGAACAGCTTCTTTTACATTTTGCAAGTTAAGAATTGTTTTCGTCAATCTTTCTAAACCAATAGAAAAGCCCCCGTGCGGAGGAGCACCATACTTAAAGTTTTTAGTAAACCATTCTAATGCTTCTTGATCAAGATTTTTTTCTTTTATCTGCTGAATTATTTTTTCATATCTGTGCTCTCTTTGTCCACCTGAACTGAGCTCTAAACCTTTTGCTACCAAATCAACACTTCTTGCATATTCTGGATTTTTTTCATCTTTCATTACATAGAAAGGCTTTTCAGAGAACGGGAATTTGTTTATAAAGAAGAAATCACTTCCAAATTTTTCCTTTGCATACTCGTAAAGGGCAGTTTCTTCTTTTTCTTTGAGGTCTGCAGTTGGCTTAAGATTTTTTTGTTTTAGTATTTCATAAACCTCTGGAAACTCTAAAATTGGAAAACTACCACTCGGAACCTCTATTTTTATGTTTAGTTCTTTTTCAATCGTTTCCCCAAGCTTATTTTTCACTCTTTCTATTATTGCTTTTACAAGTTCTTCTTCCAATTTAATTATGTCATACTCATCTCTTATAAAGCTCATTTCAGCTACTATGTTTCTGTGTTCGCAAAGATGCCTAGTAGTATGAGATTTTTCAGCTCTCCAGCTTGGTCCTATTTCAAAGATTCTTTCAAAACCAGCAACCATAAGAAGTTCTCGATGCAGTTGTGGATCCTGTCTTAAAAAAGCGGGCTTTCCAAAATAATCAACCTCAAAAACTTCTGAACCACCTTCAGAAATTCCACCTATCAAGCACGGAGTAAATACTTCGATAAATCCCTCTTTTCTTAAAAATTCTCTTGCACCTTCTACTATTGCATCTTGAACAGCAAATATTAAGAAGTTTTTTCTAGTTCTTAAATCGATAACCCTATTATCGAGCCTTTTTGTAAGGGAAGTTTGAGTCTTTCCAGTTGTGTCGATTGGAATAGTTTCTATTGGTTGGGAAATAACTTCAATGCTTTTTGGAATTATTTCTGGAATCTTTGCAATTTGTTTTTCAGGAGCTTCTCCTTCAACATAAACAACACTTTCTCTTTTTAGGTTTTGTGCAATTTCAAATAAAGGATTGTCTTTTTTTATTGTAAGCTGAGACAATCCTTCTCTGTTTCTTACTATAACAAAGCAATTATTTGCAAGTATTCTAACCTCTTGAACAAAGCCTTTAATTTGCATAATCTCTTTAAAGCATTTGGATTAAAAAAATTTAATTTCAAAAGTTATGGTGGATTATAATTTTGAACAAAAGTTACATTATAAATTGTTCCATGATTATTATTACCGCTATAATCTTTTGCATCACCGTTAAGAGGCCACCAACCAACTAGGTTTTGAAGCCTAACCGGAGCTCCTCCGAGACCTTGCTGGTAAAGGTATTGAATTTCTTGAGGAGTTAAAGCTGTATTGTAGATTTGAATGTTTGCGATTGAACCATTAAAATATGATCCCACAGGCCAACTTGAAGCACTTCTCCCTACTGTGATTTGTCTAGCGTCAGCAGTATAAAGTGTACCAGCACTGTTTCTTGCAGCTACAAGTTTTCCATCAATGTATAATTTTACTTGATTATAAGGCAAAGAGCTATCAAACGTGCCAACAATGAAATGCCAATTTTGCGGACTTGCAACTGAAGAGGAAGTGCCATACCACCCATCTGCATCTGGGCTTGTATAAGGTCCGCTCGTACCCGTATAAATTGAAAATGCAATATAGTATTTAGAGTATGCACTTATTTTATAAGCAGTATACTTGCATACTACCTGATCCCAACCAACATAATACGGTAGCGCTGATTTTATCCATACCGTAACAGTTATTGCAGTGTTAGGAATTAAGTTTGGTAAAGTAATATAAGAAGTTTTGCCATCAAAGCTTGCGACATACATAGGCAAATAACCACAACTTCCCTGCAAAGAAACAAAATCTGTTGTTCCTGGTCCATTTGGACGAGATACAAAGCAAGAACCAGAAGGAAGTCTCGGTAAAAAGTTCTTTGGATTAATGATTCCAGTGCTATAAACAACACCAAGCATTAATAAGATAAGTAGAACTGACCAACCATAAGTCATTAAGTATTCCATTGCAGCTTGAGATTTTATTCTCCAAACCAAGGATGTTTTTCCTTTTCTAGCTTTCTTAGTCTTTCTTTTCATAATAACTTTTTGGAAAAAACTTTTAAAAATTTTGCTAATTTTTTTTCGATATTTTTATATTTTACAAATGCGAATTTTTTTATTACGTTGTGGAAATGAGGAGAGGTACTCATGTTTTGCTTGAAATGTTTGGTTGTGATCCAATTTTGTTAGAGGACATTAGAAAGATTAAAAAAATCTATAAGGAGGCAATAAAAGAATCTGGGCTTGTTGAAGTCGAGAACTCTTTCAAGCTTCATAAGTTTAATCCAATCGGGTTAACTTTTATTTCCCTTCTTAAAACTTCCCATGTTTCTTTTCATACTTGGCCAGAATTTAATTATGCTTGCTTGGATATTTTTGCATGTGATGAGGCAAAGAAAGTTTATAAAGCTGAGAAAGTATTTTTGAAGCATCTTAAGCCAAAAAGAGTAAAAAGGATTGTATTGAAAAGAGGATTTATTACGTTGGAAAACTCAAAGTGATAGTTATGAATAAGAAAAAATTTGAGAAGTTTGCAGAGATATTTTCAAAATACCTAAGAAAAGAGGAAAACAAAAAAGAAGCAAAAGAGGAAACGGAAAAAACGGCTGCGGAATTGATCGGAATAACAGAAGGTTCTATATTTACACAATATACTGTTGGAGGTGCGTTTAATTTAAACTTAATCTTTAATACAAGAGGAATCGCAGAAGCTTCTAAGGAAAAAAGAAAGGAAAATTAGATTCACCTAAAGTGAAAACAAAAATTTTTAAACCTTCTTTTTCACAATTTTTTCATGCCAAACATACTAAAATTATTCGATTGGGTTGCAACATTCCAATACAAGAAGATAAGGGAAAATTCAAAGTTTGCATAGATTAAAGCCTTCTCCTGTTTTTGCATTTATAATATTTGATTTTAGTTCTAAGATATATTTGCTTTTATATTTCGGGTTATAAAAAACTAAAGAAGGATTAGCTTTTAAGATTTCTTTTATTTTTCCTTTTTTGTCTAGCCAAAAAACATCAACGCTGAAATTCATGTTTTTCATTGTTATTGAATGCTTAGCTTCTTTTTTGAAAATAAATAGCATTCCATCTTCTTTTAGCTCTTTTCTATACATAAGTCCAATAGCTCTTTTTAGGAAGGAATCAGCTACTAAAACTCTTAAGGTTTTATTCTTGAACTTTATCTTTTTCGTTTTATACTTATCTTTTAAGAATAAATAAATCAAGCGGAGCAAGCACATCTTCAAACCTTTGGTAAATACATAAAACCCTCTTCTTTTCTTCCAATTTTTATATATTGCTCTTTTGAATAAAGCTTAGCCATATAAGCGCAAGCAATAGAATCTAGCTCATCTCTTGTTATGTTATTCTTAAATTTTATCCTGAGCTTCTTAAAAGCCATTTTAATTTCTTTTTCATTTCTTTTTATCTTTAGCAAATCATATATTGCTCCGGGGTAAGTTTCTAGAACAATTTTCCCAAGTTTTTCAAGTTCTTTTCTTAGAAAAATCCCTCTTTTTGTTAGCATTCTCATTGGCCCAAGAGTTATTGGAAAGAATTTTATATGCATTCTTAGTAATTGCTTATCACATTCCCTTAAATGAACATTGTTTTTTTGTTCTAAGCTTTTTCTTCCTAAAGGTAAAAAAAGAGGCGCATCTATTGCAACAATTTTTGCATTGCTTTCTTTTACTTTTTCTAGTATTTCCTCATTTTTGTGAAGAACAAAAGTTGTTGCATTACTATTTTTTAGTATGCAAAACCCAGTGTTTCTTTTTTCACTTCCTGCAAGGTCTATTCCGATGAATTCCACTAATAATTTTTATTTTTAATGCTTAATTAAGCTAATGAAGGTTCTTCCAATCGCTTTCGATTCTTTTGGAGTAAGAAGTATGGCAACTTTGGTTATTGTAAAGAATCTTAAGATATTTATCGATCCCGGTGTTGCTCTCGGACCAATTAGATATGGTCTTCCACCCACAAGAGAAGAAGAACTTGCTTTGGCACTAAGCAAGGAGATCATTCAAAAAGAAGCAGATAGCTCAGAGATTATTGTTGTTACACATTACCATTATGATCACCACCCATTTCCTGGAGATTCTCTCTATAGATGTTTTAAAGGAAAGAAAGTTTTTGCAAAAAACATCTATGAAGGTATTCATCATTCCGGTGAGGAAAGAGGAAAAATTTTTGAAAAAAGCATTAAAGATTCTTCTGAGCTAATTTGGGCTGATGGGAAAGGTTTTGAGATCGAGAATGTTTACATTGAGTTTTCTAATGCAGTTTGGCATGGTGAAGTAAATAGCAATGTTGGAAAAGTGATTATGGTTTATTTGCAAGGAGGAAAAGATTCTTTTGTTTTTGGAAGCGATGCACAAAGTCTCGCAGACCCAAAAGCTTTGGAATGGTTTGTCCAAAAAGACCCCAAGTTTGCAATAATAGATGGTTATCCAACTATTTTTCTTGGTTGGAGGTTTAAGTATGAAGGTTTTGAGAAAGCAAAACAAAATTTGATTGAAGCAATAACAAAAACCAGCACAAGTGAGATAATTCTAGAGCACCATATTGTTAGGGACATAGCTTATAAAGAAAAAATTTCAGATTTGCTTAAAATAGCTGAAGAAAATAAAAAGAAAATTTTAACCGCAGCAGAGTTCTATTCTCTTCAAAATTTCTTTTTAGAAGCTTGGAGGAAAGAGATAACCGAAGGAAAAAGAAAAGTAGACGTTGAAGCTTATTATAAAAAGCTAAAAGAAAAAATAGAAGAGCTAAAAAGCTAGAAAGGTAAAAGCTTTTTCTTTTCAAACTCTATTATTATCTTGCTCGAGTTTTTTGTTTTTAGCAATGTTGATTTTGTTTTAAAGCTCGAGCCAAATGTTTTTTTAAGAGCTCCAAGAAGAAAGTTTTCAACTAAGAAAGCTTCGTTTGCTAATCCAATGCTTAACTTTGGAGAAACTTTTACTATTAATTTTTCTTTCCTTCCTTCAAAAGAAACTTTGAAACCCATTAGCTTTAATTGAGCTTCAAGAACGTTAAGGTCCTTAGAAGAATTTTCTTTTCCAAGTTTTTGCATTATCTTTGCAACACTTTTTCTTCTTTGTTTAAGGAAAGGAAGGATTTGCAATGCAAAGAGTTTTTCTTTTACAAAATTTCCACTTATGTATTCTTTTCTTAGTATTTCAAAAAAATCTTTTAAAACTTGTTTTTCGTTTATTGTAAAATCAAAACCTTCTTCTGGTGAAATCTTTATTACTCCTTCTCTAACTTCTTTAAAGCCAACTGGTTTTGTAAAGTAATTTGAGAAGTAGCCAGAAAGCAAGCTTGCAAGCAATGGATTTTTTTCTTCTGTAAATATTATCGCCTCTTCTCCCGTTATTGCTGAAATTTTTATTTTTCCAATCAGTGCTTTTTCGCTAAATTTTTCTAGTTGAGAGCTATCACCATTTGTTAATGAGAAAAGCTCTTTTCCTAGAATTCTTGCATTTGATACTGCAAAAGCTTTATCGTCTTTTGATGAGTTAGCAACCAAGAGGGGAAGGAGAAGCATACCCTTGTTTATTACTTTTTCATCATTTGTTAATGACTCTAAAATAAACTCTTCATAATCTCTGGTCGCCATGATATTATTTTAAAATAAGTTATTAAATATTTTGCTTTTGAAAGTGTCGTTAAATATAAAATAATAAAGCTACTAAACAACACTCTTTCAAATCGAAAACAGGTATAAAAAATTGAAAAAAGAAAAAGAAATATGATCTTGAATTTTGTTACGGGTAATGAAGGAAAATTTAAAGAAGTGAAGCAAATTCTTTCAAAGTTTCAGATAAATGTTAAACAAGCAAAGGTTGAGCTTATTGAGCCACAGATAGAAGATATAAAAGAGGTTTCTAAGTCAAAAGCGATTCAAGCATTTGAAAAGCTTAGAGAGCCCGTGTTTGTTGAGGATGCGGGGCTTTTTATAGATTCATTGAATGGGTTTCCTGGTGCATTTTCGGCTTTTGTTTATAAAAAGATTGGTTGCGAGGGAATATTGCAGTTGATGAAAAATAAAAGCAATAGAGATGCTTTCTTTGCTTCGAGCATTGCTTTTATGTCTTTTTCCTTGAGAGAGCCAGTTGTTTTTTATGCCGAGGTAAAAGGGAAGATCGCTAATGAAAAAAGAGGAAGCTCAGGTTTTGGGTTTGACCCAATTTTTATCCCAAATGGCTATGATAAAACATTTGCAGAACTTGGAGAAGAAAAAAATGAAATTTCTCATAGAAGAAAGGCTTTAGACCTTTTTATTGAATTCTTATTAAAAAATAGATAAAGCAAAAAGATTTTTCATAAAAATAAAAATTACAAACCTACCCAAGTTACCTACTAAAAGGGAAGATACCTTAATACTTTTCCATTTCCACCTTTATTTTTTGTTTTACCCTCTTTTTAAGCAATGATTAATTTATTAAATAGCAAAAGCTTTAGAAAAAGTTAAATACTTATTTTGAGAAAAACGTAAATATGTCATGGCTTCATCTTATGAAAAAGAAAGGAAAAGAGTGTTTAGTATGCTTAATTTCCTTAATTCTTTTGATATCGTTGTCGTAGAAGGAAAGAAAGACAAATTTGCTCTTCAAAAGCTTGGAGTAGAAAGGGTTAAAACTAGCTATGAATATTTTCATTCAAATCAAAAATTTAAAAAAGTAGCTATACTCTTTGATGATGATAGGGGTGGAGAAAAGCTAAAAGAAAAAGCACTTTCATTTTCTTATGAAATGAACAACTCAGCCTATGATGTTTCTCAATTTTTTCTTGGTATTTTTGGTTGCAAAAAAGTTGAAGAAAGCTATAAAAGGTATTTGAAAATGGTGAGCGAATGGGAAAAACATACCTAGATATAGTAAAATATGTGATCTATGCTAATGTAGAAGTGGATGGAGTAGTAGAAAAATCAGACGTAGTAGGAGCAATATTTGGACAAACAGAGGGACTTCTTGGAGAAGAGCTTGATATAAGAGAACTTCAAAGAAGCGGAAAAGTTGGAAGGATAGAAATAAACTTAACAACAAGAGGAAACAAAACATTTGGAAAAATAATGATTCCTTCTTCTCTTGACATGGTAGAAACAAGTATTCTTGGAGCAGCGATAGAAGTTGTTGATAGAGTTGGTCCTTTTGAAGCAAGAATAAAAACAGAGAAGATTGAAGATACAAGAAATGAGAAAAGAAGAAAGATTCTTGAAAGGTCAAAAGAGCTTTTAAAATCAATGCTCTCTACCCAAATACCCGATACAAAAGAGCTTACAGAAAGGATTAGAGAAGAGGTAAAGATAAGTGAAGTTGTTGAATATGGTGATGAAAAACTTCCAGCAGGCCCAGATGTCGATAGGGAAAATGAGATAATTATCGTTGAAGGAAGAGCCGATGTTATAAACCTTTTAAGAAACGGAATAACAAATTGCATAGCAATTGGGGGAGCAACAGTTCCAAAAACGATA
>Ga0315298_1011673_pt1 | contig 10256 bp, 6 predicted proteins | sample WHS_1_MG_FD_203077 | JGI IMG/M metagenome (GOLD analysis project Ga0315298, IMG submission 203077) | Extremophilic microbial mat communities from Washburn Hot Springs, YNP, Wyoming, USA - WHS_1_MG | ecosystem: Environmental > Aquatic > Thermal springs > Hot (42-90C) | place: USA: Wyoming...
CCTTCCCCGTGCGGTGGATGCCCGATGCCGCTTACGGTTTAGGCTACCCCGCGTTTCACTATTATGCTGCCCTGCCGTATTATGTGGCCGCCTTCTTGGACCTCAACGGCCTAGGGATCCTTTGGGGCATCAAAATAACCCAAAGCCTCGCATTCCTTTTGGCTGGGGGCGCTGCCTATGCCTTGGGCCGCCAGATGCGGCTCAGCCGGCCCGCGGCGCTCGCGGCGTCTGCCTTGTATACGCTCGCACCTTTTCACCTCGTGAACGTCTATGTGCGGGGAGATGCCCTCTCTGAATTTTTCGCGATGGCGCTTTTCCCCCTCGTCCTGTGGGCCTTTGGGCGCCTGAAAGAAGAGCCTACACCTTGGCGCGCTGTGGAGGCCGGCGCAAGTTACGCGGCGCTCGTGCTAAGCCATAACATATCGGCGTTTCTGTTCAGCCCTTTTCTTCTCCTGTACATCCTTTTTCTTCACCCTGGGCCATGGAAGGCGCCGAGGCGGCGCGGCCTTTTGATGGCTGGGGGAGCCGTTATCCTCGGCTTGGCCCTCAGCGCGTGGTTTTGGGTGCCCGCTTTGGCCGAGCAAGGCTTTGTGCAACTCACTGAGCAGACCACGGGCTATTTCCATTTTGCGAACCATTTTCGGGGAGCAAACCTCGTCCAATGGCGGGCGATCCACGATTATGCCATCGAGGCGGGACGCGATCCGTTCAATATGGGGTTGGTACAAGCCCTGATCGGCTTGGGGGGCCTTGGCGCGTGGGGATTGGCGCTCGTGCGGCGGCGCGACGTGAGGAGCGGCGCCTGGGGATGGGTCGTCGCCACGGCCCTTCTGACGACGTGGCTCATAACGCCTCTCTCGCGCCCCGTTTGGGAACACCTGCCCCTTTTGCCCATGGTACAGTTCCCCTGGCGGTTTTTGGGTTTGCAGGCCCTTGCGGTGGCGCTCCTTTCGGCCTGGCTCATCGAAAGGGTTCCGCCGCGAGGACGGTTTGCGGTTTCTTGCGCGCTCTGTGCGCTGGCCATGGTAACCAGCCTGGCCGGCCTGCGCCTCGATCGCCTCGCAATAACCGAAGCGGATATCACCCCGGAACGCCTGATGCTCTATGAGACCTATTCCGGCAACATCGGGGGCACGGTGCGCTATGAATATCTGCCCCGCGAGATGGTACCCCGGCCCTATACCTCTGCCGTGCAGTGGCATGGCGGCGCCAAACCCGCGCCGCTCGTCCTTTCTGGGAGCGTTCCGCGCGCAACCCTTCTTGCACAGCGTGCTACGCGCGAAGAGTGGGATATTGCCGTGCAGGAAGAGGCCCTTCTCGCCTTTCACACCACCTATTTCCCTGCTTGGCGCGCCGTGGTGGATGGCCAGAGGCGCCCTGTGCTCGGCTTGGAGGGGTTGGGGTTGATCGGCCTCCGACTGGAGCAGGGGGAACAGCACGTCTCGCTCCGTTTGGGCGTTACACCGCTGTGCCGCGCAGCGGAGATCCTTTCTGGGTGCGCTTTGGCCATCGCCCTGGTTGTATGGGGGCGCGCCGTGATGGCTACGCCCAAGGGGCGCCGCAAGGGCTTCTTGGCCTTGGGCTTGGTGCTGTGGGATATCGTTTGGGTAGCCTGGCTAGCACCTTGCCCCGCCGGCGAAGTGCTGCCCGGACCACTCGTGATGGATTTCGCCCGCGCGCCGTACCTCCATGCCGCCCGAGAAGGGGTACATTTCGGCGAGGCCGAGTTACTGGGGTACCATTTAGACCGCACCACGGCCTCTCCTGGCGAAACGGTGCGTATCACCTTCCAATGGGGTGGGGCCTGGCAGGGTTTGCGCCTGCGTGTGAGCCTCGTGGGGGCCAGTGCCCATCTGTTCGATGACCCGCCCATTTGGAGCGATGGGGCGTATGATCTGACCACCGAGGAGACCGAGGTCCTCGTCCCTATCCCTCCAGAGACGCCACCGGGGTTATACGTCTTGCGGGTGCGGTTATACCAAGGGGATGAGGACCTCCCCGTACGCACGGCGAGCGGCCTGAAACTGGCCCGTTTGGCGCTCCAGCCCCTCTGGGTGGTAGGCGCTCAAAAGGCAACGGGCCAAGAACCCGCCCTTGCTTCCTTTGGCCCGCCCCAAGAGCCGCCTGTGATCCGCCTTGTAGGCGTTTCGCAGCGCGTGCAAGGGGAGCGGATGGAGTTTACCTTGCGTTGGCGCAGCGAAAGGCAGGCCCCTTTGAACTATTTCCTCTCGGTGCGGCTCATCGGTGAGGATGGGGCGATCATCGCCCAAAAGGATGTGCCCCCGCTTCTTGGGGGGTATCCCACGAGCCTCTGGGAGCCTGGCACGCTCATCACCGATCGCGTGATCTTGCGGGTCCGTGAGGCCGAGGTTCAGGCGGTGCGCGGTGCCGAGATCATCTTGTATGACCGTTATACCCTCCAGGCTGTAGGCACGGCACGCATGAGCCTGGCCGAAATCTCCGCCACACCGTGAGGAGGCTTATTGGCCCAGGTGCACCCGTGTTAGGAGGAGTTCCGTGCCCTGGCCCTCGCGCGCGAGGCGTTCGTCGAGCACGTGGAGCGGCCGCAGGGTGAAGGCGTCATAGGCGCCCAAGGTGAGCCAAGCCTCCGCGCCCTTGGGGGTGTGAGCCAAGGGAAGGGTGTGCGGATCGCGCACACGCCAGCCGGCGAGCCATTTGAGCGTTGGGATGGCGCCAAGGGCTGGCGTGCCATCATCTTTTATCTCCCAGCCCTCGCCGCGTAAGCCTACCGAGATCGTGGTATCCACCGTGAGCGGCCGCAAGGCGAGGAAGCGCGCCTCGGCGCGAAACGCCGTGCCCTGTGTGCGGTAGGTGGCCGCCGTGAGCGCCATTTGGCCGCCCAAAGGCAGATAGCGCTCGTCCTTCGGTACGCGCAGGGTTGGGGGGTTCGCCATGCGGCCCCAAAAACCCAAGGCGGGCACAGCCTGGCCGCCGGGCGTGGTCAAGGCCAGGGTGATCTCTTGGACTCCTTTGGGCAAATCCAAGACGATGGTCGCGGCCTGGCCGGGATGGAGCGAGGGCACGGTGCCCTGGGCAAGCGTGTTCCCATCCTGTACGGCATTGACGGAAGCCCCCATACACTCCCTTGCCGCGAAGGGCCGCTTTGGGCACCGCCAATGGAGATAAAGGCGCACCTGGCCAGCCACGCTGCGGTCGGCATCCATCCCCGTGAGGCGCAGGCCGTTTGCCCAAGAGGCATGCTGAGGGTGAAGGCTGGGGGGCGGTGCGGCAGCGGGCTGGAGGGTAAGGTCTTGGAGGGTTACCACGTCCCCTTCGGCGGTAGGTAGGCGGCTCCAGCGGCCGTCTTCCACCGTGTAAAACCCCGTGATAAGCCGATATGTGCCGGGCGCCGCCTGAAGGAGGAGGGGGAACTCGTAAGCGTCTACGCGCACCTCGCTCGGGAGATAGGTTCGCGTGGGCTGAGGGATATCCCCTTGGCCCATCACGCCCCCTGGGCCGAGGAGTTGCACAAAGGATGAGTAGTCGGCCTCCAAGGGTTTTAGGGGCGTCCAATAGATGCGGAGCGAGACGTTCTCACCCGGCGTAAGGGTGGTATCGTCAAGTTGGTACCCCAAGATGCGGATGACCTCGCCGCAGAGGGCTTCTCGCGGTATGAGGTCAGGGGGAACCTCCCACAAGGGGCCGCGGTGCACGAGCCAAGCGCCATGGAAGGGGATCCAGCGGTAGTCGGTCTGGTCATAGGCATAGTAGCGGTTCGTTACGATGACGGGGCGCGAGGCAATGGCCTCGGAAACGGCTTCTAGCCAGACCGTTTCGTTCGGCTTAGCCCCTTGGGGGTAGACGTATTGTACGGTCACATCGGGGCGCAACCCCTCGACGTATTGCAGGTACCATAGCGCGGTGGCGTGGTGCCAATTGGCGAGGATAAGCGCCCCGGCGGGGGCGTTGCGCAAAAGGGTTTCGGCGTACGTGCGCTCGGAGCGATCTTGGCTGAGGGCGCGCATACTGGGGTATGTGGTTGCCCCCTGAAAGAGCGCGAGGGTAATCAAAAGGGCAAGGATACCACTCCCAAGGACGCCTTGCCCCCGGAGACGCGCCTTTTCGGCCCAAAGGCCGGCGCCGCTCCCCAGGAGGATCGCTAGAGCGACATAGGAGGGGATCAGGTATTCCACGGTTTGTGGGGCGCGGTAGGTGAGGGCGAGAAAGATATTGATAACGGCCGCTCCGCCCAAGGCCGCAAGGCCTAAACGATGGCGCCGGCTGCCGAGCAAAGCCAGCGCGGCGAGGGGCATGGCCAGGCTCAGCCACGGGCCAAACTCGAGCGCCATAATGTTCGCCCAGATACTGGCCCGTGCCGTGAGTTCCTCGGGCGTGCGAAAATAGAACATATCGCCGCGAAACCCCCGCGCCAAGACGTGGTTTAGGAAGTCGGCTGCTGTGCGGATGGGTGTAGGGTCGAAGGCCGGCTGCATGGCGCTCCGTACCGGCAAATAGAGAAGCACGAGGAACGAAGCAGCAAAAGCGGCCACGGGCTTTACCCATCGGCGCGGGGAGCAAATCAGAGAAGGCTCACGCCCCAGGATGGCTCCTACGAAGGGAATACCCAAAAAGGCCAGGGACCCGTGGTGCCCTACGCTCAGGCCGAAAGTAAAGGCAAAAAGGGTGAGCCAGCGCTCCCGGCCAGCGTCGAGATATTCGATGAGCAGCCATAGGCTGAGCGCCGTGAGGAGCGCCATGAGCGAGCGAATGTTTGCCGTGGTGCTCTGTGCCCAAAATGTGGGCGTGGTGCCGAGGGCAAGGGCAGCGAGCAGCCCTCCCCAGCGGGAACCACTCACGCGGTAGGTGCATCGCATCACCAAAGCGAGCGCCGCCGCGCCGCAAACGGCGCCGTACACGTTTACGCGGTAGGCCATCTCTCTTAAGGGGAGAAGGGTGAACAGCCTGCCGAGCAGCGTGTAGAGTGCGTAGCCGGGGGGATGGGCGATCCCCAAAAGGGGGATGACGAGTTGGAATTCGCCGGCATCGGCTGGGAGAACAGTGGGGGCTAGGGTGTGGAGGTAGACCGCGATTCCCCCCAAAAAGACCAAGCCCTCCGGCCACCACCCTCGAAGGAGGGCATGGCGGATTTCGATGAGCAGCGTGAGCAGCCCGAGGCCCGTGAATAGAACGCCCACCGTAGGCTGGACGATTGGCCAGACCAGGTAAACGCCCGCGATCCAAAAGGGACGCAAGGGGAGCGCATAGCGCCTCACGAGCCAAGCCCCCCCGATGCTCACGGCGAACATACCAAGGATTACCCCGGCGAGCCACACCAAACGCATCGGGATGCCAAGCCCCTCGATGACCCAACGCGCCGTGCCCAACGCGGCCCAGGCGATTGGTACGGCGCCGAGGAGCGGCTTGGGGAGCGCGATCGGTAGCGAGAAGCGAATGCGAACGGTCACGTGAGAGCCTCTTGATAGGCTTGAAGGGTTTTGAGGGCCATCTCATGGATCGAGAACCGAGCCGCTTGGGATTGGGTTGCTGCAGCGAGGCGAGCGCGCAGATCGCCCTCGAAGGCGATGCGCCGAATGGCTTCGGCCAGAGCGGGTATGTCGTTCGGCGGCACCACGAGCGCCGCCGGGCCGGCTACCTCTTCGAGGGAACTGCCGCTCGCGACGATAGCCGGCGTGCCGCATGAGATGGCCTCGAGCACGGGCAAGCCAAACCCCTCGTAGCGCGAAGGGAAGAGAAAGGCCCAGGCGCCGCCATATAGGGCGGGCTTATCTTCCTCTTCTACCCACCCCGTGAAGCGGACATAATGTTCTAATCCGAGTTCGCGCGCGAGACGCCGGGGATCTGGCGTAAAGAACGTATCTTGGGCGGGCAGTTTGCCGGCAATGACGAGGGGCATCAATTCACCGGCTGAAGCCCGCGCGGCTGCGTAGGCTTGCAAAAGTTCGGGGATATTTTTGCGCCGGTCGAACCCACCGAGATAGAGAAGGTATTCAGAAGGCAACCCTAGCCGCGCTTTGAGGGCGGCGATCGTTTCCGCGTGGGGTGGGCGGTAGCGCGCATCTGCCGCGAGGTGGATGACGCGCAGCCGATCGGCGGGAATGTGGAGGAGGGTTTGGATATCCCGTGCCGAGGCATGCGAATCGGTGATGATCAAGCGGGCACATCGCGCTGCATGGCATACGAGGCGCAAATAGGCCCGGATGCGCCAGGAGCCACGGTAGGCAGGCAGGATGAGGGGAATCACATCGTGGATGGTAACGATGGGGCGCAACGCGCGCGTATCGAGGATGGGCGCAAAGTAGGGCACGTGGAGGAGCACCATCCCGTCGCGTCGGCAGGCCCGCGGGAGCGCCCATTGCTCGAACCAGAGTTTGGCCAGGTCCCTCGCGCGTTCGCTGTGCGGCACGCCAAGAGGAACCACCTCAAGCCCTGGGGGTTCGGCTTCGAGCGCCACATACGAGGGCACATAGACGCGATAGCGATGCTCCGGCGCCACCTTGAGGAGCGCTTCGAGCAAGGTGTGTACATATTGGCCACTGCCCGTGGCCCTTTGCCCCCAAAAGGCCCCGCTCAGAGCGATTTCCACGGCATTCCCTCACGAGCGATTAGATAACCGTATCCTAATGGATTGCGGTGTACCCTGCAAGTTTCACGGGACGCGCCCAAGACGAAAATTGCCATATCCTCGGTGGGCGTGTTATGATAAGACTATGGACGCTCTCCCGCTAACACCTGCTGATCCGGAGCGGGCCGATAAACTGGCCCATTACCTTTTGCGAGCCATCAACAAGGCCAACCGCAAATATCACCTTTTTGCCGATGGCGATACGATCTTGGTGGCCGTATCGGGCGGGAAAGATAGCATGACCTTGCTCGATCTGTTGAGGCGGCGCCAAGCCACGGCGCGCGAACGCTACCGCCTTATCGCGGCCCACATTCACAGCGACTATTATTGCGGGCAGACGGTGCCCGAAGCATGGCTCGAGGCCTGGTGCGCCGCACACGGCATCCCCCTGGTCATTGAGAGGGTCTCGGTGGCGGAGGATATCGCCCAGATGCGCAAAAGCCACTGCTTCCGCTGCGCTTGGGTGCGCCGCAAGGCCCTATTTGACCTGGCCGACCGCTTGGGCTGTAACGTGATCGCCTTTGCCCACCATGCTGATGACATCGCCGAAACCGTGCTTCTGAACCTCTTTTATAATGCTCGCCTGGCCTGGATGGCGCCGCGGGTCTCCTTTTTCGGCGGCAAGTTGACCGTCATCCGCCCTTTGGCGCTCGTCGAAGAGCGGGATATCCCCCCCTTTGTGCGAGCGAGTGGGTTCCCCATCGAGGGGGGGCCGTGCCCCTCTGCCCTGGAGGGGCGCCGCTTGCTCATCAAACGCTTTTTGCGAGAACTTGAAAGCGAACACCATCGTGTGAAGCGCTCTATCTTTGCCGCGATGCATCGCCTCAGCCAGGAAGAAAAGGGGTTTTCACTCGACCAAGACGCCGATGTGTGAGGAGCGTCTCACAAAGAATTCAGGAGGAACGATGGCGGAGCATATCGTCCAAACCGTCTATTTTGAGATGGCCGGCCCCCAGAATACCGACCGCGTGCTGGAACTGGTCGCATCCCGTGCGCAAGCGTTGGGCATTCAGCACATCGTCGTCGCCTCGACGACGGGTGCCACGGGCCTCAAGGCCGTCAAAGCCCTCGTGGGGCGAAACGTTACCGTCGTAACCCATTCCACGGGGTTCCCAGGGCCAAACCAGCAAGAACTCACCGAAGAGAACCGTGCCGCCATCCTTGCGGCAGGGGGGCGCATCCTTACCTGCCAGCACGCCTTGGGGGGCATTGGCCGAGCCGTGCGGCGCAAACTGGGAACGTATCAGATTGACGAGATCGTCGCGTTTGCCCTCCGCACCTTTGGCCAAGGCACCAAAGTGTGTTGTGAGATCACCGTGATGGCCGCCGATGCCGGCTACATCCCGACTGGCGAAGAGATTATCGCCATCGGCGGCACAGGGAGGGGGGCCGATACGGCTCTCGTCATCCGCGCTGCGAACGCCCAGGATTTCTTTGACCTGCGCGTCCTCGAGGTTCTGTGCAAACCGCGAGCCTGGAAATAGCGTTGGCCTATGCCAGATTCCGGCCTTCCCCCAAGGCGGGTTCCGCCGAGGAGGCTAATTCACCCTCGCCGCGCAGGTAGTAGACCGTCTCGCGGGTGTTGCGCTCGATGGTGATAAAGAGCGTAATCCATTCGCTGAAGGCGAAGGCGGCAATGAACTGCAGAATAGCACCGATGAGGATGGCGATACCAAGGATCAACCCTGTAACGGGGTTTGCCAAGTAAGCGGGCACCTGCCAATTCCCCAACATCAGGCTAGGGGTGCCCGCCGCACTTTGCAGAAACCCCAGCGTGGAGACAAGGATGGCCAAAGTTACCCCCAGGATGAATACCACCCAACCAAAAATGCGAGCCAGGATGATCGTCAATCGTAAGGCGCGAAATGGTTCTGCCATGTGGTTCTCCTTTGCGTAATGGGCTACCGATGGCCATTGTAACACAGGGCTGGGATTCTCTCAACCCCAAACGGCGGGCACACCCAGCGCGATTGGCGCCCTAGGGGTGCGGTGCTATAATCTTTCCGCTCGGACGATAGGGCGCCCATTTTCGAACCCACGGCGATCTATGGCCATTATTGAACTCTGTAACGTCTCCAAGAGTTTTTCCCTTCAGCGCGACCGCCCGCGCTCCTTTCAAGAACTCGTCATCCATGGGTTACGGCGCAAGCGCCATGCAAAAGGCGAGGTGTTGTGGGCCTTGCGAGATGTTTCGTTCTGCGTCGAAAAGGGTGAGACGTTAGGGATTATCGGCCATAATGGCTCTGGCAAAAGCACGTGCCTAAAACTCCTCACCCGCATTCTTCAACCCACGCAGGGTACAGTATCCGTCCAGGGGCGCGTTTCGGCGCTCCTGGAACTCGGCGCTGGGTTTCACCCCGAGTTGACGGGCAGGGAAAACGTCTTTCTCTATGGGGCCATCCTGGGCCTGCGGCGGCGCGAGATTGCCGCGCAATTCGATGAGATCGTCTCTTTTGCCGAGGTGGAGCGGTTTATTGACGCGCCGCTCAAATTCTATTCCTCGGGGATGCAGGTTCGTTTGGCCTTTGCGACGGCCATTCACGTCCATCCGGATATCCTCTTGGTAGATGAAGTGCTCGCCGTGGGCGACCAGAGTTTTCAAGAGAAATGCTGGGGCGCCATCCGCTCTATGGCGGAGGGGGGCGTAACGATCGTCTTTGTCTCTCATAACTTGGATGCCGTACGCCGCCTGTGCCGGCGCGCGGTGTGGTTGGATCACGGCCTCTTGCGGGAGGATGGCGAAGTAGGGGAGGTCGTCCAGCATTATATCGAGAGCGTGCACTTTCAGGATGCGCGCCTCCCTGAGCGGGCCTCTGCTCCTTCAGCGGGCGAATTGGCCGAGATGGAAGCCTTGATCGAGGGCGATGGCCAGCAGGGCGCAAGGATTCCCGTGCCGGAGGTGATCCGCCGTAACCAAGGGCGTTGGGGCACGAAAGAGGTGCAGATCACAGGGGTGCGCTTTCTCGATGCCGAAGGGCGCCCCGTGGCCCGGGTGCCCGTAGGGAGTGCGCTCACCATCGCCATCGCCTATCGGGCTGAAAGGCCCATCTCTCAGCCATCCTTTGGGATTTCGCTTTACCGTGAAGACGGCCTGCATGTTACGGGAGATGTGATCGAGGCTCAAACCCTCGGCGTGCCATGCATCCAGGGGATGGGCGAGGTGCGCTATCATATTCCAACGCTCCCGTTGGTTGGGGCAACGTATTTCTGTTCGGCCGCCGTGTTTAGTGGCGATCAAAGCGTAACGTATGATTACCATAACCTGCTTTATCCCTTCGAGGTGCGTGCGGAGGGCATGGCTCGGCCTATGTTGGGCGTCATGATTCCCCCGGGGCGCTGGGAGTATCGCCCAGATGAAACCCCAGAAAGGGGCGCGTGACGATGCGCCGCGTCTGGCATCACCTCCGGGAACTTGCCGCCTACCAGGAACTCTTGATCAACCTGGTTGTGCGCGACCTCAAGGTGCGCTACAAGAACTCGGTGCTCGGGTTCTTGTGGTCGCTTCTGAACCCGCTCCTCCTCATGCTTGTGTTCAAGGTCGTTTTTACCGTCGTGCTGCCGAATGTGCACGTGCCGCACTTTCCCGTCTTTGTGCTGAGCGCCCTCCTGCCGTGGAACTTTTTCAGCACCTCCCTCGTCGGGGCAATTCATT
>Ga0315298_1011674_pt1 | contig 10255 bp, 15 predicted proteins | sample WHS_1_MG_FD_203077 | JGI IMG/M metagenome (GOLD analysis project Ga0315298, IMG submission 203077) | Extremophilic microbial mat communities from Washburn Hot Springs, YNP, Wyoming, USA - WHS_1_MG | ecosystem: Environmental > Aquatic > Thermal springs > Hot (42-90C) | place: USA: Wyoming...
TGGAAAAATGGCTGAAGAGGTTCGTAAGGCTATTGAAAAGGCGAATCTCAAATTTGGTGAGGGGTTACGCCGGGGTGATGCTGTAGCCGTCGCTGCCTTATACACAGATGATGCAATTCTCTTGCCGCCGAATAGCGAGATGATTCGGGGAAGACAAGGAATCGAGAAATTCTGGGGAGCAGCTATCCAGATGGGAGTGAAGGATGCAGTTTTGACCACAATGGAATTATCTGGAAGTGGTGACACAATTCACGAAATCGGCAGTTATACTCTCAAAATTCACCCAAAAGGGCAAAACCCCAGTGAGGACAAAGGAAAATATATCGTCATTTGGAAACATACCGCCTCTGGTTGGAAGTTGCACCGGGACATTTGGAACACCAATCTGCCGCCACAAAAATAAACTTTGTCAGAAAATGAAGAAATAGCCTAAAGCGTCACCAAATGCCTCTGAAAACTTACGTGACAGTTTTAAACGATAGCATAAACCTAATCCTCTGCACTGCCATGGTAAAACACGTGTGGGGCTTGTCCTTCTGGACATAGGCTCAGTATTTCCTTTTTTTGAAGATTTTAGCGCCATCATATCCAGTCACATACTCGAAACCTTGTTTTTGCGTAATTATTAAATTATTGAATGGAAAATAGTTATTTTTGGGATTCTGTTAACGAGGAGACGAATATGAGACTCATAATGGATTGCTCTGACCCTATGCTCATAGAGGCTATCGATTCATCTTGGTTCGAACTATTCAGAGTGTGGGGTTCTACTCCATATGCGGAGGCTCAGGAAGACGAGTATTTTAAAAGAATGACCTTTGGAGACCCTCATAATTATAACGGTATATTCTTTGCCCGTCTCACAAACGAGAATTTAGACAAGAAGATAGAAGAATTCATAGATTACTTTAAGAAACGAGGTCTGCCCATGACGTGGTGGGTTGGACCAACCAGCGAACCAGCCGACTTGGGGAGACATCTTGAAGCCCACAGTTTCATTCATACTGTGGATATGCCAGGCATGGCAGTCGAGTTAGATAGAATTAACGAGAACTTGGAATGGGCTCAAGACTTGAAAATAAAAAAGGTTCAAGACGACGAAACACTAAGACACTGGTGCGGAGTCTTGTTCCCAACGTACGGGCTTGGCGATTATATCGATTCGTTTCTCGCCATGGAAACCCATATTGGATTTGACAGTGGTCTACCTAGACGAAGCTATGTCGGCTACTTGAATGAGAAACCTGTAGCTACTTCCCATTTGCTTCTTACACGCGGTGTTGCGGGTATTTTCTGCGTAGCTACGATTCCCGAAGCTAGGTGTAAGGGTATAGGGACTGCGATGACAGTGGTGCCTTTACGGGAAGCTAAAAAGATGGGGTATAGCGTCGGGGTTTTACAGTCTACACGAATGGGATACAATGTTTATCGTCGGATCGGGTTCGAGGAGTACTGTAAGATACATATCTACAGATTGCAAGAGGAATCATAGTTGAACCAAGACATGTGTTGAGGGAGCTTTACAAGTGACAAGAGAAGGGGATATCTCTTTAACGGTCATTGGTCTTATTACCGTGATTTTTCTGAACTGTAAGGTTAAATGAGTGCGCGCACTGTTCTTCAAAGGACAATGTGCCGTCTATCAGTTCCATGAGCGGAGGGTTGTCAACAGAATGCATGGTAAAAATTTTCTTGTTTTTTGCATATGCATACCCTATGTCAAGGCACACATTTTTGCCGACATAGCCTTCTGGATTAACTACACAGACAACACCCTGCATTGTCAATCTTCGGCAAACAACCTGAGATGCCACGAGCATTGATATTTTTCGACACTATACACTCGACATTTTTCTTTTCAAGCCTCGTTTCCAATTCTTCTATCTTATCCACAAATCTGAAACGTCTACAAACATAGACTCGCTTCATAAAAACAGCTCACTCCAACAACTTGACAGTTTTAAACGACAGTTTAAACCTAACCCCCCGCACCATTATAAGCAAATAAGACGGCGGTCCTCTTTGGCGATGTTTTTCGTCGCCTAGGCTTTAAGGCAGTAAGCATAGCCTTCTCAAACCGCATACTAAAAAGAATAGGCTGGGAAGCACCAAAGCAGAAAAGGTCAAGAAGCGAATGGGTAGAACTATACTTTGAAACCCTTTTTTCAAATATCAAGAAAACTAAAAACGAATTAGCAAAAGATAGTCATCTAAAGTTAATGATAGTTTCCAGAGTATTCGCAACTTATTAATTGTGTATTTTTAGCTTCTTTCTAAGTCTCAAAAAGGTTTTGGTTTGCGGTTTTTCCTCTGCATTTGCTTACTACTGCTATGTGCGATAAAACGATAAAGTTATAAACTCATAAAAACATATTGCATTTGGTGATCAAATTGGCCAGAACCATTAGTGCCGATGACAAAACCTACAGCGAACTTGTCAGCATAACAGCCCAACTCATGTAAAAAGCAGGCGAACAAATTTCGCTAAGCCATACAATTCGACTTGCGGTAGCCTTACTCAAAAGTTGCCTCCTTAATTACCCCATGCTTGAAGAAGAAATTCTGAGCCAAATTAGTTTTGAGGAATCGAACACGAAATTCACATCTATAGAAGAAATAACTTCTGAGTGGTGTGATAAACAATTTCTAGATTGTGTCTTTGGTATCGAGCAACGTAGGTATTCGGATGATTCTGGCGATCCAATCTCTGAACTCAGGAAGAAGGGGATAACTCAGATATTTGGCCGCCTCAAGGGAGAAAGATATGAAGCTGAACTTACCGAAGATTCAAAGATTAGAACATTGCATGACGGAAAGGAATACGAAAGCTTGTCGACAGCTGCAAGCGCGATTTGCGGTTACCCAGTAAACGGCTGGCGATGGTGGAGATACCTGAAAGGAGACAGCTATTGTCGATTAGAGGACTTGCGCGATGGTGAATAGGCACAGAAAAAGCCGAAGGTGAAGATAATGGTACACGTAAAGGTATTTAAGTGCTCTGAGCATGGGGAGCTGGAATTACTTAACTTTCCAGATGAGATTGCCTATTGTGATGACTGCGAGAAACAAATGACCAAGATAGCGGAATATGATGAGGATGAAGACGGTTCAGTTCAAAACATGCATGATGGGACTGGGAGGAAAGCAACGACGCACGTAGAAGTATTTGAGTGTTCTGAACATGGAGAACAGGAGTTAATTGACTTCAACTTAGAAAAGGCATTCTGTCCTTATTGCGGTAACGAAATGAAAAAAGTTGGAGAATACGAAGAGTGAGAGCATGAATTTTAGATGGAAAGATGCTGTTTGGCTAGCCTTAGACGATTGTGGAGACAGCCCTAATACACAAAGCGTTTACCTCAATGTACAAAAATATAGAGAATTGACCGAGTTCCAGCGAGGACTAGATAATCAAAAGGTCATGCAAAGATATAAGAACACAGTTCGGAATATTTTGAATGGTTTTAGAAGTGAAGGTGTAATCGAAGGATCGAAAGAAAACCCGGAACTGAAATATGGATATTATAACTGGCTCGGCATTTTCGCTAACAAAGAAAAAAGAAAAGAAATCCGAAAAAAGGTTGAGCAAGATTTACGTCTGGAATACGCCGTAAGAAATCTACTTTGTTAAGCTTTGTTCAGCTTTCTGTTTCGCTCCTGATTTCGATAGCAAAACTGTTAAGTGCCCAGTGCCAGCTTTGCTTCTCTCGTTAAAGTTCGTTATTAGAGGAAAGGAAACGAAAAGTCGTCCATTCTACCAAAATTCCGAGAATTTAAACCAATGTTTTAAACTCTCTTGATAACTGCTAAGACTAAAGGAATTCACAATTAAGCTGCAGTCACCAGTTTCTCGGTTCTTAAAATTTTGCTTACCAACTCCTTTCCCAAGTTTTTCGATACATCCAATATTTCTATCCCTATGATGCGCCCGCTCTTGTCAAGGTCTATGATCACGTTTTCTGCAAGCTCTTCGCTTATCTCGTATCTGGCTTTCCTAAGCCAAACATACATTGCATCTGCCTTTGGGTCGTACTCAACTCTCACCATTATCGCCTAATCCTCCTACTCCAATAAACTGTAACAACTGTTATTTTATCATTACTCTTTTCATAAATCACCTTAAGAAACTTATCGTCATACTTCTTCAATGCCGCTGACCTGCCAAGACGCGTGATAAAACTGAGATCCGGGTTTTGAACAGTGTCTATAACGCTGGCTTTAGATATTCTTCTATGTCTCATCCGAAATATGGCGTGTTCCGTGTACTCAATTACCATCTCGACTCAATACATGTTCTTTAACGGCAAGCATAAAACACTTACTAAATGTTAGTACAAACTCCGAGAATTTAAACCGAGTTTTAAACCTAACCCCCCGCACCAAAATTGTGAAAGTGTGCTCATGTCAGCGATGTTTTTCTCAGGTTATTTCCGGTTTTATGGTTCATCTTAGAGAAAAGAGAAAGGGGGTCTTCGTAAATCAGTTAAGGGGCTTTAACGTCGATTTCCTAGGACAAATACTGCTGCTGCTATTGCTGTAGTCCATAGTCCGTTTTTGTCTCCTGTTGCAGACTGTGTGATGTTTGTTGTTTTGATTATTAGTCCACTTGTTTTGAACTGCTTTTTTCTTTCATCCCATGCTGTCTCTGGGTCGAATGGTACTCCCATGGTTGTGGCAAGCATGGTCGCAGCTAAATCTTCTGCGTAATCCCCGGCAACTTCGTCTGTTTGTCCGAAAGAGTGATGTTCCGAAAGATAGCCATAATTGTTCTTCCCTGATGGGATTGCCACTCCTATGGAGGCGGCGATCAGCCTGTGCGGTTCGTTGGTTGCGTTTTTTGCTAGCACAACGAAGGTTATTTCTCCAGGTCTGATCATTTTTAAGCCTTTTTCTCTTTGAATGAGTTTGCAGCCTGGCGGTATTATGCTAGAAACATTCACTATGTTGCAGTGTTGTATGCCAGCGTTTCTTAGGGCTAGCTCGAAGGATTGTAACTGCTCTTTGTGTTTGCCAACGCCTTTTGTTAGGAAGAAATATTTGGGGATCATTTTGCCAATTCGCAATAGAAGTAACTGATTATGTTTATTAGCTTTTTGATTTAAAAACAGTAATGGAGATAATGAAGAATTTGTGTTAATTCATGGAGGTTCAGCAAATGGCAGTGCCGTATAGAAGCGTGTTCAAAGATGAAGCGAAACTTGACATCAATTATATACCCTATAGGCTTCCGCACAGGGAAAAAGAACTTCGTCTACTAATGGAGTTTTTCAGTTTTCTGCTGCGCTTCCCAGAAAAAATGGCTCAGAGGGTTATGATAACTGGTGATGTGGGCACTGGTAAGACGGTGCTTTCTCAGCGGTTCGGCGCAGACATTACGCAAGAAGCTAAAAAACTTGGAGTGAATTTGCGGTATGTTCATATCAACTGCCGAGAGTATCGTGGAAACTTCTTCCTCGTAATGCGGCATATAGTTTCAAACTTTCACCCAAACTTTCCAAAACGCGGTTACTCAGCTGAAGAGTTGCTGGATATTTTACTGCAAATTTTGGATGAGGAAAATACGCATGTAATCTTAGCCCTAGACGAGTTTGAAAGCCTTGTTGAACGGGAAGGTTCAGAAGCTGTTTATAAGCTTACGCGCATGCAAGAAGTGAGGCAGAACAAGCCTCAGAGGCTTTCGTTAATATGCATATTGCGAAACCTTAAGGTAGTCGAAAAGCTTGATGCAAGTGCAAGAAGCACATTGCAGTCTAACATACTCAATCTTGAAAACTACTCAAAACAGCAGCTTGTCGACATCCTAAACGCTCGTGTTGAACTTGCTTTCAAGCCTTTAACAGTGCCTGAGGAAACTGTTGACCTTGTATCTGAGCTTGCATTTTCAGAAGGTGGAAACGCTCGTTTCGGCATTGAACTGCTTTGGCGCGCTGGAAAATATGCTGACGCAGAAGATTTGGGCATGGTTTCGCCAGAATGTGTTAGGAAAGCCGTTTCAAGCATATACCCCTCAATGAGAAAGCATGAGCTAGCCTTTCTGAGTCGTCACGAAAAGTTTTTTCTCCTTGGAATCGCCCGCCTTTTTAAAGCTAGCCAAAAAGCTTACGTTTCTTTGAAAGAAGCCGAGCAAACCTATGCGGTTATATGCGAAGAATTTGGTGTAGACCCGCATAGTCATACACAATTGTGGAAGTATCTGCAAGAGCTTTCCAGCATGGGCGTGTTAAAGACGAGTGTTACCACTGTCGGCTCTCGTGGGCGGTCGACAATCATTTACTTGCCTCGAATTTCAGCTAGCGAGTTGGAGAAGGAATTAAACGCCATGTTAGAAAGAGAAGGATTGTGAAATCGTGGATTTGGAAAATGTTTTTTCCTCAAAAATCAGAATGAAAATCCTCAAAATAATAGCTCAAGTCGGCGAACTTAACGTTTCCGAAATTGCTCGTAGACTAAACATCAATCATAAAACAACAAGTGAACATCTAAAAGTCTTGGATGAAGAGGGCATACTTCAACACAAAACTTTTGGAAGAATACGCTTATACAGGTTTAATGAAGCTTCACCTAGGGCGAGAACGGTGCAGAACCTCATTGAAGTTTGGGAGCATGTAGAAGATAAGTAACTTTTATTTATATTATGCTCCTTTTAAGATTGAGGAGAAAATGTATGTCTATGGTTGACGTTTCTGAAAAACCTGAGGTGTTTCGTGAGGCAACAGCCACTGGAACCATAAGGTTAAGGGAAGAAACTTTACGTTTGATTAAAGAGGGCAAAATCGCGAAAGGAGATCCCCTGCACACAGCGAAAATCGCTGGAATTTTAGCCGCAAAAAAGACGAGCACGCTTATTCCTCTTTGTCATCCTCTGCCCTTAACAAACGTGGAGATTGAAGTGAAGGTTCTTGATGAATCGAGTGTTCAAGTTACTTCAACGGTTAAGACTAAGGCTCAAACCGGGGTGGAGATGGAGGCTTTGGTTGCAACCACCACAAGTCTCTTAACAATTTGGGACATGGTGAAGCAATATGAAAAGGATGCAAGCGGGCAATATCCGACAACAGCCATAGAAAACATCCGTGTAGTAAAGAAAGTTAAGGAAGGCGCTGAGAGTGAGCGAAAGCACAAAAAGGCATAAGGCTGAAGCGCCTAAAAGACTGAAGTTCGGAGTTTTTGTGTGCAGCACATCTCGCTACAAACAGTTGGCTAAAGGCGAGCTGATGAAAGATGTTTCGGGGGATTTAATAGAAGCCTTTGTTAAGAACGCTGGGCACACTTTGACTTTTCGGGAGATAATCCCAGACGACAAGGCTATAATTGAAGAATGTGTGCGACGAGCTCTTGCTTCGGCAGATTTGGACGTGGTCGTTTTTTGTGGTGGAACAGGTGTGGCTTCGTCTGACGTAACTATTGAAACTGTGTCGCCTTTTATGGAGAAGGTTTTGCCGGGTTTTGGCGAGATTTTTAGACGTTTAAGTTTTGATGAGATGGGTTCTGCTGCTGTTTTGTCCCGCGCAATTGCAGGCGTTGCAAAAGGCAAAGCTATTTTCTGTATTCCCGGTTCGCCTGATGCTGTTAGGCTTTGTTTTGAAAAGCTTATATTGGTGGAAGCCAATCACATCGTTAAGCATGCGCGGGAATAACGATGGTGTTAACCGACAGCTTTGGGCGTCCTCTCCTTAACTTGCGTGTAGCGATTACGCGACGCTGTAATTTGCGTTGTCAATATTGTCACGGAGAAGGTGAAGAAAAAAAAGCAGAAGACGCACCAGAAATGAGTGTTAATGAAATTGTCCGCATTGTTAAGATTGCTGTTTCTTTGGGTATTTCCAAGGTTAAGTTGACTGGAGGAGAGCCTCTAATACGCAAAGACATAGCTGAAATTGTTAGGGGCATAGCTGGAATTCAAGGTTTGTCAGACCTTTCCATGACAACAAATGGGACAATGCTGGCCTCGTTGGCTAAGGAACTGCGGACAAACGGTTTGAAACGTGTGAACATAAACATTCCAGCAGTTGACAGCGAAATTTATGGCAAGTTGACTGGCGGAAGATTGGAAAATGTTTTGGAAGGTGTTAAGGCTGCTGTTAACGTTGGTTTTCATCCCGTTAAACTTAACATGCTTGTTTTGAAAGGCATAAACGAGCATGTTGTTCCAAAAATGATTGAGTTTGCAAGAGAAACAAACACAATTTTGCAGCTTATAGAGCTTGAGCCAATAAACGTAAATGGCTCATACTATTCTGCGCATTATAAGCCTCTGGAAGAGTATGAAACGTGGCTGAGGCAGAAAGCCGTAAAAGTTGAAACGAGAAGGTTCATGCAAAACCGATGCGTTTACCATTTGCCAGATGTAACCGTGGAAGTTGTGCATCCAACAGAAAACGCGGAGTTCTGCATGTACTGCACGCGTCTGCGGGTGACAAGCGATGGTAAGCTGAAGCCTTGCCTTATGAGAAACGACAATCTTGTGGATGTTTTAACGCCTATGCGGAACGGAGCAAGCGATGAAGAACTGGTTGAACTGTTTAAGCTGGCAAACTGGAAAAGGCAGCCTTACAACAAAAATTAGGAATAAGCTTCCAGATGCCTTTTTAAAGCTGGATTATTTTGACTTCACGGCTTTCAGTGTCAAGAATAGCAATGGTTGATTTACCGGTTAAATATCCACAGACCTCGCCTGGATTTACGATTAGCGTTTTCCCTTTGCTGTAAACTTCTACTTTATGGGTGTGTCCATGCACAATTATGTGGAAGCTTCCGCTGTTTATTAAAGCCTTGAGAAGTTCTTCTTCGCTGCCATGCAACAAAGCAATTTTTACGTCATCAACAATTATTTCTGTGAAGTTCCCGCGAAGGTCAAAATTGTTTTCGCTGAACCGTTTCTTTAAGAGTTCCTTATCTCCGTCGTTGTTGCCGAATACACCGATTAGTTTTGCTTTTAACTCTTTGAATCTCGGGATTACGAATGGTGCTACGTAGTCTCCTGCATGAAGCACCAAGCCTACGCCCTCATCATTCAGTTTTTTTACTGCCTTTTCCACCATTGGCAGACAATCATGCGTATCTGCAATTAGGCCTACCAGCATTTTCTCACCTTTATCCCCTAAATTGTTTCTTGGCGCAAAGATAAATTCTTCTAGTTTTTGGCTTATAGAAGATTTTTCTAGAATATTCCAAGAATTGGAATAATCAGACATGCGAAACACTATTTAAAAAAATTCCACGCCTCTTTTCTTGTATAAAATGTCCTAAAAGAGGAAAAATTGGAATGAGTAAGTCGGGTTTTAACCCTGTTGCTAAGAGGAGGGATAAACTTTACATAGTTTCCGAAATTTTAGAAATAGCTAAGGATGGAACTTTGAAAACTCAGATTATGTACGGAGCTAACCTAAGTTTTACGCAGCTTAACGATTACCTAAAGTTCATGTTAAAAAATAATCTTCTGAAAAAAATTGTGGAAAATGATAAAGAGATTTATAAGGCGACGGAGAAAGGTTTGAATTTTCTCCAGCGTTATCGGGAAATTACTGAACTCTTAAAAGATGAAGAAAACAACAATCATAATAATGGTGTTAAGATACCCCCGCCACACTTGCTCAAAAGAAACAATCATTGAAGAGAAATTATCCAACTTTTCGCTTTTGCTCTTTCAAGTAGTCCTCAACTTTTTCTCTTAATGCGGGGAACTCTTCCAGCATGGCTTTTATTACGTGCCAGCGGATTTCTTCGTCTTTCTGTTTTGCCTTCAACTTTTACATCCCAAATATTGTGTAGCAATAGACCATATAAACTTTTATTCCCAAATGGGAATATTCACTAAACAACAAAAAAGAGGGAATTTTTAATAGACTTTCACAATGTTGACCGGCTTCTTCCGCATTTTTATAGCGGCAACAGCAACCGCTATGGCAATCGTTGCCCCCACTAGAACAATCAACAACCTCGGCGTAACCAGTTCTGGGATTGTTGGTGCAGAAACCAAACCTATGGTCGGGTCATGCTCCAAAGTGTAATTGCCAAAGTACGGATAGCAAATGAAAAGCCTCAAGTGACCGCCAGCAGCAATGTAAGACGCCGTAACATTAACAAAGTCAACTGTGCCTCCAGTCTCGTTAAGAAGTCTCGCCCACGGAACAAACTCAAGAAAGCCCGCGAAAGTTGCTTCTTTTCTGGCAAATTGGATTCTTACGCGTTCCCTGAACTGTTCTCTAAGTTGCAGTGGTTTCTCATCTTGGCTGGTTTCATTATTTGCCACATT
>Ga0315298_1011675_pt1 | contig 10255 bp, 7 predicted proteins | sample WHS_1_MG_FD_203077 | JGI IMG/M metagenome (GOLD analysis project Ga0315298, IMG submission 203077) | Extremophilic microbial mat communities from Washburn Hot Springs, YNP, Wyoming, USA - WHS_1_MG | ecosystem: Environmental > Aquatic > Thermal springs > Hot (42-90C) | place: USA: Wyoming...
AAATCGCCTGAGAATGGCGAGAGTGGGGGAATACCTCTATCTCAAACTGAACAATTTTTGTTATTCGAAGTGCCCATTGGTGGTTTCGGAGGAGCGCAGGCGAAAATGAACCGCCTCCGAGTATTGTGGAGGCTGATTGAAGTAAGTCATGCCGCTTGACCGGCCTGACGTTCGAGTTGCTGATAATTATTGTGCCTCAGCTTCTGCCGGAGGGATATAACCCAAGGACTCCAGAAGTCAGTGATGATTAAACCAGTGTACCCATTCCAGGGATGCTTTGGTTTTCCAGGGTGCCCGACGATGGATTAATTCGGCTTTGTACAGCCCATTGATGGTTTCTGCCAGAGCATTGTCATAGCTGTCTCCCTTGCTTCCCACAGAGGGTTCGATGCCCGCCTCGGCAAGCCGTTCTGTATAGCGGATGCTGACATATTGCGATCCCCGGTCGCTGTGGTGAATCAGGGATCGGTCCCGCTGTGGTTGTCGGGTATGGAGCGCTTGCTCCAGGGCATCCAGTACGAAGCCCGTATGCATGGTAGAGCTGACCTGCCATCCCACAATCCGACGCACAAACACATCAATCACGAAAGCAACATAGAGCCAGCCCTGCCAGGTGGACACATACGGTAACCCCTCGCGATTCATCTGCTTCCAGACCTTATCCGCACCGTAGACCTGCAGGTGCGCCTGCCAGATCCGCTGAATCTCCAGCAAGAGCACCGCGTCCCGCTGCGCTCGGGCAGTGCGCAACGTCGGGTTCCGCAACCTCACGTTCCAGCTCCTTGATGCGCGGGGCTTCAGCAGTGCTCATGCCGGGACGTTTTGACCGGCATCTATTTCTGCCCGCTTCACCCAGGCCAGCAGGGTGGAGGCACACAGCCAATCTTGGGGGCTATAGATTCGACAGCGGCCCACAGGGAAGGATATTCACCGCCATGTCCCTGTACAAAGCGAACCGCGCGCTCACGGACTTCAGAAGAAAACTGTTTAGATTTGTTCATGGCTCCATTCTCTCAAAGATCGGGGCCTCCACCAAACCCGGGGCGGTTCAGAATCATCAGCAACGCAATTTTGTTTTGATCGCAGTTACGCAAATACCGAACACTGGTGACAGTACGCGTCCATAAAACCTCATTATCTTATCCCCCAGTACCTGCGCAAAAAAAATGGTATTACACTTAGCCAACAACAATACGGGCACTGCACCGGCCGAAATGACGCCTATGCAGTGCCCCGGAAGGCAGCCAGATTAACTGTTCAGCACTTACTGGAAGCGAAAGCGCACATTGCTCCCAACAAACACCGGTGCCCCAACCTGCCCCTGGTAATACGAGAACGGCTTCAGTACCTGTTCTGCATAGACCAGATAGTTATTGTCAAGAATATTATCGGCGTAAAGACTGAACTTAACCGACTTCACGTAGGTCGATTTGATCGGCATCTCATAGGACGTTGTAAAATCGAGCGTCTCATATGACGGTAAAGTGCTACCTATCGTTTCGCCCTTGTTGGTCGCCATATATTGACGTCCGACAAAATGGCCGGTCAGCGCCGCGTACAGGCCACCGTGCTCATAGCGGAGACCTGTCGTTGCCGTGTACATCGGGATGTAAGGCCGGTATTCTCCGGGATAGGCCGTGCCGTTCACACCAGTGGATAGACTGCTGTATTTAGCGCTGGTGTAGTTGTATGACCCGAAAAATGACACATGGTCCTTAATGGGTATATCCAAACCAAGGGTAACCCCATGATACAGGGCATTGCCATTATTGTATTCATAAGTCTGACCTTTGGACGGGTCATAATACTGGCTGAAGATATTGCTGAAGTTGCGCCTGAATACGGATAAATTACCGGATACTACATCGCTCGTGTAGCGCACGCCTGCATCGTAGCTGATATCACCCTCGGGCTGAACAGTAATGGGCGCCGGTGTGGGGAATGCGCCCACAACAGAATAAAAGGCACTAATATTCGGCACCTTGTTTGTCTTACCCACACTGAAATACAGATTCACGTTATGAATCGGCGTATAGGAGAAACCCAGGGATGGCTCCCAGAAGTAGTAAGTATTATTGACATGGCCGCCGTAGTTATAATAATAACCAGGCACCTCATTACAACCAGTTGACACGATGTTATACTTTACACCGGGGTATATATGGAGGGCACCGTTCAGCAGATTGATATTATCTTGAAGATAAATGTAGTTATAATTACGCGCATCATGCTCATTCCAGGCATTATTGTATCCATCGATATTCGGAACCGGGCTGCTGCCGTACCAATACTCGGCACTATGATCCTGACTGTAATCCACCATTGCGCCCAGCTCGATGGTATTATGCGGCGCAAAGAACGTCATCGATGGCAAAAAACCCACACTTTGAATGTCATCGATATAATTGTGGAACTGCGTTCCGGCTGCTCCTGATCCAAACAACTCTACCGGATCATAGCTATTGTTTGCGGAGGGATACGCCGTCCAGGGTTCGAGATTGGTCCCCACCGGGTATCCTTCATAAGTCGCGTATCCATAATACCTTGGGTTATAATAGGCAGCACTCGTTAGCGAGGTACTGTTCGCTGCCTGTTGCTGAATAAAGACTTTTGTCTTGGCGAGCATATAATCGTTTAGTATGCTTTTCCACGACAAGATCACATTCAACGCGTGAGTATTCGTGCTACTGGACGCCACATCCAGCGGTGGCTGGTAGGAGCGCCCGTTCTGGGCAATCAGGGCCAGTGGCACCAAAGATGGCTGACGCGCTGACTCATTATTATACACGGCAATCAGTTTTAATTGAGACAACCCGTTATTATACGGCTGAAGCAACGCAAAATAGTAAGAATTTATTTTGGCGAAGATATCATTCATGAAACTGGGGGCATGCGTATAGGAATATTTGAACAGCATCTCGGTGCCCGTTCCTGGCAATGCCCCGCTATTCACCGCAATACCCGTTGTATAGTTGCCACCGCGATACCCATATTTTCCACCAGAGGCATCGACATCCAGATAATACTTTGATGTGGGTAGTGCGGGCTCGTAAGAAATCGTTCCGCCAAGCGAGTTTATACCATTTTGCGAGGGTTGATTAGCACCGCTATATACCTTCACCGTCGAAATCTGACCCATCGTAAGTGGCGTATAGGCATGATCATCACCTGTTCCACCGGCTCCACCGCGAAAGGTGTTGATAATGGGCACACCATCAAAATTAGATGCCATCTGGCTGCTTGTAAATCCCTGGTAGGTAAATTCGTTATTCACAGCAGACAAATTACCAGGGCCTTGGGAGATTACATTCATCCCCGGTACATGCTTCAGTACTGACTGAAAATTCTGGGCTGGTGATGCATGCGTGACAGTCTTTTTGCTCACTGAAGTTACTGCCTTTTCTGGCGGTGCGACTTTTTTAACGGCGCCAACGGATGTTACCTTTCCAAGAACGTTTGGACTCGTGGTAGATGCGACGACACCTATATCGTCGGCATAAGCGAATGCACTAGCCGACATGCTGACTGTAGCGATTATTGCTGCATACAGAACCGCTGGCGTCATGTGAGTTACCGCTGTGGCCGCTTTTCTATCGGCGAAGATCTTAGTACTGTATTTAGTGTACATATTACATTCTCCATCTATAATTAATGACATAATAAATCGCTATTGGTCGCGACAAATATAGCCACATGGTTTGCGGCATAGATTTGTCACCAGCAAGGACAATAGTTGCTATCTCTTACAACCGCCAACCAAACCACGGGGATCCGTTGGTGTCTGGTAAAAATAATTCTGATACGGATCACCAGACGGATATCTATATTCCTTATTAAGTAGGTTATGGCCGTAAACTTTTATCACTCTTAGCATTATTTTATCACTGATGTTCTGCGTTATTTGCGATGCCGTTTTCCGATGTGCACCCTGAGGAGGAACGCCGTTTCCATTAAATTCAAATACACTATCAGATATGGTGCTCACCTCTATGAAAGGAATGTTGGCCAGCTTTGCAACCGTAGCGGAAAACCAATCACCATCTTCATCAACCTCATGAAAAACATCATCAGTTTTCTTTATAAACGATTTATCGGCAAGCCACATTGAAGACGTTCCCTGTATTCCATAATAATATATTTCTGGCTTTTGTACTTTGAATTTGCCATTAATCCACGATGGCAACTTCTCTCTGTCAGCAACGTATTGCGCCGCACAAGCGGTATATTTTTCCAACTTTTTGTTTAGGTAAAAATATTGATAATTCTGAAGACTTGACTTTCCGGAAAACTCATCTGGGATGATGTCACCAGTTGGCGACATGTAAAAATTTGCAAAGTTTACTTGTTTTGTTCCTATAACAATATCGCCTACATGCATCTGTCCTGGCGGAATATGAGCGCCAGATGTCCCAGGGTACAGCAGAGCTTTTATATGAAAGTGATCGACCATAACTTGCGCGGTAAGCGCGCGCGTATACTCTCCGCCAAACGGCTGGATGCAGATAACTACAGGAACCTTATAAATACTTCCGATTTGGTAATCAAATTGACCTATGTGAACTGATTTAATCTTTTTAAACTTTTTAAGGATGACGGCATAATGAGCAGGCCCGACGGGAATGAGCAGTCCTAAATACCCACTACCACCCAGACCTGCGAGTTTTTGATCGGCCTGCGCGCTGCCCACAGAAACCCATAAAAAACAAAAAGCCGATAAAATACAGATAATACGTCGCACAAATTTCATAAGTTCCTAGCTCCTATATATTTTAAAAAAATCGTGATTCAGCTTTGAAGTCCAAGTTAAACGGGGCCACCTTTTCTCTTCGCTGCACCCGAAGATGCCTGGCACAAGTCGGGTGCGGTGGTGCCTTCAATCCAATACACCTCTGCGGTGTATCTCGAAAATTTAGCGTTCGACTATAATCGCGGTATGTTGCGTACTATTAAAGTGCTATTTTTTTGTGATCATGCATCAAAAAACGCAACACAGAAGGGCCGTTCGCGACCCGCATGATCAGGCGTACCATGACCCAAGGAGAAGGCGCTCGCCGCTCTGGGAGATATCGCCAACGGACGACCACCATCAACGGTCGGCCCGATGTATCAGGGTGATCAAGTCTTGCAGATTGTTTTCATCAGTGGATTCAGCAGGGTGACTCAGATAGCTTTAAAGCCCGCTGCATATAGGCCGAAAAGGAAGCATGACGCTTCGGCGCTGGGCGACGGCGGGAATCACCCGCCAATCTCCTGCAAATTTGCTGCTCCAAAGCTATTGGGCAACAACTCGCTAAATGTCATTCGTTGCGGACTATCTGCCAACATCGACGTGTAGACCCACATCGATGGTCCGGCAAATTCATTGAGCCGCTGACGATAAGTCCCACACGGCCACGCCGGAGAGTGCCCTTTGCAAGCGATGTAGACTGCTCGGATCGGTGTCCTGCCAAAACTGGCGACCATCTGGCCGATCGCCACCGCCTCGGCACAGAGGCCGGAAGGATACGCTGCATTTTTAATGTGATTTGCAGCACGCCCAAAACGATATACCAGAGCATACCGAGGTCTGGAAACAACGTGTCGAGAATTTTCCCGCCCACATCGGTATTCAGACCAAACCATCCCGCGCCGACGATGGTGTATAAACATGCAACGGTCCTGGTCGGGGACTGGTGCCACTCCCAAGGTTTCCACATGGTGGATCTCCAACATCGGGGCACTACGCACAGGCTTGGTCCGCATTGTGGTCTTCAAAACACCATTTTCACTGTACCAAAGAACGAGCGTGGCATCATCGGCTCGGCGACGAGGTAATTGCCGGGCTGATTATTAATATAGGGGAACTGCTTTTCCAGAACCGACGCTTCGGAGTTCAAGAGATTCACCCCGCTCAAGCTGAGCGTCACACTTTTCAACCCGTATTGATGTATCTGAAAGGTATGCGCGAGATTGAAGTTCATAGTTGCGTAGGCAGGCATACTAATAGAAGTTGGCGCACCGGTGCTTGCCTCAATATATTGCGGCCCAACCAGATTGCCGTACAGTCTCGCCCGCGTGTTCATGTAGTGCCCTAATATCCCGATACCCGCCAGGTAGGTAGGCGTATTTGCCCGCGGCTCTCCAACGCTGGTGGCAACACCATAGGCGCTTGACGAGTTTGAGGTGTAATGCGCATCCTGAAGCGAATAGTTTCCATAAACAGACAGATAATTATCCAACGCGTAAGCCGTCGCAATATTGATGCCCTGATACGACGACGAGCCGATATTGTATTCATAAGTCAGCCCAGTTGTGGTATCATAGTAGGAGCTGAATGTGTGCATAAAGTCCGATCGGTAGAACGAAATACTCGCATCAATACCTGCATGGTTGTATGCCGCTCCAAATTGATAGGTGTTAACTTGCTCTGGTTTTATCGTCACCGGCGTCGCTGGTGACGTCGAGGTGGCATTACTATCCGCCGCATAAAATGCAGTGATATTCGGATACTTGTATCCAACCGCATAGTTGGCATATAGGGTTACCGACCTTATCGGTTTATACTGAATACCGACGTATGGGCTCACCTCACTGTAAGAGCGGCCACTGCCCGCACCTACGGTGTAGTAGTATCCCGGCACATCATTGATATGCGTGCTTACCGTCTCATATTTTAGACCGGGAGTAATCGCCAAAGAACGTGTCGGCTTGATTTTGGCCTGCGCATAGAGCTTACCGTACAGACGCCATGCGTGCTCATCCCAGAGGTCATTGTAACCAGCCACTTCGGGGACATTTGGGCTACCGTAGACATAGTCCCGTGAATGATACTGAGAGACCGCGCCCAGTCCTCCCGCTTTCAAGTCCACATAATGATTGAGCCATTCGACAGAGGGATTAAAACCGAAGGTATTTGTCGTGTAGCTATAATTATGGTAATTATCCCCGTTAATAGTTTGCGCCTGACACGCCGCAGAAGAGTTACCCGAAAAATCGTTACCAGAATACTGGCAGACAGTTTGGGCCGGGTTAAGATAAAAGGTGACAAAGCTGTTATACGGCGTATTGACATTGGGATTCACATATTCCAAACGATTGGAATTGGTGTAGGCATAAAACCCCTTAAATCCAAAAACGGCGTGAGAAGATATGAGCGTTTTATTCTGCACAATAGTCATCATGTGTTCCGCCGTGCTATTCGCATAAGTGAAGGACAGCGGCCATTGGTAATTGGGTCCATATTGCTGCAACAGCGCGACCGGCATTCGCGCTGCGGTGGCGCCCTTATTTTTGTTCAACAAAAATATGACTGACCACTTGGAGGTCGGCGAAATTTGTGGCAAATCATAGGCCGCATAGTAGGAATATTCGCGATCAGGACTGTGGTCCAGGTAGCCTGCAGTCTGGCGCGAAGAAAATCTCAGCAGGAGGTTACCATAGCCAGGGTTTGCACCGGTGTTTATCTCGGCGCCATAGCTGCGCGTGTCAAAAGAACCATAACCAGCAAATACCGACTCGTAACGTTTTGCCGAAGGAATCTTCGGCAGATAATCAATATTTCCGCCAATAGCCCCGACGGCGTTGATATCTGGCGATGGAGTGCCATAGGTCACCCGGATGCCCGAAGTTTCACCCAGCGTGACCGGGATGAGATTCGTCAAATCTGCATAATTGTTATTGCCTCCGGATAAACCGCCATTGAACAAATCAGCAATGGGCAGATTATCAAAGGTGTAGCCTACTTGTGTCTGAGAGAAGCCACGTACGGAAATATGGGTCTTGACGCCGATGGGGTTCGTGCTGGTGGCATTGACCCCAGGTACGAAACTCAGAATGGTCGAGGCATTTTGTGTCGATTCCTGACCCTCCAGGAACTTTTTTGGAATCAGCGCCGTTTCTGCACCGAACACCGGTTTTATATGGGTGAGTGCGGCCTTCTCTACGGTTCGCAGCAAGTTCTTGGAGACGGATTTGATCTTATATATTTTTTTGGCCGGCGGCGGCGTGACGGTAGTCACTTCTGCATAGACCGGCATAAGTGAGGCACCCAGTAACCCCGTTGCCACCAACAGGCTCTGTCTCAAAATATATTTATTGGCTTTGTTCATTATAGACTCCAGTAGTTATACCGCCTTATCGGTAAGCAGCATACATGCCATGCCTATCCACCAGTATATTGATACGAGATGCAAAGTGTTTTCTTTGTCCGCCCCATAATGGGGCGCACCCATATTTTTTGCCCCAAAATGAGGCACCGCCAATCATCTTATTGATTGGCTGCTCTTGCCTGTCCGAATATACTGGCCATATACAACTTTCTATTAAAGTGTTATTTTCTTGCGAATGCGTTACATAAAACTCAACGCTTTGAGGGTTCGCCATGAAACACCTGCGCCTGCTTAATTACATTGATACGATTGTCAGGGAAGGCTCAGTCCGTCGCGCGGCCGAAAAGCTGCATATCACGGCATCGGCACTGGACCGCCGCGTTCAGGATCTGGAAGAAGAATTGGGCACCGGCATTTTCGAGCGGCATCCGCGCGGAATGCGCCTCTCGGCCGCAGGAGAGGTTTTCTTGGGTTATGTGCGCCGCCACCTTTCCGACATGCAGCGCTTACGCTCAGAAATAGATAGCCTCAACGGTCTTCGCCGCGGCCATGTTGCCCTCGCGGTCAGCCCCGCATTGGCGGCCGATTTCATCCCGAGAATTATTAATACATTCAGGGAGCAGTATCCGGGGGTTTCCTTCTCGGTGACTGTAGCGAAACACAGCGATGCGATTCGTGCTCTGCTCGCATTTGAAGCCGATCTGGTGGTCATCGTGGCGCCGCCCCGACACCCAGACGTTATCGACCTCGCCATATCCGAGCAGCCTTTGGTGGCGGCCATGGACTGCACGCACCCTCTTGCCAGCCAGGGTACGCTTCGCTTGAGCGATTGCATCCAGTATCCCTTGGTATTGCCGACCCCGGGGCTTACCTCGCGCGAAATGCTGGAGTCTGTGCTCCATAGTCGACGATCAGAAACCCATGTCGCCGCCGAGACCAACTCCTATGAGGTGATGCGTGGCCTACTGTACGGCACGCAAAACGTTGGCTTTGTCATTTCAACGGGGATACCCAAAAATCGCGTCAACGAAAATATCGTGTATCGGCCGATTTCTGCCGTGGACATCCGCCCCGTGCCATTAGTATGTGCACAACTCAAAAGCCGAGGGATTTCGGTCTCTGCCGCCCGCTTTTCCAACTACATAGCGGAGGAGCTAAATAATATGAACCTGGCCGAACAGCATACGGGTTAGACATCAAAAGTGTGCATTTGAAAAGGTTATCTCACGGCACCGCCACGCCGCCATCACTGCGAGGATCAGCAGCACCGGCAAATCCGCCCTGCGGGTCACGCGCTACCATACCCGCGTGACCCATAAAATCACTGTAATCGGGCACCCACGATAGCTGATGTCCCCAGCGGCGCAAATCCTCAAAAACGGCGCGGGGATATCGCCGCTCCAGACGCAAACCCGCCGAAGCTTCCCCCCAGGTACGCCCGTACAGCCAGCGCGGACTGGCTACCGACTCGGCGAGGGAAAGCTCATATTGCTTGACGCGCATGAGCAGCGCTGCCTGGGTTTGGGGTTGGCCATCCCCCCCCATGCTGCCGTAGGCGAGTTGCACTCGCCCCTGCTCGGCATAGAGCGCTGGATTAAGGGTATGGAAGGGGCGTTTCCGAGGCTCCAGTACATTGACGTGTCCCGGTTCCAGAGAAAAGGCACAGCCGCGATTATTCCACAGCACCCCAGTATTGCCCGCCACCACGCCAGTGCCAAACTCGTGGTAGAGGCTCTGAATCACACTCACCATCCGCCCTTGCCCATCCACCACCCCAAACCAGACCGTGTCACCTTTGGCGAGTCCAATGGGCGGCAGAGGCATCGCGATAAGGGGATGTATCTCTCTGGCGCAGCCATCCAGAAAATCCGGATTCAGCAATGACGCGATATCCGCATCGCCAAAGTCAGGATCAGCTACTAGCTGGTCCCGGTACTTAAAAGCCAGTTTGGTGATTTCTACCGTGTGATGAATCAGCTCCGCGCCCAGATGATCTCCGTTGTTGAGTCCAACTCGATTCAGCAGGGCGAGGATCATAAGTGAGGCTACCCCTTGGGTGGGCGGCGGCATATTGATAGCCTCGCCGACACCGAAGGCGGTGCGCAACGGTTCCACCCAGCGCGGCTTGAAGGCTTGCAAATCGGCCTCTGTCAGCAGACTGCCTGCGG
>Ga0315298_1011677_pt1 | contig 10254 bp, 5 predicted proteins | sample WHS_1_MG_FD_203077 | JGI IMG/M metagenome (GOLD analysis project Ga0315298, IMG submission 203077) | Extremophilic microbial mat communities from Washburn Hot Springs, YNP, Wyoming, USA - WHS_1_MG | ecosystem: Environmental > Aquatic > Thermal springs > Hot (42-90C) | place: USA: Wyoming...
AGCGAATTCGCCGCTTACCGGAACCAGATCCTGTCCGTGGAGGTTTCCGCCGCACGGTTACCCGAGTTTGCGTCCCCTGGGCCTGCCCCCCGCTCCGCCCTGCTGCGCCGGCTGGTGGCGTTCGCCACGCCGGTGCGCTCGTGGCGTTTTGCCGCCGGATTCGCCGCGCTCATCGTTATCCTGGCGTGGCTGCACTTCGCTTCCGGACCCTCTCTGTCGGGGGACCAGCTTCTCGGCCGCGCCATGGCGGCCGAACTGAGCGCTGAGCAGCGGGTCCCTCAGCCCGTTTGCTACCAGAGACTCCAGTTACGGCGGGCGGCCGGTCTGACTCAGGCGGCGGAGTCGGCGACGTTGGAAACCTGGAGCCGCCGCGCCGGCTTCCGCCTGGCTCACAAAGGCGGCGGCCGGATCTGGTCCGAGTTGGAGACCGTCTATAGCAGCAACGGTCTGACCGGCCACCGGCCGCTGGCGCCAGGCGCGTACCAGGCCTGGAGCAAGTCGCTGTCGGCGAAGGCCGAGACGGTCAGCCGCACCGAACTGGCCAACGGCGTCGAAGCGCTCAGGATCACCACGAAATCCCGCGGTCCGGTCTCATCCGGCAAGCTGCTGGAAGCGAGCCTCGTAGTCCGGGCCGGCGACTGGCATCCCGTTCAGGAGACGCTGCGCGTGCAAGGCGACGGGGAAGTTTGGGAGTATGAACTGCTCGAACTCGCCTTCGAGATCATTCCCGTGAGCACGCTTCAGCCTGAAGTCCTCGCTATGCTCCAGGTCCCGCTGCCTTCACTGCCTCCGCCGCCTGCCCCGGCCGCCCCGGCGAGCCCGGTCACCCCGGCGTGGGATCCGGACAGAGCGGAGATCGAGGCCCGGTTTGCACTCCACCGGGTGCATGCGTGCGCGGGCGAGCCGATCGAGATTGCTCATGCCGGTTCTGCGCTTACCGTTCGTGGAGTTGTCGACAGCGCGGACCGCCGGGCGGAAGTGACTCAAGCACTCCGCGGAATCCCCCATTTGCGTCTGGAACTGCGCTCCGCCGAGGAATACGCGCGCCGCGCTGCCTCTCCCACGGCCCCGCCACTCGATAGTCCTGAACCCCAGGCCGCGCCTCCCTCAAGCGCGTGGGAAACCCGGCTGCCTCCCGAACTGGCAGACGTGGCGAACCGGGCGGTTTCCCTGGCGGACGACGCGCTGGCCGAAGCCTGGGCGCTGCGGCGGCTGGCCGAGTCGTTCCCCCGCGAACGGGTGCAGCGCCTTGCGCCGGACTCGCGGAGTATGCTGGAGACAATGGTGCGCGATCACGCTTCCGAGCTTCACCGGAACCTAGCCGAGACCCGTGCGCTGCTGTCGAGCGTGGCCCCGGCGCAAGCCGCACCGGCCGGGCGCAGCGACCGCTTCGAGTGGCCGCTGGGGGTCACCGACTTGTTTGTCGCCGTGGAGCGGGAGCGGGAGAGTGTGCGGGCGCTGTTTGCCAACCCGGATGGGTCGGGCCGGGCGCAGGCGGCACTCCGCTTCGCGGAACTCATCGTCGCCGCCGAATACCGCGCCGCTCAACTGGAGCGTGATTCGGCATCCATTTTTCAACCCGGAACAGGAGAAGACCCCACTGGCCTGAAGCGAAAAGAATGATTTGCGGTGTTCGGGACATCGCCGGCTGGATTGTGCTGCTTACCGCTGCAATGCAGCCGCTCTTCGCCCAGTCGGCCCAGGTCACCGGACTGGTCACGGATCAAACCGGAGGGGTCATCCCGGGGACCTCTGTGGTTCTGATCAACCTGGAAACCGGGGCGCGCCGGAAGTCGGCCAGCAACGCGGAAGGCTTGTATGCGATCCCTCTTCTCCAGCCCGGCCGGTACCAACTGAGCGCGCTGAAGGAGGGTTTCCTCCCATACATCCGCGACAACATCACCTTGCGCGTGGGAGACCGGGTGAGCCTCAACCTGGTGCTCGTGGTGGGTACGCCGACCACGACCATCACGGTCTCCGTGGAAGTCCCCCTGTTGAGAACCGGGGATGCTCAGACCGGGCTGGTGATCGACAGCCGGAGAATCCGGCAACTCCCTCAGTACGATCGCAATCCTCTGGCGCTCGCCCAGTTGAGCGCCAACGCCATGGGAAAGGACAGCGTCGCCGGACATGACTCGGATTTTCGAATCAACGGCGGCCGCACCGGCGGCGCCGAGTACATTCTGGATGGCGTGCCGGTCACTACAGGTTACCTCCACAAGGTGGCCGGTTCGGTTCCTTCCATGGAGGCGATTGCGGAATTCAAAGTGGTCACTGGCGGGTTGCCCGCCGAATATGGGAGGCTGTCCGGAGGCGTGGTCCTGGTGGGCACGAAGGCGGGCACCCGGCAGTTCCACGGCTCGGCTTTCGAGTTTCTCCGCAACGACAAGCTGAATGCCAATGCCTGGGACTCAAACCGGCGCGGGCGCCCAAGAGGCGTCTTTCACGACAATATTTTCGGTGGCTCGCTCGGTGGCCCGCTGCGTATTCCCAGGCTGGCCGGCGAGCAGAAGACCTTTTTCTTCGCGTCGTTCGAGGGTCTCCGCAACTCGGCCGGCACAAATGCGCAGCTTGCGAGCGTACCCACCGAGACCGAACGCCAGGGCGACTTCTCCCGGAGCCTCTATAACGGCAGGCCGGCGCAGATTTTCGACTGGACCACCGGCAGGCTCGACGGGGGGCGCCTTCTGCGCCAGCCCTTCCCGGGCAACCGGATTCCGGCCTCGCGCTTCGATCCGCTCGCCGGCATCTATTTGGGTTTTTACCCGCTGCCGAACCAAGCCCCCCAAGCGGGCACGTCGGGAACCAACAACTTCATCTACCGCAGCGCGCGCCGGTACGGGAGCGAGCGTTGGACGGGAAGGCTGGACCAGAACTGGAGCCCAGCCCACTCGACGCACTTCACGCTCCACCGGTTCGAGGATGACCGCGGCGCGCCCCAGACATTCAGCCTGCTCCAGGAAACCGGAGACAATCGATCCCAGGCGACCACGGCCTCTCTGGAGCACGTCTGGACCCTCGGCGTGGCAACTGTCTTGACGGCCCGGGCCGGCGTCGTGCGTCTGCTCGAATGGTCCGGCACGACTGTCGACCGGTCGGTCGACAGCAGCCGCTGGCCGCTCCAAGACCTGGCTCGGAACCTGCTTGGCGGCGGGATCGGGCGGACTCCGAAGATCTACATGGACTGGGGCCCTACGCCGCTCGGCGGGGGTGGCGGCAGCGACACCCGCGAATCCAACTACTACTCTTCCCTCGAGTTGCAGCGGTTGTCCGGCAGGCACTCCTGGAAAGCCGGCTTTGACCACCGGCGCTATTATCTGAACCAGATGACCGGCGGCTCATTCGCCATGTCTACCAGCCCCATGGTCACCGCCGCCAGTCCCGGGGACCTGAACAATTCGGGCCACCCGTTCGCCAGCTTCCTCCTGGGCCAGCCCACCTGGGGCAGCGGCACCCAGTATGCCGGTCCGGCTTCGTTGCAGACCTATTGGGGCGCTTACGTCCAGGACGACATCAAACTCGCCCGGATGTTGTCGGTGAACCTCGGCGTCCGGTGGGACTTCGAGCCTTCCCGGACCGAGCGCTTCGACCGCCAGATCTTCTGGGACACGGACTACAGGTGGCCTTGGGAGCCCAATGCCGGCTGGAGTTGGAACGACGTGAAGCAGCAGATCGGCGTAGCCGGCATGCCCGACCCGGCGTGGCTGGCAGCGGGCATCCGCGGCCGCGCGGCCATGATGGGGACCCGCGAGTACCCGGGGCGCACCCTGCTTAGGAACCACCCGTTCCACTTCAGCCCACACGCCGCCGTTGCCTGGCAACTCGGCCCGCACACCGCGCTGCGCGCCAGCTATGGCATCAACTGGCTGACGGTGACGGGCAACCAGCACATCAACTACGCTATCTGGAACGCGGGTTTTGGCGACTATGCCCGCCTGCCCCAGGACGGCTCCGGAGACGGCGGGTTGACTTACCTGAACTCTTTCGTCACTCCCATGCCCGGCGGCGAGGGCTATGTGCGCTTCTCTCGCGACATCGATTACCTGAACCGGCAGGTCATGGGTAACTGGTGGCTCTCGGAAACCAGCCGCTTCTCCCAGGGCCATGAACACGACATCCAGTTGAGTCTTCAGCGTGAGATCGGATCGGGGAAAAACGCCTGGGTCGCCGAGATCGCCTTCTCAGGGCTCTATTCCAGGGATCTGCCGTTTTGGATCGGGATGGGCGAGCACGTCCTTCCGGATGCCTACCACAAGATCGGCTGGCTCGGGAAGCGTCTGCTCACCAGCGTGGAGAATCCATTCTATGGACGCATCCCGGCCAACTCCTCCCGGGGCGGACGAACCGTCGCGTTGGGCAATCTCTATCAATTGAACCCGCTTTGGCAGCAGATCTCGACCACGGGCGACCCGCTCGGCACGGCGAATTACACGGCCGGCTACGTCCAGGTGGAGCACCGTTTCGGCGGAGGCTTCAGCCTCCTGGCGAACTACACCCTGAGCAAGCTGATGCAGGACACCGGGGCTATCGATCAGGCTTTTACGCAGGGCTTTCCCCAGGCGGGCCTGGGGCCGGCGGATGTCTACGGCATCGCCCACACCGACCAGCGCCACAAACTGGTGGTCAACTACAGCCTCGACCTGCCGGTCGGACGGGGACGGCGGCTGTTGAACGCTCCGCAAAGCATGTTCGCGCGCCTGGCTGACGCCGCGGCCGGTGGCTGGAGCGTTGCGGGCACCACGCTGGTCCGCGGAGGGACCCCGCTCTCGGTCGAAGGCACGGACCGGCTGTGGTGGGATGCGGGGCACGCCGGCAACGGCGCATCCGAACGCCCGGTCTGGGTCAACCGCGACTACAACCCCGGTGCCGATGCGCACCGCGCGATGGAGGGCTCGGCCGGCTACACTCCCTACCTTAACCTCGGTGCGTTCCGGAAGGCCAGGGCGCTCGAGAATCTGCTCGAGATCGGCGACGTCGGAACGGTGATCCCGATGCGCGGCCCGGGATTTATCCAGTGGGACGTTGCCCTTCTCAAGGACTTCCGGCTCAACAAAGAGGGCCGGATTCTGCAATTGCGCGCCGAAATCGAAAACCTGCTGAACAAGATGAACCCGGGCAACCCCGGCAATCAGATCAACGATCCTGTCAGCTTTGGAAAGATCACGACCCAGAGCGGCAGTCCCCGGCGGATCATGCTGGCCGCCAGGCTTCAGTTCTGACGGGACGCGCAGATCCCCCGCGGTGGTATCATGAAATCAACTTTAGTACTGGGAGATTTCATGAACAGGCGAACCTTTCTGCAACTGTCCTCGACGGCGGTAGGCGCAAGGCTGGCGGCTCTTGCGGACACGCCGTTGCCAACGGCCACGCTGGGCAAGACGCAATTGCGGGTCACCCGCTTCACCCTGGGCGGTTACCACATGCGGAAGAGCGGGGAAGACAACGCGATCCGTATCATCCACCGGGCCATCGACCTGGGCGTGAACTTTTTCGACAGCGCCCATAAGTACAACGACGGCGAATCCGATGTCGCCTACGGCAAGGCGCTGAAAGGCGGTCTCCGGCAGAAGGTCTTGCTGATGTCAAAGGCGCAACTTCGGGACCGGGACGGTGCGATGCGCCAGCTCGAGGAAACGCTCCAGCGCATGCAAACCGATTACCTCGACCTCTGGCAGTGCCACGAGGTGACCACCCATGCCGAAGTGGACCGGATCTTCAGTCCCGGTGGAGCGCTGGAAGCCTTTGTGAAAGCCAAACAGCAGGGCAAGGTGCGTCACATCGGATTTACCGGCCACGCGGATCCGTCCGTCCATCAGCGTCTGCTCGAGGGCTTCGACGGATGGGAGACGGCGCAGTTTCCCGTAAACCTGATCGACCGCCACTACCTCAGCTTTATCGACACGGTGCTGCCTCTCGTCCGCGGGAAGGGGCTTGGCGTCATTGGCATGAAGAGCAACGCCATCGGCGAGATCACCGCGCACCGGATCGCCGGCATTCCCGAATGCCTGCGCTACTCCTGGAGCCAGAATATCGACACCCTGGTGTCGGGCGTTGAGACGGTCGGGCAGCTCGAGGAGAACGTGCTCGCTCTCAAGACCTTCCAGCCGATGTCGCAGCAGGAGCAGGAAGCCCTGCTGGCGCGCACCGGCAAGGGCCCTACGGGGCCGGAAGTCGAGCGCTACAAGAGGAAAAAGCAGGGCGCCCGGGCCCGGCCCGCGCACGCCGACGGAGACCCCGCGTAATTACGGGCGGACCGGCGCCAGGGCGCTCCGAAAATGTTCGATGGTCCGGCGGAGCCCTTCTTCGAGCGAAATCCGGGGCTCCCAACCGAGCAACTGGCGCGCCTTGGTGATATCCGGCCGCCGTTGCCTGGGGTCGTCCTCAGGCAGGGGCTCAAAAATGATGGCGGAGCGGGATCCGGTCAGCCGTTGGATGTACCGGGCGAACTCCAGAATCGTCATTTCGTGCGGGTTGCCGAGATTGACCGGATACCGCTCTTCGGAAAACATCAGGCGGTACAGCCCGTCCACGAGGTCGCTTACATAGCAGAAGCTGCGCGTCTGCGAGCCGTCGCCGAAAACGGTAAGCGGCTCACCACGCAGCGCCTGGTCGAGGAACGACGGCACAACGCGCCCGTCGTTCAGCTTCATTCGCGGACCGTAGGTGTTGAAGATCCGGGCAATGTTTGTGCGTAGACCGTGGGCCCGGTGGTACGCCATGGTGAGGGCCTCGGCGAAACGCTTGCTCTCGTCGTAGCAGGAGCGCGGTCCCACCGGGTTCACGTTACCCCAGTAGGTTTCCGGCTGAGGATGCACCGCCGGATCGCCGTAGCATTCCGAGGTCGAGGTCAGCAGGAAACGGGCTCCGCGCCGCCGGGCCAGATTCAGCATGACCGATGTGCCGGCCGAACCCACCTCGAGAGTCGCGATGGGGTGGGCCAGATAGTCCTTCGGACTGGCCAGCGAGGCCATGTGGATGACCCCGTCGACCGGCGGATCCACGTCGAACGGCCGGGTGACATCGTGCTCGATGGACTGGAAGTGCGGGCGCCCGGCCAGATGAGCGAGGTTCGACCTCGCGCCGGTAAGAAAATTGTCCACCCCCACCACGGTGTGTCCTTCGGCCAGCAGCCGGTCGCAGAGATGCGACCCGATGAAGCCGGCCGCCCCGGATACGACAAATCGCAAGCAGCGCCTCCTCTTGATTCTTCAGTCCATCCCATTGTAGCGAACCGCCTCATTTCCGCTCTGCCTGCGGCGGCGTCCGGGGCTACACTTATTCCGATGACGCACGCAGGACGAGTGACATTCTTTCTGGCGGAGGTTCTGGCCTTCACGCTGCTGCTCCAGGCAGCCTTTCCCGTCCTTGGGACTCTCCTGGGACATTCCTTTCCCGCCCAACTGGGCATCTGGCTGCTATATGGATTTGTGGCCCTGGTCCTGGGATGGATTCTCAACCGGTTTCAAAGGAAGCAGGGCCTGCGCGGCCTCGGATTCCGCTATTACAGGAGCTTCTGGGGCGACGTTTGGGCGGGGACCCTGGGATATGCGGTGCTGTATCTCGTTTCCCTTCCATTGGACCTGGTCGCGCTGCCGGACAGGGTGAAAATGACCGGCCAGATGTTGCAGCAGCTCTCTCTCACTTCGTTGCCTCAGGTCGTGATCGCGGGTAGCCTGATCGCTCTGGTCATTGGCTTTGTCACCGGTGTCTTTCACGAGGAGATCCGCTTTCGGGGCTACTATCAGGGAGCGGGAGGCGTGGAGCTGACGCCCTTGGCCGGCTTTATCATCGCTGTGATTCCGTTCACCTTCGGCCACGGGTTCTCAAATCGCGACTGGAGCATCGCCCAGGTAGCGGCAACCGTCATTCCCGGAGTCGTATTCGGTCTGCTCTACAACGCCACCCGGAGCCTGGTCGTGGTGATGACCACCCACGCGCTGACCAACTGGATCGGGTCCTATCCTGTCCTGCTGACGGTCGGCACGAAGAGCCGGACAGCGGGTCTGGTCACGGCGGGCGTCCTGGCGGTTCTGTTCCTGGCGCTGGTTTTCGCGCGCCGGAAACGTGAGTTTCGCGAATGGACCGAAGCCACGGGAAAGATGTTCCGCCATGCGCCCCTTTTTGGCCTGCTTGCCGGCGGGCTGATCGGGCTTCTGCTCCTGCTGGTCTGGGCGTACCGCTTGCCGGCTGCCCACGCGGGAATCGCCGGCGCGCTCCTGTTTGGGATTTCCGTTCTGGGAAAGCGATTGGCCCCGGTACGCCTCAGCAGCACTTAGGGCGGATGTACTTGGCCCTCAGCCGGTGCTCGGAAAAGCGCCTCCACTCTTCGCCCGAGGCCCGGCGCCCGTGAGCGGCCAGGTGCCGCTGGTAGGCAGCCTCGTCGGCCAGCTCGCGCAACAGGGCCAGCAGCAGCCGGCCGAACCTGCGCACCGGTTTCATATCTCCTCCGCGTTCAGCGTGGACATGACGAAGGGCGCTTCCATCACCCGGGCCTCCCGGGTTCCACGCAAAATGCCGGCCCAGACGCGAATGGAGTCGAACAGAATGGCCGCCACCAGCACGGCGAAGATTCCGCAGACCACGGCGTCCAGGCGCGCGTTGAACAGCAGGGTTCGGAACTCGGCAACTCTTTCGGCGGGAACCGAGCCGGACGCGAGCAGGCCTTCCAGGCGCGCGGCTTCGGCCAGGAATCCCAGCCGGGGCAGCGGCGAAAAGATCTTCTGGTAAGCGGCCGTGAAGGTGACCACCACCAGCCAGCCGAGCGGGATCAGAGTAATCCACGCGAATCGCTTGCCGTGCATCTTGATCAGCACCGTGGTGGCCACGCACAGGGCGACGGCGGCCAGCAACTGGTTGGCGATGCCGAATAACGGCCAGAGCGAGTTGATCCCTCCCAGCGGGTCGAGCACCCCCTGCAACAGGAAGTACCCCCAGGCGAGCACAATGGCGCCGCTGGTAAGAATCACGCCCGGCATCCAACTGGTGACCCCGAGGGGCTTCCACACGTGGCCGAGCAGGTCCTGCAACATGAAGCGTCCCACCCGCGTGCCGGCATCGATGATGGTGAGAATGAACAGCGCCTCGAACATGATGGCGAAGTGATACCAGAAGCCGATAATGGTCCGTCCGCCCCCGCCGCGGGCGAAGATGTGGGCCATGCCCAGGGCCAGCGACGGCGCGCCGCCGGTGCGGTGGAACAGCGTGGTTTCGCCTACGTCGCCGGCGAGCCCCTCCATGTCGGCCACGGTTACCGGGAACCCCCAGCTCGTGATGGTGGCCACGGCGGCCTCCGGCGTCGCGCCGGCGATGCCGGAGGGCGAGTTCACGGCGAAGTACACCCCGGGCTGGAGCACGCAGGCCGCGATCAACGCCATGATGGCCACGAAGCCTTCCAGCAGCATCGAACCGTACCCCACCGGCCAGGCGTGCCACTCCTTGGCGATCATCTTCGGTGTGGTTCCCGAGGAGATCAGGGCGTGAAAGCCGGAGATCGCGCCGCAGGCGATGGTGATAAAGCAGAAGGGGAAGATCTTGCCGGCGAAGATCGGTCCCGTGCCGTCCACGAAGCGCGTGAAAGCGGGCAGTTCGAGTTGCGGCCGTACGAACAGGATTCCCACGGCCAGCATCATGACCACGCCCAGCTTGACGAAGGTGCTCAGGTAACCGCGCGGCGCCAGCAGCAGCCACACCGGAAGCGCGCTGGCGAAGAAGCCGTAGATCACCACCGCGATGGCCAGCGCCACACCCGACAGCGTGAATACGGAGGCCAGGGCGGGGGTCAGCGAGACCCACTGCCCGCCGAAGATGGCCAGCACCACCAGCCCGAAACCAATCACCGAGACTTCCAGCACCTTGCCCGGGCGCAGGTAACGCAGGTAGATCCCCATGAAGATGGCGATCGGCATGGTGGCCGCGATGGTGAACGTGCCCCACGGGCTGCCGCGCAACGCGTTGACCACCACCAGCGCGATCACAGCCAGCAGGATGATCATGATCAGCAGGACCGTGAGCAGGGCCGTAAAGCCGCTCAGCTTGCCGATCTCCTCGCGCGCCATCTCGCCGAGCGACTTGCCGTCGCGCCGCATGGAAGCGAACAGAACCGTGAAATCGTGTACCGCGCCAGCGACGACAGCGCCGATGATGATCCACAGCGCGCCGGGCAGATAACCGAACTGCGCGGCGAGCACGGGACCGACCAGCGGCCCCGGCCCGGCGATGGCCGCGAAATGCTGTCCGAACAGAATCCACTTGTTG
>Ga0315298_1011678_pt1 | contig 10254 bp, 8 predicted proteins | sample WHS_1_MG_FD_203077 | JGI IMG/M metagenome (GOLD analysis project Ga0315298, IMG submission 203077) | Extremophilic microbial mat communities from Washburn Hot Springs, YNP, Wyoming, USA - WHS_1_MG | ecosystem: Environmental > Aquatic > Thermal springs > Hot (42-90C) | place: USA: Wyoming...
CCCCGATGCCCATCACGGCTTCTACTGGGGAACCGCAGGCTCGAACGGCTATCTGCTGCCGGTCGAACTCGGCTACAAGTGGAAAACCCCCGGCGCGATCGCGAATAACCGTTACGACATCGGCGCCATCTTCGACCGGGCCAGCTACACGGCACCTTATTATGGTCCGGGCACCTACAACAACGAATCCGCCGTCTATGTTCAGGGTCAGCAGATGGTCTACCAGACCAGCCCGAACTCGCCGCGCGGCGTCTATGTGTTCGGCGAAGCCATGCTGGGCACCGCCGGCGGCAAGCAGGTCTCGAACCTGCAGGCCGAAGCCGGCATGATCTGGGAAGGTCCGTTCGCGAGCCGCCCGAATGACAATATCGGCCTCGCGGTCAGCGGGATCCACTACAATAACCGCTACCTCAACTCGCTCTACCAGACCCGTCTGACGGAGGGCGGTGCAGGATATCCCGATCACAACCTGATCATGACCGAACTGCACTATTCCTGGCAGGCGAATAAATGGCTGAACATCATGCCGAACTTCCAGTACATCATCAATCCGGACGGGCAGGGCTTCTCAACCTACTCGACCCATAACCTGCCGAATGCCGCCGTTTTCGGCATCCAGCTCTACGTCGATCTGCCGACGCTGTTCGGTATCCCGACCAAGTCCTGATCGCCTCCGTTTCCGCGGCAAACCCCAGTGCTGTGCGCCGGGGTTTTGCACCCTCAAAAACTTTGCATCGTTCAGAGGTTCCTTAACCTTCATCGTTGACATTACTGTGCAGGCTGATTATTATACCATGATGTAAATAAATAATCATAGTAGTAGGCAAAAGTGGCAAAAAGTACAGGAAAGCTTCCAACTCAAAGCTTTGCCATGCCCAGCGACGATGCCGATTTGGGAACGCGCGCTGCTTGGCTTTACTATGAGGCATCCCTCACCCAGGCCGAAATTAGCTCCGCTCTGCGGGTTCCGCCAGCCAAGGTCCAACGCCTGATCGCACGGGCGATGCGTGATGGTCTCGTGCGAATTCTGATCCAAGGCGACATGGCCGGCTGCGTCGCCCTCGAACGCCGCCTATCCGCCGCACACGGGCTCGATTTCTGCCGCGTCGTCCCAGAACTCCCCGGCAGGCGACCTTTCTCCAGCCTCGGTCGCGCCGCCGCCGGCTATCTCCACGGCGCGATCGAGGCCGGAACCCACCGCATCATCGGTGTCGGTCACGGCCGCACCCTCGCCGCCATGGTCGATCATCTGCCTCTCATCGAACGCCCCGATCTCACTCTAGTCTCGGTGATCGGCGGCGTCCCCCGCCGGGTCGGTGCCAATCCGTTCGATGTCGTCCACGCCCTCGCCGAAAAAACCAACGCGGCAGCTTGGGTCATGCCGGTCCCGTTCTATGCCAACACCGAGGCCGACCGCGCAGTGTTGCTCCGCCAGCGCGGCGTTGCGGAAACTCTGCGCCTCGCCGCCGATGCCGGATTGTTCATCATGGGCGTCGGCGAAGTCACCTCCAGGGCCTTCATCTGCCAGAGCGCCATGATCCAGCCCGATGAAATCGCCGATGCCCAACGGCAGGGCGCGGTCGCCGAAGCTTTTGGTAATTTCTACGACGAAGCCGGCAACCGCATCACCACAACCCTGCATGACCGTGTCATTGCAGTCGACCTCGAAGCGATGCGCGGGCGGGACGTGCTGATGGTCGCCGGAGGGCCCGAAAAGACCGCTGCCATCCGCGCCATGCTCCGCTCGCGCCTGCCCACCGCCCTGATCACCGACGAAGTCACCGCAACCGCCCTCACCAACCCGACGCCATGACCGGCCGCCCCCTCATCCTCGCGATCGACGCCGGAACCTCGATGCTCAAGGCCGTCGCCTTCGATACCGATGGCCGGCTGATCGATAGCGAATCCCGCCCCAATGTCCACCATGAATCCGCGGGCGGCCGCGCCGAGCAGGACATGGGGGCGACCTGGTCGCACATCGCCGCCATTATCTCTGCCCTGACCGCCCGCCACGAAAGCGCCGCCATCCTCGCCCTCGCGGTCACCGGCCAGGGCGACGGCACATGGCTGATCGATGCCGAGGGCAATCCGGTCGGCCCCGCCATCCTCTGGCTCGATGGGCGCGCCGGCCCCCTGGTCGATGCGTTCCGTGCCACCGATGCCGCCCGCACCCATTTCGAGCAGACCAATACCGGGCTCGCCGCCTGCCACCAGTCGAGCCAGATCCTCTGGCTCGCGCAGCACCAGCCCGACCGCCTCGCCGCCGCCGCCACCGCGCTGCATTGCAAGGATTACCTCTATTTCCGCCTTACCGGCGAACGCGCGACCGATCCTTCGGAAGGCGGCTTCACCTACGGCTCATGGCGCACCCGCGCGTATTCCGACGCCACGATCGCAGCGCTCGGCCTGCAATCCCACCGCCGCCTGCTGCCCCCGATCGTCGATGGCAGCCGCACCGCCCACCCTCTTACCGCCGCCGCCGCCGCGCAACTCGGCCTGCAGGCCGGCACGCCGGTCGTTCTCGGTTTCATCGATACCGTGTGCAGCGGCCTCGGGGCCGGCCTGCTCGCTACCGGGGCCGAGGGCACCGCCGGCACCTCGATCCTCGGCAGCACCGGAATCAACATGCGCCTGGCACCGGATGAGTTCGAACTCCCCGCCGATGCCCCGATGAGCGGCTTCCGTGTCGCCTGCCCCGCCCCCGGTCGCACCGTGCTGATGCAATCCATGCTCGCCGCCACCCTCAACATCGACTGGCTGGTCGGCCTCGCCGGTCACGCCGTCCGCCTTGCCGGCCACTCATCGGAGCCCGATGCAATGCGCCATGCGCTCGACGCCACGGTCCTCGAAGCCCCGCCCGCAAGGGCGATGTTCCACCCCTACATCGCCGCCGCGGGCGAACGTGGCCCCTTTACCGATGCCACCGCCCGCGCCAGCCTCGCGGGGATTTCCCGTAGCCTCGACCTGCCCGGCGTGATGCGCAGCATCTACGAAGGCATCGCCCTCGCCGCCGCCGATTGCTATGACGCGATGGGCTCCAAACCCGATATCATCACCCTCACCGGCGGAGCCGCCCGCTCGACGGCGATGCGCCACATCTTCGCCGCCACGCTGAACCGCCCGGTGCGCATCGTGCGCGAACACGGCGGTGCCGCCCTAGGAGCCGCCATGATCGCTGCAGTTTCGTGCGGTATCGCGTCCTCCATGGAAGCATGTGCCGCCGCCTGGGTCACGCCCTTGCTCGGCACCCCCGAACCACCCGATGCGGGCCTCGCCGCGCGTTACGCAGGTCTGCTCGGCATTTACCAGCAATCGCGCCGATCCATGGCCGGCGAGGCTCGATCCTCGTTCTGGCACCAGTTCGCCGCCGTCCAGGAGCCCGGACAATGACCGAACCGCGCCATCATTGTGCCGTCATCGCCGATCGTTTCATGCTTCCCGCGATGTTTGAATCGGCGATTTATGCGGTCTGCGGCGATACCGTCCGCGTCACCGCCATGCAACTCCCCTGGCCGGACCAGCCGATGATCCAGTCAAGCACCGAACCCGGCCTCGAATCGATCCGCGAATTCCTTGGTAGCCCGGATGAAACGGTCGCCTTCATCGGCGATGCCGACATCGTCGTCACCCACCTGGCGCCGCTCTCGGCCAGCGTCATCGCCCGGCTGCCCCATCTGCGGCTCATCGGCAGCGTGCGCGGCGGCCCGGTCAACATTGATCGCGCCGCTGCCGCCGCGCGGGGCATCCGCGTCGTCAATACCCCTGGCCGCAATGCAAGTGCGGTCGCGGAATTCACTATCGGGTGCATCCTCGCCCAGACCCGCCAGATCACCCTCGCCCACGAAGCCATGCGTGCCCGGCACTGGCGCGGCGACCTCTACCGCGCCGACCGCACCGGGCGCGAACTCCGCGAACTCGTCGTCGGCATCGTCGGCTACGGCCAGATCGGCCGCCGCGTGGTCAAGCTGCTCGCCCCGTTCGGATGTCGGATCATCGTTGCCGACCCCTACGCCACCCTCTCCGCCGAGGACGCCGAGGCCGGTATCGTCCTGGTTTCGCTCGAAACCCTGCTCGCCGCAGCCGATGTAATCACCCTGCACCCCCGCGTGACCCCCGAGACCACCAACATGATTAACGCGGCCACCATCGCGACCATGAAGCGCGGGGCCATCGTCATAAACACCACTCGCGGCGCCATCATCGACACGAACGCCCTTACCGCCGCCCTGCAATCAGGCCATCTTGGCGGTGCCGCCCTCGATTGCTACGATACCGAACCACTACCGAATGCCTCACCCCTGCTCGACCTGCCCAACTTAACCCTCACCCCGCACATCGCCGGCGCATCGCTCGAAAACGTCCGCATCGCCACCAGCATGATCGCGGCGGAAATCCAGCGCTTCGTTACGGGGCAATCGGCGCTTCATCCATGTTGAACAGGGAAGGCAAGCAAAGCACTTCTTTTTTTGCAAAAAAGAAGCCCTCCCCTCCCTTTTGCTGTTCCCCCGCCCGCTGATGCCCGCCCTCCTCACCCTCGGCATCGACCTCGGCACCTCCGGCATTCGCGCCATCGCGATCGATGGGAGCGACACCATCCACGGCCAGGGCACCGCCCGGATCGCGCCGGAGCATCGCCGCGATCCTGCGGCGATCTGGCAGGGCGTCGTCGCGGCGCTCGATGCGCTCCGGGCCCACGTCTACATGCCGGCGATCCGCGCCATCGCGATCGACGGCACCTCCGGCACCCTCATCGTTACGGATGATCAGGCCACGCCGATCGGCCCCGCCACGCTGTACAGCGACCGCGCCACCCCGAACTCGGTCGCCCGCATTGCGGCCATCGCCCCGCGCGACAGTGCAGCCCACGGCAACGCCTCGCCGCTCGCACGGCTGCTCGACCTGCCTCCGGCCACGGGCCCGCGTTACGCCTTGCACGAAGCGGACTGGATCACCTGCCGCCTCGGTGGGCCGTTCGGCGTCTCGGATGCCAACAACGCCCTGAAATCCGGCTACGATCCCACCACCGGCACCTGGCCCGGCTGGATCGACCGACTTGGCCTCACCGCCACCCTCCCGCACGTGGTGGAACCCGGCACCAATCTCGCCCCGATCGACCCCGCCATCGCCGCGCGCTTCGGCTTCGACCCCGCCACCAGCCTGATCGCCGGCACCACCGATGGCTGCGCCTCGTTTCTCGCCACCGGGGCCGATCAGCCCGGCGATGGCGTCACCGCGCTCGGCTCCACCCTCACGATCAAACTCCTGTCGAACCAGCCGGTCTTTGCCCCCGATTACGGCATCTACAGCCACAGGCTCCAGCGCCGGTGCGGCCATCCTCGCCCGACACTTCACCCCCGCCGGGATCGCCGAACTCAGCCGCGGCATTGATCCGGCCCAGGATTCCGGCCTCGATTACTACCCGCTCCCCGCCCAGGGCGAACGCTTCCCGATCAACGATCCCGCAATGCAGCCCCGCCTCACCCCCCGCCCGGATGACGATGCCCGCTTCCTCCACGGCATGCTCGAAGGCCTCGCCCGGATCGAAGCCCTCGGCTACCAGCGCCTCGCCGAACTCGGCGCGCCGCCGCCGCGCCGTGTCCTTACGGTCGGGGGTGGTGCGATCAATCCCGTCTGGACCGCGCTGCGCTCCCGTATCCTCGGCGTCCCGGTCGCTCCCGCTCCGCAGACCGATGCCGCGGTCGGCACCGCACGCCTCGCGCGCATCGGCATCACGAGACGAGATACCGCATGAAACCCGATGACACGGCCCACGGCGAACCTTTACCCGATACGGCCAACCCGTTTCTGGGCCGCACCAGTGAAATCCCCGGCCTTGCAGCCCTCAGCGAAGATGCTGACGCCTTCCTGATCGACCAGTTCGGCACCATCCACGACGGCGAACACCCTTATCCGGATGCCATCGAAACCCTTCACGTCATCCGCAACGCCGGCAAGAAAGTCATCCTGCTGTCCAACTCGGGCCGCCGCGCCGCCAATAACGATGCCCGCCTCGCCGCCATGGGCTTCACCACGGATTGCTACGACGCGTCGCTCTGCTCCGGCGAAGTCGGCTGGGCCGACCTGCACGCCGACCCGCTGCCCTGCCTGCGGCAACATTGCCGCATCCTGCTCCTCGCCCGCGACCCCTCGCTCGACATTCTCGAAGGCTTCGACATCGAACCGGTCGATACCGTCGAGTCCGCCGACCTCATCATGCTCGCGGGCTCGCAGACCGACCTCTATGGCTACGACACGCTGTGGGACCGCATCCGTCCGGGGATCGCCCGCAACATCCCGCTGGTCTGCACCAACCCCGACAGGCTTATGCTGGCCGGGGGCCAACTCCATCCCGGTGCCGGAACCCTCGCCGAAGCCTATCGCAACGCGGGTGGTCACGTCCGCTGGTACGGCAAACCCTACCCCCGCCTCTACCGCGCCGCCTTCGCCCTACTGCCGGGCATCCCGCGTCCGCGCATTTTCGGCGTCGGCGACAGTATCGAACACGATGTCGCCGGTGCCGCCGCCCGTGGCTGCAACAGCGTGCTCACCCGCACCGGCATCATCGCCCACGCCTCCGACGCCGCACTCGCCGCCGAAATGACCCGCTACGCCTGCCGCCCCACCACCATCATGTCCCGATTCCAGTGGTGACCGGCTGCTCTGACCTTTGCGCCAAGTTGCAACCTTTGACGACTTGGCTCCGACCCGCTGGCAGAGCGTGACGAATAACCGAGAACAGGACGTCTCAAAAAGCGGGGATCCACGGCTGGGGTCGACTGCGATCCAATTGGCCCGCCGTGACCAGCCTTCAAGAACAAGCATGGGCGCTCGCGGCGTAGGCACTCCGAAAGCGTGCGTAGCGCACTTCCAGGCTAGCTTGGCGCGTAGCATCTGGCTCGAAGCGGCAGAGTGTCAGCGGTTTGCTACAAACTTCAACGATCGTGCCGCCGTCGGCTAGCCAGGCGAGACGAGCGGCGCCGAGTGCAGCCCCAGTAGCCCCCCCTTCCGCGAGCGTTAGCGGCACGCTGAACTGGTCGGCGAGGAGCTGGCACCAGAATGGGCTGCGCGCGCCACCACCGACCAACATGAGTTCGCCGATTGCCGGACCGGTCGCCTGTAACGCGGTAAGGCCGTCGCGGAGACCGAAGCCCACACCTTCCATGACCGCATACGCCAGCTCGGCGGCACCGTGGCCATGCACGAGGCCGAGAAGGGCGGCGCGTGCGGAGGGGTCGTTGTGCGGCGTGCGCTCGCCGGAGAGATAGGGCAGGAAGAGCGGAGCGGTCTCGCGTTCGGCGTCACTCAACCGCTCGGCCGCGGGTATCAGGTCGGTTCCGATGGCGCTCCCGGTGATGGTGCTCAGCCAGTCGAGGCAGCTTGCAGCCGCGAGCATGACCGACATCTGATGCCAGCGTTCCGGCAACGCATGACAGAAAGCATGCACGGCATTAGCCGGATTGGGGTGGAACGCGTTGGAGACGACGAAGATAACACCGGAGGTGCCGAGCGAGACAAAACCGTCGCCCGGTGAAACCGCGCCTATGCCGACTGCGCTCGCGGCATTATCGCCGCCGCCGGCAGCGACGATCACGTCCTCGCGCATGCCCCAGCGGGCGGCGAGTTCGCGCCGCAGCGTGCCGGTCTGTTCATTGCCCTCGACCGCTCGCGGCACGGAATCGAGGTCGAGACCACAGGCGGCGAGTAGCGTTTCCGACCAAGCGCGCCGCGCGACATCGAACCACGCGGTACCGGAGGCGTCGGAACAATCCGTAGCTGTCTCGCCGGAAAGAACCAGCCGAAGATAATCTTTCGGCAGCAGCACGCGACGGATGCGCTCGAAAACCTCCGGCTCGCGGCGACGCACCCAGAGCAGCTTGGGCGCCGTGAACCCGGGCATGACGAGATTGCCGCTAATCCGCTGCAGATCTGGGACCGCCCGCTCCAGCGCCGCACAATCCTCGTGGCTCCGCCCGTCGTTCCAGAGAATCGCCGGACGGAGCGCCGCATCCGCGGCGTCGAGGAGCACAGCCCCATGCATCTGTCCGGAAAGGCCGATCGCGCGCACGGCGCGCAGTGCCTTGGGAGCGGTTGCGGCCAGCTGGTCGAGTGCGGCAAACAGCGCGACCACCCAATCATCAGTGTTTTGCTCCGACCATAGCGGCTGCGGCCGGCTGACGCTGAGCTTGCGGCCTGTCTGGGCGATCACGCCACGCTCCGGGTCGAGCAGGAGAGTCTTAAGTTCCGACGTGCCTAGATCAATGCCGAGATACATGCTCTTCCTCGATGCGGCTGGGGCAAGTTGGTGCGCTCAAAGCGCGGTATATTAGTCGTCGCGGACGGGAATGCCGCGCTTCACGCCACATTGAATCCGCCGTCGACCGGCAGGATCGTGCCGTTCATCATCGCAGCGGCGTCGGAAAGCAGAAAGCAGATCACCGAGGCGACCTCTTCGGGAGCCGCGAACCGGTGAAGTGGGATGCGGGCGAGCATAGCAGCCGACTTCGCGGAATCGCTCCAGGCGCGCTCGGCCATCGGCGTCAGCGTCACCACCGGGTTGACGCTGTTGGTGCGGATCCCGTGCCGTCCCAGTTCCTGGGCCATGGTCATGGTCAGAGAATCGAGCGCTGCCTTCGATGCGCCATAGGCGGCATGCTCCGGCGTTCCCCAGAGGCTCGCAATAGAGGAGACATTGACGATCGCGCCGCCGACGCCGCGGGAAATCCAGTGGCGTGCCACGATCTGCGAAATCACCATCGGCGCCCGCGTATTCACCGCCATGATCCGGTCGAACATCTCCGGATTCGTATCAAGGAAAGGCGCGGTCTCGGCGATGCCAGCATTATTGACCAGCGCGTCGATCGGTAGCGTCATTTCCACCGCCCGTAGCATTACCTCGACATCGCCGATATCGGCGATCACAGTCGGGCAGCCGGTCTCGGCGGCCAGAGTCTCGAGATCGGCGGCGCTGCGGCTGAGCGCGACTGGCCGGGCGCCAACAGCGGCCAGCATTCCGACCGTAACGCGGCCGATTCCCTTCCCGGCACCCGTGACCAGTACGCGGCGCCCAGCAAGCCCGGCGGGTGCAAGAGCGGCGAGATCGCGCATGTTCATTCTCGTCTGCGCCAAGGTCATGGTGCAGGCCTCAGGACGCCGCCGCTTTCGCTGTCGAAAAGATGCACATGCCACCCCGGCACCGCGAGCATCATGCGCTCGCCCTCACGCCAAATCGTCTCGTTGCGGGGGCGCCGGAACACGGCTTCCTCACCGTCATCAAGTCGGAGATGCACTTCAATCTGGGCCCCGAGATGCTCGACGACATCGACCATGCCTTCGATCGTTGCTTCGCCTTCGATCGCGGCACCGGGCCGGGCTTCCTCGCCACGAAAGCCGAGGAACAACTCGGCTGGCACCGCGCCGATGCCGGTAGGGATCGGTGCGTGGATACCGGATGCCTCAATCGTTGTGGCACCCGGACTGTGGGCGATGCGGATGAGGTTCATGCGGGGAGCGCCGATGAACCGGGCGACGAAAGCGTTGCCGGGATGAGCGTAGATTTCATCCGGCGTGCCAATTTGCTCCACATGACCGAAATTCATGACAGTGATCCGGTCGCCGAGGCCCATCGCTTCTTCCTGGTCGTGGGTGACGTAGATTGTGGTCATGCCAGCCTTGCGGTGGATGCGCAGGAGTTCCGCGCGCATCACGGTACGGAGCTGGGCATCGATGTTCGAGAGCGGTTCGTCCATCAGCGAAACCGAGGGTTCGCGCGCGATAACTCGGGCGAGGGCGACGCGCTGGCGCTGGCCGCCAGATAGGGCTTTGGGTTTGCGTTCGAGATAGGGCGTGATCTGGACCAGTTCGGCGACGCGGGCGATCCGGCTGGCGATTTCGGCATCGCCGACGCCGCGGAGTTTCAGGCCGAGCGAGATGTTCTGCCGCACCGTCATATGTGGGTAGAGCGCGTAGCTCTGGAATACCATGCCGACGTCGCGCTTGGCCGGAGGGGTCAATGTAACATCGGTGCCGCCGATCATGATCCGACCGGTACTGGGGATTTCCAGCCCGGCGATCATGCGCAGCAGGGTGGTCTTGCCGCAGCCGGACGGACCGAGCAGCACCATGAATTCCCCCTCTGCGACGGTGAGGTCGAGCCGTTTCAGCACCTCGGTAGCGCCGTAACGCTTGGTGACGCCGTCGATCGCGATCTGTGCCACGGGGGCTCCTTATTTCACCGCGCCGAGCGTGAGCCCGCGC
>Ga0315298_1011679_pt1 | contig 10253 bp, 7 predicted proteins | sample WHS_1_MG_FD_203077 | JGI IMG/M metagenome (GOLD analysis project Ga0315298, IMG submission 203077) | Extremophilic microbial mat communities from Washburn Hot Springs, YNP, Wyoming, USA - WHS_1_MG | ecosystem: Environmental > Aquatic > Thermal springs > Hot (42-90C) | place: USA: Wyoming...
TTGGGGTGATGTTCAACCTCTGCCACTGGCTGCGTGTCTCAAAGGACCGGGATTACAGGTCGAGGCTTCAGCAAGCCCTGCACCGGTTAATGGCGGTGTCCATCAATGGTGCCGATGAATATGACGACCAGCCAGGCTGGAGCCGGTACATTCAGCCGCTGGACCAGGGTTCTTTTGACATTCTGGTCTTTCTGAAGACCCTTCGGGACCTGGGTTACAAAGGGCCAATCGGTTTACAGTGCTATGGTATTGGTGGCGATGCGCGAGAGCATCTGGCACGTTCCATGGCTGCCTGGCGGCGCCTGCAGGCAGCACTGGCTGCAAAATAGCCGGTAAAAAGAAGAAAAAAGCTAAAAATATACTTAGCTGATTTTCACAATAACACTCCTCTTTGCAGGAAAAAGTCAGGAAAGGCGTAGGACACCCTCCGTTTTTTATCAGCTTCGTGGGTAGAGGGCCCACAGGCGGGCGAGTTCATCCTCTTCACAACGAATTTCGGTATAGTGCATCACCTGTCCGTCGCGCCTGACGTATACACCCTTGCCGGCAGTGACTTGCCCCACATCGGCAAAAGGTACACCGAGTGCGGTCAGAGCAGCGCGAGCAGCCTCCAGGTGCTCTGGTGGCAATGTCACCGCCAAGGTGCCGGAAGAGATCATCTTCAGCGGGTCGAAATGGAAAGCCTCAGCGAATCGGGCGACAATGGTCGGAATAGGGAGTTTTGCATAATCTACCTCAATGCCGACGTGGGAAAGGAGTGCTATTTCCAGCAGCGTCTCGAGCAAGCCGCCCCGCGTCACATCGTGCATCGCCGTTGCACCATGCTGTGCCAGGGCCAGTCCCTCTGGCACTACACTAACAGCAGCCATTACGCGGCGACCTTCTTCTAATTCATCGTCGCTCAAACCTAACTTGCGGGCTACGTCGGCAAAATCCTGCGCCAGAATAGCGGTGCCTTCCAGGGCCACTCCTTTTGTGACCAGCACATGATCCCCAACACGGGCTCCGCCGGTCCGCACCGGCTTGCGCCCCGCCGCTGTCCCTAACGCCGTCACCGCCACCAGCGGGCGCGAGATGCCGGATGAGTAGCCCGTATGCCCACCAATGATGGCTACGTTAATCTCTGAAGCAGCGTGGCTGGCGTCGCGCATGATGTTCTCCAGCAGTTCTTCATCCTCCAGCCGCGGCACCAGCACTAACAGTTGGACCCAGCGTGGCGGGATGCCGCTGGCCGCGAGATCATTACAGGCTACGTGAACAGCGAGCCAGCCAATATGCCCAATGGCACCGACGATGGGATCGACGTGAGAGGCCAGAATATCCCCTCCAACGCGGGTCAACGCCACGTCCTCACCAAAGGCTGCGCCAAGGATAATATCAGGATCCTCGGCCTGAACAAATGGGAAAACACGTTGTTGTAAGGTATCAAGTGAAAATTTAGACATGCTGAATTTCCTCCTTATCCAGATCCGTTTTCTGCTTCTTTCCTCGCTCGGGAAATAACTCAGGCAGTGTGCTTACCAGTTGATCTCGCCACTGGCAGACCTGATGGGGATGGCCTCCAAATTTACTGGTGATCTGAGCCATGGTCATCTCGGCATTGGTCGCCTTTGGCGCCACCTTCGCCTTATCCTGCGTCACCTTAGCCTTAAAAGCTGCTTCATATAGTGATCTTTTCATAATAGCTATTTTACCACATCCCATTTAAAGTTATGGCCAGCCATTTTGCACCTTATGGCCATATCCAGCTTTTTGGTGAAAACTTCAAGAGCGGTACGGGCAAATTTTTATAGGCAAACCGCGCTTGACAAAATGTTTTTTTTGATATTAGGTTAATCAATAAGAGCAAGATGAGCAAAAGAGGGAAGACCATATTAATAATTATTTTAGCTATCATAGCCACGAGTATTTTTCTCATTCTTAAAAAAACACCCATTAAAAGCAGCAACAAAGTAAACATTTTCCAGGACTTTTCTCTTTTAGAAACCGAATCCGAACAATTTGTCATTTCGCAAGTAACTAAAATTGATTTTTCTCAAGATAAAGTTTTTGTCTTTGATCAGAAACAGAAAAAAATTTTTGTCTTTTCTGAATCTTTTTCTTATCTTTATTCCATAGGCTCACCTGGCCAGGGTCCGGGAGAAATGGAAGACCCGGTAGATTTTGCTGTTTACTCGGATAAGATTGTCGTCCTGGAACGCTTTCCCAGAAAATTGGATATATTTAAACTAAATGGTGAGTTCCTGGAGCGGGTAAACTTGAAGATTCCAGAAGAAATTTCTTATTCTTATCCATCGGCCATTCTTCCAGGTCCTGACAAAACCTTCATTATAGCCTACGACCTAAGCGATCACTTAATAGATGTCTATGATGCTCAGGGAAACTATAAATCCACCCTGCTAAAAAGAGACAAGCCAATAATAACCTACAGAAAAAACATTGGCAATGAATCAGCAATTGGGTTCTATAATCAAAAGAAATCTATAGTGCATTTTAACCGCTTAGATGGCGAATTCATTGAAATTTATCCCGACGGAGTCCTGGGTGGCAAATTTCGCATACAGGATGCTTCTCTTCAAAAAGTAGCCAGAGAACTAAGAGCGAATTTTGAAAAAGAAGTCAGGCCCAGCAATATCCAAACTGATATCATCGGCTTTCTTCTCTACACTAATTTTTGCCTAGATGAAAAAGACAACCTTTATGTGGCCAAACTTATGTCGGATAAAGACAACGTTGGTCAAAAAATATGGATTTTTGATTCTGAGCAAAAATGTCATGCTGGGCTGGTACGTTTGCCTGAGGGGGGAAAAGTAAAGGCTTTATATTTTGGGAATGGTCAATTTTATTTAGTAAGCGACCTGGAAAAAATCTGGGTTACAAAAAGGAGGAAACCATGACTAAAATTAAAGTGATTCTAGGGCTTGGATTGATAAGCGTTTTTTGCTGCAATTTTTCCCTGCCAAGGGCAATGTGCCTGTAGAAAATTGCCCTTGTGTTCTTGAGCCAGGTTGCGGTTGCTGTCCTGAATATTCACAGGGCTCGACTGTCTGGCATCTTACTGGTTGGGAATGTTGGGGAAGTGGCGGTGAATGCTAATACCGACATTGCCTTTATACTTGATTTTAATCAAGCAAAAACTTTTTTATCAAAAGCTCTATTTTAATTTAAGTGGGTAAAACCAATGCGAAATTTAATGAAACCGATCTCACCTCAAATAAATAAAAACATATTTTTGTTGATTATTCTCTTATTAAGATTGTTTTCACCTTCGTTTGCTTCTACAGAGATTACTGCAAATTTACACCTCTGGATATTTAAGATTCCTGGTCTTCAGTACCTAAGAGAAGAAACAGAAAAAGACGGAAAGCCGTTTGTTCACATAAAAGGCGCAGATTTGAGCGCTCGATTTCCTGATGAAGGAATGCTTTTCAGCACCCGGCTGAAGAGAAAAGAAACTAAGCAAATTGCCGATTTTTTGCGAACCAAACTCCCTGACAATCTTTTAGACCAAGAGGTAAAGGTCAATTGCCTACTTGAAGAAAAAGGCATTCGGTTTGATTTAAATAAGAATAAAACTATATCCAAGCAGGTTGACCAGGATGAACAAAACAACTTATTGCTATGGGTAGAAGGGAAAAAGACGGTCGGGCCAGAGCAATTCATTTTTAATGTAAAACTAAAAATAAAATCAGGACCTGAGGCTAAAATCATAGAAAAGCCAGAATGTCTCTGGAACATTAAGGAGCAGATCTATTTGGGTTTCATTTCTGACCCTGAAAAAAAGAAGGCTGAGCCGAAAAGCCTAAAAGGTTGCAAAGGTGATATCTATTTCATCGTCCTTTTAAACGAAAGTAATTAATATTAAAAAAAAGTTCAGACCTCTTTTATCATTCCCCTACGTTCCACATTAATCAAAGGGCGAGAAAATCTTAGGAGCAAATTTTTTTCTGCCACCAAGAACAGGTTATTTTCTCTTCTTCCTTCAGCATTATAATTCCTTAAAATCACCTCGGGGAAAAGAGAAGGCGACTCGCTCTAAATCAACAAATCTGACCCGCTGACATTTAAAGCAGCTCTTCGCATCCGGTCGCCTTGATGATAAGGCCTTTGCTCCGCCATTCATATGCTTCAGTAATTCCAGGGCAAACAACATAGTTTCGACCGCGAGGATATAGCTGCCTGAAGGCCCACAATGATTCCGAATCAAAGCGCTCTGGATTTATCTTACATTCATAAGCATCAACTTCCTCTCCGCGAGGAATCACAAAGTCAATCTCTCGGCCTGATTTGTCTCGCCAGAAAAAGATTCCATCACCGCCAGTGCGGGCTCGTAAACAGTCAAGGACCAAATGTTCCCATAGCCATCCGCGGTCTTCTTCCCTAACCTCATTCCATCCTCTCACATAGGTCACAAAGCCTGTATCAAAACCATAGACTTTGGGCCTTTTAAGCAGTTCTCTTCTTCCCCCACCATGAAATGGCCTTACCGGATAGATGGCAAGAGAGATGGTTAAAGCTTCAAGATAGCTCTTCACGGTAGGCCGGCTGAGGTCACATTCCCGAGACAATTGAGAATAATCTACCAGGCCTCCACTTGTCCGCAGCAAAAGCCGAAACAAATCAAGAAAACCAGTGCGTTCCCTGACAGCAAACAATTCTTGAATGTCTCTGGCATAGAAACTATCCATCCACTCAGAAAAAAGGGAATTATCTTTTTCATTGCTGAGCAAAAATTCAGGTAGTCCTCCATGCCATAAACGACGATCCAGTTCTGGAAGCCCAAACTCTTTCTGGCATTCACTCCAGAGGACTGGAAGTAAATGAATGGTTATTTTCCTTCCTGTTAGAGCATCACTGAATTTCTTAGTGGCCGCCAGCGTTGATGAACCTGTGGCCAGAATCCGGAGATGAGGAAAAGAATCTGCCGCCACTTTTAAAATGCGGGTCGGGTCAGGTAAACGATGAATTTCGTCAAGTATGATGATGGCCTTCCTTTTCTTGGAGCGGAAAAAAAGTTCCGGGTCGTCAAGTTTACGGGCGTCAGAAGGCAAATCACAATTCAGATAAACGGCATCAGGAATCATCCTGGCCAGTGTGGTCTTCCCCACCCGCCGGACACCAGCCAGCCAGACTATCGGGCGCTTCCTCCAGGCCTCATGAATTTTTTTCAGCCAATATGGTCTGACTATCATGTAATTATAATTACCAAATAGACGTCTATTTGTCAAATAGATTTTCATTTTGGAAAATTCGCCTATAATTTTTAAATGCTGGTCATTGCCGAGAAACCTGCCTGATTGAAATTAATAACCCTGGGTTCAAAATTAAAAAGGATATACGATTTATTTTCTTTTATCGCGAGAGAAAACCAGTCTCTTAATAACTCCGACTATTGTATACGGCGAGCCAATTAATCCAGCCGGCAAAGATAAATACGATGGCCTCAGATAAAAACTAAAAATCCGAATGAAAGTCAAAGCAAAACCAGAATTGTGCCTTACAAAGGCCAGGGCTTATGTTTTGAATCCTTCTTTATTTCGGCAACGGCTCGCTGCATCTTGATGATAATTTCTACCTTCCTCTCAAATGGCAGCCTGGCCAGCTTCAGGCGCCGCCGGCCTTCTTCTCAAAAACAGATTCAATGTATTTATTCATCACCGTCATTTTCAATTGTATTAATTTCTTCTCAGGCGCTGGGAGATTTTTTCGGCCGCGGTGCGGGCTTCGGAGCCTACTTCCGGGTCATTAGCCACTGATTGGCAGAAAGAAAGCCCAGGCTCGCAGGGAAAATCCGGAAAAGCCGCCAGCACCAGTTTTTTCTCCTCAGCTCGCGGGCATAGAGAATAAATTTCCTTCAGGGACTCAACCACAGCTTCCGGCCGCCGGTATCTCTCAGAAGCAGTCAGCCGGACCAGCCCCCTGATGGCCAGAACTTTTTCCTTAAGGTCAGATGAACTGCGGGCTACGAGCCAGAGGTCATCGCGGGCTTCAACCTCGGGCCAGTCGGATAAAGCCCGGAGGCAAGCTTCTCTGATTTTTGGGTCCTGAGTTTTCAAATAATTTCTCAGGAGTGGCAGAGAATTTCTTTCGCCGATTTTCCCGATTATGGAAATAAGCAAGGCCTGCCTTTGAGGCTCTTTTTCCGCACCCAGTAGGTTCCGGAAATAGCTTGAGCGGGCATCAGGCCGGGCACTCTGTTTCGCCCAGGCCGCCATGATGCCAGCCATCTCCTCCCGGAAAGCCTCGTCTTCATTCTTGTAGGCTATGTTCAGCAGCTCCTCTGCCAGGCTGATATCGCCAAAGGCTCTCAGGCCGCGGGAAACCAGAGCCAGGTCGGCCGAAGGATTGGCTGCTTCTTTAAGGAAAAATTCCCGGCTTTCTTCGATGTTTCTTTCGCAGGTAGCCAGGAGTAATTCGTTACGCAGCGTTTGTTCGGACGTGGAAGAAAGCATTTCCAGAATCTTTTTATCAACCGCCTTCCCACGCAAAGCTACCAGACTTTCTCTGGCTGCTGCCTTTTCATTCCCGCGGGAAGTGGCTGCCTTGCCGGCCAGAAACTCCACCGTTGAGTTATCACCGATCTTCCCTAAGCTGACGATGGCTTCTGTTCTGACCTCGGGTGCAGGCGATTTACGGGCCAGGTTTATGAGGTATTCCCGGGCGGTTTGAACAGGATAATTAGCCAGAACTGCAGCTACCTGAACCTGAAGTTTATCCGGAAGCCCGGAGAAAAGTCCCAGGTAAGAATCAATTTTATCCTGAGGAACGAGACGCGGGACAAGACCGATAGCCGCCTGCCTGGCCAGGTCATCCCGGCTCTTTAAGGCGGCTTGAATTTCGCCTGCGTAATTATTCACGCCGGCCAGAATTTTTACTTTCCAGGCCGCCAGTTTTTCGGCTGGAGTCAGTGCGGCTTTAAGCAGTGAACTGGCTATGGCCGAGGCCGCTTCGTACTGCCGGTTGTCAATGTCCCGGTTAGCTGTCCTTAAAAGTGAATCGGCGGCCAGAAGGCGAACCTTTTCATCACCGGATTTAAGGTAGTTAAAGAGAATATCGCTGGCTGCGCTGCCGCCGATGTTGCCCAGAGCTTCCAGCGCAGCCACTACAACTGGCGAGGATGGATTCTTCTTAAGGAGCTTTTCCAGTTCCGGCACAGCCGCCGTCGCTCTTCTATGACCCAGGCTGCTGATGATTCCAGGCAGAACTTCGGCCGGAGCCTTTTCCAGCGCAGCAATGAGAGCAGCACTGGCTTCATCTCCAGGGATTCTCTCCAGGACAAAGCGGGCCGGGTCGGATTTTTCAGGGTCAGTAATAAACGGAGATAAAGCTTTAACCGATTCAGAGCCGGCAATCCAGCTCAAAGGTTTACTTACGGCAATGCGGGCATCTCTGGTCACCGGGCCGGCAAAAAACTGCAGAAGCTTTTTCTCAGCCGCCAGCCTCAGCGCCTGATCGTCTTTCAGGCTGAAGATGAGCCTGTCCAGCGCCAGAGCCGGGCCTTCTCCCTGGCTGTGGTCAAATTTTTCCAGAGCTTTTAAGACCTGGTCTAACTGCTCCAGGCTGTTCTGCGAACTGGCTGCTTGCTGCTCTGCTGAGTACGAAGAAATTTCACACAATGAATCAGAAACGGCCGAAAGCGGAAGTGCAATCAGAAATGAAATCAGGAAAGCAAATATGATCAGAAAGATTTTCTTTAAGGATTTATTTTTGTTTCTTTTTTTCATGGCCATCTCTCCCTTTTCCCTTCATTCCGGAAAAATCCAGGGTTTACGGTAGGAACGGCTTAGCAGCCTTTCGGCTTCGGGGTCACCGATGATTTTCTCGCTGGCCGGGTCCCACCTTATCTTTCTGCCCACCGTCATAGAAATCATGGCCAGATGCCCGACGCTGGCCGAGCGATGAGCCACTTCAGCCGGGGTAATGGTCTCTTTTCTGCTCCTGACGCAATCCAGGAAATTCTGGTAGTGGTCGCGGCTTTTATAGAGCCTGATTTCTTCCGGGCCGATGACTTCGTTCTTGAGGGAAGCTGGTTCGGTTTCAAACTGGCCGCGGTCCACCCATATCCAGCCTTTCTCACCAATCCACTTGGTTCCGCTCCAGATTTGAGGATAGCCGCCAGCTACAATCATCGGCGTGCCGTCGGCGTATTTAGCTTCAACCCAGTAGCGTAGCGGGCTGTTGTAGACCCCACCTTTAGGAAACTCGCCGCGGGCTTCAATTTCCACCGGACCGGTGCGGTCCCAGCCCATGCCCCAGTGAGCGATGTCCACGTGGTGACCCACCCAGTCCATAAGCTGGCCGCCGCCAAAATCCATGTTCCAGCGCCAGTTCATGTGCACCCGCGATTTACAGTATGGCCAGTAGGGAGCCGGCCCCAGCCACATTTCATAATCAAGCTCGGGTGGCGGAGGTTCAATTTTATCCTGGCCAAAGGTGCCGGCAAAATCGTAATGGCCTTCTGGCAGACCAACTTCAATGCGCAGGACCTTGCCGATACGGCCGTTACGCACCAGCTCGGCCGCCCGGTGAAAATTCTCCACCGAGCGCTGCCAGCTTCCGGTCTGCCACACCCGGCCGTAGCGTTCAACGGCCCTGACCAGAGCCCGGCCTTCAGCCAGGTCGTGGGTCAGCGGCTTTTCGCCGTAAATGTCATAGCCGGCGCGGGCCGCATTAATGGCCAGAAGCGCATGCCAGTGGTCAGGCACAGCGATGGACACCGCATCAATGTCTTTTCTCAGAAAAAGTTGACGAAAATCCGTGTAAGCTTTACAGGATTTATTCCCGTACTTTTTATCAACAATGTCCTTGGCCCGGGCTAAATGATTCTTGTCCACGTCGCAAACAGCTACCCACTGTACCTCATCTTTACTCAGAAAGGCTTCCATGTTGGGAATACCCATCATGCCAAAGCCAATGCCGGCCATGACGGTGCGGTTTGAAGGTGCCGGACGTTTGTCCCGTCCGAGGGCTGAAGCCGGCACGATGGCAGGAAAACCCAGACCGACGGCAGCCGCCACTGAAGCTGTTTTTAAAAACTCACGACGAGAATAAACTTTTTTAGGCTTTTTCATTTTTATACCTCTTTATACCTTAAAAAAAATTTCAAAATTTTCCGCGCCATCTTCAAGACACATTTTCTTTTTAACTCAATCAGCTATTAAATGCAAAGCAAATTTTTCCGTTGTTCTGTTAAAAAACTCTCTCAAATTTTACTCTGTGGCCAAGGTCAAAATATTTCCTGTTGCCACATCAACTTCTTTATGGTAAAAAGGAAGTCAAGGAGGGACGATGAACAGGTCGGGTACTCTGGTCTTAATCGTCTTTATGGTCGCGGCAGCGGTTTCTCTGGGCTTTATCACTTCTGCCAGCCTGCAAAAAGCGGGCGATGAAGCCCTGGGCACCAGAAAATACAGCGATTATCAGACGCCGACCTTCTGCGGCTCCCAATGCCACAACGACATCTACCAGCAGTGGAAACAGGCTATGATGTCCCAGGCCTACACCCACCACTGGGATGAGATTGAATACTTCAAGCTGGCTGTCCCCCAGGCTGAAAAAGACCCGGTGGTGGCTGGAGTAAAAGCTGGTTGCAACGGCTGTCATACGCCGATTGCCTTTCTGGCCGGCGATGTTCCGCCACCGCTTCCAGCCAAGGGCAGCCGGGCCAACGAATCAGTTTCCTGTGAAGTCTGCCACACGGTTACTGGTTTTGCCGGGGATACACCGTTTAACTTCAACTGGATTTCTGAGCCGGGCAAGAATAAATACGGACCGCGGGAAGGCAAACTTTCTCCGGAACACATCATGGTTAAATCCGAGTTTCTCAGCACGGCTGAATTTTGCGGCACCTGCCACAATGAAAAAAGCCCTTATGGAGTCTGGGTAAAATCCACCCATCTGGAATGGAAAGAAGGTCCTTATGCCAAACAGGGCGTAAAATGTCACGACTGCCATATGACTTACGCGCCCGGGAAAAGTGCATCCATGGGCAATGTGTATCCCGATGTCCGGCAGCATCTTTTCCACGGTGCTCATGACCCGGGTAAAGTTAGAGGAACCATTGAGCTTCGCGTCCATCCGGATGTAAATGAAGCAACTCCGGGTGACAAAGTCAGGTTTACCATCGTGCTCTTCAACCAGAAAACGGGCCACAAGTTCCCAACGGGGTCGGTGGAAGACCGCATCGTCTGGATGCACGTAGAAGCTGTTGATGCTAAAGGCAACGTTTACCATTTGCCGGTAGACAAAAAAGG
>Ga0315298_1011680_pt1 | contig 10253 bp, 8 predicted proteins | sample WHS_1_MG_FD_203077 | JGI IMG/M metagenome (GOLD analysis project Ga0315298, IMG submission 203077) | Extremophilic microbial mat communities from Washburn Hot Springs, YNP, Wyoming, USA - WHS_1_MG | ecosystem: Environmental > Aquatic > Thermal springs > Hot (42-90C) | place: USA: Wyoming...
AATATTCCCCGTGGGAGGGCCGGTTCGCACCCCGTGGGGAGGAGGGTCAAGGCTCGGTCATCGCGGCGCCGGCAAGGGATTGGCAATATTTTCCTTCAAGAGCGCGCCAACGGACGGGCTGTTTTCCGAACCCGCGTTCCCCTGCGCCACTGGAAAAGCCCGGCGGTGAGGCGGCGGATGATCCGGCCAACCCCAAGGCCCGAAAACGGGGGTGTCAAGCCGGCCAAGATGGGAGAGAGGAGGGAGGTGTGGAGAGCGTGGATCTCCAGGGAAAGGTGGTGCTGGTCACCGGGGCGGCGCGGGGCATGGGTCGCATGCACGCCGAGAACTTCTGCCGGGAAGGGTCCCGGGTGGTGATGACCGACGTGGACGAGGCGGAACTGAACCGGGCGGTCGAGGAACTACGCGGGCGCGGGTACCAGGTATACGCCTACGCCTTCGACGTCTCCGACCGGGAGGCCTGCTTCCGGGTGGCGGAGAGGGTGCGGCAGGAAGTAGGGCCGGTGGACGTGCTGGTGAACAACGCGGGGATAACCGACTGCCGGGCGGTGCTGGAGCTGCCGGAGCGCTCCGTGCGCCGCATGATGGAGGTCAACTACTTCGGCTATGTGTGGATGATGCAGGCCCTGGTTCCGGACATGGTGCGGAGGGGGAGCGGCCACGTGGTGAACGTGTGCTCGGTGGCCGGGAAAACGGGCACGGCCAGGATGGGCGGATACTGCGCCACCAAGTTCGCGGACATCGGCATAACCGACGCCATCCGCCAGGAACTGCGGGGGAGCGGGGTGAACTTCACCATCGTCAACCCGGGATACGTGGCCACCGGGATGTTCGAGGGAGCCAAGGTCCCCTTCATCACCCGCTGGCAGGATCCCCGCAAGGTATCCGAGGCCCTGGTGGAGGCGGTGAAGAGAAACCGGGCCGAGATATGCGTACCCCGCTTCAACGTGCGGTTGGTGGCCTTCCTGAGGGGACTGTGCCTGCCGAAGATGCTGGATTTCATATTCCATATCACGCGCGTCGACCATTCCATGGATACCTGGAAGGAGGACCGCGGACGACCCTTCTGAGCCGCAGGCTGCCCTCCCGCATTAGAGCACCAGGGCGCGCTTTTCAGGCCCTGCGCACGATCCACTGACAGAAGGGATCTCCGCGCGGCAGGGAGGCGGTGATCTCGAAATCCAGGGAGGGGTCCATCGCCCGCAGCCAGTGGCGGAAGATGGTGTTGTCGATGTCCTCGCAGGGCACCACCTTCTCCCGTCCCGCCTTCTTGAGGTTCTCCCACCAGGAGCAGCGGTGGACCCGGAAGAGGATTTTCTCCCCGCCGCGAACCTCTCCCCGGCATTCCGTGCCGTCGATGCGGCAGATGTTCTCCATGAGGAGGTTCACCGTCTCCAGGTCCGGGGGTGCTCCCGAGGAGAGGTCCAGGCCCAGCATGCGGGCCATGCGCTTGAGGACCACCAAACCGTACTTCTTCCACACCTCGAGGTCCAGCTTCAGCGCGGCCTCGAAGCCGTAGGCCGACTCCACCTCCAGGAACCACAACCCGTCGATGGCCGTGAGGGCTCCCAGCCGCAATTCCTCCAACTGCTCCGGAGTGAGTTCCATATCCCTACCTCACCTCTTCAAGCACGCCGCGGCCGTGCCAATGGACGATCCATTTCTCCCTTATGCGCCGCAGGTTGCCACGCCCCTCCGGATCCAGGAGCGGGGAATAAATCCTGCCGTGTGCGCCCAGGCCCCGGATATCCCACGGTAACGGTGGGTACCCGTTCCGGTAGCAGGGGACCCGCTTACCGTGCGTGCCTTGGACGCGCCTCTCGTAAAAAGGGAACGGCAGAGCGACCCCCCGCGCCGCCTCGCGTTATCCTGCCCAACAATGTTTCGAGGCCCCGGTTCCACCTCGCGGTGCCCGGCGGGGACGAGAGGCGCATGCCCGTCACCCGAAGACAACGCATCACTCACCCAGGTGTTCCTCGATCTCATTCACCCAGGTGTTCCTCGATCTCCCGGGGGATCTCCAGGGGAGCGTTTCCCGCCGAGCACCTGGGTACCGCGGCGGTAAGGGCGGCCATCCGCTCGTAGGGCACGGAGACGAACACCGTGTCCCGGGGGTACTTCTGCATTCGCCGCGCCGTCCAGTCCCCGAAGGTCACGTTGGTGTGCCCCGTGACCACCGGGTAGGCGATGGCCGAATGGCACAAGGCCCCGGTAACCTCCACCTGGAGCGGGATCCCGTCCCAGTAATGGTCCAGGGTGACGAGGCGGCAAGCCTGCTCCGGGTCCACCAGGAAGACCACCAGGTCCGGCCGAAGCGAGGCCTCCTCCGCCGGGCCGACGACCACCCGTTCGGCCAGTCCGGTGGGGGGCGGGGATCCCAGGGCCTGCATGCGGTGGAAGCTGACGATGGAGTGGGTGAGCTTCTCCCCCCGGGTGAGGAATTCCTGGAGGAACCTCTTCCGCTTCCCAGCGGGAGGCTCGGAGAGGCCGCAGTGCCACGAACCCCCGGGGCAGGAAGAATTTTCCGCGTCGATGACGAAGGTATCCCCCTCCGCGGCCCGTTTCAGGGCCCGGCAGAAGGAGACCCTCTCCCGGCTGCCCCCCTCCACCTCGTCGTTGGTGAAGGTCACGGCCACCGGTTTACGCTCCAGTCCCAGGACCTCCACCAGTATTCCCGTTTCATTCTTCCAGGGCGCCTCCATCCCTCTTCCTCCTTCGTTTCTACATTTCCGACGTCACCCGGTTGCCCGAGCCTCTCCCTTACCGCCTTGCCACCCGGCGGGAGATCCCTTGCTACTTTTCCGTCTCCTGCCGCCGACGGCCTCGTCCGCACCTCGAACCTCAAGATCGGGAAAGTCACCACCGGGCACGGACCGCGCCTTACCCGCGACCCGGCATCCCTTTCCCCGGTCCATGGGCTCCCGGCCCCATCTCCCGCCCGGGGAATCCCGATCCTCCGCCACTCGCGCCCGGCGACAAACCGTTCATAGGTTCTGGAGCCTTACATCAAAGTCCATGCCCTCTTCTGCCAGCGCGTTGAGGTCGGCGCCAATTCCCTCAAACGCTCGCCCCAACTCGCTTCCCAGCGCCTCCCATTCCTCCTCCCATTCCTCCAGGGTAGCATCTAGAGCGTATAGCGCCTGCGCATTGCCCTCGATCATCGCTTTCTGCACATCGCTTAATATCGCCGGGAACTTGTTCCATACTTCCAGGAGATGTCCATGCCAACCCCGCAGCGAAAAGGGCGGGTCGAGGTTCCTCAACCCATCCAGGCTATTCCCAAATTTCATCTCCAGGTCATCCAGGCGGTTCATGGATTCCTGCAGCGACCCGGGCTCATTTTCGGCCAACTCCATGGCCGCCCCAAAAGGACTTTCAAGTAACGCGAACACCTCGCGTAGGTAGGCAACAAAGGAGAGGAGGTCCTCCGATTCCCGCCGACACCGTTCGTAGAAGTCGAGCAGCTCCCTGTGAAACGTCTCCACGCCCCTCGGAGGTTTCAGCCCCTGTAGCTCCTCATAGGACTCTTCCAGTAAATGGTGGAATTCCTCGACTTTCGCTTCCGCTGTTTCGAGTCCGACAATAAATTGCCGGAGCTCCTCGGGATCGTCGGGTTCCACCATCCCCGTGCTGATTTCCTCCAGCTCCGCCCCCAGGACTTCGAACCCCTCACCACTCCGGCTTTGAATTTCCCCCACCGCCTCCTTGTATTCCGCCACCGTCATGCCCCCGCCCCCGCGGAGCAAGAGCAAGGCGACAACTACTACCGCCAGCAGCAGGAAGGCGGGGATGATCCACAGAAGGACCCTTACCTTCCCCTTACCCGGTGCGCCCTTCGATAGTGGGGGCGAAACAAGGCCTGTGGACGGCGGAGAGGGCAGACCAACCCCTTTTTCCTCATTCCCAAGACGCATCCCGCAGAAGACACAGTAAAGTGCGTCCTCTCTGTTCTCCCTGCCGCACGAAGGACAGGCCGTCATCTACCCTCCCTCCTTTCAGTGTGGCCGAAGACCTTGGAAGGGTCTGCTCTATCCCATGACCGTCGAAGCACGTCTCTCCATCCTCAGGCTTTCATCGGTCATTTTCGGACCGCATGCGTCAGCCACCATGATACCGGCTCCGACCGTCAAACATAAACAACAGTCCGGAATCCGAATCAGGGCGAAAAACTGTTAGAATAACCTCGACTAATGTCTTGGGCGCAAAGCCGCAGCGCAGCCAGGCAGCGAGCCGTTGAGCGGGAGGAAAATTGGCCGAATTCTCGGAAATGCGAGGGGAGGATTCCCGCTCCCACGAAAACCAGGCTCATTGCCCACCAACCCAGGGGTATGGCGGGATCGCGGAAGGGGAACAAGCGATAAGGGAGCTGGCCTACCGCGAATACGTCATCGAGGAGGAGCCCTTCTACGTCCCAGTGGGAGACGAGGTGGAGGTCTTCCGTGCCGCTTACCGGGCGCGCCTGCCGGTGAGCCTCAAGGGTCCCACGGGCTGCGGCAAGACCCGTTTCCTGGAGTACATGTCCTGGATCCTGGGGCGCGAGGAAGGCGAGCCCCTACCCCTCATCACCGTGGCTTGCCACGAGGACCTCACAGCGGGCGACCTGGTGGGCAGGTACATCCTGGTGGGAGAGGAGACAGTCTGGGTGGACGGGCCCCTGACCGCGGCGGTAAAGGCGGGGGCCATCTGCTACCTGGACGAGGTGGTGGAGGCGCGCAAGGACACCCTGGTGCTCATCCACCCCCTGGCCGACCACCGGCGCATTCTCCCCCTGGAGAAGAAGGGATGCCTGGTGAGGGCGCACCCTCGCTTCCTCCTGGTCATCTCCTATAACCCCGGATACCAGAGCATGCTCAAGGACCTGAAGATAAGCACCCGCCAGCGTTTCGCGGCCATCGACTTCTCCTACCCCCCGCCGGAGGTGGAAACGCGCATCATCGCCGGGGAGGCCGGGGTGGAGGAGGACCTGGCGCGGGAGCTGGCCTTGCTGGGGGAACGGGCCCGCAACATTGGAGAGCCGGGGATGGAGGAAGGCCCCTCGACCCGGCTCCTCATCTACGCCGCCCGCCTCATCGGCCAGGGGGTGGAGCCGCGCCGCGCCTGCGAGACGGCCCTGGTATCCGCCGTCTCCGACGACCCCGTGGTGCAGCAGGCGATGCGGGACCTCGTGGCCGCCGTCTTCCCGTGAACCGAGCGAAGGGGGGAGGGTTTGGCTTCGCCTCTAAACCTGGCCATCTACGCCGGATCCGCGACCTACCGTCCCCGGAGCGAGGCAGAAGAGGGCATGGGGACCGGGAGTGGGGATGTACTTCATGGCATTTTTTACCATGTCCGCGGCGGGCTGGGTATAGACGGCCGCCCGCAAACCACCACCTCGAGAGCCCCGGCGTGGAGGTCGGCCCGGAAAGAAGTTTCGAGACCGGGGCCGAGGGGAGCGGGGTCCGGGGCGCGGGGGAAAGGGCTTCCCCGCGGTGTGAACCTGGAGGAAGCGCGGGCTGCCCTGTCCCTTTTCGGAAAGGGCATTTGCTCCCGCTACCTGCAGGCCAAGCCACTGCAGGACGCGCCGGCGGCCCTGGCCAATCCATGGAGGCCCTTTCCCTTCAGCGACGGCAGGGAGATATACCTCCCCACGCTACTGGACCTCTTCGCGGACCGCGGGGACAACTGGAGGGTCCTACGCCTCTACGTCTCCGCCCAGGTGGGACAGTGGGAGGCGGGAACGTTCGACCGTCCCCGGGGGAGGGAAGGCAGTTCCGAAACCCGCGAAAGAGCGGCTCCCGGCGGCTTTGAGCCCCTGGGGTTCATACGCCGTTTCCTGGAATTGTTTCCCCTACCAGGGCTGGCGGGAGAGATCTTCCTTTACCTGGAAGGCGCGCGCGTGCTCTCCCACCTCTCCCGGCGCTACCGGGGCCTGGCCGCCGACCTCTCCTGGTTCCTCCCCCGGCTGCGCACCCCCCTGGAGCCCCTGGATCACCGCTGCGCGCTATGGAACCTCTATTTCGACCTCCTGGGGCCGCTGGCGGGGCCAGTCGGCGGCGGATATCCCGCAGGGTTACTGGAGGCCGCGGAGAGGGCCGTCCGCCCCGGGGCCCACCTGAGGGATACCCTGTCCTGCACCCATGCCGCGTACCCCCTCCTGGTCCCCCTCTACCTGCGCTTCAAGAGAGGGGCTCCCGGCCTCGCTTCGCCCGGGGAAAGTTTTCCAGGACTCGAAGCACCCCTCCGTGGTCCCGGAGGTCGGAGGAAGGGGCGCCCGGAAGAAGCGCAGGAGGCCGGGGCCCTCACCATCTCCGAGGAGATGGGGGAAATCCTGGGAGCGGATTACGTGTCCCTGCGCTTCCCCGCCGGGCTGGGGGAGTTCCTGCGCCCGGAGGTGCTGGGGCGCAAACTGGAGAGCGGGCAAGCCCAGGAGGCGGACCGCGGCCCGGCAATTCACAGGCGGGGAAAACCCAGCCCGATGGCGGCCGGGGAGGAGGAAAGGAGCATTCGCTACCCGGAGTGGGATTACCTGGCCCGCGGTTATCGCCGCGATTGGACCACCCTCTTCCAGCTCCTCGCGGAGGAAAGGGCGGCAGCGGAAGCGGAGCGCCTGATACGGGGGTGGGAAGACCTGGTAAGAGAAGTCACCCGCCAATTCCGCATGCTGCGCTACCGGGAATCCACTTGGAGGAAAAAACTTGTATCCGGCGAGGAGGTGGACATCCAGGCCGCGGTGGAACGCTGGGTCTCGCTGCGCTGCGGGCTTCCTCCCTCGGAGAAGGTGTACATGGAGAAAAGGCGCATCACCCGCGAGGTGAGCGCCCTCTTCCTCCTGGACCTCTCCGCATCCACCTCGGCGGAGATAAAGGAAGGGAACCATGCCGGCCAGACGGTGCTGGACCTCCTCCTGGCCTCGGTGGCCATCATGGCCCGGGCCCTGGAGCAGCTGGGGGATCGCTTCGGCATCTACGGCTTCTCCGGCTACGGGAAGGACCGGGTGGAATTCCTGCGCATCAAGTCCTTCGAGGAGGCCATGAACGACGCCGCCTGGCGCCGCCTGGCCGGCTTAAAACCCATGAAGAGCACCCGCATGGGGGCCGCGGTGCGCCACGCGCGACGCCTGCTGGATGCCGAGGCTTCCTCCCTCAAGCTCATGCTCCTCCTCTCCGACGGCTACCCCCAGGACTTCGACTACGGGGAGGACCGCACGGACCGGGAATACGGGCTGCGGGATACGGCGCAGGCCCTACGGGAGGCGGAGGCGGGCCACATCGTGCCCTTCTGCGTAACCGTGGACGCCGCCGGCCACGATTACCTGAGGCGCATGTGCCCTCCCCACGGTTACCTGGTGGTGAGCAGCGTGGAGGATCTCCCGCGCGAGCTCCCCAAGGTATACCTCAGGCTGCGGGGAGCGTGAGCGCCAACGGCCGCGGGGCCGTACGGCTAGGCCGTCCTTTTCCCTTCCCGGCACGGCACTTGCCCTCCTTCCCGCCGGGGAACCTTCCCGTCCCCCATGCGCCCTCGCCCTTTCCGTCCGGTCCTCCCTTACCGTGAGAAGGCGCGAGCTCACGGCGTGGGCGGTACGGCCTTCCCGGGCGTTCCTTCCTCCCGGAGGCGGAAGGCGACCAGAAGGGCCGCCAGGAAGGCCAGGGAGAGGAAGACCATGGCCCAGAAGAAGGAGCCCTCCGGGCCTCCCGTGGCTCCCTTGATGGCCTCCATGGCCAGGGTGACGACCACTCCCCCGGCGTTGCCCAGGAGGAGGAGCATGCTGGTGGCGGTGCCGGTCAGGGCGGCGCCGGTGACCTCCTCGGAAAAAGCCAGGAGCACCGGCAGGGCGCTGAGGAGGAAGAAGCCCAGGAGCCCGCCCACCACGAAGATCGCCGCCGCATTGCGCAGCGCGCCGATGAGGAAGAGGGCGGGGGCGGCGGCGCCGGCGGCCAGCAACAGGAAGGGCTTGCGGCGCATCAAGCGGTCGGAGATGGAGGGCAGGACCACGCACCCCACCACCCCCGCCAGGACCATCACCGCCCCGATGTTCCCCGCCGTGGAGCTCTCAATGCCCTTGGGCTTCAGGATCTTCTCGATGAGCTGCATGAGGCCCACGAAGGACCCGTTTCCGATGAAAATGATCACGCAGAGAAGGCGGAAGTTGCGCAGGGTGAAGAGGGAGCGCAGCCCGGCCAGGTTTATGGAGACCTCCTCGCCCAGGGCCTCGCTCTCGGTGCGCTCGGGCGGCTTGGGCGGCCTGGCCCTTCCCAACAGCGCGAAGAGGACCAGGCCGGCCAGGGATACCAGGCTGTAGATGAGCACCACCCAGCGGAGGGAGGCGATGTCCTTCTCCCCGAAGGCCTTGAGAAGAGGCGGGGTCAGGGCCAGGGCCACGATCATGCCCAGGAAGAGGGAAAGGGATCCCAGGCCGTTGGCCAGCGCGGACTCGCGGGTGGGAAACCAGGTGCTCACCATCTTGGTTATGCTGTTGAGCACGAGGGGCTGTCCCACGGAAATACCGATCATGCCCGTCAAGACCAGGGCGTAGTTGTCGGCGAAGAGCCGCAGGAAGGAGAAGGCCGTGGTCAACAGGGCCCCGAGGAGGACCGCGAAACGGAATCCCCTGCGGTCTATCAGAAACCCGGCGGGTATGGAGACCGGTATGTAAACCAGGGGGAACATGGTGGCCAGAAGGACCACCTTGAACTCGCTCACCCCCATGAGTTCCTGGGTCTGGGAGGTGATGGGGGCGTAATTGAGCCACATGAGCTGGGTCACGGCGGCCACGAACATGAAGGCGGCCAGCACCACCCAGCGATAACCGTAAAGCCCGTATTCCCCTTCCTCTTTCATGGCCCCTCCTTCAATCCCCGCATCCCCGCCGGGACGCGGCTACCCACGGAGCCGCCCGCCGGCGGGTCCCTCTCCCGCCACCACCTCCTGACCAAGAGGTCCCGACCTCGAGGAATCCAGGCACGACAGGGTTGATGCCTTGCAGCCCGGAACCTGCCTCCCCGGCCCGAAAAGCCTCTCCACGGCAGTCCCCGCCTTCAGCCCCCTTCTCTTTCCCTCTCCTCTGCAGCCCACTGCAGGGCCTTGCGCTCCAGTTCCTCGGAGTACCTCTCCCACAGGAATTCCTCCTCCCCCGGGGCCTTCCACAACTCGAAGTGGCAGGTCTCTGCCCCCGCTGGCATGGTGCGGGTGAAGCGCACCTGCCAGTCCGTAAGCCATCCCCTCTCCTTGAGGGCCTCCAGCATGCCCTGCACGAAGTAGCGCTGCACCCGGCAGTCGAAGGCCCCGTATTCATCCTGGTGGGGACACCACAGGATGTGGAAGCTCACCCGGTCCTCGCCTTCTATGGAAGGGTCTTCCAGGGAGGCGTAGGCCACGCAGTTGATGACCGTAGCATAGAAACTGGCCATTTCCGCCTCGGTCATGCCTTCCGGCCAATCCACCCCTTCCAGTATCTGCCGCCCCACCTCCAGTCCTACCCCTCGCAACGCCTCCTTCACCACCCGTTGCCCGCGCTCGCCGAACTCCCTCTCGCAGGCCTTGAGGATCTCGATGACCGCCGTAGCCTGCATGGTGCCCCAGACCCAAAGGACGGCGGGGTCGAACTCCGGGTTGGAGAGGGCTTTCTCCCGCAGATTCTCCAAGCCTTCCCGGTAGGGGAATTGGAACCTGAACTCCTTCCACCTATCCCGGTCCTTACGGTCGTAATGAGCCATTTACGCCCCCCTCCTTTCCGCCTTGCCATCCCGCAACGGGGCCCCGGCCCCCTTGCCGGAAGTCCCCGGCGGCCGTCGCTCCCGGCGCACGATCACGCCATCAGGTTAGCACGGGGAAGGGCATCCCGTCCCTACCGGCGGGTCCGACCCCACGCACGCATATGCGCCGCCGCTTGGGATAGGGGGCCTGCGGGTCGGGCATCATGCGCCCCCGTGCACATCGCGGACGCCTCCCGGAGCCAAGGATCCCGGTCCAACGTCGGGGGCGTCCCCGCGCCACCGGCCCTCCGGCCCGGGATACGGTTACCGGTCACGGCGCGAGGGGCGCATAAACATTCGCCAGCTGCCTCCCGCGCGGGGAAAGGCCCGGGGCCGGGAGACCCTGGCCTCCGCGACGGGGATCCCCGCGTGGGGCCACGAGCGCCCGCTCTTCCGGGAAGGCAGGAGGGGACTCTTCCTTCGTGCCGGAAGTAATATGTAGGCGGCCGCCTTCCAGCCACGTGAAACGCGCAAGGAGTTTACCCGCGGCGACCTTGGCGGGAGACGACGGGGATCCCCGCG
>Ga0315298_1011682_pt1 | contig 10251 bp, 10 predicted proteins | sample WHS_1_MG_FD_203077 | JGI IMG/M metagenome (GOLD analysis project Ga0315298, IMG submission 203077) | Extremophilic microbial mat communities from Washburn Hot Springs, YNP, Wyoming, USA - WHS_1_MG | ecosystem: Environmental > Aquatic > Thermal springs > Hot (42-90C) | place: USA: Wyoming...
ATCAAGTATATTTCATGAATGCACATATCCTAATTCCAATGTGGTCGGCTTTTCAATAAAGACTTACTTGTCAAAGCATTTTAAATCTATATTTAACATTTGTTGTTACATTCACGCACATCATGAGTCATGAAGTCAAATTAATTCGTTATTTTAACTCTTTTCAAAAAAATGGCCACAACAACGGTAAAAAGCATGACAAGTGCTGCAATGAAAAAAGCGTTGTCTATCGCTTGTGAAAACCAGTTTGTCATTTCGTTTAAAATAGTTTCAAGTGTTGATCTCGCAATGATGGGAGCGGACGATATTATTCTTTGCTTTTGCATCAAAAGTTGCGGATTGTTCATCCATTGCAAAAATTCCTTTGGCATGACATAATTGAGAATCTTCGGAAGCGTACTTATCTTGGTCATGTAATATGTGTTAACAGATGTACCAAGCACAGCGGCCCCAATAACACCTCCAACGCTGTTAAAAAATCTCTCTGAAGAAAGTGCCACGCCCAATTCTTTTTGTGAAACGACTCCTTGTAAAACGCTGAATGGTATACTCAACTCAAGGCCCATTCCAAGACCGATTATTATCATGTCTATGTAAAGCGCAAGATCTGAAGATGATGGCGTTAAGTATGACATCCTATAAAGTCCATAAGCCATCAAAATTATGCCAGTGATGATGAACAATTTGTACTTGCCCGTTTTGGAAAAATATATTCCACTTATTATGCTTGTTGATATGGCAGATAACATCATAGGAGCAAGTATCACTCCTGTATTTAGAGCTGTTTTCCCCTGAACTGCTTCAACGAACAAAGGTATGTATATGAAAGAACCGTACATGGCAAATTCGGTTAAAAAACTCAAAATGTTAAAAATGGAAAAGATCTCGTTTTTAAATAATTTGAATTCTATGACCGGATCTTTTTGTCTAAGTTCAACTCTGTAAAAGATAAAGAAAAAGATCGCCGATATGAAGAATAAAATCAATGTCTTGCGTTCAAACCATGTGTTGTCTATTGAAACATAAGTAAAACCTAAAAGCATGGAAAACAACATGACGCTGAGTGTGGTTATACCTCTGTAATCGACAGTAGCATTCTTGTCCACGTTGGGAGAAACTTTTGACAAAAAAATGAAATTCATAAGTATGGCAACAAGTCCTATAGGTATATTCATGAAAAAAACCCATCGCCATCCAATTGTGCCCACCACGTATCCACTCAACAAAGGACCTATGACACTTGCGATGGCAAGATCTGCTCCTATGAAACCCTGATATTTTCCACGCTCTCTTGAGGGAAAATAATCACCTATTATTGCAGGCCCTATAGCTAAAATCATGCCTGCTCCAACACCTTGTGCTGCACTTGCACCTATTAACCAGTAGATAGTCTGCGAAATTCCACCGAAAAAGGAAGATATGATGAAAACAGTCAAACCAATTATGTAAAGATATTTCCTGCCGAATATATCCGAAAGTTTTCCGAAGATAGGGATAACCATAGCCATCGTGAGTGTAAAAGCGTCGAAAACCCACCAATAAAGTGACATGCCTCCGATATCATTTAATATCTGTGGCATAGCAGTTCCAACACTTGCCTGCAACATAGATGGTATAAAATAAGAAACCATGACACTAAGAAATGCGCCAAAGGCTCTCTTTTTTGCCATATCATTTTTCAAACAGCATCACACTTCTGACTTTAAAAGCACCTTTAATTTTTGTATAACGTCTACTTCTATTTGTCTTACTCTTTCTTTTGTTATTCCAAATTGTTGCCCCACTTCATTGAGTGTTTGCATATCTCCATCTCCTTCAAGACTGTATCTCAACTTCAAAATTGTAATTTCTCTTGACGTTAGAGTTTTGAAAGCTTTTTCAATTTTATTATGAAGTATACATTTATATGCAAGTTCTTCAGGTGATAAAATGTCTTTATCATAAACAAAATCCTCAAGAGTTGTACTTTCATCGTTACCTAAATTCATGTCGAGCGAAAATATTTCTCTTGATAGATTTTTCATCTTTTCTATTTTGTCTCTTGATAATTTCATTTTTAGGGAAAGATATTCAGGGTCAGGATATTTACCATATCTTTGAAAATATTCAATCTCTATCCTGTTTATTTTAACAATCTTTTCGACCATATGAACTGGCATTCTTATTGCCTTCCCTTTGTTAGCTATTGCTCTTGTTATATTTTGCCTTATCCAGAAAGTTGCATAGGTAGAAAATTTGTAACCTTTCCTCCAGTCAAATTTATCCACAGCCTTTATGAGACCAATGTTTCCTTCTTGAACCAGATCTGAAAATGAAAGACCTAAACCCATGTAATGCTTTGCGATACTCAAAACAAGTCTCAAATTTGAAACGATAAGTTTCTCTCGTGCTACTTTGTCTCCCATTGAAACTCTTCGCGCAATCGATCTTTCTTCTTCTGCATCAAGCATGGGTATATTTTTAACTTCTTTCATGTAAAGTGAAATAAGATCGCTTTGATGATCGTAAATAGAATTTAATTTTTCGGTTTCTTCTTCATTTGAAATATTTTTTAACATATCAATCATCCCCAAAATATCAGGCTTTTAGAGATTCGATCTGTTTTTGCAATTTGCTGTATTTTTTTCTTGTTGCGATTAGTTTTTTCAAATATGGTAATCCTACTGTGAAAATCTTTTGTGGCGTACTATAGATAGATATGTACGAATTGACGAATATCTTTCTTAATTCTTCCGGAGAGAAATTAGGATGTTTAAAAACAAGGTGGGTCATGTCATACAAGGAATAATCTTTTGTAAGCAGATTTGATTCCAATTTTTTGTACAGTCTCGTTCCAGGAATAGGTGTCAAAATTGAAAATTCTGTCACTAAAGAGTTTAAACTTTTGGCAAATCTTACCGTTTCCTTGATACTTTTTTTGGTATCACTTAACGCTCCAAGTATAAAACTTGCAAAAACGTCTATATGGTATTTCTTCAAAATTCTCACAGCATCGTAAGCGATTGAAATGCTTTCTTTTTTATTGAATTCTTTCATCGCCTCTTCATTTGCACTTTCAAATCCTATAAATAGCATTTTGCAACCAGCCTTAGACATCGCTTCCACCATATCCTCATGGCCCACTATTTCATCCATTCTTGAAAAGGCGAAACAATTAACGTGCAGATCCTCCTGCATTATTCTTTCCGAAAGATTTATAACTCTTTTCGGATCTACGGTGAAATTATCGTCGAAGAAGACAAGAAATTCATAACCGTATTTTTTAACAAGTACTTTCATCTCTTCTACAACGTTCTCGACGCTTCTCTTTCTCCAAAGTCTCCCCATAAGTTGAGAGACCGAGCAAAATTCACAATCGAAGGGACAACCTCTCGAAGATATTATGCTCATGGATCTTTTTCCGTAAGATTTCCAATTGTATTTATCGACAGAAAGTCCATCCCAGTCTGGAAATGGTATCGAATCAAGATCCGATATAAATCTCATTGAAGAAAGGTGAACGTCTCCATTTTCAGATACATATCCAACACCACCTATTTTTGGTTCTTTTTCTCCGCTGTCAAGAGAATTCACAAGGCTTAAAAAACTTTCCTCTCCTTCTCCGAGCACAATGTAATCTGCGATTTCGTTTTTAAGGATGTTGTAAGCATCAACACTTGGATGTGATCCACCCATAACAACTTTTACACCTTGAGATTTAACACGTTTTGCAATGTACTCTGCCCATGGAAAACGTACAGTATCGGATGAAATTCCAACAAGATCGTAATCCGTGTAATTTTGATCTTTGTAGTTGAATTTTTCGATGTTCATGTCCACTATTTTTACTTCGTGACCATGCTTTTTTAAAGTAGCACTCAGATATCCCAGACCTAATGGTGGAAAGATAAGACCGAATCTGTAATAGTAACTTGGATTTATGGGGTTTATGAGCAAAATTTTCATAGACAACACCTCCAAATTTCATCATACAATTGATTAGACGACAATTCCACAGCCTACTTAACGATTTATCATTTTTTAATCACTGAATAATGCACTTACGCTCATAAACATTTTAACACTTTTATCATGTTTTAAAAACAGTCCTTAAATGGCATGAGATTAGTAAAAGATCATTTCAAATGTCTTTGAACTTTTATATTTATTATATAGTCTAAATGTTGTTATTGACATTTTGACTATATAATGATATGATCATTTACGAATGGAGGTTGAAATATGTTCAAGCAAAGATCAGGTAATTTTGAAAATATGGGCATGAAAATGAATCCGGCCTTTACGGTGGCCTTACTTTTAATCGATCAAAAACCATCTCATGGATATGAACTTGTTGATAGAATGGAAGAATTTGGTTTTGCTTCCAAAGATCAAACTTTTATTTACAGAATTCTCAAAATGTTGGAAATGAACCAACTCGTTGAATCAAAATGGGACACATCTAATCCTGGGCCGGCAAAACACGTTTACAGTATAACTGATGGTGGAAAAGCGGTGTTAGACGATCTTATAAAAGAATTAAAAAATAGCATGACCATTTACCAAAAGATCATCGATATCTATGAAAAAAACAAGAATGGAGGAGAAAATGAGAAATTTTGAAGATTATTCTCGAAAAAATGATCAAAATGAAAGAAAGGATATGGAGAAGATGAATGAAAATCGTGGAAAAGAAACTGGCAGCATGAAAAGTGAAGAAGAACTTCATGATGAAATTGCAAAAGTTGCCTACCAATTGTGGGAACAGAGTGGCAAAGTTGAGGGCAGGGATCTTGAAAACTGGAACAACGCCAAAAAAATTGTCATGGATCTTCACAAAGATGATATGAATTCAGATGCCAAAAAAGGTAAAAACGAAGGCGGTATGAAGGGTGAAATGGGTATGATGCAAAAAAGAAATATGCGAAATTTTGAAGGAAAACACAAAGGAAAATTCAGGGAATAAAAGTTCATGGTGATGATGTGGGGATAGGGATAATTAGTGTTAGTTTTTTTTAACATATAGTGAGTTATTCATTTATATAAAATTATTTTACACATAAATAATAAAAGAGGTGATCGGCATGGATCAAGGAACTTCAAAACAATTTCGTAAAGTTGGTTTATCGGTAAATCTTATAAGTGCTACAGAATGGCTTATCATCATCATCGCTTTCTTGGGACGTTACATGCTTCAGTTCTATCAAACGGCCATAGGTTACACAGCTGGATTTTTCGGGCTCAATACAACTCAGGTAGGCATAGCATTCGCTCTGTTCGGAGTGGCATTTGGGCTTGCCGCATTCATTGTACACAAAATTTCACCTTCCAAGTTTCGTGGTACCGTTGCCATTTCTTTGGTGATACTTGGAGGTACGATGCCTCTATATCTGGTAGTTCATGGTGCATTTGAAATTTATACTTTGATGGCTTTGGACGGTCTAATAACCGGTATTTACATGGATGCTCTCATGTCAATGGGGGGAATGGCCTCAAAAGATCCCAAACAAAGGCAAATCGATCAGTCTGCTTTTTCATTCTGGGTCTCTACTGCCCTTATCATAGCACCATTCACAACTGGTGTACTTTTATCGGTATTGAACATCAAATACATGTTTGCACTCTTTGCAATAATGGCGTTGATCGCGCTTCCCTTTTTGTTTTTGCTTCGCAGTAAGCATAGTCTTCAATATGTTGGACATCGTTCTGAAACGGAAGATGGTACAGCACCAAGTGCTTTGAAATTCCTTTTTCTTAACAAAAACAAAATTTTCAATGCTTCTTTGATCGCAGCACTTGGGAATAAAATACCTTATTTCATAGTACTTTCATTTGGAGTACTTTACGGTAAAGTTCTTGGACTCACACCACAGCAGATCTTTTATCTCATTGCGGTTATGTTCGCGTTCAATGTTGGTGCACGACTTTTTGTGATGTTAAAATCACCTATAAATAACAAGTTAAGATACATGGAAATTGCGATGATCTTTGCCGCCGGTGCGGCGATTATGCTTCCTTTAAGTGTGATATGGCATCCTTTATTTTACATTGTATTCCCACTTGCAGGAATCCCGGAAGGCATTTTGTGGCCAATAGGACTTCAAATAGCTAACACGACATTCAAGTCTCATGAAATAGGATCTTCGACCGCATTTTTCAGTTCTGGCATGATGATCATGGCCGCACTGATGCCAGTGCTTGGTTGGATCATCTCAACAATAGGATTTGGTATTTCATTTTGGCTTTTTGGAGGACTCGTTATTGTTTTCTTCGTTTGGCTAATGTTATACGTTAAAATAAATAAATCTGAATTCACTCAAGTTCAAAGCCCTACCGTTCTAATCAAAGAGCCGAAACCTACTAACTCATAATGTGTGTGAATTTAACGAACAGATTTAAAGTTCTTTGACAAACAAATTTTAATGAGTTCCTTGAAGAAGATGTAAAAGATAAGTAAAAAGATCGAAACTAAAGACATTCATAGGAACTACTTTTTAGATCATAAGCGAGTGCAGTGTTTTATTGTCTTTAGCATAGGCAGCAAACTGTACTCGATTATTAACCAATTTGTATCACTTTTTAGGCTAAAAAATTTGGTATTTAAGTTTGAATTGGTATAGTATTGCATTAAGGAGCTGATCTGATGTTTAAACTTGAATGGTTAAACCGTAACCTTGCACTTTTGATGACAGGTCGATTTTTAAGAAGCATGGCTCAAGGTTTCCTGATAATAATAGTTGCAATTTATCTATCAAGAATAGGCTTTTCAGCAGTTCAAATAGGCTTTATCTTTACGGTAACCATTCTGGTGGGCATGTTTCTATCCATCTGGGTTGGATTCGCTGCAGATAAGTATGGAAGAAAATTTGTCATAATCTTGCTCACTGCTGTTAGTGCAGTAAGCGCTTTTGGTTTTCTTTTCACCACGAATTATTACATTCTTATGGGTCTCATAGCCATTGGAACGATAGGTCGTGGTGGTGGTGCCGGAAGCGGTGGTGCATTTGGCCCTTTTTACCCGGCAGAACAGGCTTTGATAACGGAAAGCGTTAAACCTGCTTTCAGAAATAACGCGTTCAGTTATCTCTCTATTTTTGGCACCGTTGGAAGTGCGGTTGGTTCCATCATTGCACTCGTTCCATCTCATCTAACAGACATGTTCGGAATGGGATGGCGCGGCAGTTATCTCTTTTTGATGGCTTTAGCAGGAGCAATTTATTTCGCGATGATAATCGCTACTGTGCCGATACACGAAAAAAAGGATAGACCCAGAAGGCAAAAGGCTCTTCAACTTTCATGGAAACTCGTTGGAAAACTTTCAATTACAAATGCGATAAACGGTTTTGGAATAGGATTTTTAGGACCTATACTTGTTTATTGGTTTTTCATAAGGTACGGTGCCGGAACGGATGCTATAGGAATTCTTTACACGATCGTCAACATAATAGCGGTCATTCCTTTTTTGGTGGCCGCACCGCTCGCAAAGGTTTTTGGATCGGTTAGAACTATAGTTGCAACAAGGCTTTTCGGTGTGGTAACTTTAATTTTGATGGCTTTCATGCCCACTTTTTTACTTGCAAGTATATTTTTCGCGATAAGGATGATGGTAATAGCGATAGGAAATCCATTGCGCCAATCATTTGTCATGGGACAGGCAAAAAGTGGTGAGAGATCTACAGTCGCATCACTCAGCAATCTTCCTCAACAGATAACATCTTCTGTTGGCCCTGCGACAAGTGGTTATCTTATAGATCTTTCAATGATCGAAATGCCAATTTTAATTGCGGCAGGGTTCCAATTCGTTAATGCCATACTCTACTGGTATTTCTTCAAAGATTCTGATGAACGAGGAAATGATGGTTGATGGTTATAAACATATGCAACATTGCCCATTTTTCTTTCATGATTACTCTTGTGTTCCGTACAATCGGATTTTAAAAGTGGCTTAGCATAATCAGTCTATTTTCATGCACAATTACTTTTGAGGCAACACGTTTGAATTGGTAAAAAGAGGTTATTATTTTGGCTGAAAAACAATGGCATGGAGTTGCACGATCTGAATTCGAATGGGCACCGATTATAGATTATTCAAAATGTACGGATTGTGGACTCTGTTTTGTGAGTTGTGGTGCTAACGTCTTTGGATGGTCAAAATCCAAAGAAAAATTCATCGTTGTCAATGGAGAAAATTGTGCTGTTGGATGCGTATCATGCGGAAGGTTTTGTCCCGAAAATGCGATATCTTTCCCCGAAGAACAAACGAAGTTCACCAAAGCGGCAATAACAAAGTATAAAATTTTTCCCACTGTCAAGAAGGAACTCCAAACTCGCCTTGAGAAATTCCCGGATCATGTCGTTAACGCGGATAAGAAAGTTTAAGACTGTAACACTATCTCTAAAGCGTTGGATACACTCCAAAGACAATAAATGAAACGGCTGCGCCGATAAGGATCACATTTCAAGAAAAAAAGTAAAAAAGCAAGCGCAGCTACTGCTATTTCACCTTTTGATTTAATTATAGGCTTTGAAAAAATTACAAAAGCATTGGCAATTATTGCAATAACTATCACCTGTAACCCTGTAAAAACTGCTATAACCTGCGGCAATGTATGGGTTTGTGCGTAAAGAGCCGATAAAATAAGCATAAACAAAAAAGCAGGGAACCCAAATCCTATAAAACTGAAAATTCCACCTCTAATTCCTCTTGTTTTAAGTCCAACGTAAGCCGCAACTTGCAAGCCCGTTGCTCCCGGAATTGCCTGCGCAAGAGCAACGCCTTCTTGAAAGGTTTTGCTATCAACCCATTTCTTTTTGGCAACGGCAAGATCCCGAATATAAACAATCATTGCGACGCCACCAAAAGCAGAAAATCCAAGTTTTAAAAAGGATAAAAATAGATCTAAAGTTTTATTGTTCTTCATGTTTAATCTTTAATATCATCTGCAGTTTTAGCACCAATACCATCTTTTCATAACATACCTCCCTAAAAATTTCAAGGCCGCAAACGCGGCCTTGGATCATTCTTTGTCGATATCTTGAATGGCTTTGTTTAACTCTTCAAGTTCGAGTTCAAGTCTTTTTTTCTGGTAATTGTAAAAGTCTTTGAGTTCCTCTTTTGTCATATAACCTCTACCGTATCCGTAACCGTATCCTCTTTCAAAGTCTCTGCCACAATTTCTACCGCCTTGTTCATGACCTCTGCCACAATCTCTACCGCCTTGTTCATGGCAGTAACCTTTACCACGTCCATAACCTTCAAAATAATCGTCTCTCCACATCTTTCTCACCTTTTTTCAATTCAATTTGTGTACACATATAGGAGTATATCACTTAATGATTAATAAGTCAATACATCGAATTGACCTATGATTATCGGTGTCGAATATCGTATAATTATGGATGAATTTTTAATATACGCCTTATTTTTTAACTTGCGCTGAGTTTGAGGATCACATTTTTTGCTTCCGATAGAGGAGTGCCTGGAGTAGGAGATTGAGCGATCACAACTCCGTTTCCGGAAAATGAAATATGATTTGGAGATATAGAAAAATTTTCAAGTACTGAAAGCGCCTCATTCAAAGGCAGTCCTTCAAGATCAGGCATTTTGTACGGAAGGAAATCGTATATCTTGTCACTTTTACCTTTGTTCAAACTCAAAATATATTCGCCTATCGAATGAATCAAAGGAGCGGCCACATCTTCTCCGTAATACAGTCCTTTAGAAGGTTGATCTACCATGACGTATATCGAATATTCTGGACTGCCTGCCGGGAAAAAACCGTAAAACAGAGAAAACCACGGGCCTTTAAGGGATACTTTACCATCTTCAGCCTTTTGAGCCGTTCCCGTTTTACCTCCAACCGAAACTCCTTTTATCTGTGCTGGAATTCCCGTTCCTTTTTCAACGACTCCAACCATGAATTTTCTGACTATTTTTGTGATTTTTGATTCAAATATCTTTCTAACGAATGGATGGTAGGCATACACGATGCTTCCTGATGGCGAAATTATTTCATCGAGCACATGAGGCCTTACCCAATATCCGCCGTTGGCAACCGCATTAAGAGCTGTTACCATTTGAATACCTGTAACGGCTATGCTCTGGCCTATTGCCATTTCCTGACCACCAATTCCGTACCATTTATTTGGAGGTGTTAAAATTCCGTTTACCTCCCTCGGCAAATCTATTCCTGTTTTATGACCGAATCCAAATTTCAAAAACCAATCATAATATGCCTGCGGGCCAATTTTTTTGATCAGTCTGGTGGCTAT
>Ga0315298_1011683_pt1 | contig 10250 bp, 13 predicted proteins | sample WHS_1_MG_FD_203077 | JGI IMG/M metagenome (GOLD analysis project Ga0315298, IMG submission 203077) | Extremophilic microbial mat communities from Washburn Hot Springs, YNP, Wyoming, USA - WHS_1_MG | ecosystem: Environmental > Aquatic > Thermal springs > Hot (42-90C) | place: USA: Wyoming...
TCGCTACAGAATGGGACGAGGGCCTCAAACATTGTCCGAATGATCCGAATCAGACCATCACCCGATACTTTATTCAGCGATATCTCCCAGCGCATGCTATTGGGATAACCGTTTACGGATGGGATGCCCCTGTTCAAGCGCCTGGTTATATTGTCAACAGCTACAACTACCCCGGAAATACGGCCACGTATCAATTTGTAGATCCTAATGCTGATGGATGTGGCCATGACGCAGGGAGGATCCTACAAAAGACATTCCGCGCTGAAGCTGTCCAGTGATGATTTCCAATGAAAAGCAGAACAGATGACGTCCCATCCGATTATTCAGGTGGTTGGTTGCGTATGACCTTCAGCACCGCTTGGGGTTGCTTCGAAATCAGTGCAGGCCCATTTTGGGGTGTACTCACTAATACTGAAAAATCAATCAAGTAAATTTCACCGGGATAGGAAATCGCTTTCCTAACCGTCACATTGGATTTGCCGAGTGGATTTCTCCCTCGAAAAGCGGCACGAGCAAACACCCCATAGGTCTCCGGTCGTCCAACTGGCGTCGTATAAAAAATCCCGATGTTATTTCTGGTGTCGATGTTGGCGATCCAGCCTTTGGACGTCAGATGGCCTTCAGGCCAGCGGCTTCCACGAACCATCCTCACTGGCCATTTGGCATCTTGAAGCAGAAGAGACCGCCCCGCGCGCCCATAAGGCGAAACCAGCGGATATAGAAACGCATCCGTCCAGTCCGAGTAAAGCGTAGGGACCTCCGAGTCCAATAGGTAGGTCTGCATTCCGTGGTTGTAAAACGTAAAATGAAAATGGGCAACACCTTTCGCGCTAATCCGAACATCCTCTACGTACACCCACTTTGTAGGATGGCCCGTATCGTAATCCACCGGATCAATCACCGCATGAAAATGCGTTCGACTCGCGTTCCACCTCACCACCTTACTTCCAATTTCCGGATGTATGACCCCGTGGGGGTGCAGATAAAAGGCCTGGTGTCCAAAAGATCCCGCCTGCGTAGGGTTAAGCATCAGGCTCCAATGACCGTTTATCATCAAAAACAGAAACTGGTCCACCTGTAATTCACGCCCCGGATCATGGGTGTCGACAATGTTCAGCCCATGGGCTACGTGTCGATTCGACACCGAAACCACCACCCCACCCCAAGGAATGTTAAATTTTATCGAAAGGCCGCCATTCGAAATGGTGACGTCCTTTCCTTTCGGCCCAGGTCGAAAATGACTCCCGTAAGCCTCGGCCGGAATGCCCGCAAATACCCAGACCATACAAGCAATCAACAAGCACGCCTTCCATCTATTTCTGATCATATATTTCCGTTTTTCGGTAGCATCGCAAAGTATAGATTGAGTCTGTCAACCAAAGTAGCGTGTCACACGTTAAAACACCGTAAGATCCGGAGGAATACGATTCTGACATGTTTCAAACTGAGGCTATTCTCATTGACACCAGCCTGAAAGAAAAAGCCTGGTCCCAGCTGTTTTATGGGTTGGAAAAACGTGCTTTTCGCTTTGCCTGCCTGGAACTTGGAGACTCCGGCCAAGCTGGAGATATGGTTCAGGAAGCTGCCATAAAGCTCATGCAGAAATATTCAGACCGCCCGACAGAAGAGTGGGTGGCGCTGTTTTACGCCATCCTGCGCAACCACATTCGGGATCATCAACGCCGCCAGCGTTTAGAGAGATTACTCGGATTCTGGAGAACAGAAAATGACGATGCCGAGGAGGACTTAAGTGCCCTACCCGATCTTTTTCCGAGTCCCGATGATCAGTTATCCGGACAACAGTTAGGCACACAGATTGAATCGGCTTTGCGCCAATTGCCCAATCGGCAGAGGGAAGCCTTTCTATTCAGGGAATGGCAGGAATTAAGCGTGGAAGAAACAGCGATGGCTATGGGTTGCAGTAGCGGAAGTGTCAAGGTCCACCACTATCGAGCGTTGCGACGTCTGCGGACGCTTCTCGCAGATTGGGCACCTGGAGGATATAACGATGAAGCATGATCGGTTTTTTATTGCGCCTTCGGGGAGTTGTCACCCGCGATCAGACACTCTGGATCGGTGGCGTGCAGGAATGCTATCGGGGCATTTTGCACGCCGGATTGCCGCACATGTGGGCCATTGTCCACGTTGCGAAGAACAATGTGCATTTTCTAAAACGCTCCTGGATCATTGGTCGGCGGGTTATCAGCCGCATCATCAATCTATCAGACGGTCCGTAACAATCTGGCGACTACCCGTCGCGGCTAAGATAATTCTGGGTTTTTGTGCTATCGCACTGGTTGCGATGTCGCTGCATGTGTTCAGCCCTATGCCACGTTCAACACCGGTTAAGACAAATCAGCCCATTCCTCCTGAAGCACACAACATAGTTGCTCATCTTGGTTTTTACGAATGGTTGGAAGCGCATCCAGACAAACTCAATATGGTGGATCATGGCTATTAAGGGATTTCCCATTGTTTTACTGGGAATATGCATATTCGGTTTCTCATTGCCGGTATTGGCCTCACCGACCATGCATCGAGATCCACACTGGATACGACGTGCTCCTGTTCATAAACCTGAATGGGAGCGCCCAGCTCCGAAAATCCGCTGGGAGCGTCGGGCTGAAAGATGGAAACATTATTCTCAGACACGCCGACAGCAAATAATGGATCGCGCCAGACGCTTTCATAAACTTCCTCCTGCTCAACAAAGAAAGTTGTGGCAGGAATACCAGCAGTCCCGTAAAGCCTTACATCCCTAGAGGAGAGTTAACATGAATCAGATAATGAAAAGCGCGCTGTTAATTTCTGCATTTTTCTTTATGGGCATCAGTACAGCGCAAGCTGCCCCGCATCCAAATCTGCAAAGAGCTATCCGTCAGATTGACCATTCTATTTTCATCTTGCGGCATGAGGCTCCTGACGTGTTTGGGGGTCACAAGGCGGCTGCTATTCTGGAACTGGAGCGTGCCCGTCAACAATTGATGATTGCTGAAAGATTTGCTGCCTGAATACAGGCAATTCATCTGAACTGGGAGAGATAACCGATGTTCCCTATTCGCAAAATAAATGCTGCACTATTCCTCCTGCTTACTATGAGCCTACTCTCCGGCTGTTATGTGGTGCCGCCTAGAGGACCGGTCGCTGTGGTTCGACCTGGTCCTGTGGTTATTCACCCCGTGCCTATCTATCGTCCGTATCGTCCATGGTGGGGTTGGCATCGTGGGTGGTGGCGCTAATTTGCTGTTAATCAGCGCCATTCGTTTGCCATCTGTCAGCATCAGGTATTTACCAACCCATATCGCGGAATATGAATCATTAGTTTGTTGGCGAAATACCGAGGCTCTCAATGGCGAACCATTCAACCGCTGATTTCTGCTGAAAATTGGCTAATCACCATCGCTGATTGACACTTGGGTAAGCTAGATCTCAGGCTACCCACTTGAAATGACGAGGAACCTTTACAAGGTATACTTATCATCTTTACTCTCGGAAGACGTTGACTAATACGAGGAGAGCATTATGAGCAAAATACTGGTGTTATATCACAGCCTCTGGGGGCATATCGAAACCATGGCCGATGCCATAGCTGAAGGTGCACGAGACATCTCCGGCGTGACGGTGGATATTAAGCGTGTGCCGGAAAGCATGCCAGCGGAAACCTTGGCCGCTGTGCATGCCAAAACTAATCAAGCTGCGCCAGAGGCGCACCCCGATGATCTCGCGGATTATGATGGGATTATTTTCGGCACGCCAACACGCTTCGGCAATATGAGTGGGCAAATGCGTAATTTTCTTGATCGCACAGGAAATCTCTGGCAAGAAGGTAAACTGGTGGGCAAGATCGGCAGCGTTTTTGCCAGCACAGCCACGCAGCACGGTGGTCAGGAAACCACCATCACTTCTTTTCACACTTTTCTGTTCCATCAGGGGATGATCGTGGTTGGCGTCCCCTACAGTTGTCAGGAACTGATGAATATGAGTGAGATCAGCGGAGGTACACCCTATGGTGCCACGACACTATCCAACGGAGATGGCAGTCGTCAGCCCAGTGCCAACGAGCTGGCCATCGCTCGTTTTCAGGGGCGGCATGTGGCCGAAATAACCCAAAAGCTACGGATATGATCTTTGGAGAACATCGCTTTGCTATCAGAATCCGTCAGTCTTCTGGGGCCGATTGGGCGTATTGTGGCGGGTCAGGCAGCCGCTGACGTCACTGGCGTTATAAATTAGCCCTGGTTTAACCGATCGCTGCAGCGCAGGCTGATACTTTTCTGATTCCCGACGCTTTCGGTATTGACGATCCAGGTAACCACGTTGCCGGGTTTTCCGACCACCCGCTGCCGTCTGCACGCCCCCAGCAGGAACTGGCGGGCGATCAAGCCTTCGCTGCGGATCGTGGTGAGGTCATCGAAGACCACAGACAAGTCCTGATCGATCAGGGGGCGCAACAGTCCGGCTACTACGGCATCGACGGCAGACTGTTGCTCCATCAGGGCATCCATGCTGCGCAGGAGTTGCTGGTGGGTGATCGCTGCTACCGGTACATCCGGCAAGGCGACTGTTTCCACCCAGCGCAATACGCCCAGTTTCGATTCGGGATCGCAGAGCCGGTTAAGGACCATGATCCGGATCAGCGCTTCCACATTGGTCATATGGCGGGTCTTGCGGAATATCTGGCGCAAAGCATCAAACCCCAGTTCTCTTCCTTTGTCGTTTTGTTCTGGTTCAGATCATCCACCGCCGCGCGTTGTTGCGCAGAAAGATGCACTGAAGGCAAATGCCAGTTCAAAAACTGAAGTTGGGCATCCTCGATGAAACGACATCCAACGCCGTTTGGATGAATGCCTGCACCTTGGGCGATGCATATTTTTGGCCCGCGTAGACGAAATAGAACGCGCCCCCTCCTTTCCATTTCCATTGCGGAAGAACTGGCACAAGCGTGCCGGCGTCTACCGCATCTGCGGACAGAAAGTCAGGCAGCCAGCCGACTCCTTCACCAAGAATGGTCAATGCTTTAATGGTTTCGAGATCGTCTGCAATGACGCGGCTGACGACAGGTACATCGACTTCTGACTTGCCGTCCGTAAGCCGCAGTACGTCGACACCCTTGCGCCCAACGAACGACGCCATGACTAAATCCTTGGGATGCGTGAATTTTCTGAATTCTTTGATATAGCTGGGGGAAGCCCAAAGATTGGCGCGCAAGTCAATAAATCGCTTTGCGATCAACGATGAGTCTTTCAGCATGCCCGCGCGAATAGCCAAATCAACACCTCCCCCCACTAGATCAGCGATCTGGTTTGAAATCAGTAGTTCAATGGTGACATCGGGATACTTCGCCAGGTAGGCGCGCGTAACGTGAGGAAGCACCGCATGTCCTATGTCGACAGGAGCAGTGACTTTGAGCAACCCGGTCGGCGTGCCTTGCGACGATTGAAGTGCGGCCTCTCCGAGTTCCATCTCCCGAACGGCATTCGCGCAATGATGAAAGTATTTCTCGCCCGCTTCAGTCACATGCAATTTACGGGTAGTGCGGTAGATCAGGCTCGCCCCCAGCCGTTTTTCCAGAGCAGCGAGTTTGGCGCTGACCGTCGTCTTGGGCATATTTAATAGTCTTGCCGCATTGGACAGACTACCTGCTTGTACAACTTTCACGAATACCTCAATTGCGTCGAGATCCATTTGATTGTCCCAAATTATGCACAGTAATTCCCAGTTTTACCATCTAGTGCATGATCAAACAAACTCCTAAAGTACTTCCATCGACGTACGCATCAAGGAAAGCACATCACTAATGAGTGCATAGCGGCATCGAACCTAACAAACCTACTTTTTATCTACAAGGAGCAATTATGAAACACAAAATCATCATCATCGGAACAGGGAACGTCGGCAGCGCACTCAATAAAGGTCTTGCGCGAGCCGGATACGAAGTTCGGGCCGTCAAGAAAGGGGAAATTGCTGGGAATGTTTCTTGGGCCGATGTCATCGTGTTGGCTATCCCCTTTGGTGCGGTACAAGATGTGGCACGCGAGTTGAAAACGGCAGCCGACGGCAAAATTGTCGTCGACGTGACCAATGCGCTGACACCAGAAATGCAATTAGCTATGGGATTTACGACGAGTGGTGCCGAGGAACTGCAAAAGGCGCTTCCACGCGCACATGTGGTAAAGAGCTTCAATACCGTATTCGCTCAGCACATGAGTGACGGGTTGGTGGCGGGTCAACAGTTAACCGTCTTCGCTGCCGGTGACAATGAAACGGCACGCAATGTCGTACTTGAATTGGGTAAAGCGATCGGCTTTGATGCAATTGATGGTGGCCCATTGCAAAACGCACGGCAGTTGGAATCACTCGGATACTTCAATATCCAGCTTGGCTATGTGCTAGGCAACGGGACTGATATCGGCTTCAAGTTGTTGCATTGAAATAGAGCCTGGCATCAATCCGGGCTGTGATAAGGCTAGGGGGATATATAGATGAACAGAATGCCAGTCTATTTCCTTTCGCATGGTGGCGGGCCATGGCCGTATGTCGACGACATGCGGCAACAGTTCGCCAAGACAGAACAGGAATTCATCGCATTGCCTGGACGTCTGCCCGCGAAACCGGAAGCAATATTAGTGATAACCGGTCATTGGGAAGAAAAAGATTTTACCGTTTCAACCGCCGAGCGTCCGCCCACGGTTTATGACTACTACGGATTCCCGGAGCATACTTATCACATCCAGTACCCGGCGCCAGGCTCGCTCAAGCTTGCTTCACGCGTGCTAGCTTTGTTGTCGAATGCTGGCATTGCGGCGAAGGAAGATGCCAGACGTGGTTTTGATCATGGGACATTTGTCCCAATTACACTCATGTATCCGAATGCAGATGTACCGGTTGTGATGCTATCGATGAAATCGAATTACGACCCGCACGAGCATATTCGCGTTGGTCAGGCACTTACCCCTTTGCGTGATGAGGGTATCCTGATTATCGGCAGTGGCTTGACTTACCACAACATGAGAGGGTTTGGTCGTGATGAATCCACTCCGATTGCTGACGCATTTGAAAACTACCTCAGTGAGGCGGTTAAACAAAATAATGCTGAGGTAAGAAATGACATGCTGGCGAAATGGGAAACTGCACCTGGTGCACGATTGGCTCATCCGCATGAAGACCATTTGATTCCTCTCATGGTTATTGCCGGCGCAGCGGGAGAGGATAAAGGAAGGTCAATGTTTGTAGACCATGTAATGAAAGTTCCAATGGCAACTTATGAGTTTGGGTACGGTAAATAAGAAAAGCGCAAGCTTGAATATGACCTTCACTAAAATGAAAGAGAATTTCAAAATGGAAAAATATGTTTCCACTTTTCTGTTGTCAGCTGCTGCGCGGAATCGATGCTTCCTCGACTCAGAAGTCAGATGATATCGGCGTGATGAAGTATTTGCATGCGGATTAGGAGTGATAAATGAGGATTGGTTAGTCTTATGCACATCGTCTGTACGATTTGAAAATCTCAATATGATCCAGGAGAATAGTGATGAAAACGTTTGGTTCTGACAGAATAAAGGAAGAAGTGATTTTGGTAGCCCGGTTTTTGCTGGTTTTACTGTTTCTCATATTTGGATGGGGAAAGTTGACAGACTACTCCGGAACAGTTGCCTATATGCAGCAAGTTGGGGCACCGATGCCGCCAATTGCTACGATCATTGCGATATTTATGGAAGTTTTTGTTTGTTCAGCAATACTTGTTGGAATATTTACCCGGCCACTAGCCGTTTTATTGGCTATTTACACTCTGGGAACGGCATTGATCGGCCATCATTACTGGACCATGACGGGAATGGCTCATTTCGAGGGTAAAATCAATTTTTATAAAAACATCAGCATCATTGGTGGATGTTTCCTTCTATATGTTACCGGAGCCGGGAAATACTCGTTAGATAATAAATTAGGGCTATGATGGAAATATTTCGCTCTTCGATCTTTTGAGTGGGATGGATGAGTGGAGACCACAGACCACGTGTCTGGACTTCGCTAATGGCTGGTCAACGATGGGGGTAAATCCGATAACGAATGGAGATATCCCCATCGGTCCGTTTTCGAGAGGCTTCGTATGGAGGTGATTGCTTCACGACCCAATCAGCTTTTTGATCCAGCGTGCGGCATTACGTTGTACGCTCAAGGCTTCATAATCGGTGGCGGCGTCCCGGTAATATGTGCCACGAGAGAGCATGAAGTAGATGATGCGCAGCATTTTGTGGGCCAAGGCGATAAGAGCTCGCACCGGTTGCTGACGGAGTATGCGAAGTTACGCAAGAGATACTGGGGCCAACATTTATGGGGGTGGGGCTATTGGGTCGCGAGTAGTGGGAATGTGACGGATGAGGTTTGGCAGGAGTACATCAAGAGTCAAACTCCACCAGATCCAGACGATGACTTTCATGTCGTGTAGCGACAGCCGTCGGCCTCAGTGCCGACCGATCCAGCTCCCAGCCGTAACCTGAAGCCACCGGCTTTTAGCCGGTGGAGTATTCACAGGGGGTGGCTGCGACCCGTCGCAAAACTTACAAGACACGCGACAATTGATTAGGCCCGTAGGAGGGCCTCGATCACGCCTGGTTCGTGCCGAATCAGTACCCAACGGTGAAACGCTGACGCACGTGCCGAGGTGTCTCTAACTCGTCAATGGAGAGGAGCCGGGGGTGGTGAGTGTGGCGTGGGCCGTATCCTGGGGTTGATAGAGGCTATGGGAACACCGCATAGAAGTAGTGCGGGAGGTGCCGAGCAAGGGACTCTTGGTGGTCGTGATATATTGCCATTCGCCGGGTTGAAATCCGTAAGTCCAAGGAAAGTCTCCGGCGGGTGCTGAACGCGCATGCGCTAATCCAACATGGACCAGCAGTGCATATATTATCGCCAATGCGGTCACGCCTGCCAGCATCCTTTTGACCTTCATGTGCATGGATATCCTCCAAAATTCGGTGGGTAGTACTGGACAACCTTTCCTGTAGCACGGGAAAATAGTGGTCCGTTTGTTTTTTATGACTCAGTTTCGGAGAAATTATGCGTATTCGTCAAATAGTACTGATCACTTGTGTGACAGCGTTTTGAACGGGGGCGTTCGCGCAAGGATTGCCGCACATGAAACGCGGCGAATGGAAAGAGACAAGCATTGCCACCGGACGGGGCATCTAAGGACACCTATACCGTCTGCAATCACGGTCAGGCCTTTACCTCCTGGATGATGTCAAAGCAAGGATCAACCTGTACGACTACGGGGGTACCAGTTATCGAAGGGGACGGGCAGGCCGTTTTTCAGGAAAACTGCCTTTCGAAGCAACCGCAGGGTGGTGCTGCGCATATGCACATGACGGTTCATCTGGCGGTAACTGATGCGGGCGTGCTTTTCAGTCTACCATCACGGGGCAGGGAAATGCGGATGGATATGACTTTCCAATCAACGACACGGTAACTGGGCGTTAGGTAGGGTCTTGCCGCCACAGTGGCTGATGATACCCCGAAGCACAGAGTTGACAAGGAGGGTCAACGGGTGGGCGTCTAGGTAGAATAATGTAGTCCGCCCTTGCAATCTTAAGGTATGATTTTAATCGTTCTACGAGGGTGTTTGGCGGCATCCCATTACCAGTAGAAGAGATAGAATGGTCTCAACCGCTCGATTTCTGTGCCACCCTTGCGCCATACTGAATATAGGAATGTCATGGAATTAAAGGGAATATATTTACCAGAAATCACCCACAACAATATGAATATACTCTTTATTTTTTGTAAAACATTGATGCAGAAAGTGTCAAAAACTTACTATTTCGGCCTTTTAAGCCGTGGGTCGCGGGTTCGAATCCCGCCGTTCCCACCATTAAAAACAAACAGTTGTGAATCGCGTAAATTACTCCATAGCAGCAAAATGTGAATCTGGTCCCCATACAGTCCCTACTTGGCGGGATTTTTTCGCGCTGGCGCTTCCCACGCCCAGATACCATCGAACCGTTACGGTAACGCAATGGCGAGAGCAATCTCAGTTGTATTCGCCAAAGGTAGAGCAGTGGGCAATGCTTCTCACCAGTCCTTCTTCTTTCTTGGCGGGTGTGAACATCTTGTTCGAATAGTAAGCACCTCCATTACCCGGAAGGGCGCCGCTATTTTCAAAAAGTATGGCTGGAGTGACTGATTTTTACCAGGAAGAGCGCAGCGCTGGCATCTTTTGTCCCAATAAGGTTTCCAGTTTTTCAATATCCGGT
>Ga0315298_1011684_pt1 | contig 10250 bp, 9 predicted proteins | sample WHS_1_MG_FD_203077 | JGI IMG/M metagenome (GOLD analysis project Ga0315298, IMG submission 203077) | Extremophilic microbial mat communities from Washburn Hot Springs, YNP, Wyoming, USA - WHS_1_MG | ecosystem: Environmental > Aquatic > Thermal springs > Hot (42-90C) | place: USA: Wyoming...
GATAGACCCAAGTACCCCACACCCGGTCGTTGATCTGCTGCCGTGGGAGCGCGACGTGAATGAGATGGGCGGCACGCTAAGGCTTGGTGCCTCAGAGATACGCCTAGTAAAGGGCACCCAGCTCTATGACCTCTACGGCAGGGACGTGATATATGAGAGGCACAGGCACAGGTACGAGGTTAACCCGAAGTACGTTGATAGACTGGTCGAGGCGGGCCTCATAATAAGTGCGTGGAACCCCCAGGGCCTCGTAGAGGGCGCGGAGCTGCCTCACAAGGAGCACAGGTTCTTCTTGGGCACGCAGGCTCACCCGGAGTTTAAGAGCAGGCCCCTGGCGCCTAGCCCGCCCTATGTGGGGTTGCTGAGGGCCTCCACAAGTAGGTGATCCACTTTAATTGTGAAGGGATTAGAGTTTTAGTGTAGAGAACTAATTAAAATAAAAACGTTTAAGCTTCGCTGCTAACAACTCTAACGGCGTAGAGCATTGCAGATACCATTAGATAAGATATGCGTCAAGAGCGGAGTCCTGTGTGATAAATGCAAGGCCAAGATTGACTCTGGCAAATACCAGAGGTGGGAGGTTGATGTAATGAGGGCGCTGTTAAACCTTGAGGGCAGCTATAAGGAACTAAGGAACGCTTCGTACAGGAAGTCCGTTATAGTTGGCGACACACTATACATAGTCCTTGATAACGTAAAGCTAGTAAGCAGGCAGCTCGCTAGGTCCCTTGAAAAGGAGCTGGCAAACCTCAACATAAAGAGGGTCTTCTTGGTGGCAGGCTCCAGCGATCCAAAGAGGCTTATAGAGAGCCTGCTGCCGACATCCCAAGTGCTATCAGTCAACACCTACTATGCGCCTGACGGCTCCACGTACTACATAGCTAAGCTTCCGTTGAGCGACAGGTGGAGGGTCTCTGAGGTCGAGCGCGCCGCACAGGCCGTCTTCAAGTCTCTGAGCGGGAGCGACCTCTTCATAGAGTATGAGGAGGGGCATCAGGGCCCCCGCGCCGCGGAGGGCTTAGGAGAGAAGGTTGACAAGGAGAAACTGAACGAGATTATAAAGCACATAGAGAGGCAAAGTCAATAGCTGCCTGAGGTTCACAGCCTTAGCTGAACCACATGTCAAGTCTTGACTGCTTGCCCTTTGAGCTCTCCCTAAACGCCTTGACAAGCCTCTCAGCAGCCTTGGTCACGCGGTCCTCGCTAAAGTCGTGCTCCTTCACCAGTAGCTCCTCTATCTTGTTGAGGTCAGGCTCCCTGAAGTCTATCCTGTAGCTCATGTTAACCGGGGGCTTCAGGAAGTACTCATAAATCTTATATGGGTCCACGTCCTGCGGCAACAGGGACTTAACGGAGTCGAGGGCCTTCTGGGGGTCCTTCACGCTCTTGACGAAGTTGAGGGCAGTCTTAGGTCCATAGCCTTTCACGCCGTCTGGGTCAAAGTCAGTGCCCACCAGTATACCAATGACTATGAGTTGCTCCCTAGTTATGCCAAGTGACTTAAGCATTACGTTAAGGTCTATTATCTCAGGCCTCACTTCAACGTACTCGTCCTTGTTGGGCAGCTTTCTCTTCCCAGTTATTGCGAGGTTCCTGACAAGCCGAGGAGCTCCAAAGAGTAGGCTATCATAGTCTTGGCTCCCAGCGGCCCAGGCGTCACCCCTCTGAGCCAGGAAGGCTGCCTGCGCCTCCCCGTCGGCGGGCGCCTGAACCCATGGTATACCCATATAATCAAGGAGCCTCTTAGCCTCAGTTACCATGTCCCCGGTGAGCTCTGACGTGGCCTGCGCGTATTTCTTAGCCTCCTCCAGGGACCCACGCTCCTTAGCCTTCGCGTACTTCTCGGCGGCTTCCTTCTTCCTCGATATCCTCTCTTCTATCTCTTTTCTCTTCATTTCGGGCGGCTTGCCGTCGAAGACATAAACGGGCCTCAGGCCCTCCTCCACGAGGTTTATAGTCCTGTAGAAGAGCCCGCTCAGGTGGCTTGTGACCCTTCCCTGAGAGTCCTTGAGGGGTGTGCCGTCAGGCTGCCTTATTGCAGAGAGGAACTGGTAAAGCATGTTATAACCGTCAAGGGCCACGGCGTAGCCCTTGAGGGCCTTCAGATCGACTTCCTGCCTTGCTTGGTCTGGTATTATGTCCTTTATATCAACGCCCATCGGCTGCCCCTTTTAACAGGGCAGGGGCAGCTAAATATTTGCACCGCTTTCAACGCATTTTAAAAGCTTTTGAATCCAAAATAGCCGAAGCAGCTGTTTAAGCGAGGAGGACTAAAGCTGGCAATTTGAAACCAGGCTTACCCCTTTTCATGAGCAACCTCCTGAGGCCCGCCACGATTAATCAACTCTATTTGCCTATCCTCCTTAGTGCTCGAGCTCACGTGCACTAAGCCCATAATTTCAAGTCTAAGAAGCGTTTTCATTAAGTCTACGGATGAGATTGAGTAGCCGTTCTTTAAAAGGTATGAAAGTAGCTGGCCGTCTGTGACGGGCACCTTACCGTTCTGAGTGAGCTCCTTTAGAGCGTCGTACACCGCGTTTATGAGGGGCTGATTATACCATACTGACAACTGCTGTCACCCTTTGGCGCGCGCGACTAAGAGCCTACGCAGAAGTTTAGTGAGAGGAGGGTCTTTAACTTTAACCCTTTAATAAAAGCTCTGCTCGCGCCATTGGTAGTACCGGAAGGCTATGAGCTCTTCGCATTATGAGAGTTGCAGAGCTGAGAGGATCGTCGGTATTAATTCTATTAAAATGTTCAGGCGCTCACAGCGTGAGGGAGGACTGCGACGGCCTCTGCTGCGATGCCACTATCTGCCTTGCAGTCTCAAGCCACCTGAGGTAGTAGTCTATCATGTACTTTGTCACGCTGGGCCTTACCTTGTTAAGAGCCTCCTCAACGTGCTTGAACCTCACGACGGGTGACGTCATGTCCTCCCTTAGTGCTGTTAGCGCCGCCTCCCTCACGAGCGCGGCCAGGTCAGCCCCCGTGTAGCCGTTGGTCATCTTAGCTATCTCCGTTAGGTCAACGTCATCAGCTAGTGGCATGCTGCGGGTGTGTATCTTCAGGATCTCGAGCCTTCCCTTCTCGTCTGGCGGGGGTACGTATACCAGCTTCTCGAACCTGCCTGGCCTAAGCAGGGCAGGGTCCACCAGGTCAGGCCTGTTGGTTGCAGCTATAACCACAACGTTCTCCAGGTTCGTTATGCCGTCTATCTCCGTTAGGAGCTGGCTAACTATCCTCTCGCCGACGTTGCTGTCCTCCTCAATACCCCTGAGCGTCGCTATGGACTCTATCTCGTCAAAGAACACCACGGCTGGTGCGTACTGCCTTGCTTTCTTGAAGACCTCCCTTATGGCCTTCTCGCTCTCGCCAACCCACTTGCTGAGCACCTCCGGCCCCCTTATGGCTATGAAGTTGGCCCCGCTCTCCGTTGCAACGGCCTTAGCGAGGAGGGTCTTGCCTGTGCCTGGTGGGCCGAACAGCAGTATCCCCTTTGGCGGTTCAATGCCGAGCCTGCTGAACGAGTGCGGGTACTTGAGCGGCCACTCCACGACCTCCCTCAGCTCCTGCTTCGCGCTCTCCAGGCCGCCTATGTCGCTCCAGTGGACCTCCGGGACCTCGACCTCTATCTCCCTTAGGCCGCTCGGCGTTACCTCCTTGAAGGCTGCAAGGAAGTCCTGCATTGTGACTACCATTCTCTCCAGCAGCTCGGTGGGGATCTTCTCCTGCTCAATGTCTATCTCGGGCAGGTACCTCCTGAGGGCGTGCATGGCTGCCTCCTTAGCTAGGGCCGCCAGGTCAGCCCCCGTGTAGCCCTTGGTCATCTCTGCTAGCTTGTCAAGGTCAACGTCGTCAGCTAAGGGCATGTGTCTGGTGTGTATCTGAAGTATCTCGAGCCTGCCCTGCCTGTCGGGCACGGGAACCTCTATCTCCCTGTCAAACCTCCCTGGCCTCCTGAGGGCCGGGTCTATGGCGTTAGGCCTGTTAGTGGCCCCTATTACTATGACCTGTCCCCTCCCCTCAAGGCCATCCATAAGGGCCAGGAGCTGGGCCACGACTCTCCTCTCAACCTCGCCTATGACTTCGTCCCTCTTGGGCGCTATGGCATCTATCTCGTCGATGAATATTATCGCTGGGGCGTTCTTCTTGGCTTCTTCAAATATCTCCCTCAGCCTCTGCTCGCTCTCGCCGTAGAACTTGCTCATTATCTCGGGACCGTTTATTGCCACAAAGTAGGCGTCGCTCTCCGTTGCAACGGCCTTAGCGAGGAGGGTCTTGCCTGTGCCTGGTGGGCCGAACAGCAGTATCCCCTTTGGCGGTTCAATGCCGAGCCTGCTGAAGAGCTCTGGGTGCCTGAGCGGCAGCTCCACAAGCTCCCTTATCCTCGCTATGACCTCGTGTAGGCCACCTATATCGTCATAGGTAACCTTTGGGAACGTCGTAGTTATGGGCTTATCCAGGACATCGATGACGGTCTTCTCAGTTACCATGATGACGCCTCTAGGCTTTGTGTCAATTACCACTAGCTGAACAGCCTGGCCTATGACTGGGATCTGCACTATGTCGTTTTCAACGAGTGGGAGACCGATGAGCTTCTTCTTCACGTACTTCTTAAAGCTGTCATCTATAGAAATGGAGTGCACGGTGGGCGCCAGCTTAACCCTAACGGCCTGCTTGGGCTCAACCTTCCTAACTATTACCTTGTCTCCTATGTTAACATCTGCGTTCCTCCTCAGGTTTCCATCCATCCTTATTATGTCAAGGCCCGCATCCTCCGGCAGGGCTGGCCACACTATGGCTGCGGTCTTCTTCTTACCCTCGATCTCTACTACGTCACCGGCTTCCACGCCGAGCTCCTTCATGACGTCTATGTCTATCCTTACTCTCTTCCTCCCTGAGTCTCTTGGCTTTGCCTCGGAGACCCTGAGGACAACCTCGTTGGAGGGCTGCCTCTGCTGGTTCTGACTGTTGTCTTCGGCCAATCGGCGCACCTCCACTGTACCTCCTGCGTCAGGCCTAATAAAATGGATGGTCATAACCTAAAAAAAGAAATAAAAAATAATATTATTCAATTAATACGAATATTGAAGGACACTTTTATATTGGCCGTGCCAAAATAGTCTGGAGACGGCCTTTGCAGGTACAAAGAAGCAGGTTTACATTGGATGCAGGTGGCGGTAACTATTACGTTATTAGGTGGGACCCAAAGGCGCAGAGCGACGACGACCTTAAGAGGATGATAGTTGAGAGCATGAGGAAGGGCGCGAAGAGAGTCATGGTGGTCGTGAAGTCTGACGACATAAGCTATATGGAGAGGGCCAGAGAGGTTCTGGCCAACTTCATAGCCCAGACCATAGTTGTGGTGAGGGAGAAGGAGGTGAGCAGGACTTGACTTTCGATGTAGTAATAACCACTGACAGAAGTATGATGACTGATCACCATCACCATGAGTTCCTGGGATTTATGACGACAGGCCCGTCCTTCGGGGTCCCGGAGCGGGTCTGGGCCTGGATAGCAGCGCCGAAGCCTAAGGTGGACAGCTTAGGCAGACCCAAGGTAGCCACCTACGGGCTGAGGAAGATAGAGGCCGCCCTGGTCGGCGCCGGCTTTAACGCGGCAGTGGTTGACCCAGACCATATAGGGAAGCACCTTGACACTATGAAGGTGCTCATGATAGGCCATCACGACTTCTTCGCCTATGGGCCTCCGAGCAGTGAGTGGTGGACTATAACAGGAAAGGAGCCCTTCAACAGGGTCAGCTTCAGGAAGTTCATGGAGAGCCCTGTGGTGAGGGAAGCCAAGAGGAGGGGAGTCAAGATAATAGTCGGCGGGCCGGCGGCCTGGCAGTGGCTCTGGAGCCTTGACGAGTGGAGGAACTGGGGGGTTGACACCGTAATTGACGGCGAGGCTGAGAGGGTAGTAACGGACCTTGTGGACAGGGCCATTAAAGGGGAGCCCCTGCCGGACTACATCTATGTCGGCTCCTATGACGTGCCCCCAACGGCCGAGGAGATACCTAAGATAAAGCATGCGAGCGTCAACGGGCTAGTGGAGATAATGAGGGGCTGTCCTAGGGGCTGCAAGTTCTGCAGCGTCACGCTTAGGCCGTGGAGGTTCATTCCCATAGATGACGTTATAGAGGAGATAAAGGTTAACATGAGGGAGGGCGAGAAGGGCATAATACTTCACAGCGAGGACGTGCTGCTCTACTACGCTGATGGTATAAAGCCAAGGCCTGATGCGCTTATAAAGTTGCATACCGCAATCAGGCAGCTGACGGACGAGCCCATAGGCTGGAGCCACGCCAGCCTAGCTGCCGTGAAGTACGCCGAGGATGAGCATAAGTTAATAACAAAGCTGACGGACATTATGTTCTCCAGTGAGAAGCAGAGCTACCTGGGCGTTGAAGTAGGCCTGGAGACTGGTAGCGTGAAGCTTGCTAGGAAAGTCATGCCAGCGAAGGCGGCCCCCTATCCGGTCGAGAAGTACCCTGAAGTGGTAGAGGACGCGTTCTCCATAATGCATGAGCACAAAGTGATACCAGCTGCCACCCTGATAGTTGGCCAGCCCGGCGAGGAGCCGGACGACGTGGTTGCTACGACTGAGCTAGTCGAGAAGCTGAGGCCGTACAGGAGCCTCATAGTGCCCATGTTCTTCGTGCCTATGGGAGCATTTAAGAACATGGAGTGGTTCAGAAGGAACATGGTAAGGCCGGAGCACGTGGATCTGCTGAAGGCCACGCTTAGGCACAGCGCCTACTGGGCTAGGGACATCGTTGACAAGTTCTACCTGAAGGGGACGAGATACGTCCTCGTGAGGGCTGTTATAAAGTGGATCGTGAACTACATAGAGAGGAAGGCCGAAGAAGCAGCCAAAGCAGTGGAGCAGCGTGGAGCGTGACTTTAGCCCAAATGAAAAAGGAGGAAGGTGAAAAGAGTAGCGGCAGCGATAATAGAAGAATGTACATAGTTGTTGCAGTTGCTTATTTTGTGGCCTTAGTGCTGATAGTTTTTGAAGTTATAGGGGGCGGATTAAAGAACATCATCTATTACGTCTCTGGCAGGTACGTCCTGCTGCTTGCGGCGGCCCTCGTAATTTTCGCCGAGGAGTCTTTAAAGAGCCTAAGGTTCGTCGTAGCCGCCAGGCTAAGAGGCTATAGGCTGTCTCCCTTTAGGGCGTTGGAGGCACACTTCTCTAGCCTCTTCGTTGGCGTGCTTACGCCGGCGTTCTCAGGGGCTGTGCCTACAGCGGCGGCTGTGATAGGGGACTCTACGCGGGCTCCACCCTCTGACGCGCTCTCAATAGCGATGGCGGCCACCTTCGCTGACTCGATGCTACCGGCACTGGCTTCCATCTACTTCGCGCTTCCTGAGGTGCCGCGGTCAGCCATAGTTGTAGTGATCGCGGTGCTGGTTATAGTCACGTGGGCTGTGGTCCTCTCCAGTAGCCTCCTGGAGCGCGTAATGGGCGGACTGGCTAAGTTTATGGGGAGCAGGGCGGCCAGCTTAGTCAGAGAGGAGACCGAAAGCTTTAGGAGATCACTGGAGGGCATAGTGACTTCTAGAAGAACTGTGACCCTGATTGTGTTGATATCAGTCACCTCCTATGTGATAGAGGCGCTGTCCCTTCTGGTAATAACCAGGGGAGGGCTGGCAGGGTTTGTAAGGGACTTCGGCGCTCTCATGATGTCGTACGTTGGGGGCAACCTGCCTACCCCTGGGGGTGAGGTCGGGGTCGAGTACTCGCTCTCGCTGCTCCTGAGCGGCAGGGAGGCTGTGCTGTGGAGGGTCGCGTATATAATTGTAGCAATGGTACCGGCGGTCCTGATTAGTAAAATTATATCGAGCTATGTGGACTATGGAAGCGCGGTTTACTCTCACTATAAGTCCCTGCTGGGCGCGGGCAGACGGCAAGGCCAAACATAAAAGACCTCCAGGGCGCATCCCCTCAGGGCACGTGATGCAGGAGGGCTTCATAAGCACTAGGGAGGCCCTGGCTAGAGGCGACGGCGAGAGGGTTAAGCTCAGGGGCTGGGTGTACCGCAAGAGGGACCTGGCCTCAAAGGTATTTGTTGTGATGAGGGACGCTGATGGCGTAATTCAGTGTGTCGTGGACAGGTCAAAGGCCGACGTCGCTGCTCAGGCAAGCGGCGCTACCATAGAGTCGTCAATAGAGGTCGAGGGAGTCATAAGGAGCGACCCAAGGGCCCCAGGGGGCAAGGAGGTCGAGGTAGAGAAGTTCAACATAATAGGTTTAGCCGATGACTTCCCGATCAAGGGCGGCGAGAGCATAGATTACCTGCTCGACGTTAGGCACCTGTGGCTCAGGTCAAGGAAGCTGACCCAGATAATGAGAATACGCGCCACGGTCCTCAAGGCCCTGAGGGACCACTTCACCTCCAACGGCTGGTGGGAGGTAAGCCCCCCAATATTGACCCAGAGCGCTGTTGAGGGCGGCGCCACTCTGTTCCCAGTTGACTTCTTTGGCAGGAAGGCCTACCTGAGCCAGAGCGCCCAGTTCTACCTGGAGGTCATGATATTCAGTCTTGAGCGTGTGTGGTCGCTGACGCCAAGCTTCAGGGCGGAGAGGAGCAGGACAAGGAGGCACCTCTACGAGTACTGGCACCTTGAGGGCGAGGCGGCCTGGATGGACATGCATGACATGATGAAGTTCGTGGAGGGCCTTGTCAAGAGCGCCGTTAAGGCGGTCCTTGACGAGAGGCAGGAGGAGCTTCAGTTCCTCGGGAGGAACCAGGAGCCGCTCGAGGAGACCCTTAAGTCGTCCTTTGCCGAGGTCACATACGACGAGGCCATAGAGAGGCTTCAGAGGAAGGGGGTCAACATAAAGTGGGGTGACGACATAGGGGCTGACGAGGAGAGGGTCCTGACTCAGGACGAGCGCATGCCTTTCTTTCTCACAATGTTCCCAAAGCACCTCAAGAGCTTCTACATGAAGGTCTGCGACAGGAGGCCTGAGGTGGCGCTCGGCTTTGATCTTGAGGCGCCTGAGGGCTACGGCGAGGTCGTGGGAGGCAGCCAGAGGGAGGACAGGTATGATGTCCTGCTTCAGAGGATAAAGGAGAACAACCTGAGCCCAGATGACTACCAGTGGTACCTGGACCTGAGGCGCTTCGGCAGCGTGCCCCACAGCGGCTTCGGCCTAGGGGTTGACAGGCTGGTCATGTGGATAACGGGCATTGACCACATAAGGGACGTCATACCGTTCCCGAGGCTGCGCGAGAGGATTTACCCATGAGGATCTGTGGCCTCATATCAGGTGGCAAGGACAGCGCCTATGCGCTCTACAGGGCCATAAAGGACGGCGCAGAAGTCGCCTGCCTGGCCTCCATAATGCCCTCAAGGCCTGACAGCTGGATGTTTCACAGGCCCCTCGTGGAGCTCACGAGGCTTCAGGCCGAGGCCATGGGCTTCGGGGACAGGCACTTCCTGATCCCAGTGAGCGGCGTCAAGGAGGCTGAGGTGGAGGAGCTCAGGGAGGGCCTCAGGGGCCTTAAGGCAAGGTACGACTTTGACGCCATAACGGTTGGAGGCGTTGCCAGCAGGTACCAGTATGATAGGTTCTCAGCGATAGCAAGGGACCTCGGAGTCAAGGTGTTCGACCCCCAGTGGGGGGAGGAGCCGGAGGAGTACCTGAGGAGGCTCGTCAGGGAAGGCATAGTGTTTATAATAAGCCAGATAACGACCGCGGGCCTGCCTGAGAGGCTCCTCGGGGTCCCCATGCAGGACGAGGCTCAAGTGGAGGAGATACTTAGCCTGTCCAGGAAGTGCGGCTTTCATCCGGCCTTTGAGGGAGGCGAGGCGGAGACCTTTGTTGTTGCGGCGCCTCACTTCTCAAGAGGCATATGTCTGAGGGGCTCAAGGGTTAAGATGGCTGAGTACCAATATGCGCTCAGCGTCTCCGAGGCGCGCCTGTGCGGCGACGTAGTTATAGTAGTTGACTCCGAGAGCTACCTGGTGAGGAGGCGCTCCGAGTTCCTCGCAACGGCTTCTAGGACCTCAGGCACCTGAAGGCCCTTTACTTGCGACACTATCTCAGCTAGATCAGGTAACATCAGCGGCGTCAGCCTTAGGCCGTGGTAGTTGTACGGACCGTCGCTCTCAAAGACCATTGAGCCCAGGGGGGTCTCCCTGGCCACGTCCCTCAGCTTTGGCTGAATCTTTATGGCTACGTTTATCGAAATGGCGTAGCCCCTGCCCACAATCCCTGGTACCAAGTTGAGGGGGCCA
>Ga0315298_1011685_pt1 | contig 10248 bp, 10 predicted proteins | sample WHS_1_MG_FD_203077 | JGI IMG/M metagenome (GOLD analysis project Ga0315298, IMG submission 203077) | Extremophilic microbial mat communities from Washburn Hot Springs, YNP, Wyoming, USA - WHS_1_MG | ecosystem: Environmental > Aquatic > Thermal springs > Hot (42-90C) | place: USA: Wyoming...
AAAGAAGAGGCAATAACGGCTTGCCGTACTACCGGTAGATGGTGCAGCGTATCATGGAATCCCAGCGGAAAGCCCACAACCAATAAAAAACTACCCACTTCAATTTCTTGGAACACACTCTGCAAATGTGCGGGTGTAAAACACTGGATCACCACGGACTCCGGTAAGTCGTTACGATTGATTTCAATCACTGCTACATCAATTTCACCGCCGCTATCTTTACCCTGACGCCATAGACTCTTACCCTCATGGTATAGATCAATAGATAATGCGGTTGCACAGGTTAAATTTTCAGCATCGGTATGTAGTTCAATCTCAATGCGGTTGGGGAAATGTTTACTGGGCTTATCAGTCAATACGTGCCGACTGGTCACAAAAAAAAGGTGCTCGCCTCGGGCGAAAAAAAAACCACTGGCACGCGTGAGTAGGCGCGTATTATCGAACGTCGACACGCGAACCGTGGTTAAGAGCAATGATTCAATCATGGGAATCCTTAGTGCCAGTCATCCGTCGACAGGGCGGAGGGTACCCTCTGCGGCAAGACAAGAGAACCATTGGCATCGGCAATGGCCCCAATACTTATCCATGGTGGGGAAGATACCACCTCTCCAAAAATCGTCGCGAACGCTACATCAGCGGCATCACGGCCCGTACCCAATCGTAACAACCCCATAGGAATCGCGATGCCAGAAGGGTCGAATAAATACCAGCCTCCAACCAAGTAAACCTCTACATAAGCATGGAAGTCGAAAGTGTCATAGGTCAGATTTACGCCATAATTAATACCTGTCGCAAACCGTGCGGGAATATTGCTGGCACGGCAAAGCGCAATCATCAAATGCGCGAAGTCGCGACAAACCCCCGCCGTTTCTATAAGGGTGTCAATAGCAGAGCTGTTGGAGTCGGAGGTGTTTTTTACATAGGTAATACGCCCCGCCACCCAGTCACAAATTGCCTGCACACGGCTATATCCTGTTTGACAGTGGCCGAACTCTCGCATGGCGAGCAGATAGAGACGATCTGATTGACAGTATCTACTTGGGTATAAATACCTCAGCACCTGGAATGGCAAATGCGCCACTGGAATCTCGCCTACCTGTTCCGGTTCAGCTATGTGATGGCTTAGTTCGACAGACGCTGTGTACCTTACCTGCAGGAGCCCCGTTGCGGCGCTTAGTCGTAGAAAACGGTTACCCGTTGAAGGATCGTCTTCGACGTTCCACGGTACATTCTGGTTGATGATTAAAGATTCATGAACCACTTTCTGCCGCTTCGTTTGCGCGGCATGGATGTTGAAAATAAAATCACTTCCGGGCGCATTCACTTCATAACTCAGCGCCAAGGATAGTTGCAGATGAATCATAGCCAAGGCATCTCTCTGCGCTATAACTGGGCGACTCTGGTTTCAAGTCTAGCCCTATCGTATATCTCTTTGTCATGCTGAGCCAGCTTTGTTGATGCAACTATTTGAAAAATATAATTTATATAATTGATTTGAAAGGGGCTTCTTCAAAATATGAGTCAACAGTCATAGTGACGGGTTTTGAGAACGTGATGGTCAGTCCAGCGAACGACCGCTTCCGCTGCCATGCCGCCATTGAGACTAGAACTGACCCATGCACAAGCCATCGGTTTACTATGACGTTCTCTGCCATGATTGGTCATCACGAGGCAGATTTCCCTCTGGATCATGCACACACAATGCGGATGGTGGAAGCGTACTGGAATTGAAGATTACCAGATTGGTGCCACCGGCGTGATGTATCGAAGGATACAAAATGCCATCGGCATTTTCATCCAGTGCCAAATCACCCAATACCCAGCTCGCTGGCTCCATTTTTTCGTCAAAAGCGAGTTTTCGCCAATTACAGGCGTACTCAGCCCACAGAGAGTGCCAGTTACCTGCCTTGTACCCGGCAGAAAAATCAACCACCCGCAATCGAGTAACCAGAAACAAGGTTAGTGTCCCAGGGGATAATAAACGCGCACCCTGCTGATATTCTGCAAGGGCGGTTTCGGCGGTTCGCGAAAGATATAGCGCTTCCAAGCCCGGCCGATTGAATCGCCCTCCTTTGGCTGCCGCACCGGCTCCTGACGTTGGTGCGTGCGACCAGCGCGGAACGATAACACGATAGAAGACTTCATCGTGGCCAATATCCCGCAGAATCATCCAGTCGCGCCGCCAGCAATGGATTCAATGTAGTCGATGACGGCCTGCGCTTTACCCTGCCGTACTAAGGTATCGGGAGTCAGGTAGTCGAAGTCCAGTAAGGGTTCATTCATAAACCAGAAGATGGCTCGGTTGCGGTCACCATCTGCCGCGCGCTCTGCTGCTGCCAGGACTCGCACAACTTCACGCAGATAGTGTTGCAGATCTTCATTCTGCGGGCGCGCAGTCGGGGTGTTGCGACTGACACGCGCACGTTCGGCCACGCTTTGAATTTGCAAGCCCAGAGCGCGTCCGACGCGACGGGGAGACAAATAGGCGTGATCTGGTTCTCGGAAAGTTTCGGCGAGGCTGTTTGTAGGGGCGATGACTGCGTGCATAGAAACTCCAATAGAGAGGTTTTGCCTATGATATGCACGAATTATGCACGTAATTTGATATGTTGCCAATCCTTCCGTTTTCCGTCGGCAGTTCCGTCAGGTAGTTCACTCATCAGGTCTGCGTGCCGTCTTGTCCTTACCTACGTTCTCCCGGATCAATGCTTCATTGGTCCTGAGTAGTCGCTCTTTCAGTAGCAGCTCGACAGCATGGGCTGCATGTCCGATTACAGGTCACCGACCGTGGTCATTTCCTGCATCTTTCCAGTCCATAAACTCGATAGTCTGTCGCCGTTTTGCAGAACGATAGCTGCATAACCTATAATGCAGTTCGTTCAAAAGCCCTGTCCTAGAGGAATGCATGTCTATCCGCCCCTACCCCATCCCCATGGATGATTTCCGTAACGTGCTGACGCTTTCCCCGCTCAGCCTGGTCGAAATAGCGCGCAGATTCGGGATCAGCCGCAGCAATCTGATGGGCTTGCTCGGAGGCAATCGCACGCTCAGCGATGACAGACTCCTGCAGTTGGTGAAATGGGTGGGACTGGTAGGGGCGGATACCCTGCATCTGACTTCTGGCATCCATTTCTGGAAAATTGCTTCCGAAACGCAAATGGAAGCATTTCTGCATCTCCCCACAGGGATATTGCCGGGATCCTTACGCTGGAGTCTGGTCCTGGAGTTTCCGCCACTGGATCGGGACTGGATACACCTCAAGGCCGATATCGGCGAGCAATGTTGGGTTTTGCTCTCCGTCCGCCCGGTCTTTTTTGCTTTGCTGCGGGACCGACTTCCGGGCATCGGTCGCCCAATAACGCTAATGTATTTACAAAAGTCGCTGAAACAGATCCTTGCCGATACCAGTAATCCGGGTTTGGCGGTTGCGTGGGCAAAGCAGCCGCAAACCCTGACTTTGGTAGATGCGCCAATGCGGGACACTCATGCAGCGGATTTGTCGGACTGGATGGCTTGGGCACGGCAGAAGTTGGCCCTCGACACCAGTGACATCAGTGACCAGATTTATCCACCCGTGACGGAATCTCCCGAAGAAGGACTGAACCCTGCAATTCCTTGTGATCAGGCCTGGAACCTCTTGGCACACCGTCTGGACGTCGCCGGTGCCGCGCATCCGGATATCGTCGATATCCCGATATTCCCTATGGAGCAATTCGGCGAATACCCTAGCGGCATGGTGCGGATGGATCGGAACTGGCTGGGGGATACTCTGCTGGAGCTTGGGAAAAAAGGACGGTTGCGCTGCTACGTCAGGGAAAACAGTACAGAGAGCGTGATCGTGGCCTTGTCTACGGTAACACGCTGTGGATTACCGCCACCCTGGGTTTCGTCCCCCGCGTCAGATCGTTACCTGATATGGCGTGAGCAACATCTGGAAATCACTGCGCACATTGAGTCCAATGACCATTGTATCGGGCCGGTGGTGGCTTCCTGGCATCGCGCTACAACCTGCAACGTTCAATAGTATCCATCCAGCCTTCTGGGTTTACGGACAGTGAACCGCTGATCTTATTTTGGGGGATGGCATGGAAGATGAACATGTTCCGGAAGGACTCTGGCTTTGGAGTCTAAATAGCCTGGAAAACCAGAGTGAAATGCGCAAATGATGATTAAACAAAGGCGCAGAAAACGGGCAGATTTCCACCTAACCTACTAATTATGCTTGATTTAACCGGAATTAGCCTTAAAGAAGAAACCATGCGTCTCTGGTTTTCCCGTCTAAATAGCCTGGAAAACCAGAGTACAAAGGCCAATGGTGGTTGAGAATGGCGCGGGAACCAGACCTGCTCTCAGTGTATAGCATATCCGGCAATGGTTGGGTTTACCTGTGGGTGTCGGAATAGCTGCGACCGAACCATCATGCTGAATTAACCCAGTCAGGGGCCCGTATTTTTCTCCACGTAAAAAATAATAGCTTTAGCACCCATAAATGGCGAAAAACGGCTCATAGAGTAGACCGATCACGTCGAGGAGCCGTTTTTTGCGTTCCGAAAATAATGGCGTAAAATATCATACATAAACATCTTATTTTGCTTTTCTTGAAATACTCCCCCCGCTAGGTTTATCGAATGCAATTTTATTAGCACAGAAACCAGCCCAAAAAAAGTCTGTTAATAGATATTCAATTAACGACGTTTTCGTGTCGCTGATAACTTTTCAGCTAGAAATATTGAAGAGCGCTCGGCCATGCCAAAGTTCGGGGATAGATCGCACTATTTTCGGCTTAAAAAGCATAACAACGGTCTGCACACCGATCTATTGCAAAATATCAAAAATGTACTTCAAATACGACTTCCTGCGGAACGCATGGCCTAATATAAATCTTCGTAAATTTCAAGAATCCCCTCATTGTGCTTCAATCTTGAGCTGTACGCAAAGGTACCTATCGGTATGGATCGTTGCGGCTCTCGTTTTTGACAACTTCATATGTTTTTTTGATAAGCAGCGCGACATAGAGGCCAGTTTTATGCTTACTTCTATTTTTCACCATAATGTCACCATTTAGTCTCTATTTTATTGCCATTTCTCGTCATAACAACGAATGTCACCATTATGTCGATATTTTAGCACCAAAATGGTGGCATTCTATGGATATGCACGAGTAACCGCAGGTGTTGGATAGATGCGCCCTCATATCCCGATAATTGACATTTTCCGCTGGATTGCAAAAAGGGAGGTGCACATGGCTAAGCGCGAAACGAACTTAAAGGCCCCCCAGTTCGGGGTTGGAGGTCATTTAAGAACTAACTCTGACAAAGAAACTACTACGGAGCGCAAAGAATCCCAAAAGGATGTACGAGCTCCAGATATGGTCTACGCGAACGCCACTCGGTCATTCTGGTACCCCAATGACGTTCAGGTTGCTTCTGAATATTCGCCTATTAGGATCTGTATCCCATGTCTTGTGATTCTTAGACATAAACGCCGGTGTGAACTATTCCTACCCGATGGTCGCACTTGAAACAATGAAGCACCCTAAGGGCATAACTTGTTTTTTTAGTTTCTGAATTTGTCATCATTCGTTCCCGAACCTGTCTCTATCCAGTAGTAAAAAAGAATCAATAATACTGTGCCATCTGGCTATAATTTCGATGAAGTCTGGATACAGGACACATCAGACGAAAAAAATTCTTTAGCAGACAACTATTCAGGGAATGCACATCCATGAGAAATCCGTCCCTTTCAAAGCGCCGGATTCTGTATTCACCTGCACTCCATGTTGATTCAGTCGATAAGTCAGATAGGACTGAATTTTGGGAGTAGATAATACATACGGGTTCAGCAAAGCATACACATCCTCGATCCATCGTGCTGAAATTGTAATCATTCAGGAGTGTCCCTCCGCCTTTAATCGGATTCCTACCGTTTGCATAACATGGTAATTTCCGCATCTACCAACGCTGGATACTCTGCGACACGTGGGTGCAGGTCCACCAAAGGCGTCACAACGGACCCCACATAATAAACGATCCACGGTAATACTTTCCCGATCCCCAGACACTGAGAACAGGGATGGCAGGGAATATTAGGGAATGAGATTATTTATATCTATCAGTGAGACTGAATCAGTTGGTTGTTCCGCGCTCAATCTGCGCTCAATGCGGCTTGGGAATGACGGGGAATAATAGGGAACATAAAAACGAATAACGTGCTGTTTATATAATCAATCTTTGCATATCTCGTTGATACAAAAAGGCGGAAATTCGGCCTTCTAAGCCGTAGGTCAGGGGTTCGAGTCCCTTCAGGCGCACCAATAAAGTCAATCAAAAAGCATTTTCAGGAGCTGATCTTTTTTCTTGCCCATATTGCACAGCCATTAAAATGGCAAAAGGAATTGCCTGACCCTCCAGCCAGATAAATGTATCTGCAAAGCTACCCAGCACAAACCATAACCAGGTAACCACCTGCACATAGCGCAGCAGTGGATCACTATGGCGCCATGCCCGGATCCCCAAATAGCCTATCAAAATAACCAGCGGAATAAATCCAAACAAACCCAACTCTGATAAATAGGCCAAAAATGAATTATTAGGACCGATCATGCTATCCACAACAGGAGGCAATTTAGGCTCCAGACCTCTTCTTGCCAGATCATAATAGGACGTTCTGAACTGTCCTGCGCCCACTCCAAAAAAAGGATGTTCAGCAAACATCTGTATAGCTGAGTGTGCATAGACCAGACGTAAACCAACACTGGTAATCACCCAGCCATTAAAAAACAGATAAACATCGTACACAGCCTGAATCCAGCGACTACGCAAAACCGGGGAAAGCAAGGCAATGCCCGCAAGAACAAAACCGGCTACTGTTCCGGCAACCCGATAGCGCGGAAACATCCACAATAAAACCAGCAAAGCCAATATAAAATATACCGCCTGCCCCGTTCTGCCAATCGTAAACATCAACTGCCAGAGCAATAATATAAATATGCCAAGAGCAATGCGTGGGCTCCAGAACAAAGTTTTTTCCGTGATGGCAAACATCAACAGCAACAACCCTGAGGCCAGCATCATACTGAAAGTAATATGGGTTTGTGCTAGACCAATTGGCCCCTGCCCAAGGAGATCCCGGAAGTGCCAACCCAGTACTTGCAATATACCTATCAATCCATTGGTGGTCAGCGCGACAATAAAAGATCGCAACAGGTAAACATAGTCTTTCTTCTGCCAGGGCATTACCGCCACCAGGGGCAAAAACCATAAATACCAAATATGTCTTACTGGCTCGTAATCATTCGCAGCCAAATGATAACGAAACAAATCATACATATTGATAATGAAAATAATAGCTATCGTCAAAACAAAAATGTTTGGCCGCAATTGTCGCCAATATCCCGACCATAAGAACGTAATCAAAAAAATTATGGCTGCATATTTGGTGAGCGAAATGGCCAAAGGAATGGTTAGAAATAACAACCATAATGCCATGAACGGGACTTTTTCACGACACCAAAGAACTGTTTTCGCTCCCATCTAAACACTTCCCTGTGGTGATATAAAAATCAACTCAAGACGAATGGCTTCCACGGCGTCTTTTTAAACGCCGGCTGCGGATCTGCCAAAGGGTCAGCACCAAACCCACTGCCACGTATATAATCCCGGCAAAGAAAAGCACCAAAGGCGGATGTACGGCGATCAGGGCAACCACCAAAACGACAATAATAGCCAGTGCAAAAGGAACACGCCCGTGCAGGTCAAAGTCTTTGAAACTGCGAAAACGGACATTACTGACCATCAGCAGCCCCAGAACATAGACCAACCCCAAGGCGATATATTCACTGATTTGGGTCAGCCAGGGATACCCCTCGCCAACCGCCACCCAGACCAGACTGGCCAGAACGGCTGCCGCAGTGGGGATAGGCAAGCCCTGAAAGTAGCGTTTTGAAGTGCTGTGCACCTGGGTATTAAAACGCGCCAGACGCAAGGCTCCACAAGCCGTATAAACAAAAGCACCCAACCAGCCGAACTTGCCGAAATCTTGAAGCCCCCAAAGCAGTACCAGAATAGCTGGAGCCAATCCAAAGGCGATTACATCGGCCAGTGAATCATATTCTGCACCAAAAGCACTTTCCGTATGCGTCATGCGGGCAACTCTGCCATCAAGACCGTCAAGAATCATGGCGATGAATATGACGATTGCGGCGGTACGATAATGGCCATGAATAGACGCAACAATGGAATAAAAACCGGCAAAAAGACTGGCTGTCGTAAACAAATTGGGGAGTACATAAACGCCCCGCCGGGGATACCGGGGATTCATGATATGGATCCAGGCAAAGTAGCCAGACACTGCGCGCCGGAACGCACCCTCTCACCAATCCGCACCTGAACTTCCGTGTCCAGTGGTAAATAGGTATCGACCCGCGATCCAAAACGAATAAAACCAAAACGCTGTCCACTGGCCACGTCATGATCGTTACGGACATAGCAGACAATGCGCCGGGCCACCAGACCCGCCACCTGCACAACGGTGACGTCATGCCCTCCGGAAGTTTTCACCCAAATCGCATTCCGTTCATTTTCCACTGAGGCTTTGTCCAGGGCGGCATTAAAAAACCTGCCCGGGAAATACCAGACATTTTGTATATGTCCACTGACCGGCATGCGATTGACGTGTACATCAAACACATTCATAAAAATACTGATTTTAAGCGCGGGCCGCGACAGGTAAGGATCATCGACCTGCTCAATGGCAATCACCCGACCATCCGCTGGACAAAGGACAGACCGAGAGGACAAATCCGGTAAGGGCCGACGAGGATCCCGAAAAAACTGCAGACTGAACAAAAACAACAGATAAAAAAACGCCGAGAGGAGCAACCACCAACCTGTCAAAAAAATCTGCAAGACAACGGCGATAATCAGAAAGGCGAGCAGAAAAGGCCAGCCTTCACGCGCCAGAACAGGATATGGATAGTCAGTTTTCATGGGCGGAGCGTATCAGGACCGGAGCCATGAGAAAAGGGCGAACACCCAAGGCTCTGGCCCAAGAGGAATTCACCCTTTTTCAAAAGTGCAAACAAATTTAGTTGCGTGAACGATCCACAATCCGGTTCTGACCAATCCAGGTCATCATGGACCGCAGCTTGTTACCCACCACTTCAATAGGATGCTCGGCACCTATCCGGCGCATGGCCTGCATGGTCGCCTTGCCAGCCTGATTTTCCAGAATGAATTCCCTGGCGAACTGACCCGTCTGGATTTCAGTGAGAATTTTCTTCATCTCGGCCTTGGTCTCGGCATTCACCACACGCGGGCCACGGGTAAGATCCCCATATTCTGCCGTGTTGGAGATGGAGTAACGCATGTTGGCAATACCCCCCTCGTACATCAGATCGACAATCAGCTTCAGCTCGTGCATACACTCAAAATAGGCCATTTCCGGCGCATACCCTGCTTCGACCAGCGTTTCAAAACCGGCCTGTACCAGGGCCGTGGCGCCGCCGCAGAGTACCGCCTGCTCACCAAACAAATCGGTTTCGGTTTCTTCACGGAAGGACGTTTCGATGACCCCGGCACGAGTACCACCATTGGCCTTGGCATAAGCCAGAGCAATATTGGTGGCGTTGCCACTGGCGTCCTGATGCACGGCAATCAGACTGGGCACCCCACCTCCCTGGGTGTAAGTGGAACGGACCAGATGGCCGGGCCCCTTGGGCGCCACCAGAAAGCAGTCCAGATCAGCGCGGGGATGAATCTGACCGAAATGCACGTTAAAACCATGGGCAAAAACCAGTGCCGCACCCTGTTTGATTTTGGGCGCAATTTCATCACGGTACAAAGCGGCCTGGCCTTCATCCGGCGTCAGAATCATGACCACATCAGCGCTGGCCACTGCGTCACCGACTTCTTTCACTTCCAGACCGGACTTGACGGCCTTGTCCCATGAAGCAGAGTCCTTGCGCAGACCGACCACTACGGAAACCCCGGAATCCTTGAGGTTCAGAGCATGGGCATGCCCCTGTGAGCCGTAACCAATGATGGCTACTTTCTTTTTCTGGATGAGAGCCAAATCAGCATCGTTATCGTAGTAAACTTTCATGTAAACCTCTGCGTATGTACCAAAAATGAATAATAATCAGGAAAAATTCAGATGGCCTTGGCCCCGCGACTGATGGCGCTGGCACCACTGCGCACCACCTCAATGACCATGCCCGGGTCCAGCGCATGAATAAAGGCATCCAGCTTG
>Ga0315298_1011686_pt1 | contig 10248 bp, 10 predicted proteins | sample WHS_1_MG_FD_203077 | JGI IMG/M metagenome (GOLD analysis project Ga0315298, IMG submission 203077) | Extremophilic microbial mat communities from Washburn Hot Springs, YNP, Wyoming, USA - WHS_1_MG | ecosystem: Environmental > Aquatic > Thermal springs > Hot (42-90C) | place: USA: Wyoming...
ATTTGGTATGTAGGGCGGGGCCTTGTGCCCCGCCGCCGGGTCCACCCCGTGCGCCGGGCGGCGGGGGATAAACCCCCGCCCTACATGTCGAAACCAATTTGGTCGAGTACTAGCCTGCCTTCTCGCCGCCCCTGGCCAGGTACTCCTCTTCACTGATGGGTACAAAGCGCACCTGGTCGCCGTCCTGAAGAAGCACGGGTGGGTCGGCCTTCGGATCGAACAGCTTGAGGTAGGTGCGCCCCAGCCACCGCCAACCGCCTGGGCTGGTCAAAGAGTAGATGGTCGCCTGGTTGGCGATGGCGACGGTGCCGGCCGGCACTCGCTCCCTGGGACTCTCGAGCCTTGGGAGCGCCAGGTGCGGGGGCAGCCCCCCGAGATAAGGGTTTCCCGGAGCGAAACCAAGCATGTACACGGTGTAGGTGGCTCCGGTGAACTCGCTGATCACGTCCTCCGGGCTCATCCCGAGGAGCTTCCCAACGGAGGGCAGATCCGGGCCATAGGCCCCGCCGAATACGGTGGGGATCTCTATCACCCGGGGGGTGGCGGCCTCGGAGGCGGCTTCCTCTCCTGCCAGGGCCAGCACTCGATCCCGCACCTGGTCGAAGCTTGTGACCAACGGGTCGTAGAAAACCAGGAGGGTGGCGTAGGCGATGACGATCTCCTGCACCCCCTCTGGTTTCTTCTTCTCGATGGCTCTGGCGAGGGCCCTCACCCGTCCGTTCACCTGGAGGCTAATCTCGTCGCCTAGGGTGACGAGAAGGGCGGCATCCCCGGCCGGAACAACCTCTGGGAAGGCGCGCTCGCTCACAGGAACTCCGCCATCGGTCTGATCTTTACGCCGGCGCTCTTTAGCGCCTCCACCAGGGCTGCTGCGATCTGGGGGGCGGCCGGGTTGTCGCCATGAATGCAGAGGGTGTCGGCCCGCATCTTGACGATCTCGCCGTCGTATGCCACCACCTCTCCGTCACGAACCATCCGTATGGCCCGTTCCACCGCCACCTGCGGGTCGTGGATAGATGCCCCTGGCAGCTTCCTCGACCGCAGGGTCCCATCGGCGTTGTAGGTCCTCTCGGGGTACGCCTCCAGCGCCACCTTGAGTCCCATCTCCATTCCGGCCTCGACCAGAGGGGTGTTGGCAAGTGCTATGAGGATAAGCTCCTTGCTGAACCGGGCGGCAGCCCTGGCGATGGCGCGGGCTATCTCCGCGTTCACGAACGCGACGTTTCCTAGGGCGCCGTGGGCTTTGATGTGTCGCACCTCAGCCTTGTTGGCCTTGGCAAAGGCCCACAGGGCGCCAAGCTGATAGAGCGTATAGCTCTCGACCTCTGATGGGGACAGATCCATCACCCGGCGGCCAAAGCCCAGAAGGTCCGGGTAGCCGGGATGGCTGCCAAGCTGCACACCATGCTCCAGCGCGAGCCTCACCGTGCGCTCCATCACCATGGGGTCGCCGGCATGGTAGCCGCAGGCGATGTTGGCCGACGTGATGTGGCGCATCATTGCCTCGTCGTTGCCGATGGTGTAGGCTCCGAAGCTCTCTCCCATGTCGCAGTTGATGTCGACCTGCATGTTCTGCATCCTCTCTCCCTGTCGCGGGCGCAGCCGGGGATGGCGTTATCGACGTCCCGCGACAATGGCTTCGGTTGGTCCGACCGTTCCTCCCGCTTGGAGCACGGAGGCTCGGGAGACGGGGTCCCTGCGCGAGCGAACGCCGTAATAGTAGTACAGACCCCAGTGTGGCTCAAGGGGCTGCGCTGCGTGCCATCATAGGATCTGCTGGGCTAGGAAGAGTACGGCGGCCAGGCCGACGGACAATGCAGTGGCCCAGCCTATGATCCTGAGTACCGGCTCCACTGGCTGATTGCCCATCACCAGACGGTCTGCCGAGACCAGCAGCAGCAGGACGAGGAGGATCGGCGTGCCAATCCCCCCCGCTATCCCTGCCAGGAACAGAAGGCGGAAGGGCTCGATCCCGGCGTACGCGACAGCCACCGCCACCACGAGGCTTCCGAGCAGCACCAGATAGAAGGCCCTGGTGTCTCCAGCGGCGGGGTTGGCCATGCTGGCGTTCCAACGGAAGGCGTCCGAAAGGACGTAGGCGGTGGTGCTGGCGAGCACTGGGATGGCAAGGACGGCGCTGGTCAGCAGACCTACGGCGAAGAGTCCGCCGGCCAGCGGACCGGCGGCAGGAACGAGGGCTCGGGCCGCGTCTTGCGCCGTCTGCACGGTCTCTCCGCGGCTCCACAGCGTAGCCGCGGTGGTAATGGTGATGAAGCCTGAAAGGATTACCGTCCCGACCATCCCGATGGCGGCGTCAAGCTCGACCACCCAGAGGTGCGAGAGCGGTCGGCGCTCCTCGTGGACCTCGATAGTCTCCCAGAAGTAGACGTAGCTGGTGAGGGTGGTGCCGAGCAGGGCCAGGGCTCCAGCCAGGTAGTCGGGATCCGTGGAAACGGTGGGCACAAGGCCTCGCAGCACCGAGCCCCAGTCGGGACCGCTCAGGAAAGCTGCTGCTATGTAGGTGATGAAGACGGCGAGGACATATCGAAGCACCCTCTGCACCCCATAGTACCCGCCCAGGACGAGCAGGGCGGCCAGCAGCAGCGCCAGGGGCAGTACGAACCATCGCCAGTCCTGCCCTGTGAGGATCTCCATGGCTGCTGCGCCACCCTCTATGTCGGCTGCCAGCGTAAGCAGGTTGACGCTAACCACCAATAGCATAGCCACGAACGCCCAGGTGCGGCCGAATCGGTCGCGTATCACGCCTTCCAGCCCTTGGCGCGCTACCACCCCGACACGTGCGCTGATGACCTGGATGGTGATCAGCATCGGCAGTAGCAGTACGATCAGCCAGAGGAGCTGATAACCCACCAGGGACCCAACGATGGCGAGGGTAGCGATGGTGGTGGGGTCCAGGTCGGACCCAGCCGAGATGAGGCCCGGCCCCAGTATTCTCAGGACCTGCCGGACGGAGAGCCTCGCCGGTCCGCGACTGGGGCGTGCTCTGCGCGGGACCGGCCGCACCGCGAGCCTTCTCATCGGTCGAGGCTGCTGCTGCCTCCCGGGCCTAGGGGGCCGAGGTTCCGGGTTCCGGGCTGGTTGGACCATGACACCCTTGTCTGCATCTCGTGTCGGGTCGAGAGGGAAGGCACGGGCCGTGCCCAGGGGCTCCGGTCGGCAGCCCTGCTGAGCGGAGTGGGGCGTGTGGCAACAGCGGTTGCAGGGGCGCGAAGCATGATTCATGGAGGCTAGGATGGCAAAGAGGGGCGGCCGCCGACGGAAGGAGAAGAAGGAGGATGGGGAGCGCACCCCGTCCGAGCTGCTATCGGACATCCAGCTGGCCTCGGAGCTACAGGCCATGCTGTTGTCGCTGGCGCCGTCTACGGGGCTTCGGGTCGACGTGGATGCCGAGGAGGGGGTGGTGTACCTCCGCGGAGAGGTGGCGAGCGAGTGGCAGAGGGAGGAGGCCGAGCGGATCGTTCGATCGGCTCGGCTGCGAGGCGTCAAGGAGATCCGAAACGAGCTTGCCGTCAACCCCGCTGTTCCCCCTCTCTTCCACCCGTAAGTGGACGCCCGCTGGGCCGCTGGTACAACGGCAGGAGCCTTTCCGCTTGGGCGAACCGCCGCGACGACAGTCTACGGATGGACGTAGACGGGGACGCCGATTGCCGCCCAGTTCCACACCCATTGGGCTTCTGCGTAGGGCATTCCCACGCAGCCGTGGCTCGTGGGGATGCCGAAGCTGTCGTCGCTCTTCCACCAGGCCTCGTGGAGCGCGGCCCCGTACTGCGTGAAGTACTGGGTGAACAGGACGTTCTCCAGCCTGTAGTGATCCCGGACCCATGGCACCGAGTTGCTGTCCATGGTCGCGTTGGCGACCCTGCTAAGGATCCTGAAGGTGCCGGTCGGCGTGGGATAGTCCGGACGCCCGGTGGACACCACCGCTATGTGGACCGGGGTGGATCCCACATAGGCCGTTAGTATCTGCTGGGTAGTGTTAACGTCGATCCACTTGCCGCTGGAGATGGGTCCGGTTGGGAGGGGCGGTGGCGTGGCAGGCTTGCTCCTGGTTATTGTCCCGGAGTAGAGGTAACCACCTGTGATGAGGTGCGCCCAGGTGTTGTTCTCCGTCTCGACCTCCTCCCCGGATACCCATCCGGCCACCGTGATGGTGTCACCTCTGCTCAGGGTCGACACGACCGGGGCGGAGGCGCTGGGTGCGCTGCGGACGTTGGCCTGGTCTACCTTCACGAAACCCTGCCACATGCCGGCAGCCTCGGTGCCTGACGGTGAGGCCGCCAGGAGGACCGACATCATCAGGCCGGCCAAAACCATCGAGACCCACGGTGTGCGAACTATTCGCGACAGCACCACTGTCCACCTCCTCGTTCCCGCCTTCCGACGACGCTGCCGGCGGGCGGGCAAGATAGATCCCGACGGGCATGGGCGGGACTGCCCTCTAGCCGCCGGCGGGTTCACCGGAAGCCGGGTGGCGGGGCAAGAACGGTGCCACGACCGATGGGGCCGACGAGGACGAGCTGTCCAGATTGCTGCGGTAGTGCGGGCCATGCTATACTAATAGCACCGCATGAATTTCGGGCCTGTGGCTCAGTGGGAGAGCGTCCGGTTCGCATCCGGAAGGTCGGCGGTTCGAATCCGCCCAGGTCCACCAGCAGCATTTACCTCCTGCCCGGCGACTCTTGATGGAGCGTATCCGGCTCCTTGCTTCTCTGTCTGCCCCGACCGTCGGAGTTGGCCGTTTGTCCCTTAGACGAGGTCAATCTTTAACCTCATTTTGAAAACGGCGCGACTGTAGGTGTATAATGCCGCTCGGTCCCAGAGGGCAGGCGAAGTAGCCAGGTCGGGCGCGTCGTCGGGACAATATGGGTGTCGGTCCGTCCTCCCGCGGTCGGGCGGTGCCCTTGATAATGTGCGACCCGAGTTCTGCAACCTGGCCAGCCCCCAGGACCACCCTTCCATGTCCTCTCCATTACATCCGATGGGGTGAGCTCGATGATGGCTCTGAGCCCTGGACGCTGGTGTCTGCTGTCCATCGGCTGGCTGGCCGGTGTTGTCGCAGTTGCGGTGGCGACTCTCGGCGACTACGGGATCACCTGGGACGAGGAGTACTACAAGGAGTACGGCGTCGTACTTCTGAACTGGTACACCTCGCTGGGGCGCGACCAGGAGGCTCTCAGCAAGTGGGGCCTAAACTACTACGGTGGCTTCTTCGATCTTCTGGCGCAGATCGCTGTGCGATTCTCCTCGGCCGGTGTCTACGAGACCCGCCATGCTGTCAGCCTCGTGTTTGGACTCGTGGGGCTGGCGGCCACCTACGGGATCGGCTGGCGACTGGGCGGACACAGCGCTGGCTTCTTCAGCCTCGTCGCGTTGACACTCACCCCGGTTTACTACTTCTTCATGTTTAGCAACGCCAAGGACACCCCCTTTGCCGCCATGTTCGCCCTTTCCCTCTTCTTTATGCTCTGTTCTCTGCGCTCCATGCCTAAGCCGTCGTGGAGGCTCGTCCTGGCCATCGGGGTTTCCGCAGGACTCGCCATGGCCGTCAGGGTGGCTGGGGTGGTGCTTCTGGGCTATGTGGCGCTTCTGTGGAGCGGGTGGCTGCTGTTCCGGCGCCGAAGCCGCGCCTTGGGGAGCGGTCGCGATCTGCTGCGGAGCGTAGCTGGGATCGGTGTCCGTCTGCTCTCGGTGGCGGCGGTGGCATGGGGCACCATGGTGGCCTTCTGGCCCTGGGCGCAGGTCTCGCCGTTGCTTCATCCCATCCAGGCGCTCAGGCAGACCACCAACTACGACTGGCCCCTCACCGTGCTGTTCGACGGCCGCTACATCAAGGCCAGCCAGCTTCCGCCCACATACATCCCGACCTGGCTGGGGATCTCCATGCCGGAGTTCTACCTGCTGTCGTTGGGGGTGGGCATCCTCCTTGCGGCTGGCTGCGTGCGTCGCATGGTGAAGGGTCACGGGGACCCGGACGCGGCTCTGGGGATCGGACTGCTGGTTCTGGTGGTTGTGGTACCCATTGCAGCCCACGCGATCCTTCGGTCGACCATCTACGATGGCCTGAGGCAGTTTCTTTTCGTAATCCCAGCGATGGCGGTGCTGGCCGGCTGCTCCGTGTCGGCGTTCCTGCGACTCGGGCTGTCCACGGCCCCCCGACTGATCGTCGCGCTCCTGATGGCCGGTTCAGCGGGGCTGACGGTCGTGGACATGGCCGAGCTGCATCCCTATCAGTACGTGTACTTCAACCGATTGATCGCCGGGGGGGTAGTGTCCGCCAGCACACGCTTCGAGACCGACTACTACGGGGCCTCCTACCGGGAGGGGGTGCGATGGTTGGCCGAAAACTACCACCATCGCGGCAAGGGGAAGGTGAGGGTGGCTAATCCCTCGATGAATTTCCTGACCGCTTACTATCTGGAGTCCCATCCTGACCTGCGCAGCCGGTTCCACCCCGTTCGACCCTGGGATAACCCCAATATCTACATGTCGACCACGAGGTGGAACCAGCACAAGGAAAAGCCCGGGAGGGTGCTCCATGTGGTCACCCGGAAAGGTGTTCCACTGCTGTACGTGGTGGAGGTGACCCCTCCAGGTGAACCAGACCTGGCCTGATGGCAGCCGATCCGGACCCAAACTCACCTGGAGTCCGGGATCCGGGCCGGCTGCTCCCAGCCGCAGATCAGGCAGCTCCACCAGAAGCCCTCTCCGTAGACCCGCTCCAGGAAGAGGTAGTTGTTGCAGTGCGGGCAACGCCTCTTTCTTATGTTCTCGAGCGAGACAGCCTCATGGCGCCTGCTCGCGATTGCTTCCTCCAGTGCTTCCATCTTTCAATCCTCCGGTTGTGGCTGTTTCTGTTCGACGTTGAACCCTCTCAGCTGTGAGTAAGCCCTCCCGGCAGCTCGCACAGGTGGCCCTACGGCTCTGGCCGGCAGGGCCACTGCAGGAGGTCGTGGGAGCAGCCGGTGTCCTGACGATAAAAGACCCAGGAAGGCTGGCGGCGATGCTCGCTGCCAGTTCCCAGGCCTCGAGGAGAGCCAGGCTTCAAGGGAGTACTAGAATACAGCCTTTTTCTCCCGCTTGCAAGTCGATAATTCTCACATTCTCACATGCCCCCTCCCGGTTGAGTGGGCGCCACGCAGCACCATCGTGTCGCTTGCCCGGGAACCGGGGCCGTCTCGCCCTGCGCATGCAGCCCCTCGCCTGCGCTCCCAGGAATGGCCATGCCAGCTCACATTCGTGCGGTGCGCTCATACTCGAACCCCCAAAGGTCTTCTCGGCCTGCGTGGACACGGCTGCACGCCCCGAGAGATGTTGCTATACTGTCATAGAAATCTGTTTTATGTGGGCGGTCCCGGCGATCCCCGGGCGCGTCCAAGGCCCTGCCCGGCACGCGAGGGCGCGCGCACCAGGCGGGGATGAGTGCAGGAGGGTCCGAGGAACCCGACGATGGTGTCGCGCTGGACCTCATCAAGGAGGAAGTAGTGGAGATGGAAGCCTCAAGAAATCCGTTTGGCGCACGCGGCTCTCTGTCGGGCAGCTTTGGCACGGTGGACTACTTTCGCCTTCGGGCGCTGGCCGATGGAGGTGCGACGCGTCTCGACCGCCTTCCGTTCACCATCCGCATAATGGTGGAGAACCTCCTTCGCCTGGCAGCGTCCGGCAAGGCTCAAGAGCAGGATGTTCTGAGCCTCGCCGGCTGGCGTCCGGGCCAGGTCGCTGACCATGAGTTTCCATTCATGCCTGCTAGGGTGCTCACACAGGACCTCACTGGTGTTCCAGCGGTGGTGGATCTGGCCGCCATGCGGTCGGCCGTGGCACGGCTGGGTGGAGATCCTCGCAAGATCAATCCCCTGGTTCCAGTGGACCTAGTTATTGACCACTCAGTCCAGGTGGACCACTTCGGCACCAGCCTGGCCTTCCTGCACAACGTCCAGGAGGAACAGAAGAGGAACCGTGAACGCTATCTTCTTCTGCGGTGGGCCCAGCAGGCTTTCGAGAACTTCCAGCTGGTGCCGCCGGGTACCGGCATCTGTCACCAGGTCAACCTGGAGTTCCTGTCCAAGGTGGTGCAGACAAGCCGAGAGGATGGACGCGTCGTTGCCTTCCCCGACACCGTCGTGGGGATGGATTCCCACACCACCATGGTGAACGGCCTGGGGGTACTGGGCTGGGGAGCGGGTGGCATCGAGGCGGAGGCTGTCATGCTGGGTCAGCCCATCTATCTCCTGACCCCAGAGGTGGTGGGAGTGCGGCTGGTTGGCGAGCTTCCGGAAGGGGCTACCGCCACCGACTTTGCTCTCACTTTGACCCAGCTTCTCCGAAAGAAGGGCGTGGTGGGCAAGTTCGTGGAGTTCACCGGTCCGGGGGTCAGCAAGCTCAGCCTCCCGGACAGGGCGACCCTCTCCAACATGACCCCCGAGTACGGCGCAACGGCCACCTTCTTCCCGGTGGACGACGAGACGTTGCGATACCTTCGGGGGACCGCGCGGGGCGCCGAGCTGGTGGATCTGGTGGAACGGTACACCAAAGAGCAGGGCCTGTTCCGAACTGACGGCCTCCCCGAGCCCGACTTCAGCGACCTGCTGGAGCTGGACCTAAGCACCATCGAGCCCAGCATGGCCGGGCCCAGGCGGCCCCAGGACCGGGTGTCGCTGAGCGGGGTGAAGCAGAGCCTGAGGGAAGCCTTCCCACAGCAGCTGGCTGCTCTCCCCGAGCGAGGCCGCACTCCTGCGAGGGCGGAGCCGCCGCTCAGCGTCTCCCACGGATCGGTGGTGATCGCCGCCATCACCTCCTGCACCAACACGTCGAACCCCTCTGTCTTGGTGGGCGCGGGACTGCTGGCCAAGAAGGCTGTGGAGCGGGGCCTGTCCGTGAGCCCGCACGTCAAGACCAGCCTCGCCCCCGGGTCAAGGGCGGTCACCGAGTACCTGAAGGCCGCCGGGCTGATGCCCTACCTGGAGGCTTTGCGCTTCCACCTGGTTGGCTATGGATGCACCACATGCATCGGCAACAGCGGGCCGCTGCATCCGGATATCAGCAGACAGATAAACGAGGGGGAGCTGGTAGTGGCTGCGGTTCTCAGCGGGAATCGCAACTTCGAGGGGCGCATACATCCCCAGGTGCGAGCATCGTTCCTGGCGTCCCCTCCGCTGGTGGTCGCCTATGCCATCGCTGGATCGGTGGACCTGGATCTCAGCAGCGAGCCTCTCGGCTACGACCCCAACGGGGAGCCTGTCTACCTACGGGAGATCTGGCCCAGCCAGGAGGAGATCCGTCACGTGATCGACCAATCCCTCAAGCCCGAGCTGTTCGCCGAGACCTACGGGCGTGTGTTCGAGGGTGACGAGCAGTGGAGGTCGCTTCCGGTTCCTCCTGGCGAGCTGTACGCCTGGGATCCGGACTCTACCTACGTCCAGGAGCCGCCCTTCTTCCAGCCATTCAGTCTGGAGCCATCGGATCCGGCAGACATTCTTGGCGCGCGGGTTCTGGCGGTTCTTGGTGATTCCGTGACCACCGACCACATCTCGCCTGCTGGTTCGATCCCTGCCGATGGACCCGCGGGCCGATACCTCATGGAGAAGGGGGTCTCTCCCAAGGAGTTCAACAGCTTCGGGGCGCGGAGAGGCAACCACCTGGTCATGATGCGCGGCACCTTCGGCAACATCCGACTGCGGAACCGCCTCGTCCCCGAGCGGGAAGGTCCCTGGACCGTGCACCTACCGGATGGGGAGGTGATGACCATCTTCGAGGCCTCGGAGAGGTACCGCTCGGAGGGCAGACCGCTGATGGTCATCGCCGGGAAGGAGTATGGCAGCGGTAGCTCACGAGATTGGGCGGCCAAGGGGCCGCTGCTCTTGGGCGTGAAGGCGGTGCTGGCGGAGAGCTTCGAGCGGATCCATCGGAGCAATCTGGTGGGGATGGGCATCCTTCCTCTGCAGTTTCGGCCTGGCGACACCATCGCCAGCTTGGGGCTGACTGGGCGAGAGAGCTTCGATGTGGTGGGGCTGTCCAGCGGTCTGCGGCCTCGGCAGGAGGTGACGGTCAGGGCAGTTCGCGAGGATGGCTCGACCATCAGCTTCCAGGCAATTGCCAGGATCGATGGCCCCATAGATGTGGAGTACTACCGAAACGGCGGGATCCTGCACACCGTCCTGCGTCAGCTGATGAAGCAGTGACATGTGGACGGCCTGGGGGCGAGCGGAATTGCCTCCAGGCCGTCCGACCCCG